>Ga0308175_100000843_pt1 | contig 20365 bp, 20 predicted proteins | sample PhyCR1_3_FD_203893 | JGI IMG/M metagenome (GOLD analysis project Ga0308175, IMG submission 203893) | Soil microbial communities from UC Gill Tract Community Farm, Albany, California, United States - DLSLS.C.R1 | ecosystem: Environmental > Terrestrial > Soil > Agricultural land | place: USA...
GCTCACGGGAATCTGGGAATCTCGTACGAGAACCAGCAGCCGGTCTCGACGAACCTCCGCATCGACCTGGTCAACACGCTCCCGATGGTCACGCTCGGCACCGTCTTCGCGATCGTCCTCGGCACGTTCACCGGGGTCATCGCGGCCTGGCGACGCGGGACCAAGACCGAAGGCGTGACCGTCTTCAGCGCACTCGGCTTCTACGCCATGCCCACGCAGTGGCTCGGGCTGATGCTGATCATCATCTTTGCCGGGGTCCTGCCGACCGGCGGGATGACGAACGAGTTCCTGCTCGATCCGCCGTTCTGGACGCACGTGAAGGATCTCGCGTCGCACATCTTCCTGCCGGCTCTGACGCTCGGGCTCGTGCTCTACGGCGAGTACACACTCATCGTGCGCTCGGCGATGCTCGAAACGCTCGGGGAGGACTACATCCTCACCGCCCGCGCGAAAGGGCTGAGGCCGCGAACCATCGTGAGAAAGCACGCGCTGCGGAACGCGCTGCTGCCGATCACCACGCTCATCGCACTCTCGCTCGGTTATATCGTTGCCGGGGCCATCTTGATCGAGATCGTATTCTCGTGGCCGGGGATCGGCCGTGCCGTCTACGAGGCGGTGCTGCAACGCGACTACCCGATGCTGCAGGGGGCGTTTCTCGTGCTGACGCTGTCGGTGATCTTCTTCAATCTGGTCGCCGATCTTCTCTACTTCAGGCTCGACCCGAGGATCACGGAATGAGCGATGCCTCGTTCTTCGTGGAGGCACCGCCTGAGGGGGGCAAGAGCCGGCGGGGGTTCGTCATGCGAACGATCCGCCACCGGCCCTCGGCGCTCGCCGGAGCACTCTTCCTGATCGCCATGACGGTCATAGCGATCCTCGCGCCCTGGATCGCGCCGTACCCCCTCCGCGAGCAGGTCGGCCCGGTGTTCGGCCACCCGTCGTTGCAGCACTTGTTCGGCCTCGACGACGGCGGTATCGACATGGTCACGCTCCTGATCTGGGGCATGCGCGTGTCACTCGTCGTCGGCTTCGCGGCGACCTTCGTCTCGATGGTGATCGGGGGCACCGTGGGTGTGGTCGCCGGCTACTTCGGTGGCCATACCGACAACGTGCTGATGCGAATCACCGACTACTTCCTCGTCATCCCCGACGTCCCGTTGATGATCGTGGTCGCCGCGATCTGGGGGCCGAGCCTCTTCCACATCATCATCGTGATCGGGATCCTGCTCTGGACGAGCACGGCCCGCGTGATCCGGGCCCAGGTGAAGAGCGTGCGCGAGCGGGTGTACGTGAAGCGCGCGCGAGCGCTCGGGTCAAGCCATACGAGGATCGTGGTGCGTCACGTGTTGCCGCAGGTTGCGCCGCTGCTGGTCGCCAGCACCGTCCTGACCATCGCCGTCGCGATCTTCGACGAGACCGCGCTTGCGTTCCTCGGTCTGAGCGATCCGAGCACCGTCTCGCTCGGCAGCATCATGCAGCACGCGTTCGAGCGGGCCGCGATCTCGACAGGGGCGTGGTGGGCGATCGTGCCGCCGGGCGTCCTAGTCACGCTACTCATCCTCGCGTGCAGCCTCGTCGGCGGTGCGCTAGAGGACGCGCTCAACCCGCGACTGCGCGTGGCACACCTGTCGGCGCGCACCTTCCGGCTGCGGCCTCTCGTCGGCCGTGGCAAGGACGCACTGTGACCGGCCCCCTCCTGCAGGTCGAGGATCTGCACGTCTGGTTCGACCTCGAAGACCGCGGCGAATTGCACGCCGTGCAGGGCGTGAACGTCTCGCTCGAGGCCGGCGAGCGTCTCGGACTGGTGGGCGAGTCGGGCTGCGGGAAGACGACCACCGCGCTCGCGATCATGGGGCTGCTCCCATCGAGTGCCAGCGTCTCGGGCCGCGTGCTGCTCGAGGGGACAGACATCCTCAACGGCGGCGACGAAGCCATGCGGCAGCATCGGTGGGTGGATATCGCGATCGTGTTCCAGGGGGCGATGAACGCGCTGAATCCCGTGCAGACGGTCGGCCAGCAGATCATCGAGGCGCTAGAGCTGCACAACCGCGCGAAGGGCGGAACCGCCCGAGCTCGCACCGGGGAGCTGCTCGAGGCGGTGGGAATCCCGGCGGCCCGAGCCGGTCGCTACCCCCACGAGCTGTCGGGCGGGATGAGGCAGCGGGCGGCGATCGCGATGGCGCTGGCCTGTAACCCGAAGGTGCTGATCGCCGACGAGCCCACGACGGCGCTCGACGTGATGGTGCAGGCGCAGATCCTGGAGCTCCTCGACGGGCTCTGCCGTGACTTCGGCCTCGCGCTCGTTCTCGTCACGCACGACCTCCCGGTCGTGGCCCAGCTCTGCAACCGCTGTGCCGTGATGTACGCCGGCGAGATCGTCGAGCGCGGCCCGCTCGAGGCGATCTACCACTCCCCGGGCCATCCCTACAGCCGGATGTTGTTCGCTGCCTCGCCGGATCTCGCCGGGCTCGACGAGCCGGTGCTCTCGATCGCCGGCGCGCCGCCGCGACTCGACCGTGCGATCGAGGGCTGCCCGTTTGCGCCGCGCTGCGACTCCGTCTTCGACGCCTGCGTCGTCCGGCCGCGGCTCGAGGAGGTCGCTGCCGATCACGACGCCGCCTGCCACCTCAATTCACGGGTACCGGCATGAGCGCCGAGCCGACGCTGCTCGAGGTCGATGACCTCGTCGTCCGCTATCCGATCCACCGCGGCCTCGTGGGGTCGGCCACCCGCCAGCCGCGCCGCAGCGTGCACGCCGTCGAAGGCGTGTCCTTGTCGCTGCAGCGGAGGGAGATGCTCGCCCTCGTCGGCGAGTCGGGATGCGGCAAGACGACGACTGCCCAGGCGGTGCTGCGGCTCGTCGATCCCGTCTCCGGCTCGATCCGCTTCGACGGCCGCGACCTCGTGCCGCTCGGCCCGCGCGAGCTGCGGCCGGTCCGTCGCCGGATCCAGGTCGTCTACCAGGATCCGTACGAGTCGCTCGACCCGCGGTTCCGTGTCCGCGCGGCGGTCGAGGAGCCGCTCCTGATCCACCGGCTCGGCGGCTCGAAGTCCGAGCGAGCAGCGCGGGTTCGCGATGCGCTCGTCCGGGTCGAGCTCTCACCGCCGGAGCTCTACCTCGACCGGTATCCGCACGAGCTGTCCGGCGGCCAGCGTCAGCGGGTAGCGATCGCCGCGGCGCTCGTCCTCGAGCCTGAGGTCCTCGTGGCCGACGAGCCGGTCTCGATGCTCGACGTCTCGGTCCGCGCGGGTGTCCTCAACGTCCTCGACGGCCTGCGCGAGCAGGGCCTCGCAATCCTGATGATCACGCACGACCTCTCCACCGCGGCCCGCTTTGCCCAGCGGATCGCCGTGATGTACCTCGGCCGCATCGTGGAGGAAGGGCCTGCTGCGGCGGTCGTGCGGAACCCCCAGCATCCGTACACGAAGGCCCTGCTTTCGGTCGTGCCACGGCGCGACCCGCGCGACCGGCAGCGGCCTCAGATCCTGGTGGGCGAGACACCGGACGCGGTGGCGATCCCCACCGGCTGCCGCTTCCATCCGCGGTGCCCGGTGGCGGTCGAGCAGTGCTCGGTGGAGGATCCGAGGCTCGCTCGGCCGACGTCAGCCGAGGAGGGCCATCGGGCGGCCTGCATCCTTCTTGGTCAGTACTAGAGGCCGCCGAGCCGGCCGCTACGGTCTTGCGCGTGAACGACGTCGAAGTGCGGCGCTCGCCACGCGCGCGGCGCTGGCGACTGGAGGTGCCCTGGGGTGAGCCGGCACGGCTGACCGCGCCGCGCTCGATGAGCCAGGTTGAAGTGGACCAGGTGCTCCGCGACAAGCGGGCCTGGATCGAGGAGCAGCGCCGGCGCCAGGTACCGCGGCTGGGACTGGAGGGGCTCGCGGTAAGCGAGTCGGCGGCGCGCGCCGGCGCCCGGGAGCTCGTCTCGGCCCTCGCCGAGGAGGAAGCCGAACAGCTAGGGGTCGCCTACCGGCGCATCCGGATCGGCGGCCAGCGCACGCTCTGGGGCTCCTGCTCTCGCGGCGGCACGCTCTCCTTCAACTGGCGACTCGTGCTCGCGCCCCTCGAGGTGCTCGACTACGTGGTCGTCCACGAACTCTGCCACTTGCGCGTCCCCAACCACTCGCGGGACTTCTGGGGGCTCGTCGAGAAGCGCCGCCCGCACTGGCGCGAGCAGCGAGCCTGGCTGCGCGAGCACGGGCCCGAGCTGCTCGCGCTCAAAGCGTCCGAGTGACCCACGGACACGACGACGTGAGATAGTCGGCGTGTCGCAGTCTTCCCGGGAGTCGAAAGGAGCGTCGCCGCGCATGTCCACGAACTCGCAGACCGACCCTGCCGTCAATCCGAACAAGGCCCTGTGGGAAAAGGGCGACTTCACCCGGATTGCGGGCGCGATGCGCGGAAGCGGCGAGGCCCTCGTGGCCACCCTCGAGATCGCGCCGGGGCTCGACGTCCTCGACCTCGGCTGCGGCGACGGCACCACCGCCCTCCCCGCCGCCCAGCTCGGAGCCAATGTGCTCGGGGTCGACATCGCAGCGAACCTGGTCGCCGCCGGGAACGCGCGCGCCCGAGCCGCGGGCCTGAGCAACCTCAGGTTCCGGGAGGGCGATGCGACGGACCTGAAGGAGCTCGCCGACGACAGCTTCGATCTCGTCGTCTCGATCTTCGGCGCGATGTTCGCTCCGCGGCCATTCGACGTCGCGAAGGAGGTTGTCCGGGTCACACGGCCGGGCGGCCGGATCGTGATGGGGAACTGGATCCCGAACGATCCGACCTTCGTCGCTCAGCTCCTCAAGGTCAGCTCGGCCTACTCGCCGCCGCCGCCGGAGGGCTTCGTCAGTCCGATGACCTGGGGCGTCAAGGAGAACGTGGTCGAGCGGTTCGTCGCTGCGGGTGTCCCGGCCGAAAACGTCTCGTGCGAGCGGGCGACGTACACGTTCGAGTTCCCGGGAACGCCGTCGGAGTATCTCGCCGAGTTCCGCGACTACTACGGACCGACGATGAACGCCTATGCCGCCGCGGCGGCCGACGGCCGGGAGGCCGAGCTGCACGCCGAGCTCGAGGCGCTCATCAACGAGCACAACACCGCGGGGGAAGGCGAGGGAACCACGATCCCGGCGACGTTCCTCCGCGTGACGGTCGCAGTCTGAAGGGCGCAGCCATCTCGCACCTCTCCGGCGCCTGATCAAGACGGGTCACGCCGGGCGCACCTAGCGGCACCTAGGTTGAACGCATGCACCGCTCCGACTTCCGGAACCGGGTCTGCGACTGCCCGACCTGCGGCCGGCGCGTCCGCCTGAACCGCGAAGGTCGGTACCGCCGTCACTTCGCCACCGAGCCTGACGGCCGCGTACGCCTCTGCGCCACGTCCGGACATTCACCCGCCGGCGAACCTACTCCGACTCCAGCGAACGCCTCAACGACCTGACGGTTCGGGCCCGCTCGCTTCTCGCCAACAGGGCCGCAACCGGTTTCATCAGCCGCATCACTCCGAAGAGCTGACCCTCGGCGACGTGATGAACGATCGTCTTGTCCCGGTCCGCCTCGAGGATGTAATTCGGTCGCGCCTCCATCAGGTCGGAACCGAACCAGCGGAGGGTTTCGCGGAAGCCGATCTTCCCCGGCGACTCGTAGTCGGTCACTTCACCGCGGAACGTGCCCATCCTCGTGGCGTCGAGGTACGACGTTCCAACGCCAAGAGGGCCGTCGGAGGTTTGCGCGGACCGGCGGAACAGGCCCGTGCGGCGCATCCACGTCCTGTAGTGATCCAGATCGGCCAAGCGCCCGAACACGTCGCCGATGGGGCTGTCGATCGTCGTGCGCGTCTCGTACCGAATGGTGGTACTGGCTCTCTTCGTCATGTCAGGCCGCCTCCTCGAGTGCGGGGATCAGTTCGGGGCTTTCCTCTGTGGACGTGGTTGCGGCAGCGCCCGGCTCGATCATGATCGCGCTGACCACCGCCGCAAGCGCTGCGAGGGCGGCGAGGACGTAGAAGGCGATCTGGAAGCCGTGCGTGAGCGCGGCGGCGTCGAGGGGGCCGACGCCGGGGTGTCCATTGAGATAGTGGCTCGTGTAGGTGGTTGCGATCGTCGTGGCGATGGCGACTCCGATCGCTCCCCCGATCTGCTGGTTCGTGTTCAGCAGCCCGGAGGCGACGCCGGCGTCATCCGATCGAACGCCGGTGAGCCCGCCGATCGAAATCGGCACGAATGCGAAGGCGAGCCCGATCCCGCTCAGGATGAAGGCCGGGAACAGGTTGGAGAAGTAGGTGCCGTGTACCGGTAGTTGTGCGTAAAGGACGAGGCCAGCCGCCGAGAGGGCCATGCCCACCGGCAGCACGAGTCGGATGCCCACCCGGCTGACGAGCGCCTGCGAGACGGCGGAGAAGCCGATGATCGAGAGCGTGAGCGTGATGTAGGCGACTCCCGTCTTCAGGGCCGAGTAGTGCAACACCTGCTGCATGTACAGGGTGAGCAGGAAGAACTGCGAGAAGATCGCCGCTCCCAGCAGCAGGGCGGTGATGTTCGAGGCCGTCAACGTGCGCAGGCGGAAGATGCGCATGGGAAGCAGCGGCGCAGGAGAGCGCAGCTCGATCACGAGGAACCCGACGACGAGCGCGGCCGAGGCGGCTAGGAGCCCGACCGTCTCGGTCGTGGCCCAGCCGTGCTCGCTCGCGTGGGTGAGGGCGTACACCAGGAGCATCAGGCCGCCGGTGATCGACGCGGCGCCGGCCGTGTCGAAGTGGCGGTGGTCGAGGTCGGCGCGGCTCTCCTTGAGAAGCACCGGACTGAGCGCGAGCACGAGCACGCCGACGGGCACGTTGATGAAGAAGATCCACGACCAGCTGAGCGCGCTGGTCAGCGCGCCGCCGAGCAGGACGCCGGCCGCGCCCCCGCTCCCGGAGGCTGCGCCCCAGATTCCGAGGGCGACGTTGCGTTCGCGTCCCTCCCTGAACGTCGTGGTCAGGATCGACAGCGCCGCAGGCGCGAGCAGCGCGGCGCCGAGCCCCTGCAGGCCGCGGAAGGCGATCAGTGAGCCCGACGACCAGGCTAGGCCGTTGAGCAGGGAGAAGACCGTGAACACGGCCATTCCAGCCATGAAGATGCGCCGACGGCCAAGCAGGTCGGCCATCCGGCCGCCGAGCAGGAGGACGCCGCCGAACACGATCGCGTAGGCGGTGATCACCCACTGGAGGCCGTCTTGGCTGAAGTGCAGATCGTTCTTGATCGTCGGCAACGCGACGTTCACGATCGCGACGTCGAGCACGACCATAAACTGCGCCACCACGAGCAGCGACAGGATCACCCACCGGCGCCGGTCGCCTTCCCGGATCTCCGAGGCGGTTTCTATGCTTTGTGCGCTCATTCGTGTTCCCCTCATATCGTGGACTTGTTCCACGGTTTATCACAACCACGATGGTCTGCGCTACTCTTCGTCTGCTGAGCTATGGAGACACCGTCCGCAGATACGAACCCTTGCTTCCCGCGCGAACTCATCGAGAGCCCGGCTTTCCTGCTGGCGCGGCTAGGCGTAGGCCTCAAGACCCGCGCCTTCAAGGAGTTCGAGCAGGTCGGCTTCAGCCCCTACCACTACAGCGTCCTGGCGCTCCTCGACGAAGGCGCGCGCGAGACGCAGGCAACCATCGCGGATGCGCTCCAGCTCGACCGGAGCATGCTGGTCGGCATCCTCGACACCCTCGAGGAGAAGCAACTGATCGAGCGTCGACGGGACACCACCGATCGTCGCCGCCACCTCGTCAGCCTCACCCCCGCCGGCAAGCGCCAGCTGGCTCGCTTCCGCACCATCGTCCAGAAGGTCGAGGACGAGTTCCTGGCGCCGCTCGACCCCGACACACGCGCGAACCTCCACGCGACCCTGCTCACGCTCGCCGAGAACACCGACGCCCGCTTCGTCCTCGAAGAGGCAGTCGATCCGGGAGCCACAGTTCCCGCAGCCGCGCAGTAGGGCGGACACGTCCCGGGGCGTCGGGGACTTGACCTACGGTCACGGTGGCTCTAGCGTCGGGACGTTGGCGCTGCGGCGGCTCGCGTAATCGATCGGGACCGTGAGGAGGGGACGTCGTGGCCTTGGATCTTGCTTATCGGAAGCTGTCAGGGGTCCGCGGCAGGCTGTTCGCCGACCCGCAGCCCGCACCGGGCGAGATCGCGTTCCAGGTGGACAACACGAGCGCCGCCTACTACGAGAGCGCCTACTACAAGCTGCACAGGCGAGACTTGCAACCGGTCCCCGAACCCCGGACCGCAAAGCCACGAGTCGATCTGGCGGATGTCCTCAAGGCGGAGTCCCTCGACGCGATCACAGCTACCGAGCAGATCAGCTTTCACGCGGTCGGCGACACCGGGGCGGCCAAGGTGAACAGCTTCCAGACGGCGAGACAGGCGCTGGAGAACGAGGCGAACGTGGCCGACGCGATGGCCCGGGACGTCCAGGACGGCGGAGCGACCGGACCCGCGTTCTTCTTCCACCTGGGGGATGTCGTCTACAACTTCGGCGAGGGCCAGTACTACTACGACCAGTTCTACGAGCCCTTCCGCGCCTATGACCGGCCGATCTTCGCCATCCCCGGCAACCACGACGGAATGGTCTTCGGCGACCAGCCCGACCTGCCCCGGATTCCGACCTTGACCGCCTTCCTGCGCAACTTCTGCGCCGAGGAGCCGGGTCCGTCCCCCGACGCAGGCCCGATCGTCCGCTCCACCATGAACCAGCCCGGCGTTTACTTCACCCTCGACGCGCCGTTCGTTTCGATCATCGGGCTCTACACCAACGCCCTGGAGAGCCCCGGCGTCATCTCGAGTCAGGACGGCGCCTACCCCACGCTTGCCGGCGACGAGCAGCTCCAATTCCTCAGCGCCGAGCTCGCGCGGCTCGCCCCGGCCCGCAAGGCGGGCGAGCGTGCCGTGCTCATCGCCTGCCACCACCCACCCGCCTCGATCGACTCGCACCACGGCGGCAGCAAAGGCCTCGCCCGAGACATCGACACGGCGTCACGAGCGGCCGGCTTTTGGCCCGACGCGGTTCTGTCCGGGCACGCCCACCTCTACCAGCGCTTCACGAGGCGCGTGGACGGGCGCGAGATTCCCTACGTCGTCGCCGGCTCAGGCGGCTTCGCCGCGACCCGCCCGATCGGAGGACTCCCCCAGACCCCGCTCACCGTCGGCGAGTACACGCTCGACAAGCCCCCGATCGTCGACTTCGGCTACCTCAACGTGACGGTCGACATGACCGGCCGCGACCATCACCTCACCATCGAGTTCAACGACCGCACCAACATGCACATCCACGACACCACCCACCTCAACCTCAGGACAGGCAAGCTCCTCCGCCGCTGAGGAAGAGGGGCCTATCTCGTCACTCGACCTGTTTGATCACCCAGAAGTCCCGCGCGAGGCTGCTGCTGGTGACGTAGCTCGCCGGGAGCCAGAAGTGGCCGTCGTCGCCCCAGTCGGGCCCCCAGGAGTTGCGGCACTCGAAGTACAGCTGGCCTCGGGTGTGCTTGTAGCCGATCGCTACGACCGCGTGGCCTCCGAGTGTGCGCTCGTCGGGCTCGGGCATCGGGACGATTCCGTCTGAGCCGACGTCGCTCTCGAACGACTCGTACACCGTGAAGCCGAACGAGATCGGGTAGCGGGTTGCGAGCACGTTCTGGATCCCCATCTCCGTCTGCGGAACGCGCGCGTACCGGATCGCCTGGTGCTTGAGAGCATCCCTGTACGCCTTGGCGGGCGGCTTGGTCGCGAATTTCGTGATCACGTACCGCCAGTCGGTCTCCGGCGGCGCGCCCAGTTGCGCCACCGACTTGATCCCGTCTCGGATCTCGGCGCCGGAGTCCTGCTTGATCGTCCCCTCCATCGCGCGCTCGTTGTAGTAGATGAAGAGGCGCGAGGGCGTCGCGGCGTCGGACTCCCCTTGCTTGAGCTGGATGAACTCGAGGATGGCGCCGATGCTGTTCGCCGTGCACGAGCCGAGCTGGCCCTGGTCGTACACCGGCGGCATGTGCGAGCGCATGCTCACCCTCCGCGGCAGAGCCTTCGCCGGCTCTACCGCCAGCAGGAAGTCGCGCATGTCGGGATGGTCCGGCCTCCAGCCGAAGCGCTTCTGCGTCCGTACGGCGAGACCCGCCGGTGCGTCGCTCACGGCGTGCTCCTTTCTGGCGATGGGTCCGGGGAGGGCGACGAAGCCGTCCCGGACGAGGGCGAGGCCGCAGGTGTCGGCGCGGCCGGCGCGCTCTTCGCTTCGGGCAGCGCCGCGGTGAGCGTGTCCTGCGCGAAGCGCTCACTGAAGCCGGCGAGAAAGCTGATGACGAGCACGGCTAGGTGGCGGTGGTCGGTGCTCTCGCCCGCGGCGACAGGTGCGTGGAGCAACCCGCCGTCGAACGCGAACGAGACCGCCACCGCGAAGGCTCCGCCGATCAGCGGCCGTAGGCCGCCGAGGAAGAAGATGTATGGCCCGCCGACGTCGTACTCGAGCTCGAAGCTGCCGCTGTTGATCCGTTGGACCACGCTGACCACCGCCCCGATGGCGCCGGCGATGAGCGCAGCGATGGGGGTGGCCCACGTCAGCGACAGCCAAAGGGTGCAGATCGCAGCGATGACGACCATGACCGTCGCGATGCCGCCGAAGTAGATGAGCTGCGCCTGACCGTTGGCCGCCTCGCAGTAGTAGTCCTTGACCTTCTTCATCTGGGCGCGCTCGAGGTCGACGGCAGCCGCCGTCCTTGCCTCGTCGGCCGCGCCCGCGCCTGCGCGCGTGTCGACGAGGCTGAGCAGGTGCGCCGCGCACGAGACGACGAGCTCGAGACAGATCCGCTGCCGCACCCCGGTCAGCACCGCGTTCGCCCGTACCGCGAGCTCGTCGCAGCGGTGCAGCTCGGCGGCGACCTCGGGAGCCGTCTGCGTCGCCCAGTCGCTCTCTCGGTGAAAGCCGAAGACGGGGGAGCGCAGCCCCCGGAATCGCTTCCTCTCGGTCAGAGCGACTGCACTCTCGATCTCGGAGCACCAGTAGACCCGGATGATCTGGCCGTGCTGCGCCTTGAAGGCAGTGAGGACAGCGTCGTAGGCGGCCTCGGCCGCGGGGTCGAGCTTGCCGGCCTGGCGCGATCGCCACCAGTCGTGATGGGCGTAGACCAGCTCGGCGAACGTGGGCAGATGCCCCACGATTCCCCTCGATTTCGCCTCTACCTGCCGCACGGGTGAGACGTCGCTCATGGGCTCGATCAGCTCGGTCACCCGAACCTCCGATCCGTGACGGCGGTCCCTCCTTCCCGGACCATAGGCTCTAATCGCGGAGCACACAAGGGGCTAATTGCCCGGGATCTGCACCGGCCCTTAAATCGCCCCTTGACTTCGTCGGGCCCGCGTCGCAAGGTTGCAGTAGCAACGAGGAGGGCCGATGGATTCCGCATTGAATCGTTGCTGCGGCGCTGATGGCCAGGGTTGGCGATGCCCCCTGTCTCAACCGGCCCTCTACCTTCGAGGGAGGTCGGTTTGATGCCCGCGATCTTGCACGTCACCAGTCCGCTCATGCAGGGGCCCGAAGTCGTCGACCTGCAGAAACGCCTTACGGCCCTCGGCTACGCGCCTGGCCCCATCGACGGCGCCTATGGCCCGGCAACCGCCGCTGCGGTGCGCGCGTTCCAGCGAGACAACAAGCTCGAGGTGGACGGCGTCGTCGGTGCGGCCACGCGAAAGGCTCTGCGCGGAACGAAGACGCCGAAAAACAACGCGCCGATAGTCCGAAAAGCCAGCTCACTCGGCCAGAAGGCGCTCGCGGAAGCGGTAAAGCACATCGGCACAACCGAGCGGCCGGCCGGCTCGAACCGCACTCAGTTCGGCAAGTGGTTCGGCGTCGACGGCGTCCCCTGGTGCGCGATCTTCGTCAGCTACTGCTTCGCCAAGGGAGCCAAGTACATGATCGCCGACCGCTTCAAGGGCGCCGGCTGCTCTCCCAACGGATGCACCTACGTCCCGACGGCGGAAGCCTGGCTCCGCGCCACCGGCATGTGGAAGGGAAGAACCACGCCCCTACCCGGCGACATCGCCATCTTCAACTGGGACGGCGGCGTCCCCGACCACATAGGCATCGTCGAGAAATACCTCGGCGGCGGCCAGTTCCAGTCCGTCGAAGGCAACACCTCGTTGGGCAACAACTCCAACGGCGGCGAGGTGATGCGCCGAGTGCGCTACCTCAGCCAGGTAAACGGCTTCGGTCGGGTCGTGAAGTGAGTGAACCTGTGGGTTGAGCGTGACCAGGAGACGATCTTCTTCGGGTAGGCCGTCGGCGAGCAGCACAGCTGCCAGGTCCGAAGGCGCGCTCTGACCTCGGCAAAGCCCTGCAGGGGTTTTCTCACCTACTGATGCGCGGTTTGGCGGCCTGCTCTTCGCTGTCGTCCACCTTCGCGATGGTGCGCATCGCGCCGTCGAGGACGACCTTCGTCCAGCGTTCGCTGAAGCCGGCGAGGAACGCGGCGACCACGTAGAAGTGAAAGGTCAGGGCCGACTGCTCGATCGGCACCAACGACGTGGTCACGAGCAGCGAAATGGTGACCCCGGAGATCGCCCCGATGACCGGACGGAAGGCGCCGAGTCGCCGAACCCCCGAGGAGCCGAGCTCGTGGTCGATGTTGAACCCGCCGCGGTGGCCTCCCATGCGGATCAGCACGCTCACGATCGCGCCGACTGCCCCGGCGGCCATGCAGGCATAGAAGCGCCGGACGCCGCCGTGATGGAGGTCGAGCAGATCGAAGGCCCCTAGCGCGCCTGCGCAGGCGAGTCCTGCGAGCGCGACGAGCGGAATGCCGATGAGCAGCATTCCCGTGGCGTAGTGGAGCCGCGCTTGTTTCTCGCCCGCCTTCTGGTAGTAGTCCTCGATTCGGCTCAACTCGAGCTGGATCTGACTGCAGAAGCTGTCGATCCGGACGGCTACGCGGCGCTTCCGATCCTGCTCTTCGCCTTGCCGGCGTGTCTTCGCCGCCTGCGTCTCGCGCGGGGCCACTGTTCTCGGGATCGGCGACTCAGTGGGGTGCGCCGGCAGGTCGGGATTCTGTCGTCGCCACTCGCTCTCGATGAATCCAAGCACGTGCTTTTCCACTGACATCAACCACGGCAGCACGACCGCCTGATAGATGCCTTCGAGTCCCCACTGCGCCTTGACCGCCAGCACGTCGCACTGGTGCAGCAGGTTCGCGAGCTCTGGAAACTCCACTGTTGCCCAGTCGGTTTGCCGAAAGATGCGGTACTGCGGGATGCGGTGCCAAAGACCCAACCGCTGGGCGAGTCGGCGCAAGCGCTGAGGACCATCGTCGGGCGGCGGGATTGCCGCGAGTGCCACTCCGGACGCCTCGTGCTGGCACCAGTAGTCGTCGGCGAGACGCCCGTGGTGGCCGACCGCCGTCCTCTCGAAGTCCACGAGCACTTCTTCGAACTCGCGCCGCGCATGAGTGAGCTGAGATGGGCCGGCTCCTTCGCGTACCAGCTGGACATCCCAACGCCAGTGCGCACGTGCCACATCTGAGAAGGAGGTGCGCAGCGCTGCAGCGTCGCCACCCCCACTCCCGTTGCTCGCCGCTGGCTGCGTACGCTTAGCCATCATCGCCTCCGTGCCGCAGCTCCGTAACGGTCAATACGAGCGTAGTCCCTCACGCGAAAGTCGGCAACCCGTTTTCGGCCTCAGTAGGCCTCGGCCAGATGATGGACGTGGTCGGCTGCATTCTCGGTGATCGGATCGCCGTGGCCAACGCCGACGGTGCGCGCTTCGAACGATGCCAGGCGCTCGAGGCTCGCCTTGTGCTGCACATGGTTGAGATTGAACGCCTTCCAACCAGCACAGAGATTCGGCCAGGTCGCGATCCCGTCGCCGGCGATCAAGAACCGGCGCTCCGGCCACCAGAACGTCAGGTGTCCGGGCGAGTGGCCGGGCGAGTGCATGACGTGCAGTGGTCCAAATGAATCGCCTTCGTCGAGCAGTTCGTCGACGGGACACGGAGTGTGCCGCGGGCGATTGAGCCAGAGGCCCAGCTGGAATGGGATCAGCCTGAGCGATTGGTGCGGGAGGATCGACACCGCCTGCGCGCGGCGCTCGCCGGCGACGATGTCCGCCTCCCAACGGTGCGCGTACACCGTCGCGCCGGTGGCGCGCTTGAGTTCCGCGAGGCCGCCCAGGTGCGAGCGATGCCCGTGCGTGATCGCGATCCGTTCGATGTCGGTCGGCGAACGCCCCAGACGCCGCAGGGCGTCGAGGACCAGGCGTGCGTCTCCCTCGAAGAGCGTGTCGACGAGCGACAGCTCGCCGCGGAGCCTCGACCAGAAAGGCGTGGACATGCCCGCCCTTGCCGTGGCCGAGACTGTAGATCCCCGGCGCGAGTTCCTTCATCCGGCGCGCTTCCAGGGCGCGAACGGGTTCGCGACCCCCTCGAGCGACGGCGCGAGCTCGGGGCAGTGGCGCAGGAGCACGGTGCGCATGCTGTTCGACTCGACCCAGTCGATCCCGGCCGTGGTGTAGACCTCCGGCCGGTAGTCGTCGGTGAAGAAGCGGTCGGCCTCGAGGCGGCGCGAGGCCATCAGGATGAAGACGCGAAACGCCGTGTCGCTGAAGCCGAAGCCCTCCGGCTTCGGCTCCGCGTACAGCCCGACCATCAGATCGACGAGCTCGACGTCGCCGTAGACGCGCTGCAGCTCTCCGGCCAGGGCCGCGTCCCCACCGGTCAGCTCCTCGAAGGTTGCCGGCGCCTTCAGATGGAACAGCCGCCGGAACTCGTTGTAGCGCGGCACCCCCCGCTCGCGCGTACGCACGATGTCGAAGGTGGCCAGGTCGAGCACCTCGCCGTCGGGGCGGTTGAAGTGCTGCAGGCTGCGCGGGTAGTTGTGGAGGGTGATCGCTCCCGGGTGGGCGACGCCGAACGAATACAGCGCGTCGGCGAGCGGGATCTGCTGCAGGCACTCGCGGACGTGGAGCGCGTTCACCTCGTCGAAGGTGCGCTGCTGGAGCACACGGTCGTCGGCGACGGCGTAGAACGTGTAGTCGTCGGGGATCAGCGGATGCATGCGGTAAACGCCGACGAACTCTTCGGTCAGCGAGTAGGGGACGCCGCACAGCTCCTTCTTCGACCCCGGAATGCCGTGGATGATTTCGAGCTTCGTGCGGCGGCCGAAGGTCTTGTCGAAGCGCTCGCCGAAGAGGCCGAACCAGTTTGCGCGCAGCGCACGCACCGTCGTCGGGTGGGCGATGATCGCGGGCGTCCAGTCGACCGTGTGGATCTTGGCCATGAGCGCGGCGTTGACCAGGCGGGCCTTCTCATAGAGGGTCTGGTCGTCGAGCTCCGGATACTCGACGTGCAGCCGCTCGCAGATCGCGTTGTGCTCGAGCATGAAGAGCGCGTGCAGCAGCGCGAGGCCGACCCAGAAGTTGCCGGCGACCCCGCGAAGGTCGACGTGCGCCTCCACATCCTCGGGCAGCAGCCCTTCGGGCGTGATGCGCAGCCGGCCGGCTTCCCCGCTGCGGATCGCGCGCGCGAAGGTGGGGTCGCTCCCGTAGATCTGCGAGCCGTCCCACCAGTGCGTGTCGGCGGTGACGAATGTCGGCGGACCGGACGGATCGGCACTCGGATCCTTGCGCGTCCGCTGGATCTCCATCGGGCGCTGCGGCCATGGATCGTCCGCCGCGATGTCGACGCGCCACGGGTTCTCGGTCTCGTTCTGGCCGTGGCTGAACCAGTCGTGCACCTCGAACTGGATCCAGACGCCGGCGAGCAGGTTGAGGGTCGTCGCCGGGATGAACTCCTTGCGTGTCAGGAGCTCGAGGCTGACCCGCCGCGGGTTGGGCTCGAGCAGACGATCGTCCGGGTCGGGAAAGGCATGCTCGAGCGGGACGTTCCGACCGAAGCGGCTGCCGAGCCCTCCCATCAGCGGATCCTCGAGGTCGTTGTACGTGCCGTCGATCGTGCGGGCGGTCAGGTGGTCGGCGTGCCACTCGTCGCCGGCGGGAGGCACGTCGAGCGGCCCGCGGCCGGAGTCGTACAGGTTCTTCGCGCGTAGCTTGAAGCGAAGTCCGAGCACGACGAGCAGTCCGAGCGGCCAGGGCAGCTTGTCCCAGCCGCGCCGGCGGTCGATCCACTCGGTCAACGAGCTGTAGAGGTTCTTGACCATCCCGCCTCCTCTGCGTGCGGCTGCGATCGAGCCCGCCTGCCGCACGGGACGGGACTTCCTTGCGCGGTATCGTGACGTCGCCCGTGAGCGCCGTCAAGGGTTCGGACCCGCCGTCGGACATTGCCGACGTGATCCGCCGCCTCAGCACGATCGAGGCCTCCGGATCCCGCTCGGACGGTGTCGTCTGCTTCGCCCGGCTGTACCGGGAGGTGACCGAGGGCGTGGGCGTCGAGTTGAAGCGGCAGGGTTTCGCCGACAATCGCTTTCTCGAGACGCTCGACGTCCACTTCGCAGGCCTGTTCTTCTCGGCGCTCGAGTCCTACGGCCACAACCCCGCCGTCACGCCCGCGGCCTGGGTTCCGTTGTTCGAGCAGCGTTCGCGCCGCGGTATAGCGCCGCTGCAGTTCGCACTCGCCGGGATGAACGCCCACATCAATCGTGACCTTCCGGTCGCGCTCGTCACCACCTGTCGCGAGCTAGGCCTCCACCTCGACGAGGGGTCTCGGGAACACGCCGACTTCGAACGGGTCGATGCGTTGCTCGCCCACGTCGAAGCGCGCGTGAAGAGGCAGTACGTGACCGGCTGGCTGGCGTGGGTCGACGGGCTGGTCCACCGGCTGCGGCGCATCGACGACGTCGTGGCGATGTGGGACGTGGGGCGCGCCCGTGACGCAGCCTGGACGAACGCACAAGCCCTCTGGGCACTCGACGACGAGCCGCCGCTGGCGAGCGACTACCTGGTCGCGCTCGACCGGATGGTCGGCTTCGCCAGCCGCGGACTTCTCGTTCCAGCCGACTCGTGGCTGCTCAAACTCGACCGCGCACTGTCACGGTAAAGGGCTGAAAGCTGCGGATGAGAGGCTGTCGGAGTGCAAAAGGTCGGTTGAATCGGAAGATGCTAGGGTCGTAGTCGCTCGGTAAGCCTTCAGCTCTTCTCGCTTTTCGAGCGACGTCGTCAGTCAGAGGGGCAGAAAGCGGTCGGCCGATGGTGACCGCAGCGGATCAGCCTCGTGCTGCGGCGACCACAGAACTGTGCTGGTTGAGCGCGAGCGCCTTCCCGAGGTCGCAGCGCTGCCCGCGCCTGATTCGAGCAAGAGGGGTTCCGCAAGGAACCACCCCCGACCAAACAGCGAGGAGACCCGTGGAACCGCATCAAAACGTAGCGATCATGGAGCGCGCTTACGAGGCCTTCAATACCGGCGACATGAACACGCTCACAGAGCTCATGGATGAGACTGTGTGGCACTTGCCGGGCCGGAGCCCGATGGCGGGCGACTACCAGGGCAGCGGCGCGACCTTGGCGTACTTCGGCCAGCTGGCGCAGGAAACCGAAGGGACCTTCCGGGCCGAGTTGCAGCACATGGCAGCAGATGGTGATAACCGCGTCGTCGGCATCCAGCGCAGCACCGCGGACAGAAACGGCAAGCACCTCGATGTTGCCAATTGCATCGTCTTCGAGCTCGAGGACGGCAAGGTGACTGACGGTCGGGAGCACTTCGAAGACCTCTACGCCTGGGACGAGTTCTGGTCCTAGCCCGCCGGCGCACACGATCCGGCCGGCCGCCATCAACTACGACGAGCGCGGTTTCTGCGAGGCATCTCGGAGGACCGCGCCCGAACTTCCCAAACAGGAGGAGAGAAATGATCTTGGCAACGACGAAGGTCGAGGATTTCGACCGCTTCCTGAAAACCTTCTCAACCAAAGGCGCTGAGAAACGAAAGCAGCACGGTTCTAAGGGTTCGACCGTGTTCCGCGATCCCAACGAGAACGACCGGGTCTGGGTGCTCTTCGACTGGGATGCGTCGGGCTGGCAGAACTTCGTCTCCGACCCTGATGTCCCGCCGATCCTCCAAGAAGCCGGGCACAAAGGTAAGCCGCAGGCAGCCGAACTCGGCGGCCAGTACGACGCCTAGCGGATCTCCGCGCGGCGGACACTCGCCTGCACCAACGTCCTCTCAGGTGACGTGAAGCACTCGGGTGTCCCGCCCGGCGTCGCGGGGCGGGACGCCTGCGCGGATGCCTCTGAAAGGACGCGCGCCGGATTGCAGGCCGCGCGCTCGGCTCGGTCAGCACGCCGCCGAGGCGCTGCGCGGCCCGCACGCGCGCGCCCATGTCCGGCACCGTCCCGTTTGCCTTGCGGCAGAAGCGAGCGAGGATTGTCTTGATGATCGACGGCGCCGTCTTACAGAGCGACGCGCCCGTCGCCATCTGGGACAGGCCGGCCGACGACCTGATGGACGCAAGTGACATGCCGCTCACGCAGAGCGTGCGCACCCTGGCGCGCATGAACATCGCCATGGCCGATGCCGTGATCTCGATCTGGAACGCTAAGAACGTCTACGACACCTGGCGCCCGATCACCGCGATCCAGCAGGCCGGGACGGACGGGAATCCGGACACTACGGCGGATCCTTCCTGGACCCCGCTGCTCGTCACGCCGGTCTTCCAGGAGTATCCCTCCGGCCCACGCGGGAGTCAGCCAGGCAGGAGCCGGCGTACTCGCGGCGGTCTTCGGAGATAACACGACCTTCACCCTCACGGCCTTCGGCCTACCGAGCGTCCAACGCAGCTTCAACAGCTTCCCCGAAGCCGTTAACCAGGTGTCGCTCGCCCGGATCTGGGCCGGGATCCACTTCCGCTTCGCCTGCGACGTAGCCGTTCAGGAGGGCGCGCGGATCGCCGACTACGTCAACAACAGCGTCGCCGTCCCCGTCCACGGCCCAAACTGATAAGCGAACAGACGTGCGAAACCGCGGGTCGACAGCGCGGAGCCCGGCCCAGCGAGCCGGGCTCCTTGCTGTGCGTAGTGAGATCGCGTTGACCTGGCTCGCCTGCCGCGACTACGGGTTCGGGACGCCCGGGAAGAGGGCGTCTCCGATCGTCGGGATGAATTGCGGCGCGACACGGATGTGGGTCGCCTGCTCGTAGTCGTACGCGTACCCGATCAGTTGCGGTTCGGCCCAGCGGCCGCCCGTGAACGTGATCCCGAGCGGTAGTCCCGCGTCATAACCAGCGGGTACGGTGATGGCGGGGTAGCCGGCTACTGCGGCCGCCGTCGACGAGCCCACGAAGAACTCAAAGTGACCGTTGAGGTCACCGGCATTCGGGTCGTCGTTGGTCGGCCAGGCTGGTCCGTTGGTCAATGCGATGATCGCGTCGAGGTGGTTGGCGGCCATGAGCGAGTTGATCGCCGCCTGAACCGGCGGCGTCGTCGCCGCGCGGAGAGCGTCGCAACTGGCGTCACGGCCGTTCGTCGCATCGGCTGCCTGGAAGACCGCATCGTTCCACGGGCCTTCGAGGTTCGGGTGGGCCTGGTCGAACGCGATCAGGTCGGCGAGCGTCTGCGGGTACGGCGCGCCCGAGACGGGGTTCGTCCCGTGGACGTAGGTATGGAGGTACGTCGCGATGTCGGTCTTGAACTCGCACAGGAGCGCCCCGAACTCGTTGGCGGCCCCCGACAGGTCGATGTCGGTCGGGTCGACCACGGTCGCGCCCTGAGCCTGGAGCGCCGACTTCACGTTGGCGAGGATCGGGTCGACGACCGGCCCAACGAGCAGCGGGTCGTAGCTGCCGGCGCGCCAGACGCCGATGCGGGCGCCCTGCAGCGCATGGTCGTTGAGGAACTGCGCGTAGTTGGTGAATGCGTGGCCGGTCTGGTCGCCGGTTGCGCTGTCGTTCGGGTCGACACCGGTCGCCGCACCGAGCAGGACGGCTGCATCGGTCACGTTCCGGGCGATCGGGCCGGCCGTGTCCTGGTTGGCGCTGATCGGTACGACGCCTGCGCGACTCCACAGCCCGAGAGTCGGCTTGATCCCGACGTCCCCGTTGGCGCCGGACGGGCAGACGATCGAGCCGTCCGTCTCCGTGCCGACGGCCGCGACCGCAAGGTCGGCAGCCGCGCCGACGCCGGACCCGGAGCTCGAGCCGCACGGGTTGCGGTCGAGCACGTACGGCATGTTCGTCTGGCCGCCGATGCCGCTCCAACCGCTCGACGACGGGCCGGAGCGGAAGTTGGCCCACTCGGACAGGTTGGCCTTCGCGATGATGATCGCACCGGCGGCTTTCAGCCGCTGCACGATGAACGCGTCGCTGGGCGCGCTCCCGGCGAGTGCCCAGGAGCCTGCGGTCGTCGGCATACCGGTGGTGTCGATGTTGTCCTTGACGATGATCGGGATCCCGAGCAGGGGACGGTGGTCGCCG
>Ga0308175_100000844_pt1 | contig 20358 bp, 17 predicted proteins | sample PhyCR1_3_FD_203893 | JGI IMG/M metagenome (GOLD analysis project Ga0308175, IMG submission 203893) | Soil microbial communities from UC Gill Tract Community Farm, Albany, California, United States - DLSLS.C.R1 | ecosystem: Environmental > Terrestrial > Soil > Agricultural land | place: USA...
GCGAGCCGTCCGCGTTGGTCCAGCGGCTGTCGCAGTAGCGGCTCCCCTTCACCAGGGCCATGCCGTCCGGGGGCTTGGGCCGCAGGTACTGGAGGAGCTGGCCGATCTTCGTGGAAGAGAACAGGTCCGAGAAACGGCCGCGCGCGCCGGGGAGCAGCAGCGACCGCCGCCCCCAGGACCCGGCGAAGAACTCCGCCGGCGGGAGCGGATCGAGGATCTTGCTCAGGCTCATCGGTCCTCTCTTCACGCGAGCGTCAGGAGGCCCACGCGCACGAGCCGGCGGGCGAGGACCAGCTTCTCGTTCGCGGTGAGCGGGCCGGGCAGGGAGGCCGGCGTCAGGGTCTCGGCCTCGGCGACGTAGCGCAGCGCCTCGGCGATCTTGCCGGGACCGGCGATCTGGTTGCCCGAGAACTGGATGCCGGCGACCCCGTCGTGCTGGAAGACCCGGGTCAGCACCGTGCCGCGCCTCTTCAGGCGCGTCTCGGGTCCGATCTCCGTGAACAGCAGGGCGTAGTGGCCGTCGGGCACCGGCGGTTTGGCGAGCAGCACCTCGGTGTGCTTGCCCAGGGCGTCGCCGAGCTGCGCCTCCTGGCGAAACAGGTCCATGAATTCCGAGAACCCGGCCGCCAGCGCGCTCGCCGCCCGCTCGTCCGCCAGCAGGCCCATGGGGAGCGACCGGCGCAGGCGCGGGTCCCGGTCGGCCAGCGCGCTCAGGGCGTCGGAGAGGAAGTCGAACCAGGTGCGCACGTGGATGTTGACGGTGATGTGCAGCGACGGCGAGTCCCCCGAATCCCCCTCGTGCACGAAGCCGCGGGGGATGTAGAGCACGTCACCCGCGTGCAGCACGGTCTCGCAGAGCGGCGCCGACAGCCGCTCGCGGGGGACGTGGCGGTACGAGCCCTCCACCTCGGGGAGCTCGCGCAGCGGCCCGTAGACCTTCCAGTGCTTGGAGCCCTCCACCTGGAGCAGCAGGTTCTCCTGGGTGTCGAAGTGGGGCTGCACCCCCTGGGAATTGGGCGGCGTCAGGTAGCTGCTGAGGGCCACCGGATGGTGGAGCGTCCCCTCCAGCTTGCGGGCGAAGGCCGCCATCGGCTCCCAGGTCTCCTCGAGGCCGCTCAGGATGACGGTGGAGCCCTCGCGGTACCTCTCGCCCACCAGGTTGAGGTTGGCGGTGCCGTCGGGGCTCAGGTAGTTGTCGCGCACGAACCCCTGGCCGGTGACCACCTCGATCCGGCTGGGCTTGGGGCGCAGGTAGTAGACCGCGCGGTCGACGTCGCGGATCGAGAAGAGGGGCTGGAAGAAATCGGCCGGCCGGCCGCGGCTCACCAGCGGCTTCTGTTCCCAGTATTCGGCGAAGAACCGCTCCAGGCTCAACGGCGCGACGAGATCCGCGAACCCGATCTCCTCCGCCCGCTTGGGCTCGAGGTGCCCGTGCTGGTAGATCTCCGCGGCTCCCTCTTCCAGGACCGGCGTGTCTTGCGTCGTGCTCATGTCTCTCCCCCGGGCCCGAGGCTCAGTGTGAGGTGCTTCCGGTTTCATGGCGGCTGTACACCAGCGGGGCCAGAGGGCCCGCCGCCAGATCCCCGGGTTTGAGCCCGGGCAGCGACGTCGTCCGGTTCTGCTGGCGGATCATCCTGGCATAGAACTCCTGCGGCGGGGCGCCGGCCGCCAGGGGGCTCTCGTCCACCAGCCGCGCGCCGTCGGCGAAGTAGACGATCACCATCGCCTCCCGCATCAGCGGGGCCGAGTTGCTCCGCGAGCTGTGGAGGGTCCACGCCGAGTGGGCGGCCACGTCGCCGGCCTGGAACGTCCCATAGTTGTGGAGGGCGAAGCCCTTCTCCCGGACCTCGGCCTCGAAGCCGTCCATCGCCGCGTCGTCGCCGTTCGACGTCCCCAGATAGCCCGCGAGGTGCGAGCCCGTGACGTAGCTCATTGGCGCCAGCTCCGGCGTGATGTCGGTGAGCGGGATCCACAGGGTCAGGATCTTGTCGGTGTCCAGCGGCATGAAGTACGCGTCCTGATGCCAGGGGGTATTGGCGCCCCCCGGCCCCTTGAAGTAGGACTGGTCGCGGAAGAGCCGCACGGCGTCCACCCCGAGGAGGTCGGCGGCCAGCCGGCCCAGGCGCGGGCTGAGCACGAACTGGCGGGCCGCCGCGTCCAGCGTCCAGAGGTTGTTGACGAACTTCCAGTTCTTGCCGGCCCCCGCCACCTTGCGCTCCATCGCGTGGCTCTCCTGGCTATGCTCCTCGACGACCCGTTTCAGGTGGGCGCGATAGGCTTCGATCTCGGCCGCCGTGAAGACGCCCGCGAGCTTGAGATGGCCGTCGCGCGCGAACGCCGCGGCCTGCTCTTCGGCCAGCTCGTAGGTCCCCGCGAGATCGGGAAGGGGCTCGGTCACCGCTGACAGGCTCATGATCTGCTGCCTCCTTGGGCGGACTGCCGGAAGACCACCGGGTTCATCGGTCCGACCGCCGGATCGCCGTCCGCGAGGCCGGCGAAGTAGCGGTCCAGAAGCCTCTGCATGACGGGGAGACGTCCGCGCACATGGATGCGCGCCCCATCCGCGTAATAGACGATGGCGAGAGCCTCCCGCACCCGGCCGGTGGCGTTCTCCCCCGCGGCATGGAGGGTCCAGCCCAGGTGCAGGGAGAGGTCGCCGGCCGCCATCGGGCCGTTGTGGGAGAGCGGGAAGCGGTCCCGGGCGGCCGGGGGGAGCGGGACGCCCTGCCGGTGGGAGCCCTCGGCGAAGACCAGGGTCCCCATGTCGGGCATGAAATCGGTCAGGGGGATCCACAACGTGATCATCTTCTCGCTGTCGAGCGGCAGGTAGGCCAGGTCCTGGTGCCACGGCGTGGCGGCGCCATGGGCGGGCTTGAACAGGCCCACGAAGTGCAGGATCCGCACGGCCTCCACGTCCAGGATCCGCGCCGCGATCTCGCCCAGGCGCGGAGAGGTCACGAACGCCGCCACGGCGGGGGGCGCGTCGCCCAGATGGAACTCGGCGGTGGCGGAAGCCCCGCCCACCAGGACGTCCCCCTTGGCCTGGACGTAGGCCTGCAGCAGAGGCCTGAAGGCCGCCACCTCGCCGCGCGGCAGCACGCCCGGCAGCACGGCGTGGCCGCGCTCGCGCACCTCCGCGATCTGCTCCGCCGTCAGCGGATAGCTCTCCGCCGGCCCGCTCACGCCGCGCTCCGGAAGACCACGGGGTTCATCGGCCCGACGGCCAGCTCGCCGGCGGCGAGCCCGGGGAAGTAGAGGTCCAGGAGGTTCTGCATGAAGGGCGCGTCCCGCTTCACCTGGATGCGCGCGCCGTCCGCGTAGTAGCCGATGCCGATGGCCTCGCGCAGCCGGCCGCTGGTGTTGCCGCCCGCGTTGTGGAGGGTCCAGCCGAGGTGGAACGAGATGTCCCCCGCCGCCATGGGGCCGTTCTGCGCCAGGGAGAAGCGCTCCCAGTCGGCGGTGCTCAACCGGACCCCCTCCTGGTGGGAGCCCTCGGCGAAGGTGAGGTCCCCCATCTCGGGGATGAAGTCGGTGAGCGGGATCCACGCCGAGATCAGGTTCTCCGTGTCGAGCGGAATGAAGGTCAGGTCCTGATGCCAAGGCGTCTGGGCGCCGCCGGCGGGCTTGAACAGGCCGCAGAAGTGCAGGACCCGCACGGCCTCGACCCCGAGCAGCCGCGCCGCGATCTCCCCCAGCCGCGGCGAGGTCACGAAATCGGCCACCTCCGGAGGGGCGTTGCCGAGATTGAACTCGGCGGCGGCCGCCTCCGAGGAGATCCCGACCAGGATCTCCTCCCTGGCCAGCACGTAGCGGCGCAGAAAGGCGCGGCAGGCGGCCATCTCCTCGGGAGAGAGGACGCCGCGCAGCAGAACGTGGCCGCGCTCGCGCAGCTCCTCGATCTCCGGCGCGGCCAGCGGGTGGGTTCCTTCCAGTCGGGGCATAAGGGCGGCATCCTCCAGGGTTGGCGGCTCAGCCCGCGAGCCCGGCGGCGTCCTGCAGGGCCCCGAGCGCCGTGGCGGTGGAGTAGACGCCGTCGCGGTCGAGCGAGTAGTTGGTGAAGGTGTGCCGGAGGACCTTCTCGAGGTCGACCGGACCGGGGGGCAAGCCGGCCCAGGGGACCCAGGCGGCCTCGGGATCGGGGATCAGGCAGTCCGGACGCGGCACCCGCAGCCTCGCCGAGGGGGGCCACGACCCGTCCGGACGCTGCCAGGCGACGAGCTGGTCCAGTCCCCGGGCGAGGACGTCCCGCGGCCCGCCGGCCCGCGCCAGGACGCGCAGGGCGTGCGCCAGGGCGAAGGCGGGAGGGCGCGCCGCGGCCCCGGCCAGCAGCCGGTCGACGCGGGTGAGGACCCAGGCGGCGGCCCGGTCGATGCGGGCCGCGGTCTCGGGGTCGCGATCCGCCGCCGTCCAGCCGGAGCCGGCGAGAGCGGCCACCGCCTCCGCCGTGGCGTACTCGTCGTCGAACCACCAGTAGGCGGCCCACCTGCCGTCCGCCGCCTGCGCGCTGGCCAGCGCGGGGAGGAAACGCTCACCCAGCCCCGGAAGGTTCGCTCCCGCGGCCGTGACGCAGACGTGGGGCTGGAGCCACCCCTGGAAAGAGATGACGGGGGGCAGCCCGATGTAGGCGCGCACGGCCTCCGCGGTCGCATAGGTGGCGAGGCCGCCGCCGGCGCGGACATGGCGCTCCAGGAAGGCGGCCGCCCGGCGCGCGGCCGGCGAGCCGGAGAGGCCGAGGACCGCCGCGAGGCGGAGCCCCCAGAGCGTGCTGTCGGCGTCGCCGGGGACCTTGGCGTTGTAGCCCCAGCCCCCCTCCGCGGTCTCCCGCGGCTCCAGGAAGCGCCAGGCGGCCTGGGCCGCTTCGCGCGCCTCCGGCTCGGGCCGGCCGGCGAGGATCCCGCCGACGAACGCCGTCACCCAGAGGGTGCTCTGGCCGGCGGGGAGAAGGAAGTCCGTCCAGGCCCCTTCCGGGCTCTGCCGGCGCAGGAGGAAGCCCACCGCCGCCTCGGCCGCGGCCTCCCGCGCCGTGCGGGTGGAGCCCGTCACGGCCGTCAAGAGGCGCTCCCGGCGGACGCATCGAGCGGGCGGTGGGCGATGCCGAAGTACGCCTTGGCCAGCGGGCGGGAGCCCGGGCGGAGCACGACCTTGACGTGGCTCAGCCCGCGCAGCAACAGGAAGCTCCGCCCCTCCAGGACGACCTTGTCGTGCCCCGTCCAGCCGAGCAGGGCGCGCCGCTGCTCTTCCGTCATCAGGCCGAGCTCCAGGAGCTGCTCGAGCTGGCCGTGCCAGCGCGGCTCCGTCTGCGGTTGGCGGGTCCAGCATCCGGCGTTGAAGTTGGGCTCGACGCCCGCATGGGGGTAGATCTCCTCGCCGATGTCCAGGTGCAGCCCGACGAAGTCGGCGTGCGGACGGAAGGCCTCCAGGTAGCGGCCGAGCTCGTCGCGGGAGCCCCCCCAGCCGATCCTCTCCAGGTAGGGGAAGACCTCGCCGGGCGGCAGATCGAAGAGGCAGAGCCGCACCGCCTGCACGGGGCGCGACAGCATGAAGCCGATCTGGAAGTCGCCGGCCTCAGGGGGGCAGGCCTCCAGGCAGTGAAGGAGGTTGTGCCGGAGCCGGGGCGCCGGCGGCCGGCCCAGCAGCAGGGGCAGGATCGTGTCGGCCAGCCACTCCGGGGACCTCTGGCTGTCCGGCGTCCGCGGCCAGTAGCCGAACAGCAGGTTGGGGGCCGGCGCGCCCGCCGAGGTGTCGAGCTCGAGCCAGGTGCACCCGGCGTCGGCGTAGGCGGGCTGGCGGGTGTCCCCCCACTGCTGGTAGAAGCCGCGGAGCCGGCTCCAGGCACCGTTCCCCAGCTCGCCGGAGAGATCCATGGGATGGCGGCCGGCCAGCAGGCGCGCGCCGTCCGGCGTCAGGTTGAGGGCGCAGTCGGGGAGGCCCGGCGGACCGCTCCCCAGCCGGCACTCGAAGCCGAAGAAATCCACGGCGAAGACGGGGAAGAAGCCCGCGGCCTGGCGGATCCGGGGCAGGCTGCCGGGGGCCATGAGGGCATCGGGGAGGAGGGGCTCCAGGCGCTCCAGAGAGCTGTCGAGCCTCACGGCGGCTTCGTCCTGGATGGAGCCTCGGCCGGCAGAGGCAAGCACGTTTCCGGACACCTCTTCCCTCCAAAATGACTCAGAGCCGCCGACGCGAAGGCGGTGAAGACTCCCTGGACCTCGTACGCCTCACGCCCGAGCTCCAGGGAGCCTGCTCTCGAAAGTGCTCGATCCTTACTTGCAGTTGGAGTTGCAGTTGGCTCCCCACGAGCTGGAGCCTTCGGCCAACTGCAGGAGCTGCTCGTCGCTGAGCTCGGCCTCCATCGCCTCCGTCAACAGCGTCTCCTGCTCGTGCTTCTCGGCATCCACTGCGACATTCTTGATCTCAGGCATTTCTGTTCCTCCTTGTAGACGAACTGTTCTCCTCGGACGACCACGAGAACGAAAGGCCACGCCGGAAGCCGGCACGAGCCCGGTCAACAGGTTGGAGCCGCTATCAAAGATGATCGCGGACAGCCCGACGCTACTGCCTTTCAGCAGCTCCGTCAAGACCGCTCCAAAGACCTGACGTGGTAGTTGAGAAAGGCTCTCCGGGCTGCCCCTGGCGGGGCAGGGCCCAGAGAGCCTCGCGCGAGCACGCTCAGCAGCTCTTGTTGCAGTTGGCGCCCCACGAGCTGGAGCCTTCGGCCAACTGAAGGAGCTGCTCGTCGGTGAGCTCGGCTTCCATCGCCTCCGTCAACCGCGCTTCCTGCTCCTGCTTTTCGGGGGTAGCAACGATGTCTTTGATCTCAGCCATTTTCTCTCCCTCCTCTTCGAGATTGGTGGAATGCTACTCCTTATGCTTCGTCGCGTCAACCAGTTTCCGCGATTCCTGAAGCCGGTCCTACACCCCGAAATACCGCGCATCCGGATGCTGGAGCACCAGCGCCGACACGCTCGCCTCGGGGTCCATCATGTCCCCCTCGGTGAGGTGGACGCCGATCTCCTCGGGCCGCAGGGCCTTGAAGAGCTCGCGCTGGAAGGCGAGGTCCGGACAGGCGGGGTAGCCGAAGCTGTAGCGCTTGCCGCGGTAGCGGGCGGCGAGCTTGTCCTCCAGGGCCAGATCCTCCGGATCGGGGAACCCCCAGTACTTCCGCAGGCAGGCATGGAGGTACTCGGCGGCGGCCTCGGCGGTCTCCAGGGCCAGGGCGGCGAAGGCGTGGCTCTTCAGGTACTCGCCCTGGTGCTTCCACTCCTCCACCCTTTCGCGCACCCCTTCTCCAGCCGTGGTCACGAAGAGGGCGACGTGATCCCCGGGCAGGACGTAATCGGCCAGGCTCAGGCCCCCCTCGCGGTTCTGGCGCGGGAAGTCCCAGGCGGCGGCCACCTGACCCGTCTCGGGGCAGCGGAGGGTGATGCGGTTGCCGTCCGCCTCGGCCGGGAAGAAGCGCCAGACGGCCTGGGCGTGCATGGCGCCGTTCCGGGCGAGGTCCTTGAGGCCGTCGATCACGGCTTCCAGCTTGGCGAGCTTGGGGTCCCCCTCCGCCCGCAGCCGCTTGACCGACCCTTTCAGCCCCAGGTGCTTGCCGTAGATCATCTGCGGGTTCAGGTACTCCCAGACCTTGTCGAGGTCGAGCTCGGCCATGTGCCGGTCGAGGTCGGCCGGGGCGGGCACGGGGAGGTCCCGCCGCACCTCGGCGGCGGCGTTGCGGCCGGGCTCCGCGACCTCGGTGGCCTCCGGGGCGGCGTCGGCGTTGTCGGAAGCCAGAAGCGCGGTGACCTCGCGCTCCAGGTCCGGCTTCTGGCCGGGATCGAGCAGCCGCTCGACCAGCTTCAGGCCGTGCATGGCGTCCTTCGCATACGTGCAGAGCCCGGTGTAGGCCTGCGCGATCTTGCGGTGGGTGAAGCGGCGGGTGAGCGCGGCGCCGCCCACGAGCAGGGGGGTGTCGATCCCCACCGCCGCCAGGTCGCCGGCCGTGAGCACCATCTGCTGGGCGCTCTTGACCAGGAGCCCCGAGAGGCCGATGACGTCCGGCCGGTGCTCGCGCACGGCCTGGATCAGCCGCTCGGAGGGGACCTTGATCCCCAGGTTCACCACGTTGAAGCCGTTGTTCGAGAGGATGATGTCCACCAGGTTCTTGCCGATGTCGTGGACGTCCCCCTTGACGGTGGCGAGCAGGACCTTGCCGCGCGACGAGCCCTCCCCTTCCTTCTTCTCCATGTGGGGCTCCAGGTAGGCGACCGCCGCCTTCATCACCTCGGCGCTCTGCAGCACCTCGGCCACGATGAGCTGGTTGTCGTTGAACAGGCGGCCGACCTCGCTCATGCCGGTCATCAGCGGCCCGTTGATGATGTCGAGCGGCTCGGGCCAGCGGGGATCGGCCAGGGCCTGCGCGAGGTCGTCCTCCAGGCCGGTCTTGCTCCCCTCGACCACGGCGCGGGCGATGCGCTGCTCCAGCGGCAGCTCGGTGCGGGGGCGCGCCGCGACCGCGGCCTTGCCGCGGAAGTGGGCGGTGAAGGCCTCGACCGCCCGGTTCCCCGCCTCGACGTCCCCCAGGGGGAGGAAGATCAGCGACTCGGCGAGCTCGCGCTCACCGGCCGGGATGTCGGCGTAGCGGGCGAGCTTCTCGGTGTTGACGATGGCCGCGTCGAGCCCCGCCTTGGTGCAGTGGTAGAGGAAGACCGAGTTGAGCACCTCGCGGCCGGCGCTGGGCAGGCCGAAGCTGACGTTGGAGATGCCGAGGATCGTCCGGGTGTCCGGGAACAGCTCCTTGACCGCGCGCACCCCCTCGACCGTCTGCGCGGCCGAGCCGAGGTAGGCGGCGTCGCCGGTGCCGCAGGGGAAGACCAGCGGGTCCCACCAGATGTCTTCCGGCTGCACCCCCATCTCCTCGACCAGGATCTGGTAGCTGCGGCGGGCCACCTCGACCTTGCGGTCGACGTCGACCGCCATCCCCTTCTCGTCAATCAGGCCCACGACCATGGCGGCGCCGAAGCGGTGGGCGAGCGGCACCACCTTCTGGAAGCGGGAGAGGCCGTCCTCCAGATTGATCGAGTTGAGCACCGACTTCCCCTGGCAGTAGGTGAGGGCGCGCTCCATCACGGCGGCGTCGGTAGAGTCGATCATCAGCGGCGTCTTGACCAGCCGGACCAGCCGGTCGAGGAAGGCCTCGACGTCGGCGAGCTCGTCGCGGTCGGGGTCCTGGAGGCAGACGTCGAGGATCTGGCCGCCGGCCTTGACCTGGGCGCGGCCCACCTCGGCGGCGGCCTCGTGCTGCCCGGCCTGGATGAGCTGCTTGAACTTGCGGCTGCCGAGGACGTTGGTGCGCTCCCCCACCAGCACCGGGCGGTTGGACTCCGTGAGCTCGGTGGCCTCGAGGCCGGAGACCATGGCGCGCCGGTGGTGCGGAACGGCGCGCGGCGCCTTCCCCCGCACCAGCTTCGCCAGCGCCGCGATGTGGGCCCCACTGGTGCCGCAGCAGCCGCCCACGAGATTGAGCCAGCCGGCGTCGAGGAAGCGGCCGAGGACGCGCTCGAAGACGTCCGGCCCCTCGGTGTATTGCCCCTCCTCGTTGGGCAGGCCGGCGTTGGGGACGCAGGCGACCCGCGTGCGACAGATCTCGGAGAGGGTGCGCACGTGGTCGGTCATCAGCTCGGGGCCGGTGGCGCAGTTGAGGCCCACGTAGAGGAGGTCGGCGTGGAGCAGGGAGACGGCGAGCGCCTCGGCGTCCTGGCCGCCGAGCATGGTGCCGGTGGTCTCGATGGTGGCCGAGATGGCGACCGGGACCTTCCACCCCGCTTGGGCGAAGGCCCGTTCGATGCCGATCAACCCGGCTTTGATGTTCCGCGTGTCCTGGGCCGTCTCCAGCAGCAGGTAGTCGGCGCCGCCCGCCATCAGGCCGAGGGCCTGGACGCGGAAGTTTTCGATCAGCCCGTCGAAGGTGATGCCGCCGGTGACCGAGATCGCCTTGGTGGTGGGCCCCATGGAGCCGCAGACGAAGCGGGGCTTCTCCGGGGTCGAATGGCGGGCGCAGGCGGCGCGGGCGATGGCGGCGGAGAGGCGGTTGAGCTCGAAGGCGCGATCGGCGAGGCCGTACTCCCCCAGCACCAGCGGGGTGCCGCCGAAGGAGTTGGTCTCCACGATGTCGCAGCCGACGGAGAGATAGGCCTCGTGGACGCCGTCCACCACGTCGGGGCGGGTGGCGCAGAGGTTCTCGTTGCACCCTTCGAGCTCGGGGCCCCCGAAGTCGGCGGCGGTGAGGGTCACCCCCTGGAGGGCCGTGCCCGTGGCGCCGTCGAGCACGAGGACGCGCTCCTTCAGGGCCGCCCGCAGGAGCGCCGTGCGCTCGTCCACATCGGCGGGCCGCGTTGGGAATGGGACGTCGAAGACCGGGTCGCTCACTCTCGCCTCCTTCTGCATCAACCGGGCCAAAAACCGGGCCAAAACAAAAAACCCGACTCGCGAGCATCACGAGACGGGTCTTCCGCTCCGGACACTTAATTGTCGCTTCGCGACCGCATCCTCGCCTTGGCGGCGAGAGGGCACCTTGGGTGTCCGTCCCAGGTTGCCGAGCCCGGCGGAGCCGGACCGCTCGTAATGCAATCCGGAGAATAGCGAGAGACGGTGGGGGATGTAAAGGGGCCGCTCCTTGGGACGGACCGCCGCCGTGTACGGCGTGCCGCCGTAGCCTTACAACGCCCTGCCTCCGCGGACGACGGAGTGCCTCCTGGGACGACGATTTGCCGCCGGCCACGACGGAGCGCCGTAAGCTTGCGACGGTCTGCCTCTGCGTACGACGGCTCTCCTCCCGCTACGACGGTCCGTCGTTGCCTTGCGACGGCTTGCCTCCACCTACGACGGTCTGCCTCCCGAGACGACGGTTTGCCTCTGGCGGCGATAGATCGCCGTGACCCCGCGACGGCCTGCCTCTACATACGACGATCCGCCTCCCGCTACGACGGACCATCGTAGGCTTGCTGCGGCTTGCCGCCGCGTACGGCGAGTTGCCTCCGGCTACGACGGACCGCTGTAACCCTGCGACGGCCTGCCGCTCCGTACGGCGGTCTGCCTCCCGGTACGGCGAACCGTCGTACGCAGACGCAAACCGCCGTATCGGGAGATGAGCCGCCGTAAGGCGCGGCAAAGCAAAGGACCCAAAAGACAACAAGGGCTTCAAGGACAAAACACGGCCAGCCGTTGTCTGTCCTGTCCTTGCAGTCCTTGCAGATCCTTGCAGATCCTTTGGGTCCCTCTTCCTAGAAGCAGCCCCCCGCGCGGACGCTGAGGTCTGGCAACCCCCGCTCGGTATAAGATTCCCCCAGCACTATGAGCAAGCTCTGGCTGGCGCTCCTGGCGATGGTGGCCCTGGGGTATTGGGGGCTCACGCGCCCCCGGGCCTCGACGGCCGGCGATCCGGTCGACTGGTCCGGCGATCCCGTGCAGGAATCGACGGCGCGCGAGCCTTTCGAGATCGACACCGGCAAGGGCAAAGTCACTCTCGAGCCACGCGCCTCGTTCGACGCCTCCGCCGTGGTGGCCTCGGACGAGCACTACCGCTTCGACGACGGCGCGTTCCTGGTGCCGGTGGACCTGGTGATGACCTGGGGGGAGCTCCCGGAGGAGCCCTATAAATCCAAGGTCTCCTACGGCCAGATCACCCGCTACTACTTCTGGCGGACGGAGGCCACCGACCTCGATCTCCACTACATCCGGACCCATTCCGCCAACATGCATATGATCCCCGCCGACACCAACGTCCGCCGGGCGCTGCTCTCGGTGTGGTCCGGAGACAAGGTGCGCGTGCGCGGGCTGCTGGTCAACGCCAAGCGGGACGACGGCTTCTACTGGAACAGCTCGCTCAGCCGCGAGGACGACGGGCCGGGAGCCTGCGAGCTCGTGTGGGTCGAGGAGATTCAGGTTGGGCGGGAGGTTTATCGCTGAGATTCTTTCCCCCGAGATCCTATGGTAAGGTCTCGGCGGGAAAATCGTGGGCAAGCACGATCTCAGCTATCGGCTCTTCTTCGCGCATCGGCGCATGATCCAGGATCTCCTGCGGGAGATCGTGGGGGAACAATGGGTGGAACGGATCGACTTCGCTTCCGGCGAGAAGGTCGATGCCTCTTTCGTCTCCACCAAGTATGAAAGCCGCGAAAGCGACATCATCTGGAAGTTCCGGCGCCAGGACGGAGGAGAGCCGGTCTACATCTACATCCTGCTGGAATTCCAGTCGCGGCCCGACCCCTCGATGCCGGTCCGTTTCATGGGATACGAGAGCCTGTTCTATCAGAGCCTGATGGCTGGCCAGCCGGCGGTCGCGAACCGGAAGCTGCCGCCGGTGATCCCCGTTCTCGTCTACAATGGTTCGGAGCCGTGGCACGTGCCGACGGACCTTGGTTCCTTGATTGGAGATCTGGACCCCTCGGCGGAGATCTACAGGCCCCAGTTGCGTTACCGGCTTGTGGACGAGACGGCCTATTCCCGCGAGGATCTGGCGGCGCTGAACAGCCCGGTCGCCGACCTGTTCCGCATCGAGAAGAGCGGCAACTGGTTGGAGGTCCGTGCAAGCGTCCATCGGCTTCGGCAGAGCCTTCCTCCGGGCGAGGCATCTCTGCGGCAGGCTTTCGAGACCTGGCTGCAAAAGGTCATCCTGCCGCGCTTAAAGGTGCCTCTGGAAGAGGTTTCCGCCGCGCTCACTCTGGAGGAGATGGAAACCATGCTGGCTGAAAGCATTGACCGTTGGAACCAAGAGATCCTGGAGAAGGGCCGCCAGGAAGGGGAGGCCCTGCTGGTGCTCCGGCAACTCCGCTTGAAGTTCGGTCCTCTCGAGCCGAAGGTCGAGGACCGGGTCCGTTCCGCGGATGCCGAACGTCTCCTGGAATGGGGCGAGCGCATCCTGACCTCCGGGAGCCTGCGGGAGGTCTTCCGGGACTGATCAGAGGCTCTTGTACCCCGGACACGCCCGCACCGGCAGCCCTGGGTACCGCGGAAACCGCGCATCGACCGCGGCCAGCCCGCAGCGCACGAAGACGCTGCGGCGGGAGGCGAGGAGGCGCAGGTGCTCGCAGGTGGCGCAGAGGCCGGGGGGCACGGCGAGCCTTTCGAGGAGGCGCCGCTCCTCGTCCGTGGCGTTCCGCTCCTCGTCTTCCATCTTGTTTTCCATCAGGCGCCCTCCCCCGTCTCCGCTTGGTGCTGGGCCAGGGCCTCCTCGGCCATCTTCCCCTCGGCCAGGGCCTCGACCTTGGCGGCGGGACCGAGGAGGAGGAGCAGGTCCCCCGTCTCCAGGCGGGTGCCGGCCTCGGGGAGGACGGGCTCCTCGCCGCGGTCTCCACGCCGCCGGATCTCCATCACCCGGGCGCCCAGGGTCTGCGGCAGGCGGGCCTCGGCCAGGGTCTTCCCCACCAGATGCGGCGGCACCGGCACCAGCCGCAGGGCGAAGTCGGGAGGGATCTCCACGTACTGCCGGTTCGCCTGCGAATCCTGACTGGAGACGAAGGTGGTGAGCAGCGCCGGCCGGCCCACCACCTCCTGGGCATAGACGGCCAGCAGGTCGCGCTTGGCCAGGATGCCGAGGAATTTCCCCTCGCCGTCGACGACCGGCAGCCGCTCGTAATCGCTGCGGGCGAAGATCTCGGTGGCCAGGTGCAGCCGCTCGTCCGGACGGATCACGCGGGCCACGGGCGTCATCAGGTCGAGCGCCACCACGGCGGTCAGGGTCTCCGGGTTCTCCAGGGCGTATTTGATGTCGTGGAGCGAGACCGAGCCGGCGAGCCTGCCGTCGCCGCCGACCACGAACAGGCGCTGGCGCGGGGTGGCGAGGAACTTCCGGACCACCTCCGAATAGGGCTCCCCCGGCCGCAGGGTCTGGGGGTCGGGCCGCATCAGGTTCCGCGCCTTGAGCCCGGCGAGCACCGCCTCCTCCATGCGGAGGTCGATCCCCTTCCCCCGCAGCGATTCGGTGTAGATCGAGTAGGGGTGGAGCGTGCGGGCGAGCAGGCTCGACAGGATGGCGGCCAGCATCACCGGAAGGATGAGGTCGTAGTTGCCGGTGAACTCGAAGATGATCAGGATGGCGCTGATCGGCGCGTAGCTCGTCCCCGCCATCACCGCCGCCATGCCCACCGCGGCATAGGCGCCGTAGGGGGAGGCGACGCGCGGCCAGAGGGCGTGCATGAAGGAGCCGTAGGCGCCGCCGACCAGGGCGCCATAGGCGATCGACGGCGTGAACATCCCGCCGGCGCCGCCGCTCCCGCGGGTCAGGGCGGTGGCGATCAGCTTGACCGCGGCGATGCCGAGCAGGAGGAGCCCGGTGAGCTCCTGGGAGACGGCGATGTGGGGCGGCAGCTTCAGGGTGCCCGCGAGGGCCAGGTTGATGGTGCCGTACCCCCGGCCGAGCGCGTGGGGCACGTAGAGGCCGATCACCCCCAGGAGGGCCATCCCCACCACCGGGTGGAACGGCCGGGGGAGGAAGCGCAGCTTCGCGAAGGTCTTGCCGCCGAGATTCACCCCGATCATGAAGAGGACGGAGGCGAAGGCGCCGGCGATCCCCAGCCCCGCGTAGGGGAGCATCTCCCAGTAGGTCTTCAGGGCGTATGCGGGCGCCGCGTAGAGCGGCTGGTTGCCGGTGATGGCGCGGGCGATGAGGGTGGCGATCACCGAGGAGGCGACGATCGGGCCGAAGATCTCCAGGGCGAAATTGCCCAGGATGACCTCCATGGCGAACAGGGTCCCCCCGATGGGGATGTTGTAGGTGGCGGCGAGGCCGGCCGCGGCGCCGCACCCCACCAGGATCTTGATCCGGTGCGCCGGCATCTCCAGACGCTGCCCCATCCAGGAGGAGATCATCGCCCCCAGGCGGATCATCGGCCCCTCGCGGCCGAGGGAGCCGCCGGCGCCCACGGTGATGATCGACGAGAGGGCGTTGATCAGCACCGGCCGCGGCGCGATCCGCCCTCCGGACAGGGCGACCGCCTCGATCAGCATCGCCATCCCCTCGCCGCTCCCCTCCGCGTGGGCCCGGCGGTGGGTACGCCAATAGATGATCCCCACGAGCACGCCGCCCAGGGCCGGCGCGGTCACGATCACCCACCGGTGGACTTTGGGGATGATGGTGAGGAGCTCCCCGTGGGAGCCCCAGAGGAGGACCTGGACGGCCGCGATCAGGATCTCGGTGGCGGCGCCGAGCAGGCCGCTCACGACGCCGACGGCGGCGATCAGGAGGAAGAAGAGGCGGTCTTCCCGGTTGGCGAGGCCGAAGCGGCGGGCCAGCGCGAAGTCGAGCGGCCGGGCCCAGTCGCGAAGGCGGCGGAGCGGGCCGGGGGAGCGCGTCTCCATGGGAGGGGACTGTATCAAGGCAAGAGCCCTTCCCCTTTCCCCGCCGTCGCCCCCCCAAGCACCTCAGCCAACACGGAACGCGAAGAACTGCTGTTCCATAAACATGCTCACTTGTGTATACTCGTCTCCGAGGTCATCCCCTTGGGGGTGATCACACCTCCCGGGACTCCGCCGACGAGCGTCCGCCGCCGGTTCATGGAGTCCCACGGCGGAAGTTCCGCCCCGCGGTACCAACCTTCCTACCGCGGCGCTTCCGTAACCGGCGTCGCGCGCCACGCCCCGAGGGGACCGGATTTCCGGTCCCCTTGCCTTTTGTGGGCGCTTTTTACTGGGGAACCTACGCTCCCTTGCGCACGGCGGGCGCCTCGGAGAGGACGTTCACCGGGGCGGCGGGCCGCCTCTCCTTGCGGGAGGTGAGCACGGTGGGGGCCGCCGGCCGCGACGCCTCGGCGCGGGTGGCCTCGGACCGCTTCTGGCCGACGATGCGGGCGTAGACCGACAGCGCCTGCGCCACCACTTGGTCCATGTTGTAGTACTTGTAGGTGGCGAGCCGGCCCACGAAGTGGACGTCCGACCGCTCCTCGGCCAGCGCCTGGTACCTCTTGTAGAGCTCGTTGTTCTCCGGCCGCGGCACCGGGTAGTAGGGGTCCCCCTCGGCCATCGGATATTCGTAGACCAGGCTGCTCTTCCGGTGCTCCTGGCCGGTGAGGTGCTTGAATTCGGTGACCCGGGTGTAGAGGTGCTCGTTGGGGTAGTTGACCACCGCCACCGGCTGCACCCACTCCTGGTTCACCGTCTCGTGCTCGAACTTGAGCGACCGGTACGGGAGCTTGCCGTAGCGGTAGTCGAAGAACTCATCCACCGGACCGGTGTAGATCAGCTTGTCATGAGGGATCTCCTCGATGATCTCCCGGTAGTCGGTGTTGAGCAGGATCTTGATGTTGTCGTGGTCGAGCAGGTTCTCGAACATCCGGGTGTAGCCGCGCAGGGGCATCGCCTGGTAGGTGTCCGAGAAGTAGCGGTCGTCCCGGTTGGTGCGCACCGGCACGCGGGCGGTGACCATGGCGTCGAGCTGGGAGGGGTCGAGCCCCCACTGCTTGCGGGTGTAGCCACGGAAGAACTTCTCATAGAGCTCGCGGCCGACGCGGCCCACCACCACGTCCTCCGAGGTGCGCACCGTCTCCCGAGGCTCGGCCACGGAGGCGAAGAAGCCCTCCATCTCCGGGCTGGTCAGCTTCAGCCCGTAGAGCTGGTTGATGGTGTCCAGGTTGATCGGGATGGGGACGAGTTGGCCGTCCACGCTCGCCCGCACCCGGTGCTCGTAGGGGCGCCAGCGGGTGAAGGTGGAGAGGTACTCGAAGACCTCTTTCGAGTTGGTATGGAAGATGTGGGGCCCGTACCTGTGGATCAGGACCCCCGCGTCGTCGTAGCAGTCGTAGGCGTTGCCGCCGATGTGCGGCCGGCGGTCCACCAGAAGAACTTTCTTGTTCGATCCGCGGGCCAGCCGCTCGGCCAGAACGCTCCCCGCGAACCCCGCGCCCACAATCAAATAGTCGAACATCACCGGCTCCTTTCGAGTCGTCGTATCCCAGATGCACGGAGCGGTCCTTCCGCCGCGGGCCAGACCGAGAAAACGTCTGTCAATCAATTCGTCTCGTCCGGCCCGCCGCGGCGCCGCAGGACGGCGCCCTCGATGAGGTCGGACATGTGTCGGAACGTGCGGCTCCAGGAGCCGCGGGCGAGGAATTCGTCGACCTGGGCCAGCCACTCCTCGCGCTCGGGGGCCCCCTCGCCGAAGCGCCGCATCGAGCGCTCGGCGGCGGCGACGAAGGCCTCGGGGTCCTCGGCGATCTCGACCAGCGCCAGCTCGCCATAGGGGCGCACCACGTCGCGGATCGGGGTCGAGACCACCGGCCGCCCCCCCGCCAGGTACTCGGGCGTCTTGGTGGGGCTGATGAAGCGGGTGGACTCGTTCCGCGCGAAGGGCATCAGGGCCGCGTCCCAGCCGGCGAGGTAGGACGGCAGCTCGTCGTAGGACTTCATCCCCAGGTAGTGGAGGTTGCTCCGCCGCGGCAGGCTCTCGGGGTCGATCTTGACCACCGGGCCGACCATCACCCACTGCCAGCCGGGCCGGGCGTCGGCCGCCGCGGCGAGGAGATCGAGGTCGATCCGCTCGTCGATCACCCCGAAGTAGCCGAGGCGCGGGCGCGGGATCGCCGCCTGGTCGGCGGGGTCGGGGGCCGGCCGGCGGGCTCGCCCGAAGTGCTCGTGGTCGATGCTGCTCGGGAAGGCATGCACGGCGGGGTGCCGCTCGCGCTTGGCCTCGTAGAGGCTCTGGCCGCCGGTGAAGACGAGGTCCGCGAGCTCCAGCAGCCGGCGCTCCCGCTCCAGCAGGGCCGGCGGCGCGCCGCGGAAGAGCGACAGCTCGTCCATGCAGTCGTAGACCACCGCCGCGGGCTCCAGCCCCTCCGAGAAGCCGAGGGCCATCGGCGTGTAGTACCAGAGGACGTAGTCGCTGACGCCGTGGTCGGCGAGCATCCCCTGGAGCAGGTCGCGCTGGGCCGCCTCCACCTCTTCAGGCGCCATGCCGTGCGGCAGGCGGGGCACGGCGACCCGGATCCCCCCGGGGCGCTCGCTCACGTCGAGGCGGGCGGGGCCGTCCTCAGTATTTGGATCAAAAAAGATGGGCTCTTCAAAGAAGAAGACCCTGCGATCGCGGGCGAAGCGGCTCATCAGGTGCTGGGGCCGCTGGTAGACGAAGTCCCACCGCAGATGGGAAAGGCAGACGAGGTCCGGCTTGGGGGCGAGACCGGGCATAGGTTGAAGGGCCTCCTCAAAAGGCTGCATGCTCACTCTCCTGGTTGTCCTCCCGGAGCGCGTCCGGGTCCTGATCTTGGAAAAGCTCTGGCTCCCCCGGGAAGCGGGCGATCTGCCGCGCCAGCTCCTCGGCGAGCGGAGAATGGATCTCCCGGCGTCCCGACGGGTCGGGATACCCCCAGAGACCGCTCCGGCAATAGCGGTCGTCGTCCCAGCCCGGGTAGTCGAGGATCGGATAGAGGCAGATGCCGTGCACGGGCACTCCGGAGCGCCGGGCGGCCGTCACCTCGTCGGCGACGTAACGCAGCCAGCCGTGGCGATGGTCGTCCTGGGCGCCGGTCTCGGCGACCATCAGCGGCCGGCCGTAGCGCTCCCACGCCTCGCGCAGGATCTCCCGGAAGGGGCGGTAGAGCGGGTCCCCCCTCTGGAGGGTCGGCCCGTCCAGGATCCACTGGTTGTTCGGGTAGTAGTTGAGCCCGGCGACGTCCAGATAGCGCTCGTCGCCGCCGAGCTGCGGCCAGAGGCGGCCGGCGATCATGTCCCAGGCCTGGAACTGCGCCATCCGGTGCCCCTCGGCGGCGGCCCGCATCTCCGGGCGCTCCGGGTCCGCCACGATGTGGATCGCGGGGTCGCAATGGAGGAGGCGAGCCCGCGAGTCGACGCTCCACACGGCGTCGATCGCGGCCAGGGCCGCTCGCGCGAGCTGCGCCTTGAGCTCGAATCCCCGGCCGGTGGCGCAGGGGTTGAAGTAGCCGACCTCGCCGCCGGCCCAGGACCAGAAGGAGGTCTCGTTGACCGGCACATACCAGGGGGGCTCGTCCGTCTCGGCGGCGATCAGCCGGGCCACGGCTCGGGCGTAGTCGGCGAAGCGGTCGACGAATTCGGGGCGGAAGATGTCGAGGCCGTCCGGCCAGCCGTAGTGGCAGAGGTCCCAGATCACCTGCAGCCCGGCCTCCCGCGCGGCCCGCACCTGCGGGAGCAGCGAGGAGAAGTCGTAGCGGCCGGGCGAGCGCTCGATGCGGTGCCAGCGGGCGCCGTCGCGCACGGTTTGGACCCCGAGCCGGCGCACCCGCGCGTAGTCCGCGGCGGCGAAGCGGTCGTGCCCCGTCGCCGCGATCAGATCGAGCCGCCGGCCGTCATTCCGCCGGTGACAGGAGCTCTCGAAACCTACCATCCAGAAACTTCGAAACATCAGTCGTCATACCCTCGCGGGGGGCGGGAGGTGCAAGATGCGGACCACTCCCTGAGACCGCCGGCCGCTCCGGGAAGAAGACCTCCGGTCCCGGCCCGCCTTCGCCGAAAGGGGCTAAAAGAACGCGGGAAAGGGCTACCGGAGGCCGTGCAAGAGCTACAAGACCGGCCCCGGTGGGAGAAAGCACCAGAATGAATAAGGGCGACCATCGCGGTCGTGGTGACCGCGCCGGATCGCCCGCTCTTGGAGGGTTTCCATGTGCTCCCAGACTCCGCGGAGAGCCGCCGCCGCCCTGCTCGTCGCCATCGCCGTCACCCTGTCCTGCGCCACGCCCTCGCGGGCCCTCGGGGGCCAGCCCCACCGCGCCTCCGAGGAGGCCGCGAGAGCGGAGCCCGGCCGGGGCTTCATCTCGTTCCTGCTCCACCTCTTCGCCTTCGCCGGCGGGGCCATGGACCCCAACGGCGCCCACTGATCCACCGGCCGGCACCGGCGCCTTTCGGCGCCGGTGTCACTTTTTCCCCCCCAGCAGCAACTTTAAAGGTAGAGGCGAGCTCACATCGCCTTCACTCTGGAGTCTCCTGGGGGGAGGAACGGTTTGATGAATGCGCGTCACCCGGACCGGAACGCCTTCGAGAGGTTCTCGCGCTGCGACGCTTCCGCGGCCGAGGAACGCTGGATCGAGGACCACCTGCGCTCGGGGTGCGCCTTCTGCCAGCGGGAGGTGGACGAGCTCCTGCTGCGCGCGTTCGCCCCCCCGAGCGAGGAGAGCGCGGAGGAGGACGCCGCCTGGGAGCGCCTGTTCGCCAACCTCGGGACACGGCTCGCGCGCGCCGCCGCCGAGCGGAAGGAGGCGCCCGCGCTGCTCGCCGAGCTGCTCGGCCGGCCCTGGGAGGAGTGGCCGGTCCTCTTCCGTCTCGACCGCCGCCTGCAGACGATCGCCGTCTGCGAGCTGCTGATCGAGCAGAGCTTCGAGGAGGGGTTCCGCGACGCCGCCAGGGCGATCGAGCTGGCCG
>Ga0308175_100000846_pt1 | contig 20335 bp, 16 predicted proteins | sample PhyCR1_3_FD_203893 | JGI IMG/M metagenome (GOLD analysis project Ga0308175, IMG submission 203893) | Soil microbial communities from UC Gill Tract Community Farm, Albany, California, United States - DLSLS.C.R1 | ecosystem: Environmental > Terrestrial > Soil > Agricultural land | place: USA...
CCGCCGTCCATTTCGATGGCCGCGATGTGGCGCTCGCCGGGCCGTTGCGCCCAGTCTCGGTAGGCGGCCCCGCCACGCCCGCCGTTTTCCTCATCCGTCCAGAAGACGACCCGAATGGTACGCCGCGGATGCAGGCCGAGCTGTCTGATCAGAGCTGCAGCCTCGAGCGCCGCCATGACTCCGGCCCCATCGTCATGCGCTCCCATCCCCACGTCCCAGGAATCGATGTGCCCGCCGATCACGACCACCTCGTTCTTCAATTCGCGCCCGGGGATTTCTCCCATTACGTCCGCTGAATCGGCGTCGGGCTCGAAGTGCGCTTCCATCCGCAGGCGGACGCGAACGCGCTCGCCCGAAGCGGTAAGGTGGTGCATCCAGATCGCGTCTTCCACAGAAACCGCGGCGGCCGGAATATTGGGCCGCGCGGCGCCCCACCCTGTAGCGCCGGTGTGCGGGTCGCGCAGGCTGCGTGGCGTGATCGAGCGAACCAGCGCTCCCACTGCTCCGAGTGCCTGCGCTCGCGCGGGACCGTCACTGCGATACTCCACCGTCTGGTCATACGACACGAACGGCGCATCGAACAGAACGATGCGGCCCTGCACTCCGGGTCGCCCGAGTTTTCGCAGCTCCTCGAAATTCGATACAGCCACCACATCGGCCTCGACGCCCTCTTTCGGCGTTGAAGGGCTTCCACCCAGGCCGAGCATGTAGATCTTCTTCCGCATCGGTTCGAGCATCTCGGCCGATTCAGCGCCGCGCACCCAGTGAGCGACCTTGACCGGGATCGTGCGAACGTTTTCGAGACCGGCGGCCTTCATCTGATCGGCCGACCACGAGATGGCGCGGTCGAGGGACTCCGAGCCGCTCGGACGATTGCCGATCCGATAACACAGGTATTCGAGACGATTGAGACCGGCATCGTCCCGAAGCGCGGCATCAATCAGCTTGCCGGCGATCGCCTTGTACTGCGCCGCCGTCCGCGTTTCCCCTGCGGCAAACGCCAGCATCACTGTGATCAGAACGAGGCAGGTCGTCCGCATGCTTCCGCTCAGAACAACCGTTCCTGCTTCTTCAGATTGCCGACCGACCCGACATTCGCGATCGAGAAGGAAACCAGGTACTGATTCTCGTTTCGGGCGCCGAAATCGAAGCGGCGGATCTGAAAGCTCAGTCCGCAGCAATCCGTGTTGTAAGTCACCTGGGCGATGCCGAAATCCATTCGCGCAAGGCGAACGTCGTATACCGTCTGGAATGCCGTATTCCATCCCTTCCGATTTGGATCGCCATAGCCAACCGTAAAGCTGAGCTGGTTTTGCGGCCCCGCGATGATCGGGTTGGGCTTGATTTGAGCGGTTCCAACAGACACGAAGTAGCGTTTGACGCGAACGTCTCCCTGGAACGAGTTGTTTACGAATCCATGCCGGGCCGGATCGTAATCGGTCAGCCACGTAAAAGTGATCCCGTCGCGGGGGCTCACGCGAAGATTCGAGATGATCGGTGAATAGGTGCGCGGGCCGTCGAGGAAGGTGAATCCGGTGAGGTCAAGCGCGTCGATTACGACGTTACGTTCGCCGGGAAGCACGGCCCCGCCGAAGGTCGGGTTAAAAAAACGCTGCTGCGCAACCTGCCACGTGAGCACTTCGCGCACGCTGTCGCCCTTCTTCGCGTAAAGCCGGTTGATGATGCTCACCGTCGCCTGATTCGTATCGGCGAGAAGGTCGATGGGATCGAAAAGGAGCGTATCTTCGAAGCGTTTGACGCCGGAGACGTATTTGTAAGACGCGCTCGCTTCCACCACGTGCTTCAGCTTGTCGCCAAGAAAGGTCTTCCGGTTATAAATCCGCTCGATCGCAGGCAGAGTCAGATTGATATTGAATTCCGGCGCGCTTCGGTTCAATCCCGCGCTCATGACGGTATTGTTCACGACGCTTTGCCCGTAGAATGTCTCGTGCATCGTGAATTCGGGCATCAGGCTCACGCCTCGCCAGCGGAGCACGGTTGAGAGCGTCGGCTCGATATCCGCGCGGGGCGTAAACTGGCTTGTTTCGTAGAAAGGCGTAATCTGCGCCTCGCCCTGCGGCTTCGGTTCCACCCGGTGATAGAGCCCAAAGCTCGAATCGAAGGAAAAGAAGATGGGCAGGACGCCGGAGTGAATCTGATTGTCCCTGCCGCTGAAATCGAATTCCGGCAGCTTGCGGATCAGGATGGAATTGCCGGGCGCGGCGTCCTGAAAGTTTTCGACGCGGGAGACCTGCGTGTCGAACGTGTAATACGAAAAATTCTTTTCCACATAGCCGTTCGAATGCGATTCGGCGTAGATTGCTTCGTTGAAGGATTGCGAGAACTGCTGCCGGAATGCGAAGGAACTGAGATAGTCGATGGATCCGCGCGCTACCCACCCGTTGCCGAACTCGGTTCTCGCGACGCCATCCACGCTGTATCCCGGGTTTTTGATTAGCGTATTGCCGGAAAGGTAGCCGCGGTCCTGAACGCCGTAAAAGATCAGGTTGAAGTCCGTCTTCGCGGTGGGCTTGCCGCGGAAGTCCAGATGGTGGGCATATCCACGCGCGGTGAAATCCTGAAACAGGTAGGTGGCATCCATGCTGCGATTGATGGCCCAGTAGTAGCCCGCGCCGAACATGTAACCCAGTCGTGAGCTGTTACCCACGTTCGGGGTAAGAAAGCCGCTCTTCCGCGGTTCCTTCTTCAGCGACTTGTAAAAGTACGGGAAGTAGAAGAGCGGAAGGCCGCGAACCCGGTAGAGCGCCCCATGAGTAATGGCGCGGTCATCGGGGATGATGTCGAAGGTTCCGCTGTTCAGCGTCCACCATGGGTGCGGCACTTTGCAATCGGTGATGAAGCCGTCGTGAAGAATGTACTTGTCTTCAAATTTATCGGCGTACGCGCCTTCGAAATAAAAAGGCTGCTGAGTTGTGAGAACTCCGGGGCGAGCCACCACTTTAGTCTTGGAATACCCCCGAACGTGGTAAAACGTGCCGCGCTCTTTGTCGTAGTCGTAAACGGCGCGGTCGCAATAGATCACTTCGTTCTGGTCGTAATTGCGGTAATACACATGCCCCCGCGCGGTGAACATCGCGGTGTTCTCGTCATAGTCGGCCTCATCGGCGCGGAATGTCGCGTTGTGGAGTTCGATGACGACGTTGCCGCGCAGGTGATACACCCCGTTATCGCTCGTCTGGCTCTCGGCATTCATGTCGTACTCGCCGAGGGGCGGAGCGTTGGGGCGGGGAACGCGAACGCTGAAATCAGGCCGCTCGACCGTTGCCTGATCGTTCGCCGCCTGATCGTTCGCGGCGGGTGTTGGAGGATGGGCCGCCGGCGCCGGAGCAGGATTCGGCGCGCTGCTTAATTGAGGTAACGCGACCGCGGGGTAGAGCGCGGCGAAAATGGTCAAAATCCACGGAAAATAAACGGTTCTCAAGTGACAAGCGTTCTGGTTTGTGTTAAGCAGGAAAAAGGCTCTTTTGCGGGCGAGCGGCCTCAACTGGAAACCGTAGCACGGCATAATTAGCGTCGCAACAGCGCTCCGAAGGGTCTCGCTGAGAACGCTGAAGCGATCCGCCTCTGAAGCGGAGAACCGGAGCGGGACCGGCGCGCCAGGTAGAGTCGGACGGCAAACATAAAGGTAGAGAGATGCGCTGCAAGTATTGTGGTTTCGGCAATGGCGAGGATGATCACCGTTGCCTCCGGTGCGGGCGAAGGCTGGCCGGTGTGGTGATTGCGGCGCCATCCGATTACGTCGGATCGGCGGCGCTGTCTCTGCATCGTCACGAAGACGTCGTGACGCAGCAGGACGTTATCAGGAGAGAGGCGGCCGCGCAACAGCCTGCGGTCGAGCGCGCGGAGCCGGAGCGGCAAGCTCCGCTGTTCAGCACGCTGCAGCCGTCGCGGAAAATCATCCCGTTCGAACAGGCGCAGCGGCATGCGACTGCCCGCACCGGCTTCCACGAACCAGCTGGTGCCGCGGCGCCGGCAGCGCCATCGCCGTCCCCGCACATAGCGCTTCCGCGCTCCGCGCCCGCGCGGCCGCAGGTGAAAAGGCCGCCCATGCCGGCCGCTGCCCAGGGCACGCTCGATTTCATCATTGCTCCGGCGTCTCGCCCCCGCACGCTGAAGACGAATGTCGAAGCCCAGGTTTACTGCGATCAGTCGGTAGCGACTCCCATGCATCGCTTTGTCGCCGGCGCGATCGACACCGCCCTGATCTTTCTCGGTTTCGGCGTTTTCGTGATCGTCTGCCAGGCTGTAGGTGGCGCATTCGGACAGGGAAAGATGTTCTGGATCTCGCTCGGTCTGGCATTCGCCATCGTCAGCATTTTTTACGGACTCATCTGGGCCATCACGGGCCGTGAAAGCGCCGGCATGCGCATGACGGACCTGCATTTGATCACCTTCGACGGATTTCCGGTCGATGGGCCCACCCGCGCTCTTCGCTTCGTCGCCACCTGGCTCAGTTTCTGCTCCGGCGCGATCGGCCTCGTATGGTCCCTCGCAGACGAGGAGAACCTCACCTGGCACGATCACATTTCGAAGACCTTTCCTGCCGTTCGCGAAGTTCCGCGCAACTTCGTGCGCCAGCGCTAGTGCTACGGACGAGCGATAAACTCGGATTGGCGCTTCGCTTGCCTCATTCATCCCAGATGCGTCGATCGATACTCGCCGTTTCCGCCGTCATCCTCATCGGCTGCGGCTCCGGTTCGGCTCCCTCCGGCGGGCAAAAGGCTCAGACCGCGCCGCCGCCCGTTGCGCACGTGAAAATCACTCAGTTCTATAGTCCGGACCCGTTGATCCCTCGGGGCATGCCCGGCAAGCTCTGTTACGGGGTCGAGAACGCTTCGAAAGTTGCGCTCAGCCCTCCTGTGGGCGATGTCTGGCCGTCGCCGGCGCGCTGTTTTGAAATTTCGCCGAAGCAAAAGACCACCTATACATTGACTGCATATGGCCAGGATGGCAGCAGGGACGAGAAAACCGTGATGGTGAACATCGGGGCTGCAGCGCCGAAACTCTACGACCTTTCGGTCAACTCGACCAGCGTGAAAGCGGGCGACCCGGTGGTGGTCTGCTTCAAGGTCGATAACGCCCACAGCATCAAAGCCGGTCCCGGCCACCTGGATCGCGAAAAGAATTGCCTGTCGGACAACCCCCGCCACACCACGACGTACAGGATCGTCGTACTCGGCGCAAACAATGAGCAGGATTCGGGCGCGGTTACCGTACACGTGCGATGACCTCGTATTCAGTGGCCCCGCCATCGAAATTCGCTATAGCGCGGGGCTTCGCGATACCGCGGGTAATCCGGCGCACGCCGCCACTTTCATTCGCAGGCGTCTGATCGTCCTCGATAAAGCATTGCGCGCAGAGGCGTCCGAGCACGCGCGCATTCTCGCGCACGAAATCTTTCACTTCGTCTGGGTGCGGCTGGGCAATCCGGCGCGGCTCGAATGGGAAGCGGCGCTGAGAAGCGAATTGGCGCGGCGCGTCCCGGGCGAAGCCGGCTGGTCGGCCGAATGGCGTAAGCTCCAGCTCGAGCGGCGCGACATTCGGCTGCGAACGCGCGCATGGCGCGAATACTGCTGCGAAAGCTTTTGCGATACCGCTGCTGCCTGGCTCACGCCGTCTCGCACGGAGGCGACGCTTCCCCCTCGTGTCCTGCATGCCCGATTCACCTGGCTTGCAGCATCGGCGCCTCCTGCCGGCATGCCGATATAATCGAAACCCGCCTGCCGATATAATCGAAGATAGTGAAGCGGTACTTCAGATTCGCGTTGATCGGGTGCGCGGCGGCCGCGCTGGGTTTCGTGGCATGCAGCAGGAGCGCGCCACAGCGCGTGAGCGTGAAGAACGAAAATACCCGCCATCAGGCGCCGGATTTTGAACTGCGCGACGCCTCTGGCAAAGTCGTCCGCCTGTCGGATTATCGCGGCAAGGTAGTGCTGCTCGATTTCTGGGCCACCTGGTGCGGTCCCTGCAACATCGAGATCCCCTGGTTTGAGGAATTCCAGCGCACCTACAAAAGCCGCGGCTTTGAAGTTCTCGGCGTCTCCATGGATGATGATGGCTGGAAGGCCATCACGCCTTTCGCCGCGGAGAAGAAGATCAACTATCGGGTCGTGCTCGGCAACGATAAAACCGGCGATCAGTACGGCGGCATTGAGGCTCTGCCCACCACGTTCATGATCGATCGCGACGGCCGCATCGCCAAAACATTCGTCGGCCTTTCGGATAAAAAGGAGTTTCAGGATGCCATCGAAAGTTTGCTGGAAGCTCCTGAGCGGAGCGCTCGCCTTCTGCCTGTACGCCCAAATGGCTCCTAACCTGAGCGTGGCTCCGGTACCGATGGTCAAGGCGGCCAAAGGCTCCGTCAGCATGGTTTCGCTGCGCGCCTCGCTGCCCGCGGGCTATCACGCCAACAGCAACAAACCGGCCGAATCGTATCTCATCCCGCTCACGCTCAAGTGGAACGCGGGACCGCTCGATGTGGAATCCGTCGAGTATCCGAAGGGCAAGCTCGAGAAGTATTCTTTTTCGGATAAGCCGCTCTCGGTTGTCACCGGAGAATTCACCATCACCACGAAATTCCGCGTGAAGCAGGGTGCATCCTCGGGCCCGGCGCAGGAGACCGGCACCCTCCGTTATCAGGCCTGCGACAATCACGCCTGTTACCCGCCGAAGAACGTTCCGGTCAACGTCACCGTCGAAGTGCAATAGCGCCTCGCGCCTGCGCGGGCTTCTCGCCCAGGCTTCGCTCGCCGCACTCGCTGCTGCCATAATCCGACTATGCCGGTTCGGATCGTGCAGGTTGACTCCTTCACCGCAAAGCCCTGGGCGGGCAACCCCGCCGCAGTCTGTGTCCTCGCCGAACCCCGTGAGGATGCCTGGATGCGCAACGTCGCAGCGGAAATGAATCTTTCCGAGACCGCATTCCTGCACCCGCACAATGGCGGTTTCCGGCTCCGCTGGTTCACGCCGGCCGTCGAGGTGGATCTCTGCGGGCACGCCACGCTCGCCAGCGCGCATGTGCTTTGGGAGGACGAACATCTCAGCGCCGATCAGCCCGCCGTCTTTCATACGCACAGCGGCAAACTCACCTGCGTTCGTGCAGGCGACTGGATCGAGATGGATTTCCCCGCCAAACTGGAACAGCGCGCCGATCCCCCGCCGCAGCTTGCGGAAGCGCTGGGCGCGGAAATGAAATACGTAGGGCGGAATCAGTTCGACTATCTGGTCGAACTGCAGGATGAGAAAACTCTCCGCGTCCTCCGGCCCAGCCATCATCTTCTGCGGCAGCTTCCGGTTCGCGGCGTCATTGTCACGGCCCGCGGCTCCGGAGAATACGATTTTGTCTCGCGATTCTTCGCGCCTGGCTCCGGGATCGATGAAGACCCGGTCACCGGATCGGCGCACTGCGCGCTCGCGCCTTACTGGGCCGCGCGTCTCGGAAAGACCGAAATGACGGGCTATCAGGCGTCTCCTCGGGGCGGAGTTGTGCGCGTGCGCATCGAAGGAGATCGCGTCCACTTGGGCGGCCAGGCGGTTACGGTGCTTCGCGGTGATCTGCTCGATTAGTTCGTGCCATCGCAGACTGCAAAGATGAGACTCCCTCCCGAGGCGCGAGATCCCGAGCCGCCGCCTATCCTCGGCAGCTGGCGAAACGTCTACGCCGTTGTGCTCGGCTGGCTTACGTTCCTGATCGGCCTTTTCTACCTTTTCACGCGGTATTTCGAATGACGCCGCTCGATTGGGTCGTGATGCTCGCCACCATCGTCGCCATTCCGTCATTCGGTCTCTGGCGCGGCCGCGGCAGCCGCACTGTGAATCAATACCTGCTCGCAGGCAAGACCATGCCCTGGTACGCCATGGGTCTCTCCATCATGGCCACCCAGGCGAGCGCCATCACATTTATCGCCACCACCGGCCAGGCTTATGTCGACGGCATGCGGTTCGTGCAGTTCTACTTCGGCCTGCCGATCGCGATGGTGATTCTGGCCGCCACGGCGGTGCCCATCTTTCACAAATCGGGCGTCTACACGGCTTACGAATACCTGGAGCGCAGGTTCGACGCGAAAACGCGCGCGCTCGCGGGCGTAATCTTTCTGATCCAGCGCGGCATGGCCGTAGGCCTCGCGCTTTACGCGCCGGCCATTGTCATGAGCGTGATTCTGGGCTGGCCGGACCGCGTTACGACGCTCCTCATCGGCGCCATCTGCGTGCTTTACACCACGACCGGAGGCATCCCCGCCGTCACCTGGACGGACGTGATGCAGATGTCCATCATTTTCGCCGGCCTCATTCTGGCCCTCATCACCGTGGTTGCGCTGATGCCGCACGGAGTCGGCTTCTCCGATGCCGTGTACCTCGCGGGCTCCGTCGGGAAACTGAACGCCGTCGATCTGAAGCTCGACTGGAACAATCGCTATAACCTTTGGAGCGGCCTCGTGGGCGGATCCTTCCTCGCCCTCGGCTATTTCGGCTGCGATCAATCCCAGGTGCAGCGATACCTCACCGGGCGTTCGGTGGCGCAAAGCCGCCTCAGCCTGTTGTTCAACGCCATGGCCAAGGTGCCGATGCAGTTTTTCATCCTCTTCGTCGGCGCCATGGTGTTCGTGTTTTTCCTGTTCGCGAAGCCTCCCATCCTCTTCGATCGCACCGCGGTTCAGAGCATCTCGTCCCAGCCGGCTTTCACGTCCGTTCAGCACGAATTTGATTCCGCCTGGAACCGCCGGGAGATCGCCGCCCGGGATATCAATCTGGCCCGGAAGGGCACCGACCCTGCAAGACTCGGTTCCGCGCTTGGCGAGTACCGCGCAGCGCAGAAGGCGGTCGACACGGCAAGGCAGCACGCGATCGACCTCTATGAGAACGCGAATCCCGGCTCGGCCTTCAACGACACGAACTATGTCTTCCTTTCCTTCGTGACGAAATACTTTCCGGCCGGATTCGTCGGGCTGGTGATTGCCGTAATTCTCACAGCGGCTATGTCATCGAGTTCGGGCGAGTTGAACTCGCTCGCGGCCGTGAGCGTAATGGACCTGTACCGGCGATATTTCCGGCCGGATGCGTCGGACCGGCATTACCTGATCGCATCCCGTTTTCTCACCGCGATCTGGGGCGCCTGGGCCGTGGTTTTCGCGCAGTTCGGCAAGCACATGGGCTCGCTGGTCGAGGCCGTGAATTACGTCGGCTCCTTCTTCTATCCAATCCTGCTTGGCGTATTCACGCTGGCGTTTTTCTTCCGGAAGGTTCAGGGCGGCGCGGCTTTTCGGGCCATGCTGGTGGGCGAAGCCGTCGTTCTGTTCTGCTTCTTTTTCACCAGGATCGCCTTTCTCTGGTACAACGTAATCGGCGCTGTTGTTGTGGTCGGGGCGGGCGTGGTCTTGTCCTCTCTCTCCTCCACGCCGGTCGAACACGCGGCTTCCACGGAACGGGATATCATTTAACACGTTGCGGGGTTTGAACAAGCCGCTATTTCCGTGGGCAACGCGCTCGTGGTGGCTCGGCGTAGCCGCGGGCATTGCCGCGTCTCTGGCTTCCATCGGTCTCCAGAGAGCGCTTGATTCCCTGCTCTCCGTCCCGATGATGCCTCCGGTCGTCGCCATTGGGGCTGTCATCTGCGTGGCCGTGTGGATCGGTCCCGTCGCGGCGTGGACGGCGACCTGCCTGATGACGGTCTGGTGCGCCGTCGATCTGACGCTCGCCTGGGGATATCCCGCGCTCGACGTCGCGGCGCGATCCGCCATGTTCGCTGCCGAGGCCGCGGTTCTGAGCTTCTTTGGTACGGAACTCTTTCGCTCCCGCAGGGCGCTTCAGCGTAGCAATACCCGGCAGCGCCAGCTTCTGGATACGTCGGCGGAGGGCATTCTCGTGCACAGCGGCTCCGGCATCATCACCTATGGCAACGAGCGCATGGCCGAACTGCTCGCCGTCGGGAGCGGAGCTTTACAAGACCGGAAATTTGAGGAGTTCGTGTTTCCCGAGGACCTGTCCGCCGAACGAATTCGTCTGCAAAGGCGCGCCGTGGCTCACCGCGAGCAGTTCGACCGCCGCATGCGCCGCGCGGACGGTAGCGAACTGTGGGTACTCTGCTGCTCGAATCCGATCTTCGATGAACACGGAGAATTCGCCGGCGTGCTCTCGATGATGACGGATATCACGGAGCGAAAAGCCGCCGAGACCGCGCTCCGCCGCTCGGAAGGGCGCTTCCGCGGCCTTTTCGAAAATGTGCTCGAAGGCGTCTACCAGAGCACCCCGGATGGCCGCATCCTCGCCGCCAACCCGATGCTGCTGAAGATGCTCGGCCTGAAAAGCGAAGCCGAGATGAATGACGTCAACATCTCGAAGGACCTTTATGTGGATTCGAAGGTTCGCAGCCGGCTGCTTCAGATCCTCGAGCGCGACGGCAGCTTCCAGAACGTCGAGTATGATCTGCGGCGCCGCGATGGAAGAGTCATCACCGTGCTCGAAAATGCCCGAGTCGTTCGCGATCCTGAAGGCGAAGTCCTCTATTACGAAGGCACCCTGAGCGATATCACCGATCGCAAGCTTGTGGAGGAGCGGCTCCGCCAGGCGCAAAAAAACGAGGCGCTCGCGGGCCTCGCCGCGGGCGTGGCGCAGGACTTCAACAGCATCATGACCGTAATCACCGGGTATTGCGAGTTGCTGGCGAGCGACGGGAACCTGTCCTCTTCAGCGCGCGACCACGCGATTCAGGCCCTGAAAGCGGCGGAAACGGCCGGAATGCTGACCCGCCAGCTCATGGCTCTCAATGTAACGCCCTCTTCGGAAGACAAACCTCTCGACCTGAGCCGGCTGATTGGCGAAATCGAACATTCTCTGCGGCAGTCGCTCGGGTCCGACGTGGAACTGCGCTTTTCTCTCGAGGATGGAGCTTGCGTGCTGGCGGACCGCGCCCAGATCGAGCGCATCCTCGCGAATCTCACCACGAATTCCCGCGAGGCCATGCCCGCAGGAGGGCTGATCGAGATCACGACCGAAACGGTGCATGTGGATATCGAGTTCAGCCGCCGCAATCCCGCCGCGGAGCCCGGCGCTTACGTTCGTCTTGCCGTCCGCGATACCGGGTTGGGAGTGCCTCCGGACCTGATCCACAAGCTGACGGATCCCCTCTTCAGCATGGGCAAATCCCGCGTCACGGGTCTGGGACTATGCACCGTTCACGCCATCGTTCTGCGGCACGGCGGATTCATGGACGCGGAAAGTACGCCAGGTCTCGGGACTACTTTCTCCGTCTACTTACCCCTTGCTCCCGTGGGCCAGCGGGCACTGGGCGACGTTATGCGCGGAGCGCGTCCCGGCGAAACCATCCTGCTCGTCGAAGGCGAGCCGCTCACGAGAGAGTTGAGCCGCGAGATGCTGGAGCGCTTCGGTTATCGCGTAATTCCCGCCGCCAATATGGACGAGGCCGAAAAAATCGCCGCCACCGGCAGGCGCCTCGATTTGCTGATCGCCACCGCAACGCTCGGCCCCGGCACGGGAGCTGAATTGGCCGTCAGGCTGCGGGCGCGCCGTCCGGCCTTGAAAGTGTTGCTGATATCCGGGCGGACCGATGCTCTCGCGCTGAACTCCGGCGCCGAATATCTGCGAAAACCGTTTTCTCACGACAACCTGTGCCGAAAAGTGCGTCAGATTCTTGACGCTTCCTGACTCGAAACCAAAAATCGTGGACAGGAACGTGCAGGAAGTTTAAACTGTTAATATGCTGGCGCAGAGTCTTTTTACCGCATGATCCCAGGCCGCAACTTCCCTCCTCGCAGGCCCAGTCGCCGAGAAAACGTAAACGAATCGATCCGAGTACGCGAAGTCAGAGCTGTGTTCCCCGACGGAACCGCTGAAGTTATGCCGACTTCCGCCGCCTTGCGGAAAGCGCAGGAGATGGGCCTTGATCTTGTGCTCGTATCCCCCACCGCCGTTCCCCCGGTAGCCAAGGCGATCGATTACGGGCAATATCAATACGAGCTGAAGAAAAAGCAGCACGACGCCCGAAAGAAGCAGCACGTCGTTCAGGTGAAGGAGCTGAAATTCCGCCCGAACACCGATGACCACGACTACGACTTCAAGAAAAATCACGCCATTCGCTTCCTTCAGGAAGGGAACCGTGTGAAGGCCGTAGTGCAGTTCCGCGGGCGCGAAATCGCGCACACGGACCTGGGGCGCAAACTGCTGACGCGCTTTGCCGAAGACCTTGCCGGATACGGCGCAATCGACGGAATGGTGCGGCTCGAGGGCCGTAACGCCCACGTCCTCATCAGTCCCGTGAAGAGCGCCAAACCGGCGTCCCCAAAGCAGTCGCCTCAGGATTCTGCTTCCGCGCCGAATTCCCAGCCACAGAGTTAACTCCGCTCGCGCACGCGGCCCAGCTATAGCGAGAAGCGCTCGGTTACTCCGCCGCGCAGCGCCGCGTCGCGCGTATACGCCGGCCTGCACATTCGCGGTCTGCCATGCTCATCCGCGGTATGGTCTTTATACGTGATTCAGAATGTGATGAATGGCGTTGACTTCGAAATCGTTTAGCCGGCGGCTCGAATTTCTCGTTCCGTGCCTCCACGCGTTCGCGCTCGTTTTCCTTAACGCCTGGGTATGCCGGAGGGCGTTCTACACGGAATCCACAGGCCACTTTAACTCGGTACACGGCCTTTGGCTCGCGCTGGCGCGGATCAGGGGATTGGATTTCTATCGACCAGACTGGTGGCCATACAGTGGCGCAGGTCAGCCCGCCGGGTTTATTTACGCTCCGCTCATTCCGTTCCTGACGGCTCTCCTCTCACATATCTCCGGAATCTCACTTCCCCTGGCGTTTCATATACTCTCGGGCGCCGTCTATTGCCTTGGCCCGCTGACGCTTTACATTTTCTTCTGGCGCGCCGGCATCCCCGGCGCCGGATTCGCCGCCGGTCTGATTTATTCGTTCCTTTCCCCCTCGCAATGGCTCGTCCCCGACGCGCAATTCCAGTGGGCGGGGGGTCTCGCGGCGCGCCGGATGATGCTGATCTTCGACTGGGACGACCTGCCGCATCTGACGGCTTTCGCTCTCATGCCTTTGGCTGCATGGTTTCTGAGCCGGGCGCTCGAGCGCGGACGCTTTCGCGACTATATATGGTCCGGGATCACTATGACCGTGATGACGCTGGCCAGCATGTTCGGACTGACCTTATCGGCGATTATCGCCGTCACGGTTTCGCTCGCCGTCGTTCCTTTTTATAAGCCGTGGAGAGTTCTGACGGCCGCGCTCCTGCGATCAGCGGCTGTTGCCGTCTGCGCATGGATCTTTGTGTCTCCCTGGGCTCCCCCTTCGCTCATTGCTGCGATCCGCGCTGACAGCGTATACGGCGAGACGGACCGGCCCATACACCCTTTCGGAGCGCTCGTCATCGTCGCCCTGTGCACGGCTGTCGTCTGGATACTCGTTTGGCGGCGCCCGCTTTCCTGGCCCGCGCGATGGACAGCGCTGTTCGCGTGCCCTGCCATTCTGATTCCGGTAATCGCTCAGTACGCCGGGATGCGCTTCGTCCCGCAGCCTGGCCGGTACAAGCTGGAAATGGAATTTGCGATTGCGGCCATCGTCGCGCTTTGTGTAAGGCCGCTTGCATTGCGAATGGCGCCGTGGCTGCGTGTCCTGTTACTCATCCCATTGCTGATCGGCGTGCGCCACCAGATTCATTCATACCGCGCCGCCGGCAGATCCTTCACGCAGGCAGTTGACGTGAAATCCAGCATCGAATACCGATCTGCTGAATGGCTGGCTCGAAACCTTCCTTCGGTCCGCGTGGCCCCAGTGGGGTCGATTTCGATGTGGTTGAACTATTTCACCGACGCTCCTCAGGTTTTTGGGGAAGGCTACTCCCTGGCCTTCAACGGGACAGTGGAACTTGCCAGCTATGCCGTGCGCCAGGGCGTCGTCGATGCGGGAAAGGATGCCGAATACTCGTTGCTCTGGCTGAAGGCGCTCGGCGCGCATGCAGTTGTTGTACCCGGACCGCGCAGTCCCGAGTTCTGGCGCCCGCTCCTCCATCCGGGCAAATTCGAAGGCGTATTGCCGGTACTTTGGCGCGAAGACGACACCACGATTTACCGCATTCCCCAAAGGTCCGAATCTCTTGCCCATGTTTTGCGCCCCGGTGACCTGGTGCAGGCGCCTCCGTACAACAGCCTTGATGTGGAGCAAATCCGCCGCTTTGTCGCCGCGCTGGACAATCCGTCGGCTGCGCAGGCTTCATTCAAATGGGTAGGAGCTAACAAAGCCCGCATTCGCGCGCGCATCGATCCCGGCCAGATTATCGCCGTGCAAACCAACTGGAGCCCCGGGTGGCATGCGCGGTTGGGCGGGAGGGAGTTGAAAACCTGGCACGAGTTAAAAACCTGGAAAGACGGCCTCGGATTGATGGCGATTCAGCCGGATTGCGCAGGCGATTGCGAGATTTCGCTCGACTTTGATGGCGGAGCTGAAGCCAGGATCACGCGTGTGGCCAGCGCCTTCGTACCGTTCGCAGTCGCAGGGTTCGCGCTCTTTCGCCGTAAGCGGCTAGCCACGGTGGGTGGATAGAGCTGACGTCGTGGACTCGGCCACTCGTCGCATCACACTGCCAGGCGCTATGTTGAGACTGTATGTCCAGCAGGAGGCAAGCCGATCCCTTCGACATCATTCGGTACTGGAATACCCAGCGGAGCGTGAACGGATGGTGGCATAGCTTTGAACTGCCCGATGGAACCGAGATCAGAGGCGTCTGTGATCTCGCCGGGTTGGAAAATCGCATCAATCAGTTTCCGATTCCGCATGATCTTCGCGGCAAGCGCGTGCTCGACATCGGCACCTGGGACGGCTGGTTCGCATTTGAGATGGAACGCCGCGGGGCCGAAGTCGTCGCTATTGATTCCTGGGACAATCCTCTTTTTCGCGAAATGCATGCCCGGCTCGGGTCGAGGGTGGATTACCGCCAGATCGACATGTATCAGCTGGTTCCCGATCGCATCGGCCGGTTTGACATTGTCCTTTTCATGGGCGTGCTCTATCACCTCAAGCACCCGCTCCTCGCGCTCGAGCGCGTTTGCGCGCTCACAACGGATATGGCTGCTGTCGATTCGTTCATTCTCCGCGAGCAGCACCGGCCCGGCGATAATCTCGCGCGCCGGCCTGTCATGGAGTTTTACGAGACCAGCGAAATGGGTGGCCAGACGGATAACTGGGTCGGCCCCAGTCTCGAGTGCCTGCTGGCCTTCTGCCGTGTCGCCGGCTTTGCGCGCGTGGAACTCCGCAGCGTGATCGAGCACAGCGCCTGCGTCGCCTGCTATCGCCGCTGGCCCGATCTTCAGCCCGGAGCTGGGGATGCGCCCGAGCTGATCGACGGTACCCACAATATCAACGGCGGCATCAATTTCGATAGCGGGGCCGATGATTATGTTTCCATTTGGTTCAATACCGGGGCCCGCAATCTCAGCCTGGAGGATGTCCGTCCCGATGTCAGCGGGTATGGTGTCCGCCCATTTCACGTGGCATCGCTCGGCGAGGGCGCGTGGCAGGCGAATTTCAAACTGCCGCCGGGTCTTGAGCCCGGTTGGCACGACGTGACTGTGCGCATCGGCGAAAGCCGCCCCAGCAATCCCAGGCGCGTCGCGGTCGACATACCCGTGACCACGGCTGGACTCAGACTCACAGGGTTATGCGACGGCAAGACCTGGATCGATGGCCAGCTGGATCGCGCGCACGGCCGTACCATCTCACTGTGGATCGCCGGTCTGCCTGAAAACGCCGATCGCAATAACGTCTTGGTGTACCTCGATGGCCGCCGCTTAAGGATTACCTGGATGGAAACGCCAAACAACGGCGGACCTCGTCAAGTGAATGTGGAGGCGCCGGACGACGTAGAACCGGGCGTTACCCAAATCGGCATCCAGGTCGCCGATTCCCGTACCGAACCTGCTGACTTGCTGATTATCTAGCGGGAGGCCGCCTTCTACCTTCCACCAGCTCCCGCCGCGATTCGAGCAGCAGGTGCATCGGGTCGTAGATCATGTGCTCGAGAATCTCCCCTGCGATCACCAGATCGAAATATCCATCCGCATAAGGGCACGGATTCCGCTCGGTGTCAAAATGATGATCATGCAGGTGAATTCCCCATCCGGAATCGTCTTGCGATCCACGTCGCCCGGTTGCCGTAATACGCGCCCCGCACTTCCCGATAGCCGCTCAGACCCTCAAGCAGCGGCGTGATCTGGATGTAGCAGCCAGGCTCCCGCACGCGGCCGGTTTCACCCGGCGGCGCCAGCGCCATGGTTCGCGCCAGTCTCGGAACGTATTCTTCCAGATAACGGCGCGAATTCTCATCCGGAACGGGCAGAATGCGCAGCGCCTCTTCCGCCGCGTGGAGCAGTTTCTGGTCGAACGGCTCGGGAGTGGCAACCTGCCTCCGCATTGTCGCGTGCCGTGATCTCAGGTCTTCCGGAATGGCGTATTCGGCTGAAGAAACGGAAGGATGCTGATTCTGCGGATATCGTTCGCAGTCAGGCCCGGGATCCAGACCTGATACTCGCCGCCGATGAAAAAAACTTTGGGATCATTCTGATCTTTCAGCTGTCCTGCGGCCTTGCCGACATAGCCCCAGGCTCCTTTCTGGAGCGCAATCGCGACCAGTTCGGTCATCTTGTTCCACTGCTCTGTCACAGCCAGCCTCATTCTTGCGAAGTCGCGGTTGGCGGCTCCCAATCTGCTGGCGCGCATCTGTAATTCCTGAATGCCCGGCACGGCTGAGCCCGTGGCCAGTCTGGTCGAGTCGACGAATTGCCACCACGGGCTGATTCCGTGCCGGGTGGCGACGCTTTTTGTCCATTTGAACAGGCGCGTACCCGGCGTGAGCCACAGAACCATTTCAGGATGACCGTTCAAAAACGCGGATTTTACGCTTTGGTCCGCGATAGCGTTGAAATCCGGCGGAGGACCCATCTCCGCCGGATTGTAACTCCGCCGCCGCGCCCCGTCGAGCGTCTTTGGTACCGATTGGTCTTTAGTACCTGTAGTCATCCGGTTTGTCACGTTTCGATCGGCCTTCGGAACGATTGGAATCGACTGGCCGTGCTCGTGTGACGACAGTGACTGGGCACTCCAGGGCGTCCGGAGCCGAACCCTGCGGCCAGTGCGCTATGAGCAGTGAAGCCGGCCGTTGCTTTTGCACTTCCGCCAGACCGCTGAAGATTATTGTTGGACGGTCAAAATGGGCATCGTTTCGGACGTTGTACCACCTGAAGTGATCGTTATCGGGTAATCAACCATTCGGCGGATTTGGGACGGTGATGTTTATCTGGAACAATCCCGCTCCTGCCACACCGGCATACATAACAGCCGCGACTTGATTGCCTGCAGTGACTGTGGGCCTTGCATCCACTGGTATCGGGCCGGAAAGACTATCCCCGAACGCGAGCCCTGCAAACCTGATGCGAACAGTTGCGCAGCATCCCCGGGTTCGGCTTATCTGAGCGCTCCTGAACACGTCGAACACGTGTTCTTGATTTCCCCGGACGATAGCGACTTGTATCCTGCTTCCCGCTCCCATCGCGATCGAAGAACGCGATAGATCTGGAAGTGCCCGGAGGCGAATGCCGGCTCGATCAAACCGGCGCACAGGGCTTCTTCCACGGATTTCTCGACAAAGCGGTCTGCGAAAAAATCAGGCTGTAGTTTGACGATGTACTCAGGCTTGTAAGTCCGCATCACTCGTGAGAACTCGGCGCCTGCATCGATGCTTGAGGGAATTCCATAGAAGATTGGGAGTGGATCCACATAGAACGCGCGAATGGACTTGCGCCCGCTGCCAAGATACACAAGCGGATCCAGCGCCGAGATCACGACTGCGTCAGGGCGCGAGTTGGCGCTCAGCCATCTGTCGATTTCGAACACTTGCTTCCAGTTGTCAGGGTATCGGTTCAAAGTGATTGCAGGTATCCCCTTCCGAACGCTGTCGGCAGTCTGAAAAGCGAGCGTAATCGAGACCGGAACAGCGAGAGCGGCCAGCACCCAGGACGGGCGCAGAGTTGGCGCGGCCGCAACCAGTGCGATCACAAGAAAACCCATCGAGGGAATGATGAACCGCTGCGGTCTCCACGCCCACAATACTGGCATCACGATTGACACGATCGCCGGGATTACGAACGCCCTGTAACGGCGCAATCGATAGAAGCCTGCGGCGATCGCAGCGCAAAAAGGAATGTACGCCCAGGAGATGTAACGAGGAGGCGTAAACAGCAGGTATGTGATGTCGTCACCCAGGAACCGGATATTCTGCCTCAGAATAGAAAGCTTTTGCGGGATCGTGAAGCCGGAAACAATGTTGAACTGGTGATACGAGAGCGAAGTGTAGTATGACTCGGTCAATGGCACTGGCGCCTGTTGCGCCTGCCACAACTGCCACGGGAGCAGCGCGAGAACATAACAGAGCGCCAGAAAAATGCCGCACTGCGCCCATCGCCGCCTGGAGCCCAGCGCGAGGGCGCCGCCCAAAACCAGCGCGATGGCGGCGGTCCGCGTGTAGTAAGCGGCGATCGTGGCGACTGCTGCAAGCACCACCGAGCGCCACGATCCGTCCGCTTCGGCCCTCAGCAGCAGAAGGATCGCGAGGCTTGCGAGCGCAGCGTACAGGGTTTCGGACATGACGAGGCCGGAAAAATAAAGGGAGCTTGGAATCGCGGCGAAGAAAAGTGCAATCAGCCATGAGTTCCAGCGTGAAAATGACAAACGCCGCGCGATCAGCCCTGTCAGCGCGCTGGTCAGAAAAACGCCGGCGACAGGAATAATCTTCAGCAGCCGAACGTTGTCCGGAAATTTCGGGTTCAGCCGCCACAGCAGTGATAACAGGAACGCGAACAACGGCGGAAATTTCGTTTGCGGCGGAGATCCCGGGAGGTTCGGCATTACGTACCCGTCGCCATTTGCGATAGCCTTTGCAGTGGCGATGTAGATCCCGTCATCGTGTACCAGGCCGGCCGCAGGCGTGGCCCAGACAGCGGCGTAACAACATAGAAGGATTACGGCCGCGGCCGCTGTAAACCAGGCCGCCGGACCGTACCTGTTAAAAATCCTTGACATGAAGACCCTCGACATGAAGACCTTTTATCCCCCCGCTCTCGCATGAAATACGTGCGTCACAACGATTGCGCCAATTGGGCAAGTTCCCTCAAATGGCGCGGCTTCACCGCAGCGGACTGTCGGTCAGCTCGAGCCAGGCTCTGATATGCATGCTTGTGCGCACCGCACGCCTCGACAAAATGTTTCATCGTGTCGGGCGTTCTGCCCGGGGATCTCCGATCCGATTCGGTCGGTAGCTCTTGATAGCCGCTGAAGGCGGCGCTTGCCCCGAAGGTCTCTCTGACCATGGTTGATATTGTACGGTTAGCCTCATGAAGTTGATGCTGATCCTCGCCGCCGCCGCGTGCGTCATCTGGGCAATGTCCGACAAGGGAGATGCCGTTCGTGGCAAGGCCGTCTTCGAAGGTAACTGCGCGGACTGCCATTACCCGGACAGTAGAGAGGAAAATGTCGGCCCCGGTCTTCAGGGCGTGAAAGACGGAAAGCTGCCTGACGGACGCCCCGCGACACGGGAGAATCTGCTCGACATCATCAACACCGGTCCAGCCGAGATGCCGTCATTCAAGGACCGTATTTCGGAACAGGAAAAAGAGGACGTGGTGGCCTATGTAATGACGCTCTAGCGATCAGGCGACTGTCAATCAGAGCGGGGTAAACAAACGGCGCATCAGCCATCCAGATCCCAAAAGCACATCCCTCGGCAGTGAATGCATTCTGTCGAGAGTCGCAGTCGTAGGCTAACGGTGCTAAGCCGGATTCGCGCGCAACGGCGATTCGCGCCGGCTACTCCGACACGATGATGGAGTTGATAAAACACTGGATTGCGCCATATTGCGGTTCGCCGCCTGATAGCTTGAACACCAATTCGGTGTGTTCGAGGTTTCACAGGTAATGGTGGTATTCGAGAAGATGACAGGAGTCTTGATCGTCCGTCCATACCATTGTTCGATTTCGAAGTACGCCCAATTTTGTCCCTGGCCCTGCATGTTGATGCTGTAGCTGACAATCTGAGTCGTATTTGCGTCGGTCACGGTTTCCGACCGAACACCGGTCGACCCGGCGAGCGCTATATCGATCACTAACACGCTCCCGGACTGACCGGCATGGCGGAACGATGGTTTGCGGCTGCAAGATTGCCGTCGAACCACGCGATAGATCTGAAAATGCCCGGAGGCAAATGCCGGCTCGATCAACCGGCGCACAGGGCCTCTTCCATGGATTTCCCGA
>Ga0308175_100000848_pt1 | contig 20294 bp, 14 predicted proteins | sample PhyCR1_3_FD_203893 | JGI IMG/M metagenome (GOLD analysis project Ga0308175, IMG submission 203893) | Soil microbial communities from UC Gill Tract Community Farm, Albany, California, United States - DLSLS.C.R1 | ecosystem: Environmental > Terrestrial > Soil > Agricultural land | place: USA...
CGACGGGTTTCGGTCCCGGCTCGACCGCCTGGGACAGCCGGGGTATCGGCTCCGGTTTCGCGACACCTACACCGGCAACTTCTCCGTGGGACGCGACGTGCTGCAATCGATCGGCGGGTTCGATGATAGCTTCCAGGTGTACGGCCACGAAGACTACGAGCTGGCCCTGCGGCTGCAGGCCGCCGGTGTGGAGCTCGGGTACTGTGCCGAGGCGCTGGCCTGGCAGCACTACGAGAAGAGCTTCGCGGGGTTCGCCCAGGATGGCATCGCGCGCGGCCGGACGGCCGTGCTGTTCGCGGGCAAGCATCCGGAAGTGGTGGAAAGCATCAGGCTCGGGGAGTACGCACAGGGACCGGTCAAGTGGCGCGTGCTGCGCGGGGCGATGCTGCATGCGAGCCGTCTCACCGACCGCGTGCCCGCGGTGGTGCTGGCCGCCGTTAATGCGGCGGAACGGCGTGGCTCGAGCCGGCTCGAGCGATGGTACCGGTACGCGATCGACTTCTTCTACTGGTCCGGGGTGCGCCAGGCGCAGCGCGAGCAGCGAGCCGTTGCAAGGCAGGGCGTAGTCTCCGCGGAATCGGCGGGGCTGCCGAAAGCGGGCGGCGTGTGATCCGGCTCCGGTCGCTTCGACACTGCGTCGCGCTCATCGCGATCCTGCTCTACGCCGGCTTCTCCACCGCGCGCTGGGCCCGTCGAGCCCTGCATTGGCCGGCTCACGCGGGCACCGATGAGGTATCGGTGTATGAGCGGCGCTTCGATCGGCTGCGCCAGGCCCTTCCGCCCACGGGCGTCGTCGGGTACCTGGGCTATCCCGATCCTGCCGGGCGTCCCAGCGACACCGTGCCGTCGCCGGCGCTGCTGCACTTCCGGCGCTATCTCCTCGCGCAGTACGCCCTCGCCCCGCTGCTCCTGGTCGAGGACACGACGCGAGCGCTGGTGGTCGGCAACTTCGAGCCTGGCGCCGAGCGCGTGCCTCCCGCGGGGTTCGGCACAGCGGGCGAGTTCGGCGACGGACTGCTGCTGTTCCAGCGAGGCCGCCCGTGATCGTCGCCCTGGCGCTTTCAGCCGCGGTATCCGCCGCGCTCGGTACGCTGGCGTTGCTCCGGGTGTGGCCTGCAGCCGGTGTGCCGGCGTCGCGACCGCTGGTGGGAGCGCTGGGCGCCGGACTCGGCGCGGGGCTCTCGTCGCTGCTGCTGTTCGCCTGGCTGCTCCTGTTCGGCCCGACCCGGGCGTTCCCGCCGGCCGAGGTGGCGCTCCTCGGTCTGCTGGCGTTCGCGATGTATCGGTCGCGGCGCCGGCTCGGGCTCGGTACGAAACAGGGCGAATGGCTCGCGGGCCCGGCCCGCCTGCTCACTCCCATCTTCGCGCTGGCGCTGGTGGCGGCCGCCGCGGCCTTCGTCGCCATGCTGCGGCAGGAGCCGCACGGCGAGTGGGACGCGTGGATGAACTGGAACATGCGGGCCCGGATGATCTTCCTCGGTGGCCCCACCTGGCGCACCGCATTCGCTCCCGAGCTGCCGTGGTCGCACCCGGACTACCCCGTTCTGGTGCCGTCGCTGGTAGTGCGCGCGTGGCTGTACGCGGGGCATGCCACCCTGTTGGGACCTGGGCTGGTGGCCGCCACGTTCGCGCTCGCGGCCGTGGCCGTCCTGGTGACCGCGCTGGCCGCGCTGCGAGCGCCCAGCCAGGGACTGCTGGCGGGCATGGTCCTACTCGCAACGCCGTTCTTCATCCAGCATGCAACCTCACTCTACGCCGACGTGCCGCTCGCCTTCTTCTTCCTCGCCACGGTCGTATGCCTGGCCCTGGACGACCGGGCCGGGGGGGCGACACCGCGGTTTGCCATGCTGGCGGGCTTTTCGGCCGGGCTCGCGATGTGGACCAAGAACGAGGGGCTGCTCTTCACCGCGTGCGTTCTCGCCGGCATCGTGGCGAGCGGCCGACGCGCCGGCTGGCTCGAGACGCGCCGGCGCCTGACGCATATCGGCGCGGGGCTGTTGCTCCCGTCGCTGGTCGTCGTCACCTTCAAGCTGACCCTGGCCCCACCCAATGACCTCCTCTCGACGTTGGGCGTCGAGCGCACGCTCGGCCGGCTCGCCGACCTGGCGCGCTACGGCACCGTCGCGCGAGCCTACGCGATGCATCTGGTGACGTTCGGCGCCAATGGTCTACCCGGCGCCGTGTGGCCGCTGGCCGTGTTCGCCGGTGCGTTGGGCTGGAATCCTGTCGAGCGACAGCGGCCATGGGCCCAGGCCGTCGCGATCGCGCTCGGGCTCCTGCTGGCCGGCCACTTCATGGTGTTCGTCAGCATGGCAGACGAGCTCGTCCGGCTGCTGGCCAGCTCGCTCGATCGCCTGATCCTGCAGCTCTGGCCGAGCGCGCTGTTCCTCGGGTTCATGGCGACGCGCACGCTCGAAGAGGCCGGTGCCACCGAGCCGCTGACCCCATTCGCGGCTCGGTCGGCTGCCCTTCATCAGGAGCGGACGCAATGAGCGCCGAGCGCGCACGAACCACGGCCGTCTGGCTGGTCTGGGCCTTGGCACTCGCGATCGTGCTCGGCTTCATCGCCCGCGATGGACGCAACCTCCCGTTCGAGGAGGACTGGCTGATGGTGGCGCCGATGACCCACCACGAGCCGCACCTGGGCCGGTGGCTCTGGAGCCAGAACAGCGAGCACCGGCTGCCCTTGCCGCGGCTGGTCAACCTCGGCCTCCTCCGTGCCACTGGCGACTTCCGCTCGACCATGGTGTTCGATACCCTGATGCTGGCCGCGGTGGCGGGCGGGATGATCCTGTCGGCGCGGCGGCTCCGTGGCGGCCGCACCAGCCTGGCGGACGCCTTTTTTCCGCTGTTGCTGCTCCATCTCGGCCAGTGGGACAATCTGCTGTGGGCCTGGCAGATCCAGTTCGTGCTGCCGACCGTGCTGGTCTGCGCCGTGCTCCTGGCCATCCTTGCGCACCCGGCCTCACCACCTTCCGGGGCGCTGGCGGTCGGAGCGGCGCTCGCGGTGGCATCGCTGCCCCTGGCGGGCGCCAACGGCCTGGTGCTCGCACCGCCGCTCGCGGCATGGCTGGTGTATGCGTGGTGGGCGGGGCGCCGCAATGACGGGCCGGGCAGCCGCGCCGTCGTGGCCGCGGTCGGCGGCGTGGCCGCGCTGGTGCTGTGCGGCGTCTATTTCATCGGGTACCAGTCCTCGCCGTGGAACGGGGCCAGTCCGGGCCTCGGTGCGACGCTGGCCACCACCGCCAAGTTCGTCATCTATGGGCTCGGCCCCGTCACCGCGAAGGCGTGGGTGGTCTTCGGGGCCGTCTGCGCCACCGTGCTGGCGGTAAGCCTGGCCGCTCTCCTCCGCGCGCTGCGGGTGGAGGATCAGGAGCGCATCCGCATCGTCGGGCTGTTGGCTTACTTCGCGGCGTGCGGCATCCTGGCCGCGGCGCTCGGATGGGGGCGCGCGGGACGGGTGGCGGAGCTGGGACGCATGTCGCCGCGGTACGCCTTGCTGGCCGCGCCGCTCCTGTGCGCCGCCTACTTCAGCCTGCTGCTCTATGGCTCGACGCGCCTCCGGCGCTGGGGGCCGGCGGCGCTCGGGCTGCTGGCGGCGCTGCTCTTTCCGCTCAACATGCGCGAAGGGCTCAAGCGGCGGGACTGGTTCGGTGCCGGCATGGCGGCGTTCGAGCGCGACATGGCCAACGGCGCTCCGATCGACAGCCTGGCCCAGCGTCACTACCAATTCCTCCTGCATTGGGACGAGCCGCTGATGGCCCAAAGCATGCGCCAGCTCCGCGACGACGGGTTTGCCCCGTTCCGCCGGCTTCCCACCCCGTGAGCTCGTCGGTCGTGGTCCTCGGGGGAGGCTTGTCGGGCGTGGCCGTGGCCTACGCGCTGGCCGAGGCCGGCGTGACCGACATTACCGTCATCGAGCGCGGGCCCTCGCTCGGCGGCCTGGCGAGCAGCTTCGAGCACGACGGCCACTTCTATCCGCTCGGCTATCACCACATCCTGCATCGCGACCGGGTGCTGCACTTCTTTCTCGAGCAGATCGGAGCGCTGCCGTCGGTCCGCTGGCGCCGCGTGCGCATGCTGTTTCATATCGGGGGCCGGGCGTACGATCTGGGTTCACCGGCCGGCTTTCTTAGATTTCCGATGTCGCTCCGGGACAAGGCCGGCTTCGTCCGCCTCATGCTCAAGGCCTTCGGGAAGCGCGACTGGCCCGAGTGGGAGGATCGAAGCGCCGCCGACCTGGTGGACACCTACGCCGGGCCCGGGGTGCGCACGGCGCTGTTCGAGCGGCTGACCCGACTCAAGTTCGAGCTGCCCTGCGAGGAGGTGAGCGGCGCCTGGTTGGGAGCGCGGCTGTACTATCGCGAAGGGTCGGCGCCGCTGGGATACATCCCGGGCACCACCTGGACCAAGGTCCTCTGCGACGGGGTGAGCGCGCTGCTGGCACAGCGAGGCGTAAAAGTACGACTCAATACGGCAGTGAATCGACTCACCACCTCCAGCGGGCGGGTCCGCGAGGCCGAGCTGGCGAGCGGCGAGCGGCTCGGCGGCGATCTGTTCGTGAGCACGGTTCCGACCGAGGTCTACCTCCGCCTGGTGGGTGGCGATCGCACCGCCGAGCTCGAGCGTATGCGCTATTCGGCGCTCATTTCCATGGTCTGCGCCACCCGTCAGCCGGTGCAGCCGCGCGCCTACTGGATCAATCTGGCGTCGCTCGACCGCACCGCGTGCGGCATCTTCCTCCTCAGCGAGCTCAACCCGACCATCGGGGGACCGGGCGAGACCTGCGTGAACTTCGTCACTCACCTGCGCGGACGGGACCGTCCGCTCTACCGCGCGACCGACGAGGAGCTCCTCGGCCGCTATCGCGACGACTTCCGCGCCGTGTTCGGGGCCGAGCTCGAGGCCTCCTGGACCCACGTGAGTCGGGTCCCGATGTACTCGCCGGTGTTCGGACGCAGCTATCACAACCCGCCGGCCCGGAGCGCCTCCTGGGAGAACATGTACTTCGCCGGCAACTATCGGACCTTCCCGTCGATCGTGTCCACCGGAACGGCGCTGGGCTCGGGCCTGGATACCGGCGCGGCCGTGCTCCGCGATCTGGGCCTCCGCACGACCCTTGCCGCGGATGCGGCCGCCTTCCGGCTTCGGGGGATGCCCCGTGGCTGAGCGAGCCGCTGCCCGAGGCCTCTCGGTGATGGCGCTGGTCCGGGTGCTCCGGCCCCACCAGTGGGTCAAGAACCTGCTGGTCTACGTGCCCGTGGTGCTCGACCACAAGCTGTTCCACCCGGAGACCATGACCAAGGCGACCCTCGCCTTCGTCGCATTCAGCTGCGCCGCCTCCAGCGCGTACGTGCTCAACGACATCGTCGATGTCGAGGCCGACCGCCGCCATCCCACCAAGCGGGAGCGGCCCTTCGCGTCCGGCGCGCTCCGGCCGGAGGTCGGGTTCGCGCTGGTACCGCTGCTGCTGGCCGTCGCCCTCGGGGTCAGCTGGTCCGCGCTGCCGCGCTCCTTCATGGTGCTGCTGGCGCTCTATGTGGTGCTCACCAGCGCGTACTCGCTCTACCTCAAACGCATCGCCGTGCTGGATGTGCTGCTGCTGGCCGGCTTGTACACCCTGCGCGTGCTCGCGGGCATCGCGGCGGCCCAGGTGCGGTTCTCCACCTGGCTCCTGGCGTTCGCCATGTTCCTGTTCCTGAGCCTGGCCTTCCTCAAGCGGTACACCGAGGTGAGCGCCATGGAGGGAACGGCGACGGAGCAGGTGCGCCGCCGAGGCTATCAGCGGGGCGACCGCGAGTGGCTCGGCTCCATGGGGGGCGCGTGCGGGTACCTGTCCGTGCTGGTCCTGGCGCTGTACATCAACAGCGACCAGGTGGTCGCGCTCTATCGGCTCCCGCTCGCGCTCTGGCTGGTGTGCCCCCTGCTGCTGTACTGGGTCGGCCGCATGTGGCTGCTGGCCCATCGCGGCAGGATTCACGACGATCCAATCGTCGCCACGGTCCGGGACCCGACGAGCTACCTCATCGGCCTGCTGGTGGCGCTGGTGATGTACCTGGCGCTCTAGCATGCAGGACTACGGATCCTGGGGCCGTTATCCCCACGCCAGCCCGGCCGCGGTCGTGCCCGTGGTGTGGCGGTCCGACCTGCCCGAGCTCGACCGGCTGCCGGGGCCCATGCTGCCCTATGCCTGCGGGCGGAGCTATGGCGACAGCTGCCTTAATGAAGGCGCCACCCTGCTCGACGTGCGGCGGCTCAACCGCCTGATCGCGCTGGACGAGGCCACCGGCCTGCTCCGCTGCGAGGCGGGGGTCACGCTGGCCGAGATCCTCGACGTGGTCGTGCCCCGCGGCTGGTTCCTGCCGGTCGTACCCGGCACCCGCTGGGTCTCGGTGGGCGGCGCCATCGCCAACGACATCCACGGCAAGAACCACCATCGGGCGGGCACCTTCGGCCGGCACGTCACCTGCCTCGAGCTGGCCCGATCCGGCGGCGAGCGCACCGTGTTGTCCCCGGACGACCCGCTGTTTCAGGCCACCGTGGGCGGCCTTGGGCTGACGGGTCTCATTCTTTGGGCCGAGATCAGGCTGCGGAGGATCCCCGGCGCCGGCATCGACCAGGAGCGGATCCGCTTCGGATCGCTGGACGGGTTCTTCGAGCTCGCCGCCGAGGATCATGCGTACGAGTACACTGTAGCCTGGGTGGACTGCTTGGCGCGGGGCGCGCGGCTCGGTCGCGGCATCTATATGCGCGGCGACCACGCGCCGCTGGCAGGCACGCTCGAATCGCCGCTCGATGCCACGCGGGTCCGCGTGCCGTTGGAGGCGCCGGCCGGCTTGATCAATCGTCTCACCATGCGGCTCTTCAACCAGGCGTACTACCATCGCCAGGTCCGCCGGCGCCGGCGCGAGGTTCTTCCCTACGCGCCGTTTTTCTTCCCGCTCGACGCCGTCGGCGAGTGGACTCGGCTCTACGGCCCGGGCGGGTTCCTGCAATACCAGTGCGTCGTCCCGGATGCGCCTAGCGGCGGCGCTATCCGAGCGATCTTCGATCGGATCAGCCGCTCCGACGAGCCCGCCTGCCTGGGCGTCCTCAAGCGGTTCGGCGCGGCCGAATCACCGGGCTGGCTGTCGTTCCCTCGTGCGGGGATCACCCTCGCAGTCGATTTTCCGTATCGGGGGCAGCCGACCCTCAAGCTGCTCGATGAGCTCGATGCCGTAGTACGCGACGCGGGTGGCGCCGTGTACCCCGCCAAGGACGCCCGCATGAGCCGCCAGAGCTTCGCCGCGTTCTTTCCCGCAGCGCCCCGACTCGAGGCCCAGCGCGATCCGAGGTTCTCCTCCTCGTTCTGGCGGAGGGTGTATGCGGCCTGAGCCGACCCGCGTGCTCATCGTGGGCGCCACCTCGGCGATCGCCACGGAAACCGCCCGTGTCTACGCCGCGCACGGAGCCCGGCTCTTCCTCGCCGGCCGCGATGCCGCCCGACTGGACGGCGTGGCGGCCGACCTTCGAGTGCGGGGCGCCGGCGCGGTCGAAACCGCGGTGCTCGACGTGACCGATCGGCGGCGCGGCACCGAGGTGATCGAAGCCGCCTGGGCCGCGTTCGAAGGGCTCGACGTGGCGCTCGTGGCCCACGGGGTGCTGCCGGACCAGGCACGTTGCCAGTCGAGCGCCGATGAGGCCGTGGCCGCCCTGGAGGTCAACTTCATCTCGACGGTGGCACTGCTCACGCCGCTGGCCAACCGGTTCGAGGTGGCGCGAGCGGGCTGCATCGCGGTCATTTCGTCCGTCGCCGGCGACCGCGGCCGACAGAGCAATTACGTCTACGGCGCGGCCAAGGGCGGGCTGGACCGTTTTCTTCAGGGGCTCCGCAACCGGCTGTTCCGGTCCGGCGTGGCGGTCGTCACCCTGAAGCCGGGCTTCGTGGATACCCCGATGACCGCCGGAATGCGGCAGGGTCCGCTCTTCGCGAGCGCTCGGCGCGCCGGCCGCGCGGTGTACCGTGCCATCGAGCGGCGCCCGGACGTCGCCTACATTCCCTGGTTCTGGCGTCCGATCATGGCGATCATTCGCGCGCTGCCGGAACCCGTATTCAAGCGCCTCCGGCTCTAAGCCGGTCACTGTCACCGCCCGTCCAGGACCCTCATGCGCTCGTTGACGCTCGCCCTCGGCCTCGCCTGCCTCGCCGCTCCACTCGCCGCCCAGACTACGACCCCCAGCCAGGCCACCCAAGTCACCCGGGCGCTCGATGCCCGGGTGCTGCGGGCGCATCTCGAGTTCCTGGCCGACGATGCGTTGGAAGGCCGCGCGCCGGGGACCCGCGGCGGCGAGACCGCCGCCAAATACATTGCCGCTCAGTTCGAACGCCTGGGCCTCGAGCCCGCGGGGGACAGCGGCACCTACTTCCAGCGCGTCCCCATCATCGCCCTCACCCCGCAGCCGACGCTCGACGTCTCCGGCGCCCCGGGGCCGTACGAATGGAAGAAGGACTTCGTCATGTGGTCCATGCGCAACGACTCACTGGTGAGCGCGCGTGGAGACGTTGTCTTCGCGGGATACGGAATTGTCGCGCCCGAATATGGCTGGAACGATTACGCCGGACTGGACGCCAGAGGCAAGATCGTGGTGGTCCTGGTCAACGATCCGGGGCTTCAGGACTCGACCATTTTCCGCGGAAAGATCCTCACCTACTACGGCCGCTGGACCTACAAGATCGAGGAGGCGCAGCGGCAGGGCGCGGCCGGCATCCTGATGGTTCACACCACCGAGAGCGCGAGCTATCCCTGGACCACGGTGCTCTCGGGATGGGTCGGACCCCAGGTGAGGCTGGAGCAGCCGCCGGGCTCGCTGCTGGTAGCCGGCTGGCTTCAACAGGACGCCGCACGCCGGCTGTTCACCCAGGGCGGCCAGGACCTCGCCGCCCTGACGCGGGCGGCCGCCAAGAAGGGGTTCCGGCCGGTGCCACTCACGCTCCAGCTCGACGCCTCGGTCCGAAGCGCCGTCAGGCGCTCCGCCACCGAGAACGTGCTCGGCCGGTGGCCAGGGCGCGGCTCGGTGGCAAAGGAAGCGGTGTTGATCGGCGGCCACTACGATCACTTCGGGATCGGCGCGCCCGTCAACGGGGACTCGATCTACAACGGGGCGGAGGACAACGCCTCCGGAACGGCCGGCGTCCTGGCTACGGCGGAAGCATTCGTGAAGAGCGGGGTCCACGCCGGCCGCGCGATCGTGTTCATCGGGTTCGCCGCGGAGGAGTCCGGCCTCCTGGGGTCGCAGGCGCTGGCCAGCTCACCTCCATTCCCGCTCCGGGATATGGCCGCGATCCTGAACGTCGACGTGTTGAACCTCTATGGCCGGACCCGCGATTTCTCCGCCCTGGGACTGGACCAGTCGACGCTGGGAACGGCCATGCGCCAGGCTGCCGGCGCCGAAGGCCTCAAGGTCACCACCAACGAGGAGGCCCTGCTCAAAGGCTCCTTCTTCCGGTCGGACCACTTCTCTCTGGCCCGAGTTGGAGTTCCCGGCACCAGCCTGGAGAGCGGGAACGACTACGTGGGCCGGCCTGCCGCATGGGGCGAGGAGCAACACGCCAAGTACACCGCCGAGCGGTATCACCAGCCCAGTGACGAGGTCGAACCCTGGTTCAATTACGAGGGCGCCTTGCAGCAGCTTCGTGTCATCGTCAGGACAGCACTGCTCGTCGGCACCGCCAAAGAACAGCCTAAGTGGAGCTCCGCCTCGGAGTTCCGCCAGGCGGGTGAGGCCCGCATCAAGGCGGGAGGGCAGTAGATCGGCACGGCGGCGGGCCCTCACGCCCGCCGCCCTACCGTCCCCGGTCGGTCCCACCTATCTTCCCGGCCGCTTACGCCCTGACCCCTCCCCAGGAGCGTTTCTGGATCTACCGAACCACCACCGGATTCCGCTCACCTGGCTCCTCGAGATCGGGGGGCCCACGATCCGGTACCGCACGCTCACCGAGCTGGCGCCGCCTGGGTATGCCCCGCCGGAGACCATCGGGGCCGCCCTCACGGCCGTACTCGAGTCGAAGGCGGCGCTGGGGGTGGTCAAGAAGCAGAAGGACAGCGGCGTCTGGGGCGGAAACCTGCTCGGTCTGGCCACCTCAGCCGCGCAGGGCATCAAGGACACCGGCACCATCCCGCAGTACCGGCGGCTGCTCCAGCTCGGCTGGCCCCATTCGGGGCGCCCCTTCAAGCTGGGCGACCGGGTCCTGTTCCGCCTGCTGAGCCGCGACGAGGATCCGGCCCTCCTGTTCGAATTCCAGAAGGTCGTCAAGTCCGATCCTGAAGCCGAGCTCTGGGCCCGGGACATCATGCGGGAAGCCGCCTCGGCCGCCCTGGCCGAAGCGGGCTATGGCGAGGACCCGCGCCTCAGAGGATCGGGCCACAAGATCGCCAACGCGGTCTCTCAGTTTCTGCGCAGTCCGGTGGCGGAAAAGCCCTTCGTGAAGTCGGGAAGCCAACTGGTCCTGCACCCTGAGGCCCATCCTCCCAGCTGGTACTCGGTGGCCATGCTCGCGGCCATGCCCAACCTCCAGCGGGAACGGGCCGGGTTTACGGAGCGGCTGGGTCACTACCTGGCCCAACCGGCGCCCAAGAAGGCATTCGCCATTCAGGTGGGAAAACGTACCGTAAAGCCGCAGCACCTCCTGCTGGGCGACCCCATTGAGGCCGATGCCAAAGGCCAGCCGACCGACATTCCGCTGGCGCTCCACTACATCGAGCTCATGGCGCGGATGGGCGCGTTGCCCTGGGCGCCGGTGGCGTCGAAGGTGCTTGGCCGCCTGCTCAAGGACTGCGACGAGGTCGGCATCTGGCGGCCCAAGAACCTCCGCTCCCAGCCCAAGGCGATCAACAAGATCACCCACCACTATTACCCGCTTCAGGCCGACGCCAAGACCACCGAAGGGCGAGAAGTCGACGTGACGTTCCGGCTGGCCTTGATCGCCCGGCAGCTCGGCTGGTCGCTCGACTACATCTGACCCGGCACGGATTGCGCTGGGATTGCGGCAGCCGGGGTAGTATGACAAACTACTCACCATGCCACGCATCAACCTGACCCACTTCGGATTCACCCCCACCGAGAGCCTCGTCTACGAAGTGCTGCTCGTCGGCGGGCCAGGCACAGGTTACGCCATCGCCCGCACGGCCGGACTTGCCCGCGCCAACGCGTACAGCGCACTGGAGGGACTGGTGGCCAAGGGGGCGGCGCGAGTGGACGCGGGCCGTCCCAAGCGCTACCGCCCGGAGACACCGGCCGCGCTCATCGCCCGAATCTCGACCGATCACGGGCTCGCCCTGGAGCGCCTGAGCACCGATCTCGAGACGGTGGTGGTCCCCGCCACACCGACCTTGGTCGAGATCGAGTCCGGTCGGGCCGTGCTCCAGCTCATCATGCACGACGTGGCTCGCGCCGGCGCGTCGGTATCGCTGCTGGCACCGGCCGATGCCTATCCCCTGCTCGCCCCCGCGCTCCGGCGGCCGTTCGCGGCGGGCATTCCCACCCGCCTGTGTGCCACGGGGCCGGTCAGCCTGGACTTCGCCCCAGTGCAGGCAGTCGCCGGCGAACATGGCTGGCCCGGCATGCCCATCATCAGTGTGGTGGATAACCGCAGCGCGATCATGGCCGCGCGGCAGGACAACGATGTGCGAGGGCACTGGAGCACGTCGCCCGCCTTCGTGGCCGGTGCGCGGCTCGCCTTCGAACGGTTGGCAGCGTATGAGTGATCCAATCGACGACGCGATGGTCGACCTGCAACGGGAGTATCTCGCCGAGTTCCCCAAGCGCCTGGAGGAGCTCCGCACCGACATCGCCGCCTTTCGGGCCCTGCGGCCGGAAGCGGCCACTTCCCTCAAGACCCGGTTCCACAGACTGGCAGGATCGGGCGGGTCCTATGGCTTTCCCGAGATCAGCGTGGTGGCTCGCGAGATGGAGCACTGGATGGCCACCAAGCCCGCGCCCGGCGAGGCCCCTCGGCTCGACGCGGCGGTCGACCGCCTCGCGGCCCTCTTCCGCCAGGCACAGGCCGGCCTCGGCAAGCCGTCGCAAGTCGCGATCACCCGCCCGAGGGCCACGGTGATTCTTCCGTCCACGCCCGAGGCACTGCGCGTCACCGCCGCCCTGGAAGCCGAAGGATACGAGGTTCGGCTGGGGCATCGCCTGGAGGATCCCGCCGAGGTATCCGCTGAGGAGCGGCCCGACCTGCTCGTGGTCGGTACGGCCGCGGGCGAGGGCGACCCGTCGGCCGTCGCTTCGGCCTGGACCGGCCGCCTCAACCGTCCCCGGGCCGTCGTGCTGATCGAAACCCTGCGGGCGGTGGACCGGCTCCGGGCGATCGCCTCAGGGGTCGATGCGGTGATCGCGGTCGAGCGCATGGTGGAGGACCTGCCGCGCTACGCCCGGACGCTGGCACAAGCCGGCGCCCCGCCGTCGAGCATTCTGCTGGTCGAGCATCATGCCGAGCGGGCGGCGGCGGTCGCTCGGAGGCTCGAGGAAGCCAACATCCGGGTGGTGCGTTGCGCGCTGGCGCAGGCGGTCCAGGAGCTGCTCGACCGCGAGGTCCCGGATCTCATGGTGCTTGCCACCAGCCTCCCGGATGGCGAGGGCACCACGGTCGCGCGCATCGTCCGCGAGGACCCCCGGTTCCGGATGATGCCGATCGTCTTCACCGGCCCTGACGAGGTGGCGGCTCGCACGGCGGCGCTCCAGGCCGGGGCCGACGACTATCTCATCTCGCCTCCTAACTCCGAGCTGCTGCTCCAGACCGTGGTGGTGCGCGCCGAACGGGGCCGGCGGCTCCGGGAGCTGCTGCTGCGTGATCCGCTCACCGGCCTGCTCAACCACGCGACCCTGCTGGCCGAGCTGGACTTCGCGGTGGACTATGGCCGCCGCCACGGCGGCCCCCTGTCGCTCCTGGTGTTCGACCTCGACCGGTTCCACGAGGTCAACGAGCGATTCGGCCATCTCGTGGGCGATCAGGTCCTCCGGCACGTAGCCAACGTCTTCCGCTCCAACGTGCGTGCGAGCGACCTCATCGGCCGGTTCGGTGGCGAAGAGTTCGCGATGGTGCTGCGCGGCGTCGGAGCCGAAGGCGCCGCGGTGGTGGCGGCCAAGCTCCGGCGCGTGCTGGGCGAGCAGTCGGCGACCACGTCGGAGGGCGTGATCATTCCGCTGCACGTCAGCGTCGGCTGGGCCTGCTTCCCGAGCCACGGCACCAGCGCCGGCGAGCTGGTGCACGCGGCGGTGCGGGCAATGCAGAGGGAGAAAGGCGATAAGTAGGACGGGTGGCGCAAGGTGATTCGACTCAGCCCAGAGGAAAAGCCCCGGGGAACTCCCCCGGGGCTCTTCATTTACCTGGCCGTCGACTGCCGATGCTAGTGCCTAAAGCCCGTCGACAGCGGCATCACGTCCCGCGGGTTCTTCTCGTCGCCGAACAGCAGACGACCCTCGCGGTAGGTGGCGCCCCGGAGCGTGAGCGCCAGCACCTCGCCCAGCTCCGAGACCAGATGCACCTCGATCTTGTCGCGCACTTCCTGCGGCAGATCCTCGAGGTCGGGCTCGTTCTCCTTGGGGAGAATGATCCGGTTGATACCCGCCCGGACCGCGCCCAGCACCTTTTCCTTCACGCCGCCAATCGGGAGCACCCGCCCCCGCAGCGTGATCTCGCCGGTCATCGCGATGTCGTGCCGCACCGCACGGCCCGAGAGCGTGCTCACCACCGCGCTCGCCATCGTGACGCCCGCCGAGGGACCATCCTTCGGGATGGCGCCGGCCGGGACGTGAATGTGGATGTCCCGGTCGAACATCTCGTCCTGGATCTGGAGCCCGGCCGCGTGTGAGCGGGCGTAGGTCCAGGCGGCGCGCGCCGACTCCTTCATGACGTCGCCCAGCTGGCCGGTGAGGACCAGCTCGCCCTTGCCGCGCATGGTGCTGGCCTCGACGAACATGATGTCGCCGCCGGTCGGGGTGTAGTACATCCCCGTCGCGACGCCGATCTCGTCGTGGCCTCCGGCCTTCTCCGGGTGCACCTTGGGCCGGCCCAGCAGGTCGTCCACCATTCCCTTGTCGACGGTGATCTGGGTGGCCTCGCCCGCGGCGATCTTCCGGGCCACCTTCCGGGCCAGCCGGCCGATCTCCCGCTCGAGCTGCCGCACGCCGGACTCGCGCGTGTAGCTGGTGATCACCTCGGCGAGCGCCTCGTCGGTGATCGTGAGGCTCTCGGGGCTGACCCCGTTCTCGGTGAACTGACGCGGGATGAGGTACTTCCGGGCGATCTCCTGCTTCTCCCGCTCGGTGTAACCGGCAAAATCCACCACTTCCATCCGGTCCAGCAGCGGACCCGGGATGTTCTGGATGAAGTTCGCGGTGGCGATGAACAGCACCTCGCTCAGATCGAACGGCACGCCCATGTAGTGGTCCACGAAGGTGTCGTTCTGGGCCGGGTCGAGCACCTCGAGCAGCGCGCTCGCCGGGTCGCCCTGAAACGAAACGCCCAGCTTGTCCACCTCGTCCAGCAGGAACACCGGGTTCTTGGTGCCGGCCTGCTTCATCCCCTGGATGATTCGTCCAGGCATCGCACCGACGTAGGTGCGCCGGTGGCCGCGGATGTCGGCCTCGTCGCGGGCGCCGCCCAGCGAGATGCGGACGTACTTCCGCCCCATGGCCCGGGCGATGCTCTTGGCCACCGACGTCTTGCCGACGCCCGGCGGGCCGACGAAGAGAAGGATCGGCCCCCGGGCTCGGTCGTCATCGTTGCCCTTGACGGCCGTGTTGGGCGCCGGCACCGTCGCGGTGGCCTGCGGCGTGCCGGTCGACTCGCCGGACGCCACCTCGTCGGCCTTCCGCTCGGCCTTGTCCCCATCGTCCTTGGCCTGCTCCGCCGCGTCCTGCTGCATGCGAAGCTGGCGGACGGCGAGGAACTCGAGCACGCGGTCCTTCACGTCGCCCAGAGCGTAGTGATCCTCGTCGAGGATCTTCTGCGCCTCGGGAAGCGAGAGGTGCTCCTTGCTCCGGACGTTCCAGGGGAGCTCGACAATGTTCTCCAGGAAGGTGCGGATGACCTGGCTCTCCATCGACTCGCGCCCGATCCGGGTGAGCCGGTTGAGCTCGCGGTCGACTTCCTTCCGGGCCTCGGCCGGCAGGTCGAGCGCCTCGAGCTTCTCGCGCAGGTCCTGCAGGTCGTCCCGCTCGTCGCCTTCACCCAGCTCGCGCTGAATGGTCTTGAGCTGCTCGCGCAAAAACATCTCGCGCTGGCGCTCGCCCAGCTCCTCCTGGACCTGGGACTTGATGTCCTCCTGGGCATCGAGCACGCCGATCTGCCGCTGGACGTGCACCAGCACGCGGCGGAGCCGCTCCTCGACGCTCAGCGTCTCGAGCAGGGCCTGGCGCTGGGCCGGAGTGATATCGATGTATCCGGCCACCAGGTCGGCAAACCGCCCCGGGTCGTTCACGCCGGCGAGGACCTGCTGCACCACTTCGTCCGGCAGGCCCGACTTCTGGCCCAGCTCGGCCGCGCGGGTGCGGGCCTCGCGATGCAGGGCCACGAATGCCGGGTCGTCGGCGTTGATCGGCGACATCTCCTCGGCCTCCCGCACGACGGCCTGGAGGTAGCCTTCCTTCTCGGTATAGTGGATGGCGATGCCGCGCTGCTCACCGTGGAGCAGCAGCTGCATGCCCGACAGACCCCGCTGAAGCTGCCCGATCTTGGCGATGGTGCCGATCGTGTACAGTACCTCAGGGTTGACGCTCTCGACGTTCTGCCGCTGGCTCACGGCGAACACGAGGCGCTCAGGGGTCGCGAGCGCCGCCTCGATGGCCCGGAGGGTCGCCGGTCGCCCGGCCCCGATCGGGGCGGTAACTCCGGGTAACAGTACGACCTCTCTGAGAGGCAGTACCGGCAAAGTCATGCGTTCGGCCATGTAGAGACTACTCCTTCCAGGTCCCCAGCTTGTCGGGGAGGATGACAGCAGACCACAAGATCGGGGGCCCAGGTGCACCGAATGTGCCACGCGCGCCTACGATCTCCGCTGTGCAATCAAACAACTTGCGGCTCGGCTGGGTTTCCGGCCTCCGGCGAATCCGGCAGGCCGGCCCGGGGATCCCGAGAAGGCGCTGCCATATTGACGGCAATCGAGCCCTCCAAGAGCAAGCCTATGCCGGTTCAGTTGCCGCTGGCCGCGCGCGGGTACAGATTGGGTGCCATGTTCGGCGGTTCCACACCCGCGGCTCGATTCCCCCGCGTTCCGACCGGCTTGAACCGGTGGCCCCACTCGTGACGGACCCCGCCGATAAGCCCCTGGCGGCCCGGCTCAGCGAGGCCCTCGGCGACGCGTATACCATCGAGGGCGAGGTGGGCCGCGGCGGCATGGGGGTGGTCTACCGGGCCCGCGATGAGCGCCTGCAGCGTCGGGTGGCCATCAAGGTCCTGCCGCCCGAGCTGGCCTTCCAGAAAGACATTCGGGAGCGGTTTACCCGCGAGGCCCAGACGGCGGCCAAGCTCTCGCACCCGCACATCGTGCCGATCCACACGGTCGGCGAGGGGCAGGGCCTGGTTTACTTCGTCATGGGCTACGTCGACGGGGAGTCCGTGGCCGCCCGGATCAGGCGGCGGGGCAAGCTGCCCGTCGAAGAGGCTCGGCGAATCATGAGCGAGGCCGCCGATGCCCTGAGCGCCGCCCATGCCCTGTCCATCATCCACCGCGACATCAAACCAGACAACATTCTGCTCGAAGGCTCGCGGGGCCGGGTCATGGTCACCGACTTCGGCATCGCGAAAGCACTGTCCTCCACCTCCGGGGCCACCCTCACCGGCGCCGGCGTGGCCATCGGGACGCCGGCCTTCATGAGCCCCGAACAGGCGGCCGGGGAGCGGGAGATCGATGGGCGCTCGGACGTGTACAGTCTCGGCGTAGTCAGCTATCAGATGCTGACCGGCGAGTTGCCGTTCAACGCACCCACGGTGGCCGGCATCCTCATGAAGCAGATCACCGAGCCTGCGCCGGACCTCCGAGGGCGGCGTCCGGACGTCCCCGAGGACCTGGCGCTGGCGGTGAGCCGGTGCTTGGAAAAGGATCCCGAGAACCGCTGGCCCAGCGCCGACGCGCTCCGGCGGGCGCTGGAAAGCCGAGTCGTGGGCGGCTATCGCCCCACGGGAACTAGCTTCAAAGGGCAACGGCCGAGCGCGTCCCCTTCTCCCCGAGCGCTCACGGGCAACCGTCCGGGCGTGGGTGCACCGGCACCGGGACGGCGTGAGTTCGGTGGCCGTCCGGGCTTGTCCCCCCGACCCCTGCCGGGCGGCCGCGGTGAGGCGCTCCGACGGCGGGATACGCGCGATCGCGACAAGGACCTGGTGCCCGATACCGGCGAGCCCAGGATCGTCCAGAAAGCTCGCGGCCAGTTCGCGAGCTGGGCCGCCGTCTCGCTGGGCTGCCTGGGCATCAACATCGCGACGGGCATCAGCGACCCTTGGTTCCTGTTCCCGATGTTCGGCATGGGCATCGGCGTGTTCCGGAATTACGCCCAGCTGTGGCAGGCCGGATACAGTTGGCGCGACGTGCTGACCCGGCCGCCGGCACCGGATGCGGTCGAGACCACGCTGGTCAAAGGCACGCCGCGCCTGGCCCGCCAGCTGCCGCCCCCCAAACCCGAGGACTTCGGCGTCCACCTGGGTGCCATTCAGCAGGTGCAGGGCGACCGCCAGGCCATCCTCAAGCTGCTCGATCGGCTGCCGCCGTCGGAACGCAAGATGCTCCCCGAGGTCCAGCCGACCGTGGCTGCGCTCTACGAGCGGGCCAACGATCTCGCCCGGACCCTGCACGCGCTGGACACCAGCATGAACAGCGGGGAGCTGACCCAGATCGACGAGCGGCTGGCCGCGCTGGCCAAGGAGCCGGACGACCCGGAGCGGGCCCGGCGACTTTCGCTGCTTCAGCGGCAGCGCCAGGCCATCGTCGACATCGAAGGGCGGAGGAATCAGGTCGCCGGACACCTCGAATCCTGCGTCCTGGCGATGCAGAACGTGCGGTTCGACCTGCTCCGCCTCCGCTCGGCCGGCGTGGCCGCCGTTCTGGGCGATCTGACACAGGCCACCCAGCAGGCCAAGGCGTTGTCCCGGGATGTCGATAACGCCATTGCCGCCGCAGGCGAAATCCGGGAAGCCATGCGACCCTAGTCTCGCCGCTTCGCAGTTCCCGCCGTCGTTCCCTTCAGCATCACGAAACATCGAGATGCCCTCGCTTCAGGCCGGCATGGCCTACGGGCTGACGAAGCGCCGACTCGAGGGACGCTTCCAATTGAGTGACCGGCGCGCCTCCTTCCGGCGCGGCCGCCACGAGTGTATTGTATCCGTCGCCGGCGGAGGATATATGCGTCAATCCAGTGGACGTGAACGCTTTGCGCCTGCACTACCGTGCCTCTCCTTCGGGGGAGGCATCGCTGTTGTGGGCCGATCTTTTCCCCAGGGAGGGTGAGCATGCGTGGTCTCGGTAGGATCCAGCACCGGTCGGGCGTGACCCGGACCGGGTGGGCGCTCGCGACGATGCTCGCGGCCGCGGCATGCGCAAAGGGCGGCGAGAGCGCCAAGGGCACCGGTGCCGACAGTACGGCCGCCGCGGCGGGGAGCGGCGCAACGCCGGTGATCGCCATCATCCGAGCCGCCGACTGGATCGGGAGCGAATGGAGCGAAGACGCCCTCAAGGTAGGCCTGCAGGAGTCGGACCTCGAGCAGGGACGCGACTACGAGTTCAAGATCTCGAGCGCCCAGGGCGACCTGGCCACCCTGCCCAGCCTGATCGACGCGGCCGTGGACGCCAAGGCCAAGGTGATCGTGACCCTTCAGGACGAGACGCTGCAGGCGGCAGTGCAGCGGGTGAAGACGGTGCCGATCGTCTTCAACATCCTGTCCGACCCGTTCGCGGCCGGCGCCGGCACCAGCGACTCCAATCACCTGGCCAACATTACCGGCGTCTACTCCCCTGGGTTCGGCGACCCGGAGCAGACCAAGCGGATCGAGCTCATCAAGCGGGTGGTGCCCAAGGTGAAGAAGGTCGGTATCCTGTTCTCGCCGGCCGAGCCGCTGTCCGTGGGTCTCAAGGACAAGATGATGGCCGCCGCCAAGAAGGCCGGGCTCAGCATCGAGACCGTGCCGGTCAACAGCGTGAGCGAGGGCACCGAGGCCGCTACCGCGCTCGTAGGCAAGAAGGTGGACGCCATCGAGATCTACGGCAACGCGGCGCACGGAGCGTTCGAGAGCATCATCCAGGTGGCACGTGACCACAAGGTTCCGGTGTTCTCGCCTTCGCCGTTCGAGATCCTCAAAGGCGCGACGGCGGCCTTCTACCCCGACTTCCAGCTGGGCGGCGTCGAAGCCGGCAAGATGATCGGGCGGATCCTCAAGGGTGAGAGCCCGGCGAAGATCCCGTTCTATCGCCTCACCGCGACGAAGGAGCAGGTCAGCGAGCACGCCGCCGGCAAATGAAGATGGTCACCGCGCACGTGGGCAGCAGTGCCCTCGTGCGCCTGACCGGTCGGCTGGACGGCGAAGGGTCCCGCCATCTGTCCGACACGCTGGACGAGCTGCTCCGGGACGGACTTCGCTCAGTGGTGCTCGAGATGTCGCAAGTGGTCTACGTGAGCTCGCCCGGACTCAACGTCCTCGGCCAGCGGTACCGCGACTTCAGCGCGCTCCGCGGCGAGCTTCGAATCTCGGCCCCTTCGCCGGCGGTACTGCAGGCGCTCACCGCCGCCGGCCTTCTGGAACACCTGCTGCTCCTCCCCGGCGACATGCGCGTGGCCGGCGGCCCCGGGCGCCCGTCTGCGGCGTTCATCGGTCCGCCCGGAGAGTTCACCGGCGAGGCCTGGCAAGTCCCGGCCATGGCGGGTCCGGCGGGCCAGTACGAGACCTCGCGGCGACACGAACGCGGCGTGTTGGGGTGCGCCGTCGTAGGCCGGCCGGACGGGTTCGCTCGTGGGTTCGATGCGTCAGCCTGCCGGACCATCCCTTTCCCTCCCTCGGTGTTCGGCATAGGGCTGGGCGCCATCGGCGAGGGATTCGATGACGTCAGGACCCGGTTCGGAGAGCTGCTGGCGGTCGGCGGGACGGTCGCCTACCTCCCCACCGACGGTGGGTTCACGCCCGACTGGGTCGCTACTCGCGGCGAGACGACGCCCAGCGCCGTCCTCGGCACTGGCTTGGTGTGCGACGGCTCGTTCTCGAACCTGATTCGCTTTCGCCCCCAGCCGGGCATGACGAGCGTGCCGCTCACCGAGCTGGCGGAGGT
>Ga0308175_100000849_pt1 | contig 20255 bp, 16 predicted proteins | sample PhyCR1_3_FD_203893 | JGI IMG/M metagenome (GOLD analysis project Ga0308175, IMG submission 203893) | Soil microbial communities from UC Gill Tract Community Farm, Albany, California, United States - DLSLS.C.R1 | ecosystem: Environmental > Terrestrial > Soil > Agricultural land | place: USA...
CCCCAGCAGTCTGCCGAGGGTGATCGCGTGCTGCTCGGCAAGCGTCTCGGTCGGCGCCATCAGCACCGCCTGGTGGCCCGCTTCCAGGGCCCGCAGCATCGAATAGACGGCGACCACGGTCTTGCCCGACCCCACCTCCCCCATCAGCAGCCGCGCCATCGGCTCGCCCGAGTCCAGGTCGGCGTCGATCTCGTCGAAGGCCGCGAGCTGGTCGCGCGTGGGCTCGAAGGGAAGCGAGTCGACCCAGCGCCCGACGATCTCGCCCGGCTTGCCGAACCGCGGAGCCGGCCGCGCCACCCGGTGGCTCCGCTTGCGCGTCGCCAGCAGGGCCTGGTGCAGGAAGAGCTCCTCGAAGGCGATGCGCCGACGTGCCTCCTCGACCTCCGCGGCGCTCTGGGGAAAGTGCACAGCGCTCAGCGCGTCCCCCACGCCCGCCAGCGAGCGCCGCGCCCGCAGCTCGCCCGGCAGCCCCTCGATCGCGTTCGGCGCCCACCCCACCGCCTGCTCGACCCACTCCCGAATCTTCCCCGGCGACAGCTGCTCCGTCGCTGGATGAACAGGAACCAGCGCGGCTCCTCCCGCGGGTGGCGGAGGGAGGGGGTCTTCGCCCGCAGCTAGTCGAGGACGAAGGCCCCCTCCCTCCGACAGGACCCGCGGGCCGGAGTCCACCAGTTCCCATTCGTTCACCGCGAAACCACGGCCGGTCAGCTTGCCGGTGAGCAGGAGCTGCGTCCCGGGAACGAGCTTCGCCGCCACCCACGGCTGGTTGAACCAGGTGGCGCGGACGTGGCCCGAGTCGTCGCCGACTTTGACCCCGACGATCGTCAGGCGACGTTTGCGGAACGGGCGCGGCTGCGATCCGAGCACCTCGACCAGCACCGTCGCGGTCTCGCTCGGCCCGATCGAGCCGAGCGGGCGAACCTGCAGGTCGCGGTGCCGTCGAGGGACGCGATAGAGGAGGTCGCCGACGGTGGCGATGCCGGCCCCGGCGGCGGCTTCCGCCGACTTCGGCCCGACGCCCTTCAGCACGTTCAGACCGAGGTCGAGGACGCTCGGGCGGGGCCAGCGGACCGGGGCGTCGAGCAGCGCCGGTCGGGAGAGCTCGGCACCTCCGGCAAAGGCCCGAATGGCTACTGGGCCGCCAGCAGCCACCACCAGTGCGGCTGCCCTCCCTCGTGGGTCTCGACCTCGACCCCCGCAGGCACGTGCGTGTCGACGTCCGCGAGCGGGATCGGCGCGCCCCCTCCGGCGATCACGGTGACGATCTCAGCCCCCGCGGCGAGGTGCTGGATGGTCTGGGTGAGGGTCGAGCCGGCGCCCCCCCAGGCGACGATGTCGTCGTCGACGAAGCCGACCGCATCGCCCTTCTTGAACCGGCCCTGGGCATCGTCGCGGGCGGCGGGCGCGACCCCTCCGGCGCGGACCCCCGCCAGCGCCGCCTCCAGCCGCCCGGCGTTCTCGTCGGCGCCCGCCTCGGGGTCGAGCTCGACCAGCGCCAGCAGGCTCGCCTGCTGGGAAGTCGCCGCCACGACCCGCGCCGGCTTGTCGGAGAGCTCGCAGGCCCGCTCGGCGGCCATGATCACGTTCGAGGAGCTGGGCAGCACGAGGATCTCCTCGGCAGGCGCCCCGTGGATACCCGCCAGCAGCTCATAGGTGGAGGGATTCAGCGTCTCGCCGCCGGGGACGACGTTCGCGCCCAGCTCGCCGAAGAGCCGGATCAGCCCCTCCCCCGCGGCGACGGCGACGACCCCGGTGCGGCCGCCCGAGGCGAGTCGGGCGTCGCGTTCGGCCATCTGCTTGCGCATGTCGGCGACGTCGAGGTTGGTGACCTCGCCCACGCCGTCGAAGACCGCGACTGCGGACTCCGGCTCGTCGGTGTGGACGTGCACCTTCAGGGTGACGTCGTCGCCGACGACGAGGACCGAGTCCCCGAGGGCCTCCAGCCGCGGCAGGTAGTCGCGCTTGCCGAGGCCGCTTCCGGAGACGATGAAGTTCGTGCAGTAGCGGTAGCGGCTGTCCTCGTGGTGGGGCAGGGTGCGCCGCGGCGGCTCGTGGTGCGTGACGTCCGGCAGCGAGGCGCCGTCGCCGCGAAGCCCCGCCACGACCCCGGCGAGAATCAGGACCAGCCCCTGGCCGCCGGCGTCGACCACGCCGGACTCCCTCAGCACCTCGAGCTGTTCGGGGGTGCGGGCGACGGCGCGCTCGCCGTCGGCGATCGCCCGCTCCAGCACCTCGGCCAGGACCGCGTCCTGGCGCTCTTCGTCGACGTCGCTCCCCAGCCGCTGCTTGTCGGCCTCGAGGTGGGCGAGCTGGCGGGCCAGGGAGTGCGCCATCTCGCGGAAGACGGTGAGCATCGTCCCCTCGGCCGGCTCGCGCACGGAGTCGTAGGCGGCGTCGGCCGCGCTGGCGAAGGCGGCCGCGACGAGGACCGGGTCGACCAGCTCGCCGGGGCGGCTCGCCAGCTCGGCGGCGGCGCCGCGGACGATCTGGCTGAGGATCACGCCCGAGTTGCCGCGGGCCCCCATCAGGGCCGCCCGGGCCAGCGCCTGGACCAGCTCGGTGCGGCCGACCTCGTCGACGTCCTGGCCGTCGAGGCGATCCAGCTCCTCCATCACCGCCCGCAGCGTCATCGCCATGTTGTCGCCGGTGTCGCCGTCGGCGACCGGGAAGACGTTGAGGTCGTTGACCTCCTGACGGCGCGCCTCCAGGGAGGCATATGCAGAGCTGATAACCCGCCGGAAACGGGCGATCGAGGGATCGGGCATCGGACCGGCAATCTAGCCGCCGAGCGGGACGGGTGGCAGGGTGCGAAGGCTCACACCGGGCCGCTGGGAGCATTGGTACGGTGCCCGCTCCAATGCGCTCCTTCGCCACCTGGACGACCGGTCACCGCAAGACGGTGATCCTCGGCTGGATCGTCGCCCTGATCGCGATCGGGGCGATCGCGGGATCCGTCGGACCGAACTTCACCGAAGAATTCAAGCTGCCGGCGTCGGACTCGAAGAAGGCGCTCGACCTCCTGGAAGAGCGGTTCCCCGCCCAGTCGGGCGAAAGCGCCCAGATCGTCTTCAGCGCCCCGGGCGGGGTCGAGCAGCCGGTGGTGAAGCGGAAGATGGAAGGCGTCTTCGCCAAGGTCGCCGGGTTCCCGCACGTGAGCGAAGTCGCCAGCCCCTACGCCGGGGGCGGCGCCGCGGCGATCAGCGATGACGGCAAGATCGCCTACGCCACGGTCCAGTTCGACGTCGCCAACAACAAGCTCGACAAGGACAAGACCAAGCAGATCATCGCCGCCGCCCAGAGCGTCTCCGGACCGGGTCTGCAGGTCGAGCTCGGCGGCCAGCCGATCGAGGAAGCCAGCGAAGAAGGGGGCGAAGACACCTCCTTCCTGGTCGGCCTGATGGCGGCGGTCGTCGTGCTGCTGCTGACCTTCGGCTCGGTCGTCGCGATGGGCCTGCCGATCATCACCGCCCTGCTCGCGCTCGGGGTCGGAATCAGCCTCGTCCTGCTCGGCACGCACGTCTTCCCCACCGCGCAATTCGCCCCCTTCCTGGCGCTGATGATCGGCCTCGGTGTCGGGATCGACTACGCGCTCTTCATCCTCACCCGCTTCCGCAACGGCCTCGACCATGGGCTGGCGCCCCGCGACGCGGCGATCAAAGCCGTCGACACGGCGGGTCGGGCGGTGCTCTTCGCCGGGATCACGGTGATCATCTCGCTGATGGGGATGTTCCTGCTGGGGCTCTCCTTCCTCTACGGCGTCGCCGCGGCCGCGGCCCTCGCGGTGCTGTTCACGATGATCGCGGCCCTGACCCTGCTGCCGGCGCTGCTGACGATCGTCGGCCACCGCGTCGACCGGCTGCGGCTGCCCGGGATGGGCAAGCGCTCACCGGAATCGGAAGGCAGCCGCTGGTTCCGCTGGAGCCGCGAGATCCAGCGCCGGCCGGTCCTGGCCGCGGCTCTCTCCGGGGGGCTCCTGCTCGCCCTCTGCGTCCCGACCCTCTCGCTGCGGCTGGGCGTCAACGACGCCGGCACCGACCCGCCGGGCAAGACCACCCGCAAGGCCTACGACCTGCTCGCCGAGGGGTTCGGCCCCGGCTTCAACGGGCCGCTGGTGATGGCCGCGGCGCTGCCCGGCAAGGGGCAGGACGAAGGAGTCCTCGCGCTGCGCCGGGCGCTGGACCGCCAAGCCGGCGTCGCCGGCACCACGCCCGTGGTGCTCAACCCGGCGAAGGACACCGCGGTCTTCCAGGTCTACCCGACGACCTCGCCCCAGAGCGCCGACACCACGGCGCTGCTCGACCACATCCGCGGCGACGTGATCCCGCCGATCGAGGAGAGGACCGGCACCCAGCTCCACGTCGGCGGCATCAACGCGGTCTTCGAGGACTTCGGCGACGCCATCTCCAAGAAGCTGCCGCTTTTCATCGGCGTAGTGGTCCTGCTCTCGGCGCTGCTGCTGATGGTCGTCTTCCGCTCGATCCTCGTGCCGCTGAAGGCGATGGTGATGAACCTGCTCAGCATCGGCGCCGCCTTCGGGCTGGTGGTCGCGGTGTTCCAGTGGGGTTGGGGCGCCAGCCTGATCGGGGTCGACAGCACCGGGCCGATCATCTCCTTCTTCCCGATCTTCCTCTTCGCGATCATCTTCGGGCTCTCGATGGACTACGAGGTCTTCCTGATGTCGCGGATCCACGAGGAATGGGAGCACACCCGGGACTCCACCGAGGCCGTCACCCGCGGCCTCGCGCTGACCGGACGCGTGATCACCGCGGCGGCGGCGATCATGGTCACGGTCTTCCTCTCGTTCATGTTCGGCGAAGAACGGATCATCAAGCTCTTCGGCCTGGGGCTCGCGAGCGCGGTCTTCCTCGACGCCGTGCTGATCCGCTCCGTCCTCGTGCCGGCGATCATGCAGCTGTTCGGCACCCGCGCCTGGTGGTTCCCGGACTGGCTCGACCGCGTCCTCCCCCGCCTCCACGTCGAGTCAGACGAGCCGGCCCCCCTGGAGTCCGAGGGCGAGCAGCCCGTACTCACCGAGACCCGCTGAGCGCGCGGCGCTAATTCGCGCGGTTCCTTTGTCGCCTATTTCGCGACTAAGGAACCACGGGTCAGCCTCCAGCCCCCTCAGCGAAGCTCCGTGGTTCCTTTGTCGGGCGACGGGCTACAAAGGAACCACGGAACCGGCGGCGCTGCAAGATTCATCACGCTGACCTGAGGCCGTAGGACCAAGCCAGGGCGTGCCGGCAGCGAAGCGACAGTGCTCCGCACGGCGCGCAACCGCCGGCACGGCCTGGCGCCGGTGCTACGGCCTCAGGCGGCCTTGGTGACCTTGTTGGCCTTGAGGCAGCGCGTGCAGACGTAGGCGCGCTTGGGAGCGCCGTTCTCGACGATCCGGACCTTCTGGAGGTTCGGGTCGAAGCGCCGCTTGGTGGCGACCATCGAGTGGCTCCGGGAGTGGCCGAACGCCGGTCCCTTGCCGCAGCTGTGGCATACCTTGGCCATCGCGATCGGGGATGGTAGCCGACTCAGGCCAGCTGCCGCTTCAGCAGCGCCATCCGCGCGACGGTGAGGGCGGCGTTGCGGCCCTGGTCGCGCTTGTCGCCGCCGGCGCGGGCCAGGGCCTGGTCCATGTTGTCGCAGGTGATCACGCCAAAGGCGCAGGGCACCCCCGTCTCCAGCTGCACGTCCTGGATCCCGCGCGCCGCCTCGGCGCAGACGAAGTCGTAGTGGTCGGTCTCGCCGCGGATGACGACGCCGAGGCAGGCGACGCCTGCATAAACGCCGGTGGCGGCGTGCAGCTTCGCGGCGAAGGGAAGCTCGTAGGCGCCGGGAACCGAGGCGTGGGCGACGTTGCCGATCGGGACCCCGGCCAGCTGGAAGCCGTGGTCGGCGCCGTCGAGTAGCCGCCGCGCCAGGTCCTCGTAGAAGCGGCCGACGAGGACGGCGAAGCGCAGCGGCTCGAGCGCCTCGCGCTCCTCGCTGCTGAACTCCTCCAGGAAGGCCCCGGCCTCAGCCATCGGATCCCCTGGCGTCGCGCTCCTCCTCGCCACGGATCATCTCCTCGTCGAGGGCCAGCCCCTGATGGTGCAGGGAGTGCCCCAGCTTTTCCCGCTTGGTGCGCAGGTAGGCCTCGTTGTGGGGGTTGGGGATCGATTCGATCGGCACCTGCTCGCTGACCGAGAGCCCGTACCCCTCCAGGCCGACGATCTTTTTCGGGTTGTTGGTGAGGATGCGGATGCTGGTCAGCCCCAGGTCGCTGAGGATCTGGGCGCCGATCCCGTAGTCGCGCAGGTCGGCGGGTAGCCCCAGCTTGAGGTTGGCCTCGACCGTGTCGTGGCCCTCCTCCTGCAGCTTGTAGGCGCGCAGCTTGTTCAGCAGGCCGATCCCCCGCCCCTCCTGCGAGAGGTAGAGGAGGACGCCGCGTCCCTCGCGCTCGATCATCGAGAGCGCCGCTTCCAGCTGCTCACCGCAGTCGCAGCGCATGCTGTGGAAGACGTCACCGGTGAGGCACTCGCTGTGGACACGGACCAGCACGTCCTCGGCCCCGGCGACCTCGCCCTTCACCATCGCCACGTGGTGTTTGTCGTCGACCAGCGAGCGGTAGCCGACCGCGGTGAAGTCGCCGAAGGCGGTCGGCAGCGCGGTCGAGACGACCCGTTCGACCAGCTTCTCGGTCCGGCGGCGGTAGGCGATCAGCTCGGCCACCGTGATCATCTTCAGGCCGTGCCTGCGGCAGTAGGGGATCAGGTCCGGGACGCGGGCCATCGTCCCGTCGTCGTTCATGATCTCGCAGATGACGCCGGCCGGGGTGAGCCCGGCCAGCCGGGCGAGGTCGATCGAAGCCTCGGTCTGGCCGGCGCGCTCGAGGACGCCGCCGTCTTTGCCCTTGAGGGGGAAGACGTGGCCGGGCTGGACCAGGTCGCGAGCGGTGGAGCGGGGGTCGATCGCGACCTGGATGGTGTGGGCGCGGTCGTGGGCGGAGATGCCGGTGGTGACCCCCTCGCGCGCCTCGACCGAGACGGTGAAGGCGGTCTGCAGCGGCGCTTCGTTCTTCGCCGCCATCAGGTTCAGGCCCAGCGCCTCGCAACGTTCGCCGGTCAGTGAGAGGCAGATCAGCCCGCGCCCCTCTTTGGCCATGAAGTTGATCGCCTCCGGGGTGGCGAACTGCGCCGCCATCGTCAGGTCGCCCTCGTTCTCGCGGGTCTCGTCGTCGCAGACGACGACCATGCGGCCGCGGCGGATCTCCTCGATCGCCTCCTCGACCGTCGCGAACGGGCTCTCCCCCGTCGCCGTGCCCTCGTCTTGTCTCTCGGTCTGCGCCATGCGGCTCACCCCTGCTCCTTTCCGGCGAATGGTGCCACCAATCGCTCCACATACTTGGCGACCACGTCGCACTCGACGTTGATCCTCGCCGCGGGAGCGGCTTCGCCGAGGTTCGACCGCGCCAGCGTCTCGGGGATCAGCGAGACCTCGACCCAGGACTCGCCCAGCTCGGCCACCGTGAGGCTCACCCCGCTCAGCGTGATCGACCCCTTGTCGACCACGTACCGCATCAGCCCTGCGGGCAGCTCCACCCGAAGCCGTCGGGCAAAGCCATCGTCTTCGGCCGAGATCACGGTTCCAACGCCGTCCACGTGTCCCTGCACGATGTGGCCGCCGAGGCGGTCGCCCGCCTTCATCGCCAGCTCGAGGTTGACCCGTGAACCCTCCGCAACCCCGCCGAGCGCCGTCACCTGAAGCGTCTGGTTCATCGCCTCGGTCGCGAACGCCCCCGCATCGACCTGAGTGACGGTGAGGCAACAGCCGTCGACCGCCACGGAGTCTCCTGCCGTGATCTCTGCCGCCAGTCGGGTCTCGATCCGCAACCGCGCGCCATCCGCTCCCGACTCAACGGCGGTGACCGTCCCCACGTCTTCGATCAGCCCCGTGAACACCTCACCACTCCTTGAACCGAGCCGTGATCAGCGTGTCTTCGCCGACCTGTTCGGTGGTCGACTCGAAGGCGACCCGGCGCGCGGGTCCTGTCGCCGCAGGGGACCCACCTCCCCCTGCGGTAGCTAAAGCTTCCTCGGGGGAGGTACCCCCTACGGCGCCACCCGCGCGAGGGGCCGAGGTCGAGTTGCCGAGGAGCATGGGTGCGATGAAGGTACGGGATTGGTCGATCTGGTCGGCGGAGAGGAATGCTGCAGTGAGGTTCGGGCCACCCTCTAGGAAGAGGCTGGTGATTTCCTGGCGGCCCAATTGGGACAGGGCCGAGATGATGCGGTCGTGGTTGGCAGTTCCGTCGGCGAGGAGGACCTCGGCCCCGGAGTCGCGCAGCGCAGCGACGCGGGCGGGGTCAGCGGCATCGGAGGCTGCGACCAGCACCGGAGACTGATCGAGGGTGTGCAGGAGCTTGGAGTCGAGTGGGAGACGCGCAGCCGAATCGAAGACGACGCGGAGGGGCTGGCGGGCGTCGGGGACGCGGGCCGTGAGCAACGGGTCGTCGGCGAGGACGGTGCCGATGCCGACAGCGATCGCGTCCGATTCAGAGCGCCACTGGTGGACGAGGGCACGGCTCTGCTCGCCAGAGATCCAGGGGCTGTCACCAGGATTGGTGGCGGTGCGGCCGTCGAGCGACATCGCCAGCTTCAGGACCACAAACGGTAACCCGGTGCGGGCGTGCTTGCGGAAGGGCTGGTTGAGGAGGCGCGCCTTGGCTGCCTCGGGGCCCTCGGAGAAGGTGACCTCCACGCCCGCCTCGCGCAGCAGCGTCGGACCGCGCCCGGCGGCCTTCTCACTCGGATCCTCGGAGGCGATCACGACGCGGGCGATCCCGGCCTCGAGAACCGCCTCGGCGCATGGCGGCTGGCGCCCCTGGTGGGCGCAGGGCTCGAGGGTCACGTACATCGTCGCCCCCTCGGGGTCCTCGCCACGGTCGCGACAATTCTCCAGGGCCGCCCGCTCCGCGTGCAGCCCTCCCAGCTCGGCGTGGAAGCCCTCGCCGAGGACGCGCCCGCCGCTGACCAGCACCGCGCCGACCAGCGGATTCGGGCTGACTCGCCCCCTGCCGCCCTCGGCGAGCGCCAGCGCCCGCCGCAGGAACTCGCCGTCGGCTGTTGATTGACTAGTCAATCAGTGAATTCTAGCCGGGCCGACCCAATACTCTCCCCCTGCTCATGAAGCTGATCATCCAGATCCCCTGCCTGAACGAGGAGCAGACGCTGCCGGCGACGATCGCCGACCTGCCGCGCAGCTACGAGGGGATCGACGAGGTGGAGCTGCTCGTCATCGACGACGGCAGCACCGACCGCACCGTCGAGGTGGCACGCGAGTGCGGAGTCGACCACGTCGTGCGGCTGACCAATAACAGGGGGCTGGCCGCAGGCTTCCAGGCGGGCCTCGATGCCTGCTTGAAGCTAGGCGCCGACCTCGTCGTCAACACCGACGCCGACAACCAGTACCGCGGCGCCGACGTCGCCAAGCTGGTGGCGCCGATCGTCTCCGGCGCAGCAGACATGGTGGTAGGCGACCGCCAGGTGAGCGAGATCGAGCACTTCTCCGGGGCCAAGAAGCGCCTGCAGCGTCTCGGCAGCTGGGCGGTGCGGCGCGTCTCGGGCACCGCGGTCAGCGACGCCACCTCCGGCTTCCGCGCCTACAACCGCGAGGCGGCGCTGCAGCTGCTGGTCGTCGACAACTTCACCTACACCCTGGAGAGCCTGATCCAGGCCGGGAAGATGCTGGTCGCGGTCGACGAGGTGCCGGTCGGGACCAACCCGAAGACGCGCGAGTCGCGGCTCTTCACCTCGACCGGCGCCTACGTGCGCCGCAACGCCCCCGCGATCCTCCGCATCTACACCCGATACGAGCCGCTGCGCGTGTTCGTCAGCGCCGCGCTGGTCGTGCTGGTGCTGGCCTTCGCCGCCTGGCTGCCGTTCTTGCTCGACTGGATCCTCAACGGCGACAGCACCGGCCACGTGCAGTCGCTGATCCTCGGCGCGGTACTGTTCATCGCCGCCGTCCAGCTCTTCGCGCTGGGGGTGATCGGGGACCTGCTGGCGGGCCAGCGGGTGATGACGCAGCGGGTCTTCGAGCGGGTGCGACGGGTGGAGCTGGTCCTCGGCGTGGAGCCCTCGCACTACCAACCGGGCAAACAGCCGAAGAGATGAAGAGCTCCGCGGATTACGGCAAGACCGCGAGCTTCCTCGCGGTCGGGGTCGGGTTGACCGGCGTCATCACCTACGCCTACTTCCTGATCGCCTCGCACGTGCTCTCGAAGCTCGACTACGGCCAGATCACGGTTCTCTGGTCGGCGGTCTTCATCACGATCTCAACCCTCTACCGCCCGATCGAACAGCTCCTCTCCCGCCACATCTCCGAGCGGCTGGTCAAGGGGCAGGCAATCGGCCAGCCGATGAGGGTCGCCTCGACGATCCAGCTCGGGCTCTCCCTGCTCTTCGCGGTCCTCGCCCTTGCCCTGCGTGGACCGATCCAGGACGGCGTGCTCCGGGGCAACGAAACCCTCTACTGGGTCTTCTTCTCCTCGGTCCTCTTCTACGCCGCCAGCTACTTCGCCCGCGGCTTCCTCGCCGGCAACCAGCGCTTCGGCCTCTTCGTCGCCCTGATCCTCTCCGAATCCTGCTTCCGCACGATCTTCGCCGTGATGGTCGCGATCGGGATCCTCAGCGGCCAGTCGGCGGTGGCGATCGGGATCACCGCCGCCCCCGCGCTGAGCCTGCTGGTCGTCCCCTTCGCCTTCGCGCGGCGCGCGAAAACCCTGGCCGAAGCCTCGCCCGCCATGCCCGGACGCGAAGCGGAGGACATGGCGGAGGAAAAGCCCTCATCTGACTCCGATCGCAATCTGACTCTGTCGGAGGCAGATGAGGGCTTTTCCCTTAGGTCGGGCGGCGGCTTCGCGGCGGCGGTGCTGGTGATCATGTTCAGCGAACAGGCATTCCTCAACGCCGGGCCGCTCGTCGTCCGCGGGCTGCAGGGAACCGCGGCGGCCGGCTTCATCTTCAACGTGCTGATGTTGGCGCGGGCCCCGCTGCAGCTCTTCCAGTCGGTCTCGACCAGCATCCTCCCCCACCTCACCAGCCTCCACGCCAGCGAGGCCGAGGATGCCGAGCGTGAGTTCCGCCATACCGTGCGGATGGTCCTGCTCGGGGTCGCCGCCTTCACGGCGCTGGTGGTGGTCGTGGTCCTGATCGCCGGGCCGAAGCTGATGCAGATCGCCTTCAGCAACAAGTTCACCTACGACCGGGCGGGCCTGCTCCTGGTATCGGTGGGGATGGGCCTGTACCTCTCCTCGGTGACGGTCAACCAGGCTTGCATCGCCCAGGGGCAGGTGCGCCGGGCGGCGGTGCGCTGGATCGGCTGCGCCGCCCTTTTCATCGGCTGGAACTTCGTGCCCTTCCTCGATGACGAGTTCCGCCGGGTCGAGGTCGGATTCCTGCTCGCTGCGGGGCTCCTCTTCTCGCTCCTGTACTACGTCTACCTGCGACCGCACGAGCGGGCGGAGGACGTGCCGCTGCCCGGCTCCGGCGAGGAGCTGGAGGCGCGCCTGGCGACGATGGAGGAGAATCGCTGAGGCGCGAATGGGGGGACACGACGCCGAGCTGATCCTGATCGCCGGCGTCCTGCTGTCCGCCGGCATCCTCGGGGCGCTGCTGGCCGAGCGGATTCGCGTCCCGGGCCTGCTGCTGTTCCTGGTCCTCGGGATGGTCGCCGGCTCGGAGGGGATCGGGGGCATCCAGTTCGACGACGCGCGCCTGGCGCGGACGCTGGGGACCGTCGCCCTGGTCCTGATCATCTTCGAGGGTGGCCTCACCTCGGGCTGGCGGGAGATCCGACCGGTGCTCGGCACGGCGGCTTCGCTGGCGACCGTGGGAACCGCGTTGACGGCACTGATCGCCGGCTACGGCGCGAAGCTGATCTTCGGTCTCAGCCTGCTGGAAGGGATGCTGCTGGGCTCGGCGATCGCCGCCACCGACTCCGCCGCGATCTTCGCGGTTCTGCGCCGCTCGACCCTGGAGAAGCGGTTGGCGCGCTCGCTGGAGGGGGAGTCGGGGATGAACGACCCGGTGGCGCTGCTGTTGGTGATCGGGCTGATCGAATGGGTCCAGCAGCCGGACTTCGGAATCGCCGACATGGCCGGACTGCTGGCGCTGAAACTCGCCCTGGGGGCCGCCATCGGCCTCGCCCTCGGGCGCGTCGCAACGACGGCGCTGAACGCAGTGCGGCTCCCGACCGAGGGCATCTACCCGGTGGCGACGATCGCCATCGCGGGGCTCGCATACGGGCTGGCCGAGACTGCGAACGGGTCCGGCCTGCTGGCCACCTACCTGACCGCGCTCGCCCTCGGCACCGCCAGCATCCCGGCCAAGCGCGGCGTCGTCGCCTTCCACGAGGGACTTGGCTGGGTGGCCCAGATCTCGCTCTTCATCCTGCTCGGGCTGCTCGTCTCGCCCAGCAGCCTCGACGACGTCGCCCCGAAGGCACTGGCGCTGTCTGCGGTGTTGATCGTGGTCGCGCGGCCGGCGGCGGCCTTCGCGGCGACCGCTCTGGCGCCACTCGGCGCCAGGGAGCGACTGATGCTCGGCTGGGCGGGGCTGCGCGGCGCCACGCCGATCTGGCTCGCCACCTTCCCGGTCGTCGCCGGCGTCGACGCCGGCGGTGAGATCTTCGCCACCGTCTTCTTCGTCGTCGTCAGCTCGACCCTGGTCCAGGGGGCGAGCTTCGAGCCCTTGGCGCGGCGGCTTGGGCTGACGACCGACGAGCCGGCCCTGCCGCGGCGTCTCTTGGAGTCGGGGCGGATCCGGCGCATGGGCGGCGACGTGATCGCCTACCGGCTGCCCCCGGGGGCAGCCGCCGCCGGCCACGTGGTCCGCGAGCTGGGCCTGCCCCGCGAGGCGCTGGTCAACGTCATCGTTCGCGATGGCACCGCGATCCCGCCGCGAGGGTCGACCGAGCTGAGCGAGGGCGACGAGCTGCACATCCTCGTCCGCAGCTCGATGCGCGAGGAGGTCGAGGCGATGACCCGGCGCTGGGTGGAGGGACCGATCGGAAGGCCCCCACCGCCACCGCTGCCGCGGCGCGCCGCCTCTCAGGTGTTCACCGTGCGCCCGGCTCGCGGCGAGAGGAAGATCGGGGAGGCCATCGACGGGATCCCGGTCGTGGAAGTGCTGCGCGACCGGGGCGAGGACACCGCCATGGTGGCGCTCGCCGACGGCCGCTACGCCGTCCTCGCCGGCGAGGTGATCGCGATTGGCGGTCGCCGGGCCCTGGCCGGCTGGTGCGAGCGGCGGGCCGAGCGCGACGGCGTGAGCCCCGCCGAGCGGGCCTGGTGGCAGGAGGTCACCGGAGCCCTCGTCGCCAGGGGCTGAGCCCGCGCGGCGGGCTTCAGCCGGCGCCTGCCGCGGCGGCGATCTCCGCGTAGGCGGCGGCGGGGTCCGCGGCGCCGAAGATCGCCGAGCCGGCGACGAACAGCTGCGCGCCGGCGGCGGCCAGCGGGCCGGCCGTGGCGGCGTCGACGCCGCCGTCGACCTCGATCGCCGCTTTCCCGACCAAGGGCACGAGGCGCTCGACCTTGTCCGGCGAGGAGGCGATGAAGGACTGGCCGCCCCAGCCGGGGTTGACGCTCATGCAGAGGACGAGGTCAGCCATCCCGCGTAGCTCTGCCACGGCGCCGACCTCCGTGCCCGGATTGATCGCGATCCCGGCCAGGCAGCCCAGATCCCGAATCGCGGCCAGGGTGCGGTGGGCGTGGAACGTTGCCTCCGCGTGGAAGGTGATCGAGTCGGCGCCGGCTTCGGCGAACTCGGCGAGCTGGCGCTCGGGAGCCTCGATCATCAGGTGCACGTCGAGGACTCCGCCGGCATCGTGAACCTGGTCGGCGATCGCGCCTGCAACCACCGGGCCGACCGTGATCGGCGGGACGAAGTGGCCGTCCATCACGTCGAAGTGGATCACCCGAGCCCCGGCGTCCATCACCTCGGCGACCTGCGCACCGAGCCGTGCGAAGTCGGCGGAGAGGATCGAGGGCGCCACCCTCGGCGCCCTCAGCAGCTCGCGCATCCGCTCGCTCACGGGCGCAAACCTATTCGATGCGGCGGCCGGTCGGAGACCAATCCGGCGCGGCTCAGGTGGCGCGCAGCATCGAAGAGCCGCAGGACTGGCACTGCATGTCCTCGGTGTGGCTCATTCGGGCGATCGTCTGGTGTTCGCCGCAGTTGGGACATTGGGAGACGAGTTCGAAACGGCTGAGGCAGTTCACGCAGCGCATCCGGCCCGGCAGCTGGGTCGGCCGCAGCCAGGGCTCGCCGCAGTTGGGGCACTGGGCCCGCTGCAGCGGGTTGGGCCCGCTGCCGGCGGAATGACCGGAGTCCGCGCTCATCGCCTAATCATGCCGATTGAGCCGGGCGATGAAGAAGCCGGTGGTGCGATCGCGGTGGGGAAGCAGCTGCAGGCAGCGGGGCTCCCCGCGCGAAGCGAGCGACGGAGCGGCGACGCCCAGGTCATCCAGCTCGAGCGGCGGCGCCTCCCCGGCTGCCGAGGCGGCGAGCAGCGCCGCGATCCGCTCCTCGTTCTCGCGGCGGGAGACGGTGCAGGTCGCGTAGACGAGGACCCCGCCGGGGCGAACGTGGCCGGCGGCGTTGCGGAGCATTGCCTCCTGCGCCTCGACCAGGCGGGCGATCGCCTTCGGGCCCTTGCGCCAGCGGGCGTCGGGACGGGAGGCGAGCGCGCCGAGGTCCGAGCAGGGGGCATCGAGCAGGACGCGATCGAAACCGGTCCCGAGACCCGGCTGCGCCGCGTCGGCCTCGATCACGGTGACGCTGTGGAGTCCCAGCCGGCGGGACTGCGCGGCGACCTCAGCGGCCCGATGGGGATCGAGCTCGACCGAGATCAGCTCGCCGCGGTCCCCCATCCGGGCCGCAATCTGCCCGGTCTTGATCCCGGGCCCGGCGCAGAGGTCGAGCACCTGCTCCCCCGGCTGCGGGTCGAGCACCTCCACGACGGCTGCCGATCCACGGCTCTGCGGCGTCAGCTCGCCTGCCGCGACGAGCTCCGGGACCGCCTCGCCGGTGCGTCCCGCGATCACGATCGACTCGGGTGGCGAAAGCGGCCAGTGGGCGGTCGGCGCGCTCACCTCCACCCCGCGCTCCCGCAGCCGGGCCGTCATCTCGTCGCGCTCGCCGCGCAGCAGGTTGACGCGCATCGCGACCTCCGCCGGGCGGTTGCAGGCGGCGAGGGCCGCGCGCGCCTCCTCGGGCCCCAGCTCTTGCCACCACATCTCCGCCAGCCAGGGCGGGACGGAGTGGGCCACCGCCGCAGCGGCGGGTGTGGAGTCGGCGTCGAGCAGGGAGCGGACCAGCTGCTCGCGCTCGCGGGCCGCCCGCCGCAGCACCGCGTTCACCAGGCCGGCGGCGTGCGCGGCGCCGGCGCCCTTGGTCAGCTCCACGGCCTGGTCGACGGCGGCATGGTCGGGAGTGGCGTCGGCGAAGAGCAGCTCGTAGAGGCCGAGGCGCAGCGCCGCCAGCACCGGCGGGTCGAGCAGCCGCACCGAGCGGCCGGCCAGGCGCTCGATCGCGACGTCGGCGGTGCCGCGCCGCTGCACCGCGCCGTAGGCGAGGCGCTGGGCCTGCGCTCGGTCCCGGCCGACGAGTTCGAGCCGGTCGGCCTCAGCGCGGAAGGCGCGCTCGGTGAAGGCGCCCTCCTCGAAGGTGGCCCGGACGGTCGCGAAGGCGAGGGAACGTGCGGGAGAGACCCGCCCGAGGGCGCTCATAGCCGCGGCAGCGGATGCCCGCGCAGGAAGGCGTCGACGGACATCGGTCGTCCGCCCGCCGGCTGGACGACCTCGAGGCGCAGGGCGCCGCAGCCGCAGCCGAGCAGGAGCGCCCCCCATTCCGCCTTGAGCGTCCCGGCCCTGACGCCGACGTCGACCGCGCGGGCGCGGCGGACGCCGAGGCGCTCGCCCCCGGCCGTCTCCAGGTAGGCGCCGATGTGGGGCGTCAGCGCCCGGACGGTGGCCGCCAGCTCGACGGCGGGACGGGCCGGGTCGAGCCGCCGCTCGGCGGCCTCGACCTTCTCCGCGTAGGTCGCCGCCGCCTCGTCCTGCTCCTCGAACTCGAGCCGCCCCTCGGTCTGCAGGTCCAGGGCGCGCACCAGCAGCTCCCCGCCGAGCGTCGCGAGCCGGGCGGCAAGCGCCTCGAAGTCCTCCTCGGGCCCGAGCGGCACCGCCTCCCGCAGGGCGACCGGGCCCGAGTCCAGGCCGGCGGTGAGCCGCATCACGCAGACGCCGGTGGTGCGGTCGCGGGCCATGATCGCCCGCTCGATCGGTGCCGCGCCGCGCCAGCGGGGCAGCAGCGATGGGTGGACGTTCAGCATCGGGCGTTCGGAGAGAAGCGGCTCGCGGATCAGCTGGCCGAAGGCGCAAACCACCGCCGTCTCCGGCCGGGCGGCGCGGATCCTCTCCAGCACCTCGCCGTCGTTCACGTTCTCGGCCTGCAGCAGCTCGATGCCGAGCTCGCCGGCGGCGAGCGCGACCGGCGGCGGTTGCACCCGGCGGCCGCGGCCCTGACGGCGGTCGGGGGGGGTTACGACGAAGCTCGGGCGGTGGGTCGAGCCGGCCAGCCGGTGCAGGACGGTGGCGGCGAAGTCCGAGGTGCCGAGGTAGGCGGTCCTCACGCGTCGGTGCGGGGCTCGCGCAGCTCGCCCGCGGCGGCCGGATCCTCCTCCGGCTCGGGGCTGTAGCTCTCCCCTTCGCGCAGGGCGCGGAGCGCCCCCTTTCGCTGCTCGCGGACGGTGCGGTCGAGGATCAGAATCCCGTCGAGGTGGTCGATCTCGTGCTGGAGCACGCGCGCCTCCAGGCCGGCGGCCTCGATCTCGATCGGCTCCCCCTGTGCGTCGCGGCCGCTGATCCGGGCATAGAGCGGGCGCTCCACGTCCATCGAGACCCGCGGCAGGCTGAGGCAGCCCTCCTCGGCGATCGCCGTCTCCTCGGAGACCCACTCGATCTGAGGGTTGACCAGACCGGTGGGCTCGGCCTCCGGCGCCGCCTGGAAGACGAGCAGGCGCCGCAGCACCCCGAGCTGCGTCGCGGCGAGGCCCACGCCCATCCCGTCGCGCATGATCTCGATCATCCGGTCGACCTCGGAGCGCAGGTCCTCACCGAAGACGCTCACGGGCGAGGCCTTGCTCTTGAGGACCGGGTCTCCGAACTTGACGACCCGGGAGAGCGCGGCTTCGCGCCTCTCCAGCAGCTCGGCTTCCAGGCGTCGCTGCTCAGCCTCGCGCTCCTCGGTCTGCACCCGCTCGCTCATCGGGATCGGAGTCTAAGCGGCGGCTCCTTTCTGGTACTTCCTGCGATCGAGATGCGAGGAGCACGGATCGCGCTGGCAACCTGCACCGGTTTCGCCGAGCTGAAGGCGGACGACGAGCTGCTGCTCGCGGCGCTGCGGGAGCGCGGCTTCGCGGCCGAGCCGGCGGTCTGGGACGAGGAGGGGCTCGAGTGGGGCCGCTTCGACCTCTGCCTGGTGCGCTCGACCTGGGACTACGAGGACAAACACCGCGAATTCCTCGAGTGGGCGCGCCGGGTCGAGCGGGAGACGGCGCTGTGGAACCCGGCGGAGACGATCGTCTGGAACAGCGACAAGCGCTACCTCGAGGAGCTGGCCCGCCGCGGCGTGCCGACGGTGCCGACGGCTTGGGTGGAGCCCGGCTCGGGAATCGTTCTGGAGGAGCTGCTGGCGGAGCGGGGCTGGGACGAGGCCGTGGTCAAGCCCGCCGTCGACCTTGGCGCCAGGAATCTGCGACGGGCGCGCGCCGGCGCCGCGGACGGCGCTCTGGAGGCGGTCCTGCGACGCGGCGAGGCGATGGTGCAGCCCTTCCTGCCCTCGCTCGAGGAGGACGGGGAGTTGTCCCTGGTGTTCATCGCCGGCGAGCTCACCCACGCCGTGCGCAAGCGCCCGGCGGCCGGGGACTTCCGGGTGCAGTCGAGCTGGGGCGGGACCGTACGCCGCGAGGAGCCGGCGGAGCCGGAGCGGGAGCTCGCCACCCAGGCGCTTGCCGATCTGCGGCCCCAGCCCCTCTACGCGCGGGTCGACCTCGTCCGGGATCTGGCCGGCGATCCGGCGCTGATCGAGCTCGAGCTGATCGAGCCGAACCTCTACCTGCGCGAGAACCCGACCGCCGTGGACGCCCTGGCGGCGGCCGTCGCCGCGCGGCTGCGCTGAGCGGCTTCGAGAGCAGGGGTCTACTGGGGGTCGACGTCGACGCCGATCGCCACCTCCTTCAGCGAGCGGTCGGCGGCGGCGGCCTCGACCACCTCGCGCACCGCCGAGACGGCGCCGGCGCGGTCGCTCGCCTTGATCAGGAGGCGGCGGCGGTGGCGGTTGCGCACCCGGAACATCGGCGCCGGCCCGAGCAGCTCGGAATCGGCGGGGAGGCAGGCGCGCAGCGAGGCGGCGACTGCGACTGCCGCCGCCTCGAGCCTGGTCTCCTCGGCGGAGGAGAAGCCGATACGAAGGAGGTGCGAGAAGGGCGGGTAGCGCAGCAGCTGCCGGCGTCCCAGCTCGAGCTCGAGGAAGCCGGCGGAGTCGTGGCGGGCGGCGTGCTCGATGCTCGCTGCCGTGGGGGAGAGCGTCTGCACGATTACCTCCCCTCCGGCCGCGCCGCGGCCGCTGCGCCCGGCCAGCTGGGCGACCATCGCGAAGGTGCGCTCCTCGGCGCGGAAGTCGGGGAAGCGCAGGGTGGCGTCGGCGTCGAGGATCGCGCTCAGCGTCACCTCCGGGAAGTCGTGGCCCTTGGCGACCATCTGGGTGCCGACGAGGACCGCGCTCGGGGCCTCGTCGAAGCGGGCGAGGATGCGGGCGTGGGCGCCCCGCTCGGCAGCGGTGTCGGAGTCGAGGCGCAGCACCGGCATCGGCTCCAGTCGCTCGGCGAGGAGCGCCTCGATCCGCTCGGTGCCGGCACCGGCGCGGGCGAGGGTGGTCGAGCCGCAGTCGGGGCAGGCGCGCGGCTGGCGCTCGGAGTGGGCGCAGTGGTGGCAGACCAGGCGCGAGCTGTCGCGGTGGACGATCAGCGAGACGTCGCAGTTGGGGCAGCTCCAGTGGTGGCCGCAGGAGCGGCAGGTCAGCCACGGGGCGAAGCCGCGGCGGTTGATCATCACGATCGCCTTGGCGCCCGCACCGCGCACCTCCTCCAGCGCGGCGAGGGTGTCGGCGTGGACGGGCCCGGAGCGCGGATCGGCCTCGCGCATGTCGACCAGGTGGACCGGCGGCATCCGCCGGCCGTCGACCCGGCGCGGCAGCTCCAGCCGAGGCAGCTCCAGCCAGGTCTCCGGGCGGGGCGTCGCCGTGCCGGCGACCAGCACCGCGCCGCAGTCCGCGGCGCGCTTGCGGGCGACGGCGCGCGCGTCGTAGGTCGGATCGCCCTCCTGCTTGTAGGAGGGGTCGTGCTCCTCGTCGACGACGATCAGCCCGAGGTCGGCCACCGGCGCGAAGACGGCCGAGCGAGGGCCGACGCAGACGCTCGCCTCACCGCTGCGCAGGCGCCGCCACTCGTCGTAGCGCTCGCCGGCCGAGAGCGCCGAGTGGAGCACGGCGAAGCGGTCGCCGAGGCGGGCCCGGAAGCGGGCGACCGCCTGCGGGGCGAGCCCGATCTCGGGGACGAGAACGATCGCGCCGCGACCGCGCTCCAGCGTCGCCTCGACCGCGGCCAGGTAGACCTCCGTCTTCCCCGATCCCGTCACCCCGTGCAGGAGCAGGCTTCGCGGCGCATCCCGCTCACCGTCCAGGGCGGCGAGGATCGAGCGGGCCGCGGCCTCCTGCTCGGGCAGCAGTCGCGGCCGCTCGGCCGACGCGGTCAGGCCGGCCTCGCCGGGGACGCGCCGCACGGTGGCGCTGCGGACCGCGATTAGCTGCCGCTCCTCCAGCCGCCGCAGGGTCTGGCGGTCGCTGCCGACCGCGGTCGCCAGCTCCCCCGCCGACATTTCCCCCGCCCGCAGGGCCTCAAGCGCCGCCCGCTGCCTGGAGCCGAGGCGCCCTTCGCCGGCGAGGGCGGCCTCTCCCGCCGGCAGGATCGCCGCCCGCAGCTCCACCTTCGCCCGCGTCGGCCGGCCTCCCGCCCCGGTGCCCGGCGGCAGCACCAGCTGCAGCCCGCGCGAGGGCGTGGAGCAGTACTCGCGCGCCACCCAGAGGCCGAGGCGGACCAGCTCCGGGGTGGCTCCCGACTCCAGCGCCTCCAGCGGCTCGGCGAGGCGCTCGGGGGGCAGCTCCGAG
>Ga0308175_100000850_pt1 | contig 20233 bp, 15 predicted proteins | sample PhyCR1_3_FD_203893 | JGI IMG/M metagenome (GOLD analysis project Ga0308175, IMG submission 203893) | Soil microbial communities from UC Gill Tract Community Farm, Albany, California, United States - DLSLS.C.R1 | ecosystem: Environmental > Terrestrial > Soil > Agricultural land | place: USA...
ACCTACGGAATCGGAGTGGGAGTGTGCCTGCCGGGCGGGAACGAAAGGTACGTTCGCAGGCTCTGGCCACCTTGATGAGATGGGCTGGTTCAGCGTCAACGCGGGCGCCACACCTCACGAGGTGGCGAGAAAGACCCCGAACCAATGGGGCCTTTACGACATGCACGGCAATGTCGCCGAGTGGTGCAGCGATCAGTATCCCGGCAGCGCCGTGAGTGACGACAGCCCTTCGGCCACGTCGCCGAACGGCAACACGCGGCGTGTTGTCAGGGGTGGGAGTTTTGAGCAAGACCGCACCGCCTGCCGCTCGGCACATCGGGAGGGGTGGGCCCAGCAGGCAAAACTTCATCAGGTCGGCTTCCGCGTCGTGTGGGTCAAGCCGCTGCCAAGCCCCTAAAGAACCTGTAGCTTCCAAAATCTCAAAATCCGCGTGTGCGCCATAGCTCCACTGGCGATTTGGTGAGTAGACACGGATTGCACGTGTTACCCATCTGTGCCGCAGGGTTTTAGCGGTACCCGTCCCGCGACTGTGGAGTAACCGATGAGCACCGGCGCACTGCTCAGTAACAATTCCATCTCGGACCTGAACGGCTACGCAATATTTGCCGACGCCCGGCTGGGCAGCAACGGTGACTCCGCCGGCGACTCGGAGCTCGCCGTCGGGAGCGACCCGGAGACCTGTACCTGCGGGCGAGACGTCTGGGGGACGGTCACTGACGCCGGATTGGACAGCGGCTCGGTAAGCACCGAGCTAACCATTGGCTCGGGCGGCTCGGTGGAGTGGCAGGTCGCGGGGAGCTCCCCAAGCCCCCTGACGTACGACTCCTCCGGGTTCACTCAAATCCACACCATTGACATTCGCGCCCTAACGCAGGCGAATGCGATGGTGAGCTGGGAATCGATCTACGTACAATTTTACAAGAACGGCGCCGTGACGGACACCTACTCGGCAAGCGCGGGGCCGAGCGTGGACGACCGAGGGGACGAGAGCCCGCCGCCGTCGGAGCAGATCCTCGAAATCACGTCTGCTTACGAGGACAATGACGCCGTGGTCATCCAGGGAGACTTCCGGCTGGCATACCCCGGGAACATCACCCCCTGCTCGACCGATCTCGCGGCACAGATCTTCGTCTTCGACAACGGCCAGGTCGATCAGAGTTCCACTCCCAGCGGCAGTCCGGCGGGCGATCCGGGAGGAGACCCGGGCTGCGATCCGGGTGACAGCACAGGTGGTGACCCGGGCAGCGATCCCGGGGACGGATCCGACCCTGGGGGCGACACTGGCGCTGGCGATGACTACACGCCACCGGATGATGGCGGCGATACAGGAGAGGGAGGCGACGAGATCAATCAGTTAGTGACGGCAAAACAGTTCGCTGCAGCCTTTTCGCAACAGTCCCTCAGCCGCGATTGGGTGACGTCTCTGAACAGCTCCGCGGCTGGTGTGGACCCCTGGCATGATCCCGATACACTCCAAGATCTCCTGTAACGGCACTGATGCTGGGCAGAGTCAAGAGGCGTGACATGTCATCCGCTCTATCCAGCGTGCAAGGAGTTCCGCAGCTTTTGCTAATTCGGCGACCCAGTTGTCAATGTGATGGAAAAGATGGGTGTGACAAAGAACAACGCGCCGTTAGAGCGCCGCAACGAAGGGCGCGCCCGCTCGGATATGCCCGCGCGTCTCCAGCGGCGTCAGGGCCGAGTCCTGGATGCGCTGTTGGTGGCGAGTCCGAGAAAGGAATTGCGATCCGGCTGGGCAGCAGTCCGAACACGGTGCACGTGTACGTGAAGGCCCTTTACCGCCCGCGCAACGTCTCAAGCCGTGCGGAATTAATGAGCTGGGTGTCTGCCCGCCCGGTTCGACGCCGCCACAGCATCGTCCTGCTTGCGTAGAGCACCGCCTAAAGACGCTTACATCTCACTGCGAGGCCCCCGTACATGATTACGCGGTTTCGGCAGTATATTTGGCAACTGCCAGTGCCGGAGCTCCCCCTTGTCACATGCCCGTGGCTCCTCCCCCCGCCGGATGGGCCCGCTCGTTGCTTTCGGCCGCCTCGCCCTGCGGGACCTCCCGACTTTGAGCCCCTCGAATCGCGCCGACTGTTCACGACCAGTCTCGGGGCGACGTGTTCAGATTGAAAACGTCCGGCGCTGGCGACGGGGGTAACTGATGTCGGGAGGGGAGCTAGGGGGGCTCCCCTTTCGGCACCTACACCACGGATGATGCAAGCGCGCAGATCATCCGTGTTCCATTAACGCGTCGAGGAGTCCAGGCCGTAAAATAGCTCTTCGGCGTCGAGGATGCGACGGGCTACGTCGACCTTCTTAACCCGTCCGTTCTGTGCCCGCTTCTGGAGCTCGCGGTGCGCTTCGCCTTCGGTCAAGCCAACCCGCTGCATGAGGATGGCCTTCGCCCGATTGCAGACTTCCTCCTCGGTCATCGGTGCCTCCGCTCACTAGAGGTGGCCAAGCAAGAGTACCGCAGCCGGCCAAAAACGCAAAAGCCGGCGGGTTTCCCGCCGGCAAACTTCTGCTGAGTTGTTCATCTTACGACCTCTACTTCGAGCGTTTGCTCATGCCGCCTGAGCGCTCGGGCTTCCTGGAGCGCTACTTCGACGCCGGCCCCGGCCCAGACTGCTCGCTGTACCTGTTCAACGATCCTTCTGGCCACGTGCTGGAGGTGGAAAAGCGGATAATCGGGAGTCCGACGACTGAGATCCTCGACCAGTACGTCCGGAGCGACTCGGCCCCGACCTGATGGTCGTCTGCGACCGCCAGACCGGATCAATGCCGGCGACGTGTGGAATAGCAGGTCTCTACTAATCTCGAATTGACTGTTACATCAACAAAAGTGCGACGATTACACACCCTTAATGCTACGCTGAACTGAATCTCACCCCTTCCATTCTGAAAGGCGCACCAGAGAAAGAGAAGCGCGTCAGCGCTACCCCTTGGCTGGCCGTGACGCCGAACCCCGAGCGTGATTGGGGGCGAAGTATGCCCGAATCGCAGATGGGACCTCACCCGCCCTCCTCCGCCTCGCCATACCGCTTCGCCCACGCCCGGCGGGCGGATTCCGATAGCTCCTCCACTACCATCTGGTCAAGTTCTGGATGTGGGAAGTCCCGCATCGCCTGCTCCAACTCGTCCGTGGGCAGCCGCACCGCCTTGAGCAGGTCCAGCGGCCCCATGCCCAGGTCCGCCCTGCTCCACCGCCCGATCACCTCCAGGTGTGTGGCAGCCTCACCCGCAAACGCCCTGGCCATCTGCAGCAGCACCGCGGAGATTTCCCTGCCCACCCGCGCGGCCATACCCGTCACCGGCTTCATCGCCTCGTGGAACAGGTGCATTTCAGTTCTAAAAGTCGCTCCGCCGATCCGATCACCACTGGCTGCGGTTCCACCGTGACCACTCCTTGAGTCGGTACTTGTCCATCCACGCGTCGCTCACCCGATCCTCCCGCGGCGGAGGGGCAGGCGGAGGCGGCGGCACCTGCTCCTGCACGAGCCTCACCCCGCACCCGTGCCCCGCGGCGCAGGCGTTGTACAGCGCGTCGAACCAATGGTTCTGCCGCCGAAGCCGGTCCCACTTCACCACCACCCCCTTGCCCGCCACGAACTCCTCGGTCTTGGACTCGGCCGTCAGGTGCTTTGCCAGCGCGATGTGCTCCTGCGGCTGAGCCCTGAACAGCGTCATCGCCCCCTGCCCCCCGATGGGAGTGGCCAAACGCTGGTGCACCCAGGTCTTCCAATGGTCGGCATCCACTTCCAGCAGGTGCAACTGCTCGGCGGGAAGCCAGCAGGCGTGATACCCCTCCCCAATGAACTTCACCACCGACCCGGTCTGCGTCGGGCGGTTGTACCACTGGCGGGTCTGCTGGGCCGCACCGCGTCCCACCGATGGCCTGAACCGCTCCCCCGCCTCCCTGCAGAAGGCGTAGACCACCTCGGCCATGTACCCGGCGTCCACCCACACCTGCTCGGGCAGCTTACGCTGGGCATTGGGATCAGACATGGGCCAGCCGGCGAGCAGCTCCTCCTTGAACTGTCGCAGCATCACGAGTAGCGCCTGCTCCACGCCCAGGTCCTCGCTGGCCACCTCCAGCCTGCCGTAGTCCAGGATGTGACCACAGGCACCCGGCGACCACGCAACTGCGATAAAATGCGCCAAGTACTTTCCCAAATCGATCCCCACCGTCACGCAAGTAGCCCCGTCCGGCACGGTGCCGCGGGGCAGCTGCGCCATGCGCCCGGTGAGCTCGTGTGCCTCCAAGCCGGTCTGCTGGAGCTTGGAGGGTGCGACCGGCAAGCACCAGACGAACTGACGCATCTCTCGCTCGGCCGACTCCTCGTCCGAGGCGTGCGCCGCCCGCCACTCATCCGCCGCCACGTCCCCGCCGGTGAGGAACAGGTTGTTCGCCGCAGACCAGCGGAACCCCAGCGTGTCGGTCTGCGGCAAAGGACCGCTGACGCTGCCGTCCTGCTCAATGCTCTGGCCCTCGTGCAGCAACTTGGCCCCGAGGTTCGCCTCGATCCGCTGCTGCTCGGACCAGACCTCTCCACAGGAGGGGCAGGCGAACGCACTAGCAGTCCTTGCCTCCGCCTGGCTCGCCGCTCCCTGCCAGCCGGTCAGGTGTTCCCGCTCGGGGGTGACCCACGCCTTGCACCCCGGGCAGGGCAGGACGATCCTGCTCCTGCTTCCATTGGTGTACTCCTGCCAGGTCCTTCCCTGCTCGGTGGATACCGTGCACTCCAGGTAGACCCTTTTCCTGCTCCCGTAGGCCCTGGTCCTTGCCTCCAGCTGGGTGATCTTGTCCGACTCCCTGCTGTTGCCCCCGCTCTTGTCCATGCCATCCGTCTCCGTGACCACCACTACTCTGGAGGTGAACCCCGCCCGGCTCTTGTCGCCTCCGCCGCCGGTCATGAATCGCAGCGTTGCACCGTTGGCGAACCGTACTGACGCACCCGCTTGGCCGCCTCGGCTACCGCCTCCCCTGACCGGCAGGAGCTTGCGGTAGCGGGAGGACTCGATGGCGGGCAATAAATCCTGATTCCACTTATCGCTGGCCATGTCCAGGTCGGGGATGCCGCAGACCACGTTCTCCCCGATCTCCAGCAGGTGGTAGAGCACGGGGATCACGAAGCAGGAGAGGGTCTTGCCGGATTGCGTCGGGCCGGTCGCCACGCACCTGTTCCACCTCCCTGAGTCCACCTGATCGAGCCAGAGGGCGGTGTAGGGCTGGCGCCGGCACCTGAACCGCCTGCCGGCGAAGGGGCCGGCGGGAATGACCAGTTCCTCCTCGGCGAACTGACGCATGGTCCGCACCCGCCGCGGGCGTGACTGGGACAGGAACCATCGCAGGTCCTCGGCCGTGCGGTGGCCGCCGGGAGCACGGGCGTGCACGAGGTTGGGAGCCCCGGGCTTCATGCGGTGGCACCCGCCTCCGGGATATCCGGCGCACCCTCGCCGCCTTCGATCAGCTCCACGTCCGGCAGGACCGGCCCGTCCTCCTGCTCGGGCTCATGCTTCTCGGAACTAGCGCCTTCCCCGAACGCCCGTTCCACCTCGCGTGCGGCGTCGTCCAGCGCCTCCTCCAGGATCTCCACCGCAGCGGCGCCGAACTGCCTCGCGAGTGCATCCCCGGCTCCTCGGATGAGGGAGGCGATCTGCCCCAGCGCCGCACGCACCTGGTCCCTCGGCAGCAGGTCGCCCTCACGCTGCAGCCGGTCCAGGCGTGCCAGCGCGGCCCGCTCCTCCCGGTACCGCTCCAGGGCCGGGCTGCTGGAGCCGCCGGCGCTCATCAGCGGGTCCTCGTCCCTGCTCAGCTTCCAGGCGTTATCCGCCAGGAAGTCGTGCAGGGCGCGGGCGAGGGCCGGCAGGTTCACGGTAGGGCCGCCGAAGGGCAGGCCGTACCGCGCCGCCTGCTCGTTGATCACCTTCGTCTGTCGCCCCGACATGGTACGCCAGTGCTTCTGGGGGATCGAGGCGTAGTACCTCCACCTTAGCTGCTCCTCCTTCTCCTTCTCGTGCCGCTTGACCAGGGCACGCTCGTCGCGGGTCAGGTCCTGCCCCTCCATCAGCTTGCGGTAGGCACGCTGCACCAGGGCCTTGTCCACCGGGTTGGCGGGCGTAGCGGAGGGGCCGGGCAGCGCCGGCGAGAGGCGGTCGTGGGGCTTACCGGGCGAGGTATCCCCTCGTAAGGGGGCGGCGCCGCCGCCGGGGCGCGGAGTGGCCTTTTGCGGGGCGGTTCGGGGGTTGGGCTTGGGGTTGGGCGGGGGCACGTCACTTACTCCCGGATGTTCAAGGGGTTATGTCTGAACTTCCCACCCTGCGGCCGACCGCACCAAGGGCCGGACCCCCAGGAAGGACCCAACCCCCTCCCATGAACTTGGGTGACCTGGTGAACCCTGTTAGTTGCAATTGATGGCGTCATGCTGAATAGGCCCGCAGTGGTGCAAATACCTGCGCAATTCCAGCGGAATCTCATCGGATTCGACTTGATGTGTTGGGCAAGAAGAGTGTCCATGTCCCCGCGTCCGGGGCGCGTCGCCCCGCGGGCTTGGCCCACCCGAATACAGCACCCGAGGCCGAAGGAGACCACGTCATGTCGAAGCAAGCAAAGGCAACGAAGCAGGGGAAGAGCAGCAAGGGTACCAAGGCGAAGGGTACCAAGGGCAATGCGGCGGGTAAGGCCGCCACGAAGCCCGCCAAGGCCGTTGGCAGCGACGCGTGGCGTCCAAGCCGCAGGCCGCCACGGACGCTGGGAGCAAGCCGATGAGCTGCCTGGACGCGGCTGTGGCGGTGCTCAAGGCCAAGGGCGCGCCTATGCGGTGCAAGGAAATGATCGACGCGATCTTCGCCAGGAAGCTTTGGCACACGGATGCGCCCACGCCCGCAGCCACGCTCTACTCCGCGATCCTGCGGGAGATGACCCACAAGGGGGACAAGGCCCGGTTCAAGAAGACAGACCGCGGCCACTTCGCGTTGAACGGCTGACCTAAACATCAGTCGCCCTCCCGTTCTGCCACCCCGGCCAGCGACGCCGGGGTGTTCTCGTCAGCCCTGACCCGCTCCGCCTTGTTCCCCGTGAACCGCTCCCAGCGCGTAGTAGCCACGTCGCAGTAGGCCGGGCTGAGTTCCATGGCGAAGCACCGCCGACCCAGCCGCTGTGCCGCGATTAGCGTGGTGCCCGAGCCCAGGAACGGGTCGTACACGTCGTCTTGCTTGCCGCCGTGGTTGCGGACCGGCCGCTCCATGCACTCCACCGGCTTCTGCGTGCCGTGGGTCGTCTCCGCGTCCTGGTCCTTGGAAGCGATGTCCCAGACGGTGCTCTGCGTCCTGTCCCCGCACCACTTGGACGATGCTCCCTCCCGCACCGCGTACCAGCAGGGCTCGTGCTGCCAGTGGTAGTGCCCGCGGCTGATGGCGAAACGGCTCTTGCGCCAGATGATCTGCGCCCGCACGCCGAACTCGGCCTGTCGCAGGTTCCCGGCCAGCTCGGCGGCGAAGCGGCCGGCGTGCCAGACGTAGGCGACGCGGCCGGGGAACAGCTTGTACGCCTCAGTCCAGTCCACCCGGTCGTCGTTGGACACCCTGCCGGTCCGCTCGGAGTGGTTCAGCCCCTCGCGGTGACGCCACTGCGGGTCGTACTCCACGCCGTAGGGCGGGTCGGTGACCATCAGGAACGGCACGGCGCCGGCGAGCAGCTTCGTCACGTCATCGGCCTTGGTGCTGTCGCCGCAGAGCAGGCGGTGCTCGCCCAGAAGCAGCAGGTCGCCGGGGCGGGTCACCGGCTCCTCGGGAACGGGCGGCACCTCGTCGGGGTCGCACAGCCCTTCGGAGGGTGAGCCGCTCATGATCCGGCTCAGTTCCTCCTGGTCGAAGCCCAGCAGGCCCAGGTCGAACTCCATTCCCTGCAGGTCCGCCAACTCCAGCGGCAACAGGTCGAAGTCCCACTCGGCGATCGTGGCGGTCTGGTTGTCTGCGATACGGTACGCCTTCACCTGAGCAGGGGTGAGGTCGGTGGCCACATGCACCGGCACGTGCGTGAGACCCAGTTGCTTGGCGGCGCGCCAGCGGGTGTGGCCGACGATGATCACGAAGTCAGCGTCCACCACGATCGGCTGGCGGAAGCCGAACTCCGTTAAGCTCTTCGCCACCGCGTCCACGGCGGCGTCGTTGAGCCGGGGGTTCTTCTCGTAGGGGCGGACCTGGTCAATTGGGCGTAGCTCAATGTTCATTGGTGGTCCTGGTGTTTGCGGTACGGTCACAGCGGGCACGCCGGCGGGTACGCCCCTCCCCCACAGCGGAGCAGGAGGTCCGTTCGATGTCCTCGGAAGTTGCCGCCACAGCCGTGTCCTCCATCCATTGCTCCGAACGATCCGAACGATCCGAACCTTATTCCCGCATGAGTGCCTCGGGAGCGCACTTAGCCGTTCATGCCGGACCAAGGTTCGGATGGTTCGGAAGGTTCGGACTCGCGCGTTTTTGACCCTTCTGGAGCGGTTTTCCTCAGTTCCTTTAGCCCAATCCCCAGCCATTTCTTCCGGTTCGTCCGCGAGTCCCGGTCGCTCTCGTAGCCACGCTCGGCCAGCTGCATCCCCAGTCGCTTCTGGCTGACCGGCTTCTCCCCGGCGTCCTCGCACCAGCCGCAGTAACAGACGTAGAGGTCCTGTGACGAAGCCTCGAACCGCTCGCCGGTGAAGCAGCACTCCTGCAGGAACAGGCCCACCGAGTCCATCTCCCGCCGGTACCCGTCGGTCGCCCGCGCCACCTCGTCGGGGAGCCCCAGCCCCTCACGCTGCCACAGCAAACACCCCCGGACCATCCACCCCAGGATGCCGTCCGCCTCGGCCTTGAGCTTCTCGACCAGGCACTTGTCCTTCTCCTCCTCGGCAATGGTCTCCACGAACGGCACCATCCGCATCCGCCGCCAGAACCCCAGGTCCGTGCCCCGCACCAGAGGCTTGTGGTTGGAGTACAGGAACACCTTGTGCGTGGCGGTGAACTCGAAGAAGTCGCACCGCATGAACCGGGCCTTCAGCCGCGTCTCCCCCACCAGGTCCTTGAGCCTGGCCTCGTCGAACCGCCGCCCCTCGTTGGTCTCGCTGCACACCACCAATCTCTTGCCCATCAGGTCGGCCACGTTCGTCGGGTGCACCGCCCCCTCCGCCGCCGTCAGCAGGTCGCGGTCGGCCTTGCCGGCGTAATCCCCCAGGACGTGCAGCACCGGGTCCAGCAGCGTCGTCTTGCCGTTGGCTCCCTTGCCGTAGAGGAAGAACAGCACCTGCTCGGAGGTCAGCCCCGTCGCCGCGTAGCCCATCACCTTCTGCACGTAGGCGATGAGTTCCGGGTAGGTTCGGAAGATGCGGCCCAGGAAGCGTTGCAGCACCGGCGCGGGGGCGTCGGGGCCGTAGGCGGCCCGGCACACCTTGGTCAGGTAGTCGTCGCGGCGGTGCGGCCGCAGGGCCCCGGTGCGGAGGTCCACCGTGCCGTTGAGGCAGTTGAGCAGCCACGGGTCGGCGTCAAGTTCGTCCGGGGTAACGGCGAGCTCGGGCTTGGCCAGGTCCAGCATGGCCGAGATCCGCTCCCGCTTCTGGCTCTTGACCGCAAACTCCGCCAGCCCCTGCCGCCGCACGTCCTCGGCCGCCGCCTTCGCCTCCTCGAAGATGGCCAGCGCGGTGCGCTTGGCCAGCTTGACCACGTACCCCCGATCGTCGGCCGCCCAACGGGTGCCGGTCCAAACCAGCCATCTGCCCCAGCCGTGGCAGTACCGGACCTGGTCCCCGTACCGTTTGACGAAGCGGGCGGCGTTGCCGACGTCGGTGCACAGCCTGGCGGTGCGATGCAGGTCGTCGAGCTCCGGGTTCCAGTTGTAGAACCGGGTCTTGCGTTCCAGGATCTTCCGGATGGAGCCGGGCAGGTAGTCGTCACGCTCGTCCCACTTGGCCCTTGCAAGTGCCGACTGTTGGGCCAGCCGCTCGATGCGGGCGGGGTCTTTGCCGGCGTAGAAGGCGATGTTGCCCAGGAGCGCGTAATCGGCCTCGGAATCGGATGGGTAGCCGCTGGCGTCGCCGGACCAGAGCCGGGCGTACTTGGGGTTGCGAAGGATGCGGTCGATAATGACTTGGTCGTCCGGCGGGACGGCACTCCCAGCAGCGACAGCGTCGGCGGAATCGCTTCGGTCCGGCTCCGCCGCCGGTTGCGTCTCGGCGTCCAGGACGGAGTCGAAGTCGGAGGGGTCGTAGCGGCGCTCGTCGTCCATCTCCAGGAAGCGGACCGGCAGGACCTCTCCGCCGTTGTGGTTCAGGGTACCCGGCGGCCGCAGGACGCGGGCCAGATCGGACACCGAGTCCACTTCCCACCCCATTTCCTTCGCGTATGCCTTGAGTGTCGCGCCCAGCCTGCGGCACAGCCGAGCGGCGGCCTCCCGCTCCTGAGGCGTGTCCAGGAGCCACAACTCTTTCAGCAGCCAGTAGCAGTGCAGGCCATGGCCGCTGTCGATTACGATGCTCGGCGGCAGCGGGAGCCTGGAGATCAGCCGCAGGGCGTCGTCGAGCGTAGGGGGCAGTTCCTGCTTCTTGTGGCACGGGTGTCGGACGTCGACCTCCGCCCAGAGGCACGGGATCGCAATCACGTCGTCGGCGGCCCCCCTGCCGCCCGCCAAGCTCTCGGGCAGGAGCCCCAGACCGAAGTACACGTTGTCGGTTCGCGCGAGTGTCGCCGCGAGACGTGCCGCTTCACGCAAGTCGGCTGCCTTCACGAAGTGCACGCCAAAGGGCTGTTCCACGCCCGGCACCTTCGGCGGCAGCGTGCCGAGCATGAGATTGCCGGGCGGATCAGCGCCGAGCAGCACCGCGAAGAACACCTCGGCTACGGACGGGTCGATGCCGCTCATGCGACCTCCGCCCGCGTTTCGCGCGTAGTGTTGTCATGTCCCATAGCCACGTCTCGGCGACACGCATTCCCCTGACTGGTACATACGGGGCCGGCGCGAAAAATGGCTGGGGAGCGGCGAGAATATTGGTACTCGGGACCGACCCCCGCCTGCCGCAAGTGCCGCTCGATCCGCGAGCAGCGGTAGCGCATCTGGTTCCGGGTAAGTCCCGCCCGCCGCGCCGCCTCGGTCCGGCTATGCTGCATCAACAGGTAAGCGATGGGCTTGAGGTCGTCGGCCATCGACGCGACGGCGCTGCGTACGTCAATCCGCAGGTCCATGAGCGCTTGTTCGGGCTCCGGGGCTGGCACTGAACCCGGATCAGCGCCGCCCCCGCGTCGCCGCCAGTCCCGCTTCCCGGCCGATGCTGCCCGGCACAGGTCGATTGCCGTGCGGGACGCCACGTGGCTGTAGAAGGTGGAGGGGCCGCTCCTCGTCGGGTTGAAGCGGTGGCTTTTGGTAACGACGGCCAGCGCCAGTTCCTGCTGGAGGTCCTGGCGGTCGGACGGCGTGAAGCCGTAATGTCCAATCAGGCCATTGGCGTGGAATTTGATTTGCCGCCACGCTTCGGCGGACATGTCTGTGGGCGAGTGGTATGCCATGGCTGGTCTCCGCTGATGCGGCCGGAGGTTGAAGGGAAGAGTCAGACGTTCGCCGGCTCGGTGATCTCGACGAAGACGGGCGCGCCGTAGGCGATCTCGATCCGCTCGACGACGCCGTCTCCGAGGCGGTCCAGGTGGGCCAAGAGGTCCACCACCTGCTGCTTCAGCAGGACGTTGGCGCCTGAGGCCGGCCGGGCGGGTTCATTGCTGGCCGAGGGGCCGAACTTGTAGGTGCGGACGACCTGGGGCGCTGGGTCGAACACCGGCTGGCCGTTGCGTACCGTCAGCGCGGTGACCCGGCCGAAGTGGGTCTGTTGCAGCAGCCGGACGAGCTTCTGGCGCGCCAGGGAGAGGGACGAGAACGTCGGTGCGGTCATGTGCGAATCTCCGTTGGTCGAACTATGGCGGAGATTTTGGCGATTCGCCGAAGTAACTGACTTCCCGCGCAACAAAGAAGCGGCATCCGAACCGGAGCCGCTCCGTGCAATCCAGGCTTTTTTCCATGCGCTTGGCGGACAATGCCAAGCTCGAAAAAAATTCGCTTACGTAACTACTTACGTTTCTTAATCGCGCGGGCGCCGGTGCCACGCGACTGCTTCCACTCGTCCGTGGGCACTACCTGCGCATTACGGCAGTGGATGCATCGCCCGGCATGTTCCTGCCGCACTTTGCACTCCGGGCAGATGTACGTCATAGCGTCTTCGATTTCGGCCAGCGCAGCGCCCGACGGGTTGAAATCGTTAGCCGCCTTGGTGCGCAGCTTCCGCTTGGACCGGTCCTGCCTTCGACGGCCAGCGTACAACTCCAGGAATCGCTCCCGGTCTACTCTCGATCGTTCCTCCTGATTCTCCGCAAGTGTCGGGTCCTTCTGCACTTCCTGAGTGATGCTCTGCACCGAGACTCCCACCATGTCCGCCATGTGCTGGCGAGTTACCCACCGGGTAATGGTGGGCGCAACACCCGACCTTAGTCGCTCCGGGGAACTTCTGATGTGCTCAGCCTCTTGCCGGATTAATCTCGCCATCATCGGGCAGCCCAGCGTCACGAACTTATCCGGCATTCGCGCATTCCACTGTTCCTCGGGAATGAGGGACGGATCACGTTTCAGGAACCACTGCACCGCCGTGCCGAAGTGCGAGTTCTGGTCTAGTAATGCGCGGAGGGGCCGCCATTTGCCTGCAGCGAACGCGCCGTATCGGAACGCCTCCCCAAGGAGGGTTCGGGCCATGCCCTCTACCTGATGTATCCGCAGCTTGAGTCGCAATCTGTCGTCCGGCAGCGCATCGAGCTGGTCCGCAACTTGAAGCAACTCGTCGGCCGAGGTTATTGGCGTCGTGTGAAGGGCTGCTCGGAACGGGTCCGCCTTCCGCACTGCGTCCGCCCTCTCCGCCTCGAGGCGTGCAAGAAAGTTCTCCTGGTGTCCGGCTCTACCCACACGCAGGTAGATGGGATTTTCTTCTGGCAGGCTTTGCACAGATATTCGCCTCTTGTAGTCAGGTCTTGGTGCCACCCATAATTCTCGAGCCGTTCGCAGAGAAGACCTTCGAGGAATACTAGTCGTCGACGGCGTCGTTCGGGCCGCTGGCTACGTTGTAGCTGACGACGCGGATCAGTGCGGCGGACGTCAGCGCGGCGCTGACTGCAACCAGCCCTGTGATGCCCCATCTCCACATGGCCTTTTGCCCCTTGCCTAATGCCCAGCCGCTGGCGCAACTTTGTGGCGATTGTATCGCGCGGCGTCGCGATTTCCTCCTGCTCCTTGTCTGCTTAGGAAGGTACGTAACTACTTTACTCGTGTCCTAGGCCATCTCGTCCTCCGTTTGGCCACGTTCCGCCATGCCCATCGCCAATCCGGCAATGTCGCGGACAGGCGCCGAGTGGATTCGGATGGCTGCCGCCCCAGTCATGCAGTACGAGGTCTCGAAATTCCCTCGTCCGGTATTTGTGTACGCATCGGTCAGCTCGTCCAGGCGGTGGAACTCATGTCTCCTCGCCGGAGCATGCAGAGCACCGTCGTTGACCCTGGTCGTCGTGCCGGCGCGGTCCGGTGGTGCTGGCGGCGGGGCGGTATGGAAGTTCGGGGGGAGGTGTTGGTGCTCACGGGTACGGATGCGGCATTGCCGACCACCGGCGTCGACCTGTTGCTGCTGGACCTTCCTATACCGGACGTCAGTGGGTTCTACGTGCTGAAGCGCTGGCCGAGGAGATTCGCACGCCTCGTCGCTGACTCATCGGACCAGGGTGAAGAAGCGTGAGGGAGTCGCGATTGACGGAGTGGGCGAGTAAAACCATTGGGAATTTACCTCGTCGCCCGTTCACGGTTTTTACCTTTTGCCCTTAAAATTCCACATCTTTGCCTCCCCCCCGAAATTCTCCGTCACCATGAAGTTCGGCTCCGTCTGCGCGCTGAACATCATCTGAATTGCCGTCGTCCCCTCCGCGCTTTCACCGCTCGCACTCACCACGATCATCATCCCAATATCGTGCCCCTCCAGGGTCAGCGTGCTCACCCCGTGTTTCACGCCCGACTCCAACGTCGCCGTCCCGTCCTGCCGAATCGTGAGCGTATCCCTCACCTTCCCCCCGCCTACATTCGCCGCCTCCAGCTGCCACACGCCAACGATCTTCTTCAACGTTGCCTGGTCGATCTTTGAGTTGACAGGAGGCTTTACGGCCGGTTCTCGCTGCCTCGGCACTCCTTGCGGTTGCTGCTGCGGGGCGGGGGGGTTGCCTGCTCCAAACCCCGGAAGCGATACGACCTGAATCTTCTCCGGCTGCGCAATCGGCTGATTCGTCGTCTCGATCAGGATCTCCAACTTCTGGATCGAATCATCCGGCATCAGCACCACGTTCGATAACCTCCCCTCACCAAACTGCCATCGCGCCAACGGCGTTCCTTGACCCGCCTGATCCTCAATCACCGCGTCGTTCACGATAAAGAAGAACTTTCCGCCCAAAATGACGTCTGCCCCGATATCCGGCACAACCGCTCGCACCTCCGGCGGCAACTGCTGCCACGGCACCGACCGTCCACCGTTGTTCATCACCGTCGCGACAAACCGCGAATCATCGCTGAACGTCAATTGATTTGAAATGAACTCTGCGTCCCGCCCCACCGCCATGCCGTCAATGTGCATGGTCCATCGCCCTCCGACATAGTTGTCCTTTCCGCTGATGTTCTGCCATTTCCCGCGATCGGCGCTGCGATACGCGTAATGCTTCCCGTCCGGCGAATAGATCACCCCCTCCGTGCACATCGACCCCACAATTGCCCCTTCCTGCCCGTCGATCACGACACTGGCGCGATCCTGGGCTTTCAACACCACGTCGTACGCCAGGTGCTTGCCATCCGACGTAATCACCGGGCCCGAAACCCCTTGGTAATGTTTCCCTTCCACCCCGTTGTCCACGACAAACTGCTCAAACTTGTTCTTATCCCCGATCGCCGCCACATAAACCACGCGCGACCCGTCCGGACTAAACGCGGGCGGATCATGCTGAATCATCGAATACGTCTTCCCCTCTTTCCCGTCGATCACCATAAACACCCCCCTCGCATCGTCCCCCGCCGCGTAACACACACGCCGCCCGTTCGGGCTGAAATGGATCTTCCCCACGGACTTGTAAAACTTCCCCACTACGCCGTCGATCACCGCCGCCTTCTGATCTCCGCGATACGCGACGTACGCACAGTGCGCAGAGTCCGGCGAAAAAACCGAGTCTGTGATCGCGTCGAATTCCGCCTCTTTCACCGCATCCCTAACCACAAACCAATTTTCACCGACCTTCGCGCCATACGCCACGTGCTTTGAATCCGGGCTGAAGACAAGCGCGCCTGAATCGTCGTACGCCGCCGGCGATTTGCCGTCAACGCACACACGAGCTTTCTCCCCGTCCTTGGCGAGGAACGCAATCCGATTCCCATCCGGGCTGAACACCGGCTCTGCCAGCATGTCATAACCCAACCCGATCGGCTTCCCATCCACCAGCATGAACCACTTCGGCTTCGACTTCCCAAAGAACATCCCGCCGGTTCCCGGCCGCTTTACCCCCATGGCCCAATGTTTTGAATCCGGACTGAAGCGCAATGTCCCCACCGCGGCGTCGTCGTATTCCGCCACGGTCTGCCGGTTCATCTTCAAGACCGCCTTGCCATTCTGGTTTTCCACATATGCCACGCGTTGCTGATCTGGACTCACAGCCGTCAACGGCCGAATCCAATTCCCATTCATCTTTGCCAACGGGATCACCCGCTGTTTCAGGTTCACATGCTGCATTCCCGCCGCCGCTTGCCCCGGCGCCGCGCCCGCCGCCTTCCCCGCCGGCTCTCCCACGTTCGCCACCGCCGTGACCGCCGGCACCGCTTGCTTCAGATCCGGGAAGTCAAACGCAAAGCAATCCACCGCGTTGTTCGTGTCGTTCTCCACCAGGCTGCTGATATCCGTATGGCCCAAAACGCGCCCGCCATCGCGCGACACGTCGGTCACTCGGTAATTGTAGAGCCTCGCGCTTACCTCGTTCATGCCGCTGCCAAATGCCGCGTCGGGCACCAACTCCCGCACCGAGTCGGCCTTCGACTTCATGTCGAACACGTGGATCTGGTTCTTCCCCTGGAAAAGGCCCGGTATTACGGAAGTGAAGAACAGCCGGCTCCCCGCAAACCCGACAATCTTCACGTCCGCCGCAATCGGCGGCATCGTGTTCGTGTTCGGCTTAGAGGCCAGCGTCATTGTCAACTGTTCCAGATCCGCCACCATTACGAACTTACTGTTCTGCACCGCCCCCTTCGGCGTGCTCGCCGACAAGTTCCGGGCAAAGGTCGTAAACGCAACGTATCGCCCGTCTGCCGAAATGAGCGGATCCAAGCTCGCCCCGTCCCCCTCGACGCCCTTTGCCCCCACGCTGATGCGCTTCATCTCCTTCTTGGCCCGATCGATCCAATAGACGTCATAGACGTTGTTCGTATCGTCATCCGCCAGCGGCTCGGCCGTCGCGAACACGATCCGTGTGCCGTCATCCGATATTGCAGGCACGATCGGCCGCTCCTGCTGCGGCTTGGCCGCCGCCAGTTTCTCCATCCGGCCCGACGCCAACTCCACCCAGTACAGGGCATAGTTGTACTTGTTGTCCGTATCCGTCGGCGTCGTGAACCCATACACCGCGGCAGCTTGCCCATCCCGCGTTGCCGCAAAACTGTTGCACCAGATCGGTCTGCCCGCATCGTTCAGCGGCACTTCATCCGCCCGCCCATCTGCCGCATGCCACACCACCAATCGCGGCTGATCGGCCTGGCCGGCGATCACTGTCTGGCCGTCCCCCGACAAGCTGATTTTCGCGGAATTCACTAGGTCCTCGCGCGTCCATCCTCGCTGCAGCGCCGGGCCGATGTTGAACCCCGCGCCCGTCTTCAAAAAGCTCGTCGCCATTACATCGCGCAGCGAATTGTCCTTGGTATTGCGCCAGAAGATCGAAGGCAGCTCCGGCGTATCGCCCCCGATCGCCTTCAGGTTGTCCGCGTGGCTCCGAAAAACCACCATCGTCCCGTCGTCCGAGCACACCGCCTCTGAACTGTTCCCCCGCGCCTGGCCTCCCTTGCTCGTCAAACTCACCCGCGTCACCGCCGGCGAATCCGCCGCCAACGCCGCGCCCGCCAACAACCCGACGAATGTCACCACCACGACTCGTCCCAGGTCCGGCATGGCTCTGCTCCAAAAACGCCTGATCAATGGCCCGTACAGATGTGCCCACTGCGGCCGCAATAACTTAACACGAATGACACTCCCCAAGGTAATCCGTTTGTTTCCCAATTCACCTCATTAACGCCATCCCTCCCGGTCATACTCCGTCACGCTTTGCGCCCCTTAATTCATCCTCAAATCCTGCCATACTCCGCATCCTCGTCTCCGGCGCAGCCGGATTCATCGGGTCCCGTTTCGCGGAGTGCCGATTACCGGGAGAGGGGAGGCCGGAGAGGCTCATGAGACCGTGAACGTGTTGGAGCTGGCGACGGTGTTGTTGGTTTCGTCCGATTCGGGGAATTGGTTGGCGGCGTCGATGGTCGTGATGAGGTGGTAGGTGCCGGCGGGGAGTGAGTTGGGTATGAGGCCACGGAACTTCAGCGCCTTGGCGGCGTCGGGCTTGAGGTTGATGGAGGTCGTGACGATGCCGAGGTCCTGGTCGTCGTCCGAGGCGATCGCGTCGGCGGACGCGAAGAGGTGGACGGAGATGGGGCCGGCGGCGGCGATGTTGCCGGCGTTGCGGACGGTCAAGGGGACGAGCAATGCGGCGCCGTGCTTCACCGCCGCGGGGATGACGGGGCTGGTGGGGACGAGATCGACGAACGGTGCGGCGATGGTAAACGGGGTTGCGGATGCGGCGGAGGTGCCGGGGTCGCCGGCGGTGGTCACGTCGGCGAGCAGGAAATACTGGCCGTCCGGGACGGCGGGGAAGCTGGGGATCTTGATGACGGTGGCCTTGCTCTGGCCGGGTTTGAGCTTCAGGACCTTGGTCGTGGTCGTGACCTGCGTGTCTGACGAATCGAGCGTCGTGTCTGGGGAGACCACCAGGCGGATCGTCACCGGGTTTGAAAGCGTGGTTTGGCCTTGGTTGATAACCGTGACGGTGGCGGAGGTGTTCTTGGCCGGCTGGCCGGCAATTACGGAGGCGGGGACTTTGGCGATGATCCTGGCGGCGAGGCTGCTGGCGGCGGGCGTGCCGCCCAAGTCGTCGTTGAGGATCGTGCCGGTCGCGGTGCCGGTGGCGATGCTGGCGCCGGTGGGGCTGGAGAGGTTGACGGTGAAGACCTCGTCCGGTTCGACGGCGGTGTCGCCGCTGACGTGCACGGTGATCGTGCCCGCGGTCTGGCCGGCGGGAATCGTCAGCGTGGCGGAGGCGGGGGTGTAGTCGGAGGCGTCGGCGGTGCCGGGGGCGGTTCCGTATTGCACAGTCACGTCGGTGGCCGAAGAGGCGGAGAGGGTAACGGGGAAGTTGAAGTCGGTCGCGCCCGAGTCGCCCTCGGCGGCGGAAACGCCGGCGATGGAGAGCATAGGTAGGCCTCCCGGCGGTGGCGGAGGGGCGACCGGGCCGCCGGTGGCCTGGAAGTCGGCAGAGAACTCGGAGGTGGAGTTGAAGTCCGCCGATGCCGGGGAGATGTTCGTGGCGGTGGCAGTGATGAACTGACCCGGCGCGGCCACGTGGATGGGGGTATTGAAGGAGACAGCGCCGAAATCATCGGTCTTGACGTCGGTCGAGCCGAGGTAGGTCTGGCCTTCGCCGTAGCCGGAGGGGTCGGCGGCGGCATTTGCGAAGAACTCGATGCGGTAGTCGGTGGAGATGCCGCTGTTGAGCGTGAAGGAGATGATCGTCGTGCCGGGGACCGAGGTGGCGTCGGCGGCGGTGATCACGGGGAAGTTCTGGAGGCCATTGGGTCCGGTGTCGGCGTCGCCGACGTCGGTGGATGGGTCGTTGGGGGTGACGCCGTCGCCGCCGAGGTCGATACCCAAGGCGGGGGACGCGTTGAACTGATTTGAGTAAATGGAATTGCCGAGAATGCGAACACCCGATGCATCACCGACGCTCACTCCTTTGAAATCATTGAATGCGATCACGTTCGCGGTGCCGGGGGTGGTGCCGCCGATCAGCACATTGGAGCCTTGGGCGCTGCCGATGCCAATTCCGTTCTCGTTTGGTATAGGCTGAGTACCCGTGATGTCAGTGCCGATGAAGTTCCCCTGAATGGTCACCGAGGCGATGGGCAACGGGTGGAAGTAATCGGCGCCGATCGCGATGCCGACCTGATTGCCGGAGATTACGTTGCGCGCCCCGGGCGTCGTGCCGCCTATGAGCGTGTTGTCCCCTGCGAGAATTTCAATGCCGGTAATGTTGGAGCTGGGAACTCCAAAAGTGTTGGGCGGAACTCGCGTGCCCGTAACGTCGGTGCCGATGAGATTCCCCTGAATGACGGTGCCGTCTCCGCTCTGAAGTCTGATACCCAAATGGCCGGAAATGAGATTGCCAGCGCCGGGGGCGGTGCCCCCGATGGTGTTGTTGCTGGAAGAATCAATGGTGATACCGGAAGAGCCCTGCGCCGTCATCCCGGTCGGATCCGTGCCGATGTAGTTTCCACTGATGACGTTTCCGGCTGAACCCGCCGTAAGCGAAAGCCCGAAGTTCTGACCATCGATCACGTTCCGGTCGGAGGCGGAGGTTCCGCCGATGACGTTATTCGTGCTCCCGTTCATCGAGATGCCATCACTGGGGTCAGAGTCGCCGGCCGGGGTGACGCCGAAGTAGTTTCCAGCGATGGTGCTCCCGCTTCCGCCGTTGAAGGTGAGGGTCGCGCCCGGAATACCATTGGGGCTTGTAAACGAGAGGCCGCGGATGGTGTTACCGCCGACGGTGATATTGACCTGTGCGTCGATCTGAACGAGCGGCGTGCCGGCGTATGGCGTCTGAGTGGTCCCGTTGAGAATCACGGGGTCGGTAATGTCGGGGAGCGCGGAAGTGGGCGAGATTTTCCTAATGCCTCCGCCGCCGACGTGGAAGTCAATGGTGTCGAGGCCGGCGTTGGCGTTGGCGTCGGTGATGGCCTGGCGTAGCGTGCCGGGGCCGGAGTCGAGTGTGTTGGTGACTGTGAAGGTGGAGAAGAGCTCGCGGGATTCGAGCGATTCCAGGAGCGGGGGGCGCTTCCGGATAC
>Ga0308175_100000852_pt1 | contig 20204 bp, 15 predicted proteins | sample PhyCR1_3_FD_203893 | JGI IMG/M metagenome (GOLD analysis project Ga0308175, IMG submission 203893) | Soil microbial communities from UC Gill Tract Community Farm, Albany, California, United States - DLSLS.C.R1 | ecosystem: Environmental > Terrestrial > Soil > Agricultural land | place: USA...
ACGTCCTCGGTATCGACGACGCCGACCAGCTCCTCGAGCGCCGAGACCGCAGCGCGCAGGTGCACGGCGATCACCGGCGCCGGCAGCTCACCGCTCGTCCAGCTCTCGCTGAACTCGCGCATCTCCATCCGCGCGGCGCGCAGCGCGGCCAGGTGCCGCGCTCGCGTGACGACGGGGGTGTCGGGGGCGGCCACTGCGAACGACGCCGATAGCGCCTCTTCGATGCGTTCGAGCAGCTCACCGAGCCCGGCGCCGGTCTCCGCGCTCACGCCGACGATTCGCTGCCGGCGGTCGGGCAACCCGGCCCCCGCCGCGGTTGCGCCATCGGCCGCCGCCGACAGGTCCACCTTGGTGAGCACGCCGATCACCGGGACATTCGTGATCGCCGCAACGCGCGCCATCGTCGCATCGACATCGTCTTCTCGTTCCCCGCAGGCGAGCACGACCTGCGCACGGGCGAGATAGCGCTCGCTGACCTCGATCCCGAGCTTCTCGATGGTGTCCGTCGACTCGCGAAGCCCCGCCGTGTCGACGAGGCGAAGGGGCCAGCCCGGCGCATCGATCACCGCCTCGATGGCGTCGCGTGTCGTGCCGGCGATCGGCGTCACCAGTGCTCTCGCGTCGCCGAGGAGTGCGTTGAAGAGCGATGACTTCCCGGCGTTAGGCATCCCGGCGAGGACGACGAGCGCGCCATTCCGGACCAGCTCGCCCGCGGGCGCCGTGGCGATCAGCGCGTCGAGGAGCGTGCCGACTTCGTCGGCGCTGCGCGTGATCCGCTCCGGCGCGACCGGCCCGTCGTCTTCCTCCGGAAAGTCGATGTCGTAGGCGATCAGCGCTTCGACCTCGAGCAGCGCATCGCGAAGCGCGAGCACCCGCCTCACCAGACCGCCGTCGAGCGCGTCGAGCGCCAGCCGGTGCGCCGACCGCGACGTCGCGTCGATGATGTCGCCGATCGCCTCACCCTGCGCGAGCGTCAGCTTCCCGTTCATCACCGCGCGGCGGGTGAACTCGCCGGGAAGTGCCTGCCGTGCGCCCGCGGACACCAGCGCCGCGAGCACGAGCGCCGAAGACACCGGGCCGCCGTGGGTCGAGATCTCGACCATCGGCTCACCCGTGAACGAGCGGCCGTGCTCGAAACGCGTCACCAGTGCGCGGTCCACCACCGCCCCGCTGTCCGGATCGCGAATCGTCGCCAGCGTCGCCACCCGCGGGACCGTCGGCCAGGGACGCACGACGCGGCCGGCGATGTGCTCGGCGGCGGCGCCGGTCATCCGCACCAGGGCGATCGCGCCGCGGCCGGCCGGCGTGGCGATCGCCGCGATGGTGTCGGCGCCACCACCGATGGCGCCGAGGACGCTCGCCCCGCCCGCGTCGCGGGTGGCGCCCCCCGGCCGCGCCGGCGAGCGCCGCGCCTCGCCGGACATCGTTAGGCGGTCTTCGCCTGTTCGAGCTCGAAGGCCTCGCCAGGCTCGATGATGCGCACCTGATGGCCGCGGGCATGGGTGGGCAGCTTCTCGCGCAGGCGGACGATCGCGTCGTGCGCGCCCGCGGTCACGTGGCGAAAGGTGCCCCAGTGATAGGGAATGAGCACCTTCGCATCGAGCCGCTCGAAGAGCGACAGCGCGTCGTCGCTCGTCAGATGCCCGCGCCGGAAGTTGAACTTCCACCACGGCGCGTGGCCGATCGGGAGCAGGGCCACGTCGAGCTGTCGGCCGCTGCCGTGAATGTGCTTCTCGACCAGATGTCCCGTCTCCGGGGTCAGCGCCGTGTCGCCGGCGAAGAAGAGGCTCTCGGCCACCGTGTCGACGAGGTACATGTTCGCGTCGCTGCGCCAGCGATCGACCGCGTAGCGGGCCCCGACGTGACGCGCCGCGGCCGCCGTAACTCTGATCCCGCCAAGGTCCACGTCTTCGCCCGGTCCGAGCGGAGTCGCGTTGACGTGTCCCCGTGCCCGCAGCCACCTCGCGATCGATGCCGGGGCGAAGAGCGGGATGGTCGACGGCAGCGCCTCGAGCGACTGGAACGAGAGATGGTCGGCGTGCGCGTGCGAGAGAAGGATCGCGTCGAGCGACGGCAGAGCGCCAAGGGCGATCCCCGGTGCACTCACTCGCGGCAGGAAGCGCCCGAGGGCGGGGTCGAAGTTCGGGTCGGTGAGGATCCGCTTGCCCGCGATCTCCAGGAGGAGCGTCGCATGTCCGATGTAGGTGATGCGCACCGCCAATCCTCCTCGTCGCGTCGTTCCGGTGTTCGCTCACGAGCCTGACGGCCACCCCACCTCTGGCGGGCGGCCGTCAGGCGGTGGTCATCGTCGCGCTCGTGCCGGCGCTGGTGTCACACTCGTCGCCAGCGCGCTGCTGTTCTTCGCCCGCTCCTTCGACAGCAGCCACTGCTGGGGGATCGTCACCATGTTCTGCACCGTGTAGTACAGGTTCAGCCCCGACGGGAAGCGGAAGAAGATCACCGTCATCACCAGCGGCATGATGTACGCCATCATCTTCGTCTGCGGATTTGGCGGCGCGCTGCGCAGTCCGATCCAGGACAGCACGAACATGGACAGTCCCATGAGGACCGGCAGGATGTAGTACGGGTCCTTCAGCGAGATGTCCGGGAGCCAGAGGAACGGCACGCCGCGGAACTCGATCGTGTTCTGGAAGACGTAGAACAGTGCGAACAGGATCGGCATCGGGATGAGCATCGGCATGCATCCGGCCAGCGAGCTGAACGGACTCATGTCGTGCTCCTTGTACAGCTTCATCATCTCCGAGTTCAGCCGCTGCGGGTCGCCCTTGTAGCGCTTCTGCAGCTCCTGCAGCTGCGGCTGCACGCGCTGCATCTTGAGGCTCGTCCGCATCGCGCTCTGGTTGAGCGGCCAGGTCAGGAGCCGGATCATCACGCCGAAGAGCACGAGTACCCAGCCGTAGCTCATCCTGAACGTCTCGTGCAGCCAGAGCAGCGCACGCATGACGATCGTCGCGAAGGGTTGCACGATCTTCTGCAGGTACCCGCCGTACGGGTTCGCCGTGTCGAGGTCCCTGCCTAACGCCCGGAGCCGCCGCCATTCCTGCGGGCCGGCATAGATGTCGAAGGAGAACTCGCCGTTCTGCAGCGGCACCTGCACGACCCCGGTCATGTGCGTGACGACCTTCGACGTCCGCGGCGCACCCGTGATCGTCATCGAGCCGAGCGAGTGCGCGGTATCGGGTGCAGCGACGGCGACCATGAAATACTTGCTCTTCGTCACCGCCCAGGTGAGCGGCCCCGGAATTTCCTGGCGCTCGCCGGCGTCGACCTTGGTGAAGGGGACACCGGTCGCGTCGCTGGTCTTCCGCTTGTAGGCGATCGCGTAGTGGTGGATGTCGTCGAGCGTATCCACTTCCGCCGAGCTGAGCCCCTGCGGCAGGGTCACGAGCAGGGCGCTCCCGGCCGGTGCGGCGGCAACTTTTCCGCTGACGTGCACGATGTAGCTGTCGGGGACGACGGCATACCGGATGTCGACGTTTCCCGCGTCGGTCGTGGTCGTGTACTGCACCCCCGGGCCGCCGGCGGTCGGTGTGCCGGTGAATGCCGCATTGGACAGTGGGACGATCCCCGCCGGAGTCGCGAGCTGATACGAGACGAGGGGCTCACCGGGCCGGGCGAGCTCGATCGCTGCACCCTTCGGTGCACCTGGCTGGAGTGAGCGATACTTGGCGGCCGTCGCGCCAACCAGCGATGCGCCTCGCGAGCTGAATCGGATCTCGCCGAGCGAGTCGCGAATGACGGTCGTATCCGGCTTCGACGCACCGGCGGGAACCGCCGCTGCCGGCGCTCCAGCTCCACCGTTAGGCGCGGCTGACGCCTGGCTGCTGGCGGCCGGGCCTGAGCTGTCGGGGAGGGGAACCGCGCTCGCGGCGGTCGTGCCACCGGTCGTCCCGGTTGCCCCAGTTGCCCCGGTTGCGACGGTCCCCTTCGGCACTGGACGCTGGGGTGGCGTCGGAAACAGCCGCGGCGTGAGCCACAGGACGAGACCGATGAGGAGGGCGGCGATTGCGATGCGTCGAGTCATGGAACCAGCGCGCGAGACGGGACGCGCGTCATGTCGGAGTTGAATCGACACCGGGCGGGAAGAGCGCGCGGCATCGTTGAAGAGATCCTACGGGACCGGGTCGTAGCCGCCCGGCCGGAACGGATGACAGCGAAGAATTCTCCGGGCAGCGAGCCAGCTCCCACGAATTGCACCGTGCTTCTCGAGGGCCTCGATCGCATACGCCGAGCAACTTGGCATGTACCGGCAGCTCGGTGGCAGCATCGGTGAGATCGATACCTGGTACCCGCGAACCAGCAGAATGAGGACGGTGCGCACGACTCAATCTACTGCGACGAGCTTCGCAGCGATTCGTGCGACCTGATGGTCGATGGTCGTCGCCAGGCCGGCGAGCTCGTCGAAGCGCAAGCGGTACGCCGACGGTCGCGCATGGATGACCACGTCGACCGGCGCCATGTGCGGAAGAAGCGTCGTCCGCGCGAGCTCCCGCAGGCGGCGCTTCAGCAGGTTTCGCTCGACAGAAGATCTCCCATGCTTCGGCACCACGAAGCCGACACGCGGATGACCGAGACGCGAAAGGGAAGCGCTCACCCGAACGTCGAGATGTTCGGTGCGAAGTCGCTTCCCTGTTCGCGCGATCTCACGCAGCTCGGGGCCGCGTGTGATGCGATGACTGCGCGGAAACCTGGCGGGCGTACGCGCCTGATGATGCGAGGGTCGCTACTCGAATCGCGGCGCGCGACGGCGCTTACGCGCCCGCGTACTTGGTCGGGAGCTGTACAGTCAAACGCTTCCGCCCCTTCTTCCGGCGCCGGGCGAGTACCTCACGGCCCCACTTGTCGGACATGCGAAGGCGGAATCCGTGAGTCTTGATGCGGCGCTTGTTGCGCGGGCGGTAGGTTGGCTTGCCCATTCGTAATGCCTCAGATGAGTCTCAGATAGATCGGGTACAGACCTGTAAACCTATTCAGATCCAAGACATGGGTCAAGTGATCGCGTGTCGTTTAGGAGGCTGGCCAACTCATCGGTCGCGACCGTCATCGCCCGGCCGATTCTGAGCTCTCTGCGCGCGACATCTGGCGGCTGGAATCGCGAGAAAGTTCACGGCAATTCTCGCCGATTGACTTATCCACAGAGCCCGGGTAGCTTCGCCTCCCCCGCGACTTTTCCACACCCACCTAATGTCGCTTACCGCGCGCGAAATCTGGTCCCGCCTCCTCGACCGCGCTCGGCAGGAGCTCCCTGAACAAACGTTTCGCACCTGGCTCGAGCCTACCGAGCCCCTCGCCATCGAGGGCGATACGCTGTTCGTCGGCGCACCCGACCAGTTCGCCGTAGACTGGAACGAGTCGAAGCACGCCGAGCTGCTCTCGACGTACGCGCCGATCGCCCTCGGCCATCCGATCCACATCACCTTCAAGGTGAACGAGGAGCGGAAGGCTCGGCCGCAGATGGATTTCTTCGTCGCGCCACCGGCAGTCGCTGCGCTGCCATCCTTGGCAGCACAAGAGCGCCAGCAAAAGAACAATTTCGCGCCACTCAGCGATCGATACACCTTCGACCACTTCGTGATCGGCAAGTCGAACGAGCTGGCGGCCGCCGCCGCGCACGCCGCAGCCCAAGCTCCGGGAAAAGTCTATAATCCGCTCTTCCTGTACGGCGCGACCGGACTTGGCAAGACTCACCTCATGCAGGCCGTCGCGCATGAGATCCAGACCCGGCGACCGGAAACCCGGATTGCCTTCGTTGGGACGGAGCAATTCACCAACGATCTGGTTTCGTCGATTCAGGGTCGCACGACCCAGGATTTTCGCCGGCGCTATCGGGAGATTGACCTTCTCCTTGTTGACGATGTGCATTTCCTGAAGGGAAAGGAAGCGACGCAGGAAGAGTTCTTCCACACCTTCAACGCGCTCTACGAGGCCGGCCGCCAGATCATACTCACCAGTGATCGCCCCCCTTCGGACATCCCCGGGCTCGAGGCGCGTCTCGTCAGTCGCTTTCAGTGGGGGATGGTCGCCGACATCGAGCTTCCCGATCTCGAGCACCGGATTGCGATTCTCCGACACAAGGCGCAGCTCGATCATCTGGAGCTGACGATCCCGGAAGACGTCATCCGGTTCATCGCTGAACACATCCGCTCGAGCGTTCGTGAGCTCGAAGGCTCGATCATCAAGCTCCTCGCCTATGCCTCGCTACGACACCGGGAGGTCACGGTCGATCTCGCGCGCGAGGCACTCCGCGACAAGCTGAGAACCGGTCCGGAGTCCCTGGAAAGCACCGAGGCGCGGCAGCTCGACATCAGCACCATTCAGGGAATCGTTGCGCGCGAGTGGGGGGTGACTCCCGATGGTCTCAAGTCGAAGACCCGAACGAAGACATTGACTACGCCGCGCCAGGTGGGGATGTACCTGGTTCGTGAGTTTCTGGGTTCTCCGCTCGTCGAGATCGGGGTAGCTTTTGGCGGCCGTGATCACTCGACCGTCATCCACAGCCTGGAGCGAGTGACAGAAGGACTGACCAGCGATGCCGTGTTCGCGAAGCGTGTTGAAAAGATTCGTTCGACCCTGCAATCACTCCGCTGAGCTCTGGATAACCTGTGTTCTTCCCCACAGAAATCCGGATCGGAATTTCTGAATCCCCGGATAGGCCCATTGCTCAACATCGAATACACGTCAGCCTGCCTGTTCTAACTGGCTGTGAGCCAGTAGTTTGAGCAGTCTCTCCACAGCTCCACAGTCCCTACTGCTTCTACTATCTGGGTCTTAAAGCTTCTAGTAACAGCTAGACAGCTTCATCGATCAACAATCAGGGAGCCGAATGCGCTTCACGATCACGCGGGAGAAGCTCCAGGAAGGCTTAGCCGCGGTTACGGCGAGCATTCCGACAAAGACGACCCTTCCTGTTCTCGCGAACATTCTCGTCGAGACGACAGAAAAGGGCATTCGCCTTTCAGGGACTGATCTCGACATTGCAGTCAGCACTGAAATCAGCGCTGATGTCGAGACAGCTGGAGCGATCACCATCCCGGCGAAGAAGCTGAGCGAGATTGCTCGCGAGCTTCCGCCAGCTCCCGTGAAGGTTGCTACCTCCGGAGAACAACGCGTCACGATCGATTGCGGTCGTGCTCACTTTCGACTCCTGGGTCTTCCTCGCGATGAGTTCCCGTCGTTCCCGAACATCAAATTCAACGAAAGCTGGCGCGTTCGCTCGGGAGAGCTGCAGAAGCTGATCTCACATACGGCGTTCGCCGTTTCAACCGAGGAAAGCCGGCCGATTCTCAATGGCGTTCTCTGGGAATTGCGGCCGGACATGATGCGCATGGTCGCGACGAACGGCCATCGCCTCGCCAAGATGCAGGTCCCGATCAAGTCGAGTGGAATGCCCTCTGCAGATCTGATCGTGCCGCCGAAAGCGCTCGAGCAGATCCGGCGCCTGTTCCCGGCGGACGAAGAGCTCGAGATTGCGCGTGGCGAGAACCATCTCGGCTTCCGTTCACCGTTCACGGCGGTGTATACGCGACTGATCGAAGGACCGTATCCGAACTACGAGCAGGTCATCCCGAAGGACAACGACAAATTCGCGATCGCCGACAAGACCGCACTGGTGAGCGCACTGAAGCGCATGTCGGTCATTGCGTCGGACCAGACCCACCGGATCCGGATGTCGTTCAATGCAGGGATGGCAAAGTTCAGCGTGCAGACACCCGATTTGGGCGACGCCCAGGACGAGCTCGCGGTTCGCTACACCGGTGATCCGCTGGATATCGGCTTCAACGCGAGCTACCTGCTGGAGATCCTTCGCTTCATCCCGACCGATGAAGTGAAACTGACTTTCCGCGCACCTGAGCGGGCTGCCACGCTGGAGCCTGAGCAATGGAATGATCCAGCGCAGTACCTCTGCCTCGTGATGCCCCTGCGACTGGTCGACTGACGCGGCACTGATCCCCGGAGCAGCCCATGACGTCGTTGGTCTCGCTGGTACAAGCTCTGGGAATCGCTTACGCGAGCGGCATCAACCTCTACGCGACGGTCACCATCCTCGGCCTCGCGTCCAGGATGGGATGGATCGATCCCCTGCCGGGGGGCCTGTCGGCAGTCTCCCATCCGGTGGTCATCGGGATCGCAGCGGTCCTGTACGTGTTCGAGTTCGTCGCGACGCTGATTCCCGGTGTCGCGTCGGCGTGGGAAACCTTCCACAGCCTCGTCAGGCCGCCTGCAGCAGCGGCGCTCGCGGCGATGACCGTCTGGCATGGCGAGGCCTTCATCATCCTCGCAGCGGCCCTTCTCGGGGGCGGGCTGGGCGTCGTGACGCACACGACCAAGCTCGGTCTTCGCTACGCGATCGACACTTCCCCGGAGCCACTGACGAACGGAGCCTCGAACATCGCCGAGCTCGGGCTCGTCGCGAGCGTGTCGCTGTTCGTGTGGAACCATCCGTGGGTGACGCTCGCGTTCGCGCTCGTCGTGCTCGTCGCGCTCGTGCTGATGGTTCGGCTGATCTGGCGAGCGCTGCGTCAGGTCTTCAGGGGACGATGGATGCCCGGCCCCGGGCTGCTCCAGGGCGCGCGCTGCTCTGCCGCCTCGCCGCCGCCGAGTCGCGAACGAGTCGACGACTGATCGCGCTGCCTAACGGAGGAGCCGGACCTGCTGGTGGACGGCCTGGATGAACTCCTGCCGTTGCGTTCCCGCGTCAACGACGATCTTCGTCGAGCCGTTGCCGGTGCCGCCAAGCAGGACACCGAGCTCCGCATCGACGTAGAGCACGCTGCTTCCCTGCCCTCCTCCGCTGAGATCGACCTGGCGGCCAGCGGCGCGCCCCTGTCCCGAGATCGTCGTCGTCGTCGTGCGCGAAACCTCGTAGGCGACATCGCCGGGATGCCGTGACCAGTCGAGCGGCACGGAGACCCAGGACGCTCTCGACTGCCGAACACTTCGCGCAACCAGTGGCAACGCACCTCGGCACGTGACGGTCGTGGTCGAATCCGTCCACTCGGCGGCGGGCATCAGCGGAACCGGGAGAGCGGTCAACAGCTCGCGCCCCGCCGTGACCACGGCGCTCACCGGGGTTGCGCACACTGCAGTCGAATCGATCGCACCGGTGCCCTGCAGCCTGCCGTCGAGAAACGCGCTCATCGTGAACGGGACGCCGGTCGAGACGGGGACACCGGGAGCCATCGTCGCGATGCGCGAATTCGTGACCGTGAAAGTGTCGACGGTCCCGTCGACGGTAATCGTTCCCGAATCGCTGCGCGCGATCCGGTACGTCACCAGTGCGCGCGTCGATACCGTGTCGGCAGTCGTGTCGCCTTCCGCGGTGATCACCGCATCGGTGCGGATCTCATAGCGGTACGTTCCAGTGCCGTAGACGAACGGATGTGGGGCTCCCGGCGCAACGTCAGGCACAGCGGCGGCGGGTGGCGCAACGACCGGCGGCGCCGGGGCTGGGGTCGGTCGCGGCGCGGTGGATGGGGCTGGCGTTCCCGACGAAGCACACGACGTAGCCAGCGTGACGATTGCGCCGAGCGAGAGCGAGTTGCGGAGCAGCCGTGATGCGAAGTTCGCGGGGGCCATGGAAAGCCGGTAGTGAACGGGAGCGCCGCACCTGAGCGGGCGGCTGCGCGTGATGGCGACAGGCAGGGTGTGCACGCAAGCGGCCTGTAAGCCGGGTTCTGTCGGACGACGAATCGTCCGGACGGTCATTCCTCTCGGAGTGCGGTCGCCCGCACCCTCCAGCAGCCGACCCGCGGCGTCCTGATCGGGGAGGACTGCCCCTCGCCGCCTATTTGGCCTTGCTCCGACTGGGGTTTACCGTGCCGCTCCCGTTGCCGGTCGCGCGGTGGGCTCTTACCCCACCTTTTCACCCTTACCCGATCGGCTCGCGCCTAACGGGCGGTCTGTTTTCTGTGGCACTTTCCGTCACGCGACGCCTCGCGGCGCGCGTGCCCAGGCGTTACCTGGCAGCCTGTCCATGGAGCCCGGACTTTCCTCGGCGCACCGCCGTGAAGCGGATTGCCGCGACCATCCGGCCGCTTGCATGCTCATGAAATGTACTCCGAAACAGCCCAGAGAACGAGTCCGCCGACGAGGAACAGCATGGCGGTCCCGGCACATCCACGCCGTGTTGCCGCAAGCCGCTCGGGCGGTGTCCGCCGCGCGCCCACCGGTGCTGTTCCCAGCGCGTCGCGAAACTGCCCGAGATCGTGCCAGCGGTCGGCGGGATTCTGCTCGATGGCGCGAAGGAGCGCCGAGGTGAGCACACCGGTGTCCGTCGTCGCCGGAGCGCCGTCGTCGGCGAGGACGACGGCCATCACCGTCGCCGTCGTCCGGCCGCCGAAGGGAGGCCGGCCGGTCAGCGCGGTGTAGAGCGTGACGCCTAACGCGAAGATGTCGGTCCGCGCGTCGGGCAGCGCCCCGCGCTGCACTTCCGGCGCGAGGTAGAGCGCCGCACCGAGCTCGCGGGAGAGCGTCGCCACGTCGACGCCAGCGGCACGGAACGCCTGCGCCAGGCCGGGCCAGCGGAACGCGACGATGCCGTCGCCGGCGATGCGCAACGTCGACGGAGTGATCAATCCATGGGGCGGCAGCCCGGCCAACGCGTCGACGGCCGATCGCGCGATGGGGAGGAGCTCGGCCGCGGCGACGGGGCCGGTCCGGGCGAGGCGGTCGCCTAACGCGGTGCCGCGCGGAGGCAGCTCGAGGAAATAGATCTGCCCCGAACCTGTGATGCCGGCACCCTGGTAGCCGGAGCGCTCGATCGCGCGGACGAACGCATCGGGATCGGTCACCGCGCCGTTGAGCGCCGCCGAGAGCTGCGTGACGAGCACGCTCCTGCCGTCCGACGTCGTTGCTGTGAACTCGACACCGATCGGCGACGGCATGCCCTGATCGTCGAGAAAGACGGGGGCGTCGAGGGCACGCAGCGCGAGAACGAAGTCGTCGGGGGACATGAGTGCAGAGAAAGCATGACGGTGCGATCGATCGCCGATGCCGCGGAGGGACGGCGTGTTGTGAAATGACGACGATGTGACCCGGGTCGCCACTCTTTTTGCGCAGCGTACAGGGTGAATCCTTCATCGTCGCGGAGGTCGTATGACACCGGTGACTTTTCCTCGCCCAGGGCTGGGCAACCCGAGCGAGCCGCTCGCCGCAGTCGCGACGATGCTCGATCCGGCCGAGCGGGCGCGCGTCGACGCGGCGGGGGTCGGCGTCTATCGGGCGCTGCATCGCGACTCGCTCGACGACGTGTTCCGCGACCTGCGCGAGCGCCCGATCGGCGCGGTGCTCGTCTCGGTCTGCCGCTGCGCCGATCGCGACACGGCAAAGCTGGCACGGCTCGTCCGCGAGTTCCCGCGAGTGCCGGCGGTCGCACTGCTGACGCAGCTCGAGCAGCAGACGCCGCGGGCCGTGCTCGCCCTCGGACGGAGCGGGATCCGGGCGATCGTCGACGTCCGGCAGCCGACCGGCTGGCGTGAGCTGCGGGCGGTGCTCGCCGAAGGGCGCGGCGACGACATCCAGCGGCTGGCCCTCGCGCGCATCGCCGATGACCTGCCTAACGCCCCGGCGGACTGCCAGCAGTTCTTCGAGCTCGTCTTCCGGCCACGCTCGATCGGGACGGTCCGCGCCCTCTCCCGCGCGTTAGGCATCCTCCCGAGCACGCTGATGAGCCGCTTCTTCCGGGCCCGGCTCCCGGCGCCGAAGCGCTACCTGGCGACGGCGCGCCTCGTCCGGGCCGCGCGCCTGCTCGAGAACCCGGGGCTGTCGGTGGCGAGCGTCGCCAACCACCTCGACTATTCTTCGCCGCAGAGCTTCGGCCGGCACGTCCGGACGATGATGCGGCTGAGCGCGGTCGAGTTCCGCGAGCGTTATGACGGCGAGGGGATGCTGCGCCGCTTCCGCGAGGAGCTGGTCATCCCCCATGCGCGCGTGCTGCGCGAGTTCTCGCCGCTCACGACGGTCCCCCCGTCGCGGCAGTGACGGTGAAGCGGGTGATCGACCGGCGAAGCCGATCGGCGAGATCGGCGAGTTGCTGCGACGTGCTGGACAGCGCGCCGTGCGAGGTCTTCTGAGTGGACGCCGCGTTCGACGCCTCCTCGGCGTGTGCCGCCGCTTCGACCGATACGTTCTCCATCGCGCGGATGGAGTCGGCGAGGGTGCTCATCGTTTCGGATTGGTCGCGCGAGACGGCGGCGGCGTCGCTGATCACGGCGGCGATGCGCTCGACACCGGCGAGCACCGCGCCGAGTGCCGCGGTCGCGTCGGTCGCGACGGTGCCGACCCCGCGCACCTCTTCCTCGCCCTGCGTCATCGCGTGCACGGCCGACTCGATCTGGTCACGAACCCCGGCGATGGCGACCGCGATCTCCTTCGCGGCGCGGTCGCTCTGCGCGGCCAGCTTTCCCACCTCGTCAGCGACGACGGCGAAGCCTCGTCCGTGCTCGCCGGCGCGCGCCGCTTCGATCGCCGCGTTGAGCGCGAGCAGGTTTGTCTGGCGAGCGATTCCTGAAACCGATTGCGCGAACTTCCCAATCTTCTCCGAGGCGCTCGCCAGCTCACCGACGGCGGCGGCTGATTCGCGCACCTTCTCGCCGATCGTGACGAGTGAATTGGAAGCGCGCCCGGTGGCCTCGCGACTCGACGTCGCCACGACGACGAGTGCACGCGCATCGTTTTCCATGTCGGCGGCGCGGCCGCGAAGCCCGCTCGCCGCCTCGAGCGCGAGGTCCGTCTGGCGCACGCCTTCGACCGCGTGGTGGCGCTGCTCCTTCAGCCGGTGACTGACGTCGCCGACCGTCGCCGCGAATTCGTCGCCGGCGATGTTGATCTCGCCTGCGGATGCCGCGAGCTGCTCGGCGACCGCGGCCACTTCGTCGGACTCATGCTGGACGCTGGCGATCAGCTGTCCGATCTCGCCGAGCATGCGGTTGAAGCTGCGCTGGAGGAATCCGAGCTCGTCGGCGTACTTGCTCTCGGCGCGGACGGTGAGATCACCGCCCTCGGCCGCGACCATGCATTCACGAGTCGCGCGAATCCGGCTGATGAGCTTTGACGCGATGGGAACGATCGAGTGTGCGACGAGCAGGAGCAGCGCGGCGTCGACGAGGATCCACGCGGTGGACTGGTTCAATTCCGGGTGCCGCGCCCTGCCAAGAAGCATCGCCGTCGCATATCCGACGGCCGAGGCAACCGCGGTGAAATACCCGATGACCCGCCCGCGATCGAAGGAATACGGAACGATGGCAAGGAAGTAGATGCCGATGAGGCCGGGCGATGCGTAGGTGTACACGATCGTGCTGATCAGCGCTGCGTCGAAGGCGGCGAAGGTGTAGCGGAACCACCAGTGTCTTGCCCGGAGCGCGATGCGCGTGAGCACCCAGTTGATGACGATCGCGACGCCGGCAACGCCGAACACCGTCGCATAGGTGACGTTGAGCGCGCCGAATACCTTCGCCGCGAGAAACGAGAGCGCGATCACGACAGTGCTTGCCAACCGGCGGCGGTAGCCGAGTCGGAAGGTGATCAGGTCCTTCTCGAGCTCTTCGTCGTCGTTGAACGCGAGGCGGGCAACGCGAGGACGGGACGCGGACGATCCGGGATGCGCTCCGCCGCCGGGGGGCAGGTATTGACCCTCTCTCGTCGGAACCATGCCACGCTTTTCGGTAGTTCGAGTCACGCCGGCTCGCCCAGAATGGTGGTCAGCCCTGAATGCAGCGGGCGAACGCCGTTAGACATTTCTCATCGCCGCGCTGGAATGGATGGTGCATTCGACGTCGTCACCGAACGCGGTGGACACCTCTGGTGTTCGCCGCCAACCCATCACGACGATCGACTTCGGTCGGCGGAAACGGCATACCGGTGCTCGAAGCAGAAGGGACCGCAGTCCAACGACTGACTCACCAGGTAGTCGCCGCGCTCCAGACGGGAGCGCCAGCGCTTGCTGCGCGCTGGCGCACCGATGGCGCACGGGTCGCCCCCGGGGCACCGGTGCTGGAGGCAGGCACGGCGCATTCCGCCGAGGTCGTGCGCGCGCTCGACGCGCTTGCCCGCGGGATCAGCGGTGATGCGTGCTGGCAGGATGACCTGATTCGCGCCGGCTGGGCGTTAGGGTCGGAGGAATACCGCCTCGGTGCTTCGCTGCATGCGCTCGTCAAGCAGATCGACCTGCTCGAGGCGATGACGCTCTACGCAATCGAAACGGCCGCCGCGGAGGACGACACGGCGACTGCCGCCGATGGCATCGCGCTCGCCCGGCGGCTGCAGCGCGCTCGCTCCCTGCTCTCGCTCGCGACGGTGAAGGGCTTCACCGAGGCCTACCTCACCGGGGTCCGCGCGCGCTACCGGATGCTTCGTCACGACCTGCGAAATCCATTGGGGACGATCCGCACGGCCGTCTCGCTGATGGAGGATGAGACCATCCCGGCCGAGATGCGCGCGAACCCGCGCTTCCGGGCCATGGTGAAGCGGAATGCGACCTCGATCGACACGATGATCGGCAGCCGGCTCGCGGACACGACGACGCGGGACGAGGCCTTCTCCTGGCACGTCGTCGCGCTTGCCGACGTGGTGCGCACCGTTCGCCGCGACCTGCGCGAGGATGCGACGGAGGCCCACTGCGACATCGTCTGGCAGCAGGACCTGCCGACACTCCGCACCGACGCGTTAGGCGCGGAGTTGATCCTGCGCACCGTCATCGGCGCCGTGCTGCGCGAAACGGTCGCTCACACCGAGGTGCGGATCGAGCTGGAGGGCGCCGACGAGGACACGGTCACCCTCGCGGTCAGGCACCAGTCCGCGGGGGAGCGCCGGGCCGAGTGCGATGCGGGACTTGCGCTCGCCGAGCGCCTCTCCGCGCGGCTTGGCGGCCGGGTGTGGCGCGACGACGCCGTGCACGTCGCGCTGCCGATCTCAGTGGCTGGGGATGAGCGGAAGGATGTCGCTGGCCCGGGCTAGCGCCCGGACGCCGTAGCCCGCGGCTTCCAGTGCCTCTCGACCGCCCTCTTCGCGATCGACGAGGGCGATGATCCCGAGGATCGTCCCGCCGGCAGCGCGAATCGCGGCGGCCGCTTTCAGCGCCGACCCGCCGGTAGTGATGACGTCCTCGATCACCACGACCCGGTCTCCCTCGCGGAACGGGCCCTCGATCAGTTTGCCGGTGCCGTGTGCCTTCGCTTCCTTGCGAACGGTGAATGCCCGGAGAGGATGCGCCGTCGTCGCGCTCGCGTAACTGACCGCGTAGCTGATCGGATCCGCACCCAGCGTCAGGCCGCCAATGCTGTCGGGCCGCCAGTTCGCCGCGGTGATTTCGGCGAGGGCGAGGGGGCCGATGAGCGCGAGTCCGTCAGGACTCATCGCGGTGAGGCGTGCGTCGACGTAGAACTCCGACTCACGACCGGAGGCGAGCGTAAATCGTCCGCGCCTGGCGGAACGTTCGGCGAGCAGGCGATGCAGGCGAGACAGGTCTGCGGGCATGTCGGGGGAGCTTAGACGCGACGATCGCCTGCGTCAACGCACTCGGCCCTTTCCCCGCCAGTCGCGCGCCCCTACTGTGGGGAAACCCTCTCGCCCTCTGTCTTGCCCTTCTTCTCCCGCATCGGACTCCGTCGATCCACAGTCGTCATCGGCGCCGTCATCGCGTTCGTGCTGGCCGGGATCTATGCGGCCGATCGCGTGCTGACGCAGGCAGCGAGTGGACGGCTCCAGGTGACAGCGGCGGGAGCGGCGGCGATGGTGGAGAGCTTCGTCGCGCAGCGCGCGGATGCACTGGCGGCGCTGCGCGCCGTCTATGCCGACCGGAGGGCAGCGGGACACCCAGCCGCGTTGGCCGAGTACACGATTGCGCTCGGCGATTTCCTGCCCGGGATCCGGCGCTTGTGGATCGCCGACTCGAGCGGGCACATCGTCGACGACGTCGCGGTTACCGGCGGCGAGCGGCTGCCGGCAATCGACATGGACACGCTGGAGGTGATGGGGCTGAGCGAGCTCGCCCGTCAGTCGCGATTCACCGCGCACCCGCTGATCTCGCGCCCGGGACAGATCTTCGGGGATCGACCGGGAATCGTCGTGATGATGCCGCTGTGTAGTGGGCCGCGACGCGTCTGCTCGGGATTCGTCGCCGCGCTCTTGTCGTCCGATGCGTTCCTCGCGGCGGCGCTGCGCGCGCCGCACACCGGGCAATCGCGGATCGCGATTCTCGCCGGGAGCGACACTGTCGCGTTCCGCGATGAGACCGGCGGCGGATCGGTCGCCGCGACGACGGTCGCGTTCCGCGCGCCGGATGGCGGACAGTGGCGACTCGCGCTCGCCCAGGAATCGACGATCGGCTCGACGCGCGTGCTGCTCTGGACGGTCGGCCTCGCCGCGCTCGCTGCTCTGGCGTGGGGGATGATGCGTGATCGCCGTGAGGCGTCGCAGGCGACGGAGCGCTCGCGGGAGCTCGAGCGGCTGTCGACGGAGGCACTGCGCGCCAATCGCGCGAAGAGCGAATTCCTGGCGAACGTCTCGCACGAGCTGCGAACACCGCTCAACGCAATCGTCGGCTTCGTCGATCTCTTGCGCGACGGCGTGTACGGCGAGCTCGGGCCGCGGCAGGTCGCGCCGGTCGATCGAATCGCAGCGTCGGCCGGGCATCTGCGCCACCTGGTCGACCAGGTGCTCGACATCGCGAAGATGGCTGCCGGCCGGCTCGAGGTACATCAGGAGTCGGTCGATCTGCGGCCCTTCGTCTTCGACGTCGCGACCGAGATCGAGCCGCTCGTCTCGGAGAAGCAGCTCGGCATCTCGATGACGATCTCGTCGACGCTGCCGCGGGTGCGGACGGACCCCGCGCACTTACGACAGATCCTGCTGAACCTCATCGGGAATGCGGTGAAGTACACGCCGGCAGGCAGCATCCAGGTAAAGGCGCGCTTTCTCGACGGACTCGTTCCCGGCGATGCACCGACGCCGACGAGCTCGGAGCTTCGTGCCCGCAGTCCCGACCCGTCACGGCCGTGGGTGGCGCTTCAGGTCATCGATACGGGGATCGGTATCGCGCCGGTCGACCACACGCGCGTCTTCGAGGAGTTCGAGCAGGTGAACGCCGGCCCGCGCGGGGATTCGGCGCAGCGCGGCACCGGTCTCGGGCTCCCGATCTCGCGGCGGCTGGCGCGGCTGCTCGGCGGCGAGATCACGCTGCAGAGCGAGCTGGGAAAGGGAGCGACGTTCACCGTGTGGATCCCGGTCAACCCGGCCGACATCCGGGTGACGGTGCCGCGGCACACCACGCCGACGAGCTTGCCGGCAATCACGCCAGAGCGTTAGGCAGCAGCAGTCCGCTACCTAACGCTCGTCAGCGCTTCTTGCGTCCGCGGAAGAGCGCGCGCGCCTTCTCGAGCAGGGTTTCGTCATCCTCGCTCGGAGCGGGGAGCGGCGCGGGCTGGCTCGCTGCCGCGGCGACCGCACTGCGGAACGCGGCCGCGAATTCGCGGACGCTCGGATACCGCTTCGCCGGATCGCGCGAGAGCCCGCGCATGACGACCCCCTCGATGACCGGTGCGATGTACAACCCGTCCTTCGCCGTTCCGAGCGGGGTCGGCGGCTGGGAGAGGAGCTTGGTGAACATCTCGCGCGGAGTCCGCGCCGCGTATGGATGACAGCTCGATAGCAGGTAATAGGCGATCGTCGCCAGGCTCCACTGGTCTGCGGCCGGGGTCACCATCTCCCCGGAGAGCGCTTCGGGAGCGACATAGAGCAGCGTGCCGACGAAGAATCCCGCTCGCGTGAGCCGCTCCTCGGCGCCGATCTCGGTGTCGGCGGCGATGCCGAAATCGAGCAGCTTCACGTTGTGCGTCGCCGGGTCGTACATCACGTTGTCCGGCTTCAGGTCGCGGTGCACGATCCCGGCGAGGTGCGCGGCCTGGACCGCCTCAGCGATCTGCTCGACAATCTCAGCCACCTCGTCGGCGGGAAGTGGCGCTTTTCGCCGCGAATAGCGCTCGAGCAGCTCCCCGTTCGCCCATTCGGTGGCGATGAAATGCAGCCCGGCCTCTCCTTCGCCGATCTCGATGGTGCGTACCACGCTCGGGTGGTGTACCCGGGATCCGAAACGCGCCTCGCGTACAAAGCGGGCAACCGCGGTACGATCTTCGCGCAACTTCTCGCGCAAAACCTTCACGGCGACGGTGCCGTGTTCCGCATGTTCGGCTCGATAGACGGCCGAGGTGCCCCCTTCACCGACGAGGGCGGAGAGGGTATATCCAGCGAGATTGCGCCCGACGATGGACTGATGCGACACGCGGCGAACCTAATCCTGCCCCCGGACCGTGGCAAGCGACCGCGACGCGCACTAGTGTAGGCGAAGCAGCGGCAGCAGTTCCCGTCCGACCCGTTCCCGAGACCGATTTCATGCAAGATACTTTTCACCTGCGCCTTTCAGCCGCGAAGTCGCGGACATCACGCGCGTTCGTGGCGCTGGCGGGAACAGCGATGGTCGTCGCCGCCTGCTCATCGCGCCCGCCGGTGGAGAATGGGGTCTCGCCTGCCGATCGGTCGCGGGCGGTGTCCTCGGCGCTCGACGTGTCGCGGCTCTACCGCGATGCAGGGCTGATCGTCGAAACGACGCCGGTGCCCTTCGTCGGGACGACCGACATCTTCGCGAGCGAGACTCCCGACACGACGCTCGTACTGGTCACGCTGTCGCTTCCGAATCGCGCGCTGACGTTCGTCCATGAGGGTGATCACTATCGCGGCGCGTACGACGTGATCATCGACGCGCGGCGCAACGGCAGCTCGGCCAGCCGGACGCAGGGGCGCCAGACGGTGCGCGTCGCATCGTATCGCGAGACCGGCCGCGGCGACGAGAGCCTCATCTTCCAGCAATATCTGCGGCTCGCGCCGGGTAGCTACACGCTGAACCTCACGGTTCGCGACGCGGAGAGCGGGAAGACCACGACCCACGACGCGCCGGTCACCGTCCCGCGCATCGAGCGAGCAGGCGCGTCCTCGGCGGTCGCTGTCTATGAGGCGGATCCACGGCCGCGACGCGACACCCTGCCGTCGCTCGTCCCCAACCCGCGTGCGTCGGCGGTGTTCGGCCAGGACACCGCGATGTTCGTCTACGTCGAACGTTATGGCGGAGCGGGTCCGGTCCAGGCCGAGGTCCGCGACGCGCGCGGGAACGTGGTGTGGCGCGACTCGCTGATGCTGCCGACGCACGACAGCCTGACGAGCGGAATCTTCTCCTTGCCCATCAGCGAGATCGGCCCCGGCGTCGCGACGTTCGTGAGCTGGCGAGGAACCGGCGCGGACAGTGCGCGCACGCGCGTGATCGTGAGCTTTGCCGAAGGGCTGGCGATCACGTCGTTCGACGACATGGTCTCCTACCTCCGCTACTTCGCGGCGCCCGAGCAGCTGCAGGCGCTGCGCGACGCGGCGCCCACCGAGCGCGGAAAGGCATGGATTGCCTTCCTCCGCTCGACCGATCCAGATCCGGCGACGCCGGAGCACGAGGCGTTGCGTGACTACTTCGTGCGCGTCGAGCAGGCCAACCAGCGCTACCGTGAGGAGGGCGGGCCTGGATGGCTCACCGATCGCGGGCGGGTATTCATAACGCTCGGCGATCCGGATCAGATCTACGATCAGGGGCAGAACGACATCGCCCAGCGTGGGCGCGTCCAGATCTGGGAGTACACGCAGTACCGCGCACAGCTCGTGTTCATCGACCAGACGGGATTCGGCCGCTACCGGATGACGATGACGAGCGAACTCGAATTCCAAACGCTTGCGCGGCGCGCCAAGGAGAAGTGACGGAGGCCGCGCCGTCGCGCGCGTCATCGTTCCGGCGTGAGCTGGGACGGAAGGCGATTCACCTCTCCAGTGCGGCTGTCCCGATCGCGCTTGCTCTCGGGGTCGAGCGACGAGTCGCGTTGATCGTGCTCGGCGCGCTTGCGCTGATCGCAATGACTGTCGAAGTGGCGCGCGCGTCGTCTTCGTCGATCGCCGCGCGCTTCGACGCGCTGTTCATGCCACTCCTCCGGTCGCACGAATTGACACGCGTAACCGGCGCCACATGGCTGATCAGCGCCATGTTCGTCGCAGTGCTCCTTCTTCCTCGCGACGCTGCGGTGGTCGCGACATGGGCCGCGGCGGTCGGTGATACCGCGGCCGCGCTGATCGGGATGCGCTTCGGGCGGAATCGCTCCTCG
>Ga0308175_100000853_pt1 | contig 20204 bp, 15 predicted proteins | sample PhyCR1_3_FD_203893 | JGI IMG/M metagenome (GOLD analysis project Ga0308175, IMG submission 203893) | Soil microbial communities from UC Gill Tract Community Farm, Albany, California, United States - DLSLS.C.R1 | ecosystem: Environmental > Terrestrial > Soil > Agricultural land | place: USA...
ATATCTACAACGCTTACGCGTTTTACCGCCAGCTTCCGGAAGGAGTTCCTGGTGCGTACCGCATTTTCGCAAACATGATCAGCCTGGCTAAGAATCCGGATGCGCGCAAGTAAACTAGTTGCAAGATTCAGGTTACGGCCTACTCGCAGCGGACCACCGAAACTTTTGGCCGTTCATCGACGGAGAGACTAAAAATGTCTGGCCGGGCGTAGTGGCCAACGACATCCAGATCGAACTTGCCTCGCGCGATCTCGTTCAGATCAATGTCCGCAGTGACCACAAGTTCTCCGTCGCGCGTCGGTCCAGCCAGGATCTCGCCCGAAGGAGAGATAATGACGCTCCCGCCCCCGATCAGCACCGTGCCTGGATCGTCTCCCTGGATTGGGTGATACCAGGGAGGGCAATCGGAACGCAAGAGATATTGGCAGGCACTCAGGACGAAACAGCGGCCTTCGAGTGCGATGTGCCGCATGGTGGATTGCCAGACGTCACGATCATCCACGGTCGGAGCACACCAGATGGTCACGCCTTTGGCATACATCGCCGTTCGAAACAACGGCATGTAATTCTCCCAGCAGATGGCGGCGCCGACCATTCCGGCTCTGGTTCGTTGCACAGGCATGGTGGAACCGTCACCCATTCCCCAGATCAAACGCTCGGATGCAGTTGGCACCAGTTTTCTGTGCTTTCCCCGAAGCTGGCCATCTGGATCGAAGAACAAAGCGGAACAGAATAACGTTCCGCCTTCCCGCTCGATTGCACCGACCACCAGCTCGATCCCGAGCGCGCCCGCGATCACGCCGATTGCCGCAGTTTCAGGCCCTGGTACATCAATGGCTGCTTCGTAGTAGACACGAAACTGGTCACGTCCTTCGGGCGAACGGGATCCGACGGTGGCGCCGAATGTGATGCCTTTGGGATATCCACCAATATAAGCCTCGGGGAAGAGAACCAGCTGGGCGCCGCGCCTTGCGGCTTCTCGGCAGAAAAACTCCAGCTTGTCTAGAGTGCGCCGGGTGTCGAAGAGAACCGTGCCGGCCTGTACGGCTGCGACTGTAACCTTGTTCAAGGTCTCATGTTATCCGCGTGATCGATTTCCGGTTAGCGGGCACTCGCGATAACAGCAGACAGCGCCCGAACGTCCGATGCTTGCAGCGCCAACGGCGGCTCGCCGTTCGCGACCGTATTGACATCGCGTTCAGCATCGTCGACCAGTCGACGCCGAAGCGAGGTGTGCAGATCAACACGTGCGCGCGCCAGCAGGCTAGCTGCAATCCCGACCGTGATGCCCCCGCCCGCTGCGATACGGATGCGACCCGCGGCTTGCTGCGCCAGAGCGGACAGCGTGCCCTGTCCTTCGCTGGCGGACGCTTTCCCGCCGGAGGTCAGCAGTCGACGGCAGCCGCAGCCAATCACGCTCTCAAGGGCTTTTACTAAGTTCGGCGCGTCGTCGAAAGCGCGGTGGAACGTGACTTCCATCTGTCCTGCCAACTTCACGAGCTGCGCCATTCTCTCTTCATCCACCGTGTTGTCTTCGCGCAACATACCGCAGACAACACCCGCGGCTCCCAACTGACCTGCGTGTTCAAGGTCGGAGCAGATCACGTCGAACTCCGCCGGCGAGTAAACGAAATCTCCCGCCCGAGGGCGGAGCATGACGTGGACCGGAAGCTTACTCTCGAGCATCGCGCGCCGGATTAGGCCATGACTGGGTGTAACGCCGCCCTCCACCAGGTCGGAGCACAACTCAATCCGGTCGGCGCCTCCTTCACGAGCAGCAACACAAGCCTGTAGGGTTTCCGCGCAAATCTCAAGCTGAAGGGTTGTCATGCAAACGTCGCCCCTGATAATAGCGTCATGCCGCGCCGAATGTCTTTGTCTGTCGTCTGTGGGATGGCTCTGACCATCAACTCCTTCGCGCAACAGCCGGTCAGGTGGGCAGTCGCCGTCCATGGTGGCGCAGGCTCGGCTGAATGGGAACACATGGATGCGAAGTCTGCCGCCGAATACCGGGCGGGGTTGTCCCGCGCGCTCGCGGCCGCTGTCGCCAAGTTGCGGGCCAAGGAGTCTGCGCTGGACGCGGTGCAGGCGGCCATCGTCCAGCTTGAAGATGATCCGCAGTTCAACGCGGGCCGTGGCGCAGCGTTCAACGCCGAAGGCAAGCAGGAGATGGACGCTTCCATCATGGATGGCAGCAATCTGGGCGCGGGATCAGTGGCTGGCGTTCAATTCGCGAAAAATCCGATATCGCTGGCTCGGGCCGTAATGGAACACACGCCGCACGTGATGCTGATCGGGCCAGGCGCGGATGCGCTGGCAGGTCGCGTCGGGCTTCCACGAATGCCCGCGTCTTATTTCTTTACCGAGGGCCGGTGGCAGGAGTTCGTCGGAGTTATGAAAGCAAGTGGCCGCTCTGTGCCGCCCCGGCCGGTACCAGAGCCGCGGTCGTCGATGCAGCCGGATACGGGCAGCTTTCGAGTGTTTGCGCATAGATATGGAACAGTCGGCGCGATCGCGCGAGACGTACGAGGCAACGTTGCCGCCGGTACGTCGACCGGGGGCATGCAAGGCAAGATGCCCGGGCGCGTTGGAGATTCGCCGATTATCGGTGCGGCGACGTATGCAGCAAATCAATCGTGCGCAGTGTCGTCCACTGGAGTCGGCGAGTACTTCATTCGGCTTGCTGTCGCGAAAGAAATCTGCGCGCTTGTCCAGTACCGCGGATTGTCCGTACAGCGAGCCGCGGATCATGTGATACATGACGAGGTCGCGAGCCTTAAGGGCGGGGAAGGCGGGGTCATCGTTCTGAGTGCACGTGAAGATCCGGTGTGGAGCTTCAACACGCTTGGCATGTTCCGGTCGCAACAGATCGAGGGTCATGAGCCTGTCATTATCGTGGAGAAGTAGGACACTTATGAACAGACGAGAATTCTCAAAGGTAGTAGCCGGAGCGATCGGCGCGGCTGGCATTCCCGCCGCGGAAGCGACATCCGCACCCGAGAACCGGGGCGCCGCTCCTTATCAGATCTCGGTGATGCTCTGGACGGTGTTCAAAAACTTGCCGGTCGCGCAACGCCTGGAGAAAATCGCGGAGGCAGGCTACTCCAACGTCGAGCTTATAGGCGAATACAAAAAGTGGTCGGAGGCCGAGTTCCGTGAAGCGAAGGCGAAACGCAAAGACCTGAAGCTCCAATTCGACATCACGGCGGGGCTGAAGCATGGCGTCGCAACCCCTGCCGATCGGGACGCACTCCTGGCGGATATCCGGAATGAGCTTCCGATCATGGAAGAGATTGAGTGCCCCGCCTTGATCATCATGTCCGGGAATGTGGTTCCGGGTATGCCTCGCGAGCAGCAGCACGAAAGCTGCATCGAGGGCCTGAAGCGGGCTGTCGCGCTCGTCGAAGGGAAGCAGATCAATGGCCAGCCGGTACGTCTGCTACTTGAAAACATCGATCCGGAGGAGAATCCGAAGTACTATCTGACATCCGTGGCAGAGGGCTTCGAAGTCGTGCGCGCCGTGAACCATCCGCAGGTTCGGCTGCTGTATGACTTCTTCCACGAACAGATTTCAGAAGGAAACCTGATCGAAAAGCTTGAGAAGAATATCGACTATACGGGGCTCGTGCACATCGCCGATGTGCCGGGACGGCACGCGCCCGGCACAGGGGAGATCCATTACGAGAATATCTATCGTAAGTTGGCCCAGCTAAAGTACGACCGCATGGTCGCGATGGAGTTCATGCCTCTGGGCGACGAAGTGACCGAGCTTCGGACGGCACGCGAGCAGGCCTTGCGCTTCGGCAGCATCTAAACCCGGCGGTCGGGTTCCTACTTTCCAACCACTAGGATGTGGAAACTGTCCGGAAGGATTGGCGGCCGCGCCCGTTTGCCCGGCTCAGGTGCCGGTGCGGGACCATACTCAGCCGCGAGCAGATAGACCCGGTGATTCTTGGGATCCACCGTCATCGTTCTAGCACCTCGCTCCGTCGGAACGGTGTCGACAGTCTCATACTTTCCGTTGACGTTCTTGACAATGCTCAGCGTCCCGTCGCCGCCGTTGGAACTGAAGGCGAGACCTAGTCCGGGGTCGAATCCAGCGCCGTCCGTGCCCGGTCCGATCGGGGCGGTGCCGACCACTTTCAACGACGGAATGTCGGTTATGGCCATAACTTTGTTGCTGCAGACAGAGAAGAGCTTCTTGCCCTTCACATCGATCGCGAGTCCGGACGGCGCTTCACAAGGGGCTAGCGGCGCACGTCTCAATATCGCCGGCTTCGCGGCATCGATTTCTACGATTTCACTCGAGTCTTCGAGGTTGGCGTAGATCTTGCCCGTTCCGTCCGCTGCGCACTCCTCGGGCTTGCCATTCAGCGGCAAGCTCTTGATCACCTCGTTGGTCTTAGGATCAATGGCCGTGGAGTCGCTGGAGCGGCCATTGAAGGTGAAAATGCGTTTGGTCTTCGGTTCGAAGCAGACTGAATCCGGATTCTGTCCCGTCTGCGGCTCTCCCACTTTCGCCAAGGTTTTCAAGTCGAAGATGGTGACACTATTCGACTGTCCGTTGGTGATGAATCCCTTGCCAAATTCAGGTGCAACCGCGACGCCATGTACGCCGTGCAGCTGTGTGATCTGACCTGTTACCTTACCGGTCTTGGTGTCCACCACTTCCACCATCGTGCTGTGAGACGCGTACACTCGATTCGCGTCCGGATCGACGGCCACGTAGTCCCAACCGCCCGTTCCGCCGATCTTGATTTTCGAGAGAATCTTGAAGCCCTCTGACCCGACGGCCAAGGCGCTTACCGTGAGGCCTAATGCCAGCAGACGTTTCATTATGGATTGTTCCTTTCAAGTCGATTACGGCCCCCAACATAGAAGCGAACGGCCGGTGTGACAACAAGAGACAAGATCATCGACGCCAAGACACCGCCAATGACGGCGATCGCGAGAGGCTGCAGCATTTGGGAACCGGCGCCAATCGCGAATGCCAGGGGGAGCATCCCCGCGACCGTTGCAAGTGCAGTCATCATGATGGGCCTCAGGCGGCGCTCACCCGCCCGGATCATGCTTTCTTCCGGCGGGACGCCCTCGGCTCGAAACTTCTGATCGGCGTCCAGCAACAGAATGCCGTTCTTGGCCACAATGCCCACGACCATGATCAGCCCCATGAACGACGAGAGATTGAGCGTGGTTCCGGTGATAAGGAGGGCGAGGAACACACCACAGGTGGATAGCAGGGCCGAGGACAAGACAGCGAGCGGCGCGCTGAACTCCCCGAACTCGAACAGCAGAACCATAAAGACCAACATGATCGCGAGCGCCAGTACAAGAACGAGATCGCGGAATGACTTCTGCTGTTCCGCGAATTGGCCGCCATACTCGACTCGGATGCTCGGCGGGAGGTTGGATTCTGCGACCGCCTTTTGAATGGCGGCCATGCCATCGCCAAGGTTGATGCCTTCGAACCGCGCGGTCACGTTCACTGATCGCTGCAGGTTCTCGCGAATGATCTCCGTCTGACCGGGTGTCTCGGTCAAAGTGGCCAGAGAGCCAATGGTTGCGGTTTTTCCGGTTCCACTCACGATCAGGGTCTGGCGCATACTGTCGAGCGTTCTCCGCGCCGAAGGGGGAAACTGCACGCGAATGGTATACGAACGCGCGTTTACAACCACGGGCGTTGTCGAAGGCTCACCTTGCAACATCGCGCTCGCATCCAATTCCACTTCCTGAGGCGTAAACCCCGCACGCGCCGCAATGGCAGGATCGATGGTGAAGGTGAAGGCAGTTCCGCTCGTGGTGTTTTCGATGCCATCCTCGACGTCAACCACGCCCGGGATCTTTTTGATGGTGTTCGCTTCAAGTGGCGCCCAGTGACGAAGCAACTCACCATCCTCGGAGAAGAGCTTGATGACCACAGGCTGCGGAGCGCTGGTGAGATCGCCAATCATGTCCTGCAGTAGCTGGGGAAATTCGACATCCAGCAGCGGCTCGGCGCTTGTGATCTTGGCCCGCACATCGGCAATCACCTGGTCGCCTGTCCGGGCCCGCTCGTTCTTTGACGTTGTTCCGAAGAATCTCGGCCAAAACGGCGCCATGGGCTTCAGCTTGACGCTGATGTCTCCCTGGTTTGCTTCGGTGACGGCCGCTAAGCCCAATTGGAGACCGGTACGCCGGGCTGTACTCTCGACGTCCGGTGTGTCTCTCAAGATCCGCTCGACGTGGCTGATAACGCGGTTCGTTTCCTTGAGCGATGAGCCAGGAGGCATCGTGTAGTCCACAATGAAACCGCCTTCGTCCATCGCCGGGAGCAGGTCCGAACCCGTGTGCCGGTAGCAAAGATAGGAACCGGCGATCAGAACGACCGTGAACAGAGCGAGCACCAGACGGTGCTCCAGCGTAAAGCGCAGGGTTCGTTCATAGGCGTTCAAGAGCCATGGCGGGACTGTCTCCTGATGCGTGCCGCCACCACGCCTGCCGCGAAGGAGGTAGTGACTGAGCGTCGGAGTCCATGTGAGCGCCAGAATCAGCGATGTCAAAAGGGCGACGCCTACCGTAATGGCGAGCGCACGGAAGAACACGCCGGTAACACCTGTAATCGAGATCAGGGGCAGAAACACCACGATCGGAGTGATGGTCGATCCGACGAGCGGGACACGAATCTCTCGTATGGCATTTCGGATAGCTTCAGCTCGTGACTGGCCTAAGTCGCGATGGAGCACGATGTTCTCGACCACCACGATTGCGTCGTCGATCACGAGGCCGACAGCAGCGGCTAGTCCTCCGAGCGTCATCAGGTTGAAGCTCTGGCCCAGCATACGCAAGGCGATAAAAGTAACGCCGATCGTAGCCGGGATTACCAGGCCGGCAACGAGAGAACTGCCCCAATCGCGAAGAAAGAGGACCATGATCAACGAAGCGAGAATCAGTCCGATGAGGATGGCATCGCGTACGCTCTTGATGGAGTCTACGACCAATTCCGACTGATCGTAGAAGGGCCGTACATCAACTCCAGGCGGGAGATCCTTCTTTAGACTGGCGATCTCGGCGTGGACCGCATTTGCCACATCGACTGTGTTGCTCGCGGGCTGCCGGAATACATTCAGCAGAACGGCGGACTTGCCATTCGCAGTTACGACCGTGTAGACCGGCATCACAGAATTGTTGATTGTGGCGACGTCTTTGATGTGAATGGGAACGTCCGCCTGGGTCGTTTTGATCACCATGTTCCCGATGTCCTCGGGACCCGTGGCCTGGCCGGTCATGAGCGTCAGCGCGAGCTGGTGGTTGGTCTCAATCAGGCCGGGAGAATCGATCATGTTGCTGCGGCTGATCGCGTCCAGGATGTTGGGTATCGTGATCCCGGTAGCAATGAGCTTGGCGGGATCGGGCTGCACGTGAAACTCAGGCACTTGGCCGCCCTGAACCACAACGGACGAGACGCCCCTGGCCCGGTTCAGGCGCGGTTTCAGGGTGTAGTTCGCAAGCTCCCACAACGTCGATTGCGAAATCCGATCGGACGTCAAGCTGTAGCCGAGAATCGGAAAGGCCGCGAACGTGAGGCGGTTCGCGATCACTTTGGCATTCTGAGGCAGGGTTGGTTGTACACGAGCGACCGCTGCATTCACCAACTCGAGCGTCCGATCCATGTCGATGCTCCAGTCGAAGAACAAATCGATTTCCGCGCTCCCGCGGCTCGTCACCGAGTTGACATGGTCCAACCCGGGTACGGTATTCAGTGCCTGTTCCAACGGCTGGGTCACGGTGACCAGCATTTGATCGATCGGGTAGACACCAACGTCTGCGCCGACAACAATACGCGGGAAATCGGTGTTGGGAAATACGGTGACCGGGATCGAGAGCGCCAGGTATACGCCTAACGCGAGCAGCGTCACAATCGTGAAAAGGATCGGCTTGCCGTGCCGGGCAGTCCAATGCAACTCGTGCTCATGGGTATGCGGCAGCACACTCGACGGGCCGGTCATTTCTGTTTCGCCGAGCCTTCTTTCGCCGGACTCTCCTGCCCGGCGGCAGGTGGCGCATCCGGTGCGTCGTCTTCGTCCTCGGACTCCTCGACGGTGGTCGTCACGATCTTGACCTTTGCGTTGTCCTCAAGACCCATGCCTCCCACAATCACCACCTCTTCTCCCGGGTTCACGCCGTTGAGAACTTGCACCTGATTGCCTTCGCGTACTCCAAGCGTCACGGCTCTCATGTGGGCAACGTTATCGGGAGAAACGGTGAAAACACCTGTACCACCTTCCTCGCCCGGCAGGATCGCAGCAGCCGGCACAACGGTTGCGGCCTTGTAGACCTCGGTCGCTATCGCGGCGTGGACCGGGGTCCCGGGTTTTAAACGTTCACCCGGGTTTGCAATCTCGATCCAGATCTGAACGCTGGTGGTGTTCGGGTCGGCGTCGGGACTGACTACTTTAACCTTGCCTTCGATCTCTTCCTTGATGTCAGGCTGAGTTACTGTTGCAGTCTGACCCAATTTCACGGCTGAGGCTTCTGATTCAGGAACGTTTACGCGCGCCACCACGCGAGAGATGTTCACGACAGTAATCAAGGGTGATCCGGCGTTAGCCATCTCTCCGGGGTTGAGTGGCCGATCAGCCACGATACCGGAGATTGGGCTCACGATGCGTGAGTACGCAACTTGCACTTCCTGCGAGCCCAGATGAGCCCTTGCGCTTCTGACCTGCGCGGCAGCGCCCTCGATCGCATCTTGGCTGACCAGCTCAAGGGCTTTCAGGTGTTCCTGCGCAGCACGGTATTGGTTCTGCGCCTGTTGATATGCAATCTGCGCCTCATCGACAAGCCGCCCCGCCAAAGCGCCTTGCTTGAATAGCTGCTGACGGCTTTCCAGAAGTCTCCTTGAGCTTTCCTGGACATCTCGGGCCGTCTGTAGGTCAGTTTGCGCCTTTACAACAGACTCGGGAACTGTAGAGACGGAAGTGGTCCGATAGTTGGATTGTGCCTGCTCCAGGGCCCCTTTGCTCTCCGCCGCAGCATATTCCAGATCGCGGTTTTCGAGCACGGCCAGAAGCTGTCCTTCTTTCACATGATCGCCGCGATTGACATAGAACTTTTGCACGGGTGCGGAGATCTTCGGGACAATGCTGTCCTGGCTCAGAGGAAACAATGCGCCGTCACCTTGGACCACACGCCGGATCGTAGCTTGGGTGACCGCTGTCACTTGCACCGGTGCAGCTGGTTTTTCGGCCTCTTCTGGCGTCTTGTGGCAGGCAGCCAGAACAGCCGTTGCGAGAACAAGCAGATGAACTTTCGGCGCCATGTCTCAGAATTTTCCGGTCAGCGTTTGCAGATTGGCAGAGGCAATTCGATAACGCAGCTGACCGTCGTCGTACGCATTTCTGGTTTGGATGAAGCTTGTCTGGGCGTCCACCAGCTCGATCAGGGTGGCTTCGCCGGCTTGATATCGGAGTGTGTTCAGGCGAAGCGTTTCAGATCCCAAATCGACGGCCCGCCGCAGAGCATCAAGTTGCTGGCGAGCTAATTGCGCTTCGTCGTAAGCTCCTCGAAAGCTCCTCACCAGCGTCCGTTGCGCGGCGCTAAGATCCGCTTCGGCCGCATCGCGTTTGAATTCGGCCTGTTTCAGTTTGCTGTGCCGTATGCCCCAATCCCAAACGGGAATGTTCAGGCTGGCTGTAACGAAGTAGCCGAGATTCGGTACCGGCCCGGCGTACGGAGCTGCGGCCACGGTAGTGCGCATCCCGACAGAGTTTGCTTCAATGCCGTACACAGCGTCAACGCTAAGCGTCGGGAGGAAAGCCTGCCGCGCGATCTTTACATCCAGACTGCTGCCACGGAGTGTCTCGATGGCAGCCGCCAGTGTGGGATTGCCGCGGGCCGCCATATTTTCCGCCTCCGTGAGGGGAAGTAGCACAGGTGCAACATTCAGATCGTCGACGACTGAGAAGTCTTCGTCGAAATCGCGAAACAATAAAACTGCAAGATCGAGACGCGCATTCTCCATCGCCAGCTTCGCTTCCTGAAGAGCCTGTTGCTGGTTGTTCTCCAGAAGCTCCGAGCGGACCACGTCGCTGTGGGCCACTTCTCTTCCAGCTTCCAGCTTCCGACTGATCTCGAGCGATTGCCGAGCCTGATCGAGCGCCGTCTGCGCGGTGGCGTACTTGTGCTGGGCAACAATCAGCGTGTAGTAATCTTTCGTCACTGTTGCGGCCAGCCCCCGCTGAGCGATTTGAAGCTTAGCCCGGGCTAGCGCCTCCGCGGCCCCTGCTCGCTGAACTCCAATTCCGTTTAGTGTTCCGGGCGAGAGATCCTGATGGACCACAGCCCACTCGCGATAAACGTGAACACCGTCATTCGTTACGAACCGGCCTTGGGGAAGCACTCCATTCCCCTGTGTTCCCAGGTATTCCGACCGTCCCGACAGCGAAGGATATAGGGCCGACTTCGCTTGTTGGCGGTCCTCGTGCGCAGAGGCAGCATCGGCCGCAGCGGAAAGTACCGACGGGTCGTTCTTCTCGGCGAGCGCCAGAGCATCCTTCAACGTGAGGGTGACTGGCTTATGGTTGGATGCGTTGAACTGCGCGAGCAGAGACGAGGTGGCGTCCTGGGCACAGCCCGGCAAACTGAAAACGATCAGGGCAAGGGCGAAGCTGGCGGTCCTTGTGCGCCGAATCTGTTGGGCAGACGAAAACATAAGGTCTTTGGGAAGGTGAAATGCCGTCCCGAGAACTCTCCTGTATCAGGCGATCACTGTAACAACGAGACCTGAAGATTTGCTGAAGAGATTCTGGGAAGGAGCGCTCACGAACCCGGAGATTAATACACTGCTTGTGTGAACCTCGGCGGTCTGACGCTTCGTGAACTTATCAGGAGGAGCGTTCGCGAGAGTTGGCGGGATTCGGTCTTCGGCCAGGGGGGCAGGATGGCGTTCTACCACTTCCTTGCCATCTTTCCGACGCTTCTGATCCTTCACCTCGCTACCAAACACGCTTTCGGTCTTACAGCAGAGGTGAGACATCCGTTCGCACAAGCCCTCTCCAACGTCCTGCCGCGCGACATCGTTGAAACGGTGAGTTTAGTAGCCAAAGATTTCGACCGGGTGCAATTCCCTCCCTGGAGATTCGCCACAACTCTGGCCGGAGTCCTTTGGGCGGGCTGCAATGGAACTTGGGCCATGATTTACGGGCTCAATACGGCGTATGAAGTGGAGGAGTGCCGGCGTCCGCGGGAGTTGGCAATCACGATTGTGGGACTGACCCTGGCGCTGGCGCTCATCAGCATCCTTGCCCTAGCCGTTGTGGCGGGATCTGCAACCCTGCGTTCACGCGTGCACGCGCCCATTCCGCTGGGCCTCATCGAACTGATCGTGCTGATGGCGGTCTTGCTGTTCTGGTTTTCGATTCTCTACCGGTTTGCGCCCAGTTTGGGAAATAAGAAATGGGAGTGGAGCACTCCCGGCGCACTTGTGGCCACCATTTTGTGGCTGATCGCCACATTCGGCGCTCGGCTTTATTTCGAACATTTCGATACCTACCACTTCTCGTTCGGCCGCCTGAGCGGCGTCGCCATGTTGCTGGTGTGGCTCTATTTAACGAATGGAGCCATTTTGATCGGGGGAGAGCTGAACTCCGAGATCGAGAAGGCTGCTGACCATCGGCCCTCGGCACCCCGAAAGGCGTGAGTCGAGGCGCGCGACCTTCATCGCTGGTCCACAGCCTATCCTCGAGCTCGCAATTCCGTCTTGGTCGCTCGAATGTGACATAGGCTTCGATATGCTTGAGAACAATGCATAGTAAGTCTTCTATTTCGGATCTCCGTTCAGTCAGGTTGGTGCTGGGGGTGACTCGTGGCTAACGAGATCTCGGGCACGGATCGCCGTACCTTCGTAAAGAACACCGGAAAGGCTATCGGCGGGAGTCTGATAGCCGGGTTTCCCGGTATCATCTCGGCTCAGACAGTCACCAACGCGATCAAGGTGGGGCTGGTCGGCTGCGGAGGACGCGGTACGGGTGCGGCGTCTCAGGCCTTGCACGCGGACGACTATGCCGAACTGACTGCGGTTGCCGATGTGGCCCAGAGTCAAATCGATCATTGCCTGCAGACGCTGAAGGCGATCGATAAAGTGAATGCTCGAGTAAAGGTTGAACAGCCAAATCAATTCATCGGCCTCGATGCGTACCAGAAAGTGATTGGCAGTGGAGTTGACGTTGTCCTCCTGGCCACTCCTCCCGGGTTCCGGCCCAAGCACCTGGCGGCTTGCATAGAAGCCAGCAAAAACGTTTTTTGTGAAAAGCCGGTTGCCACCGATGCATTCGGGATCCGCTCGGTGCTCGACACGTCCGAGAAAGCGAAGGCTAAGAACCTGTCTTTGGTCGCCGGGTTCTGCTGGCGCTACAGCAACATGATTCAGGACACGTTCCAGAAGATGTTCGATGGCGCAATCGGGAAGCTGGTGACTTACTACGCGACTTATTACACCAGTCCTGTAAAGCCGATGCCGCCCGCCAGCGCGAGGCCGCCTGGGCTTAGTGATACGGAATGGCAACTCCGCAACTGGTACAACTTCGTTGAGTTCTGCGGCGACAGCATCGTAGAACAGGCTGTTCACAGCGCCGACAAGATCGCCTGGGCAATGCACGATGAGCCCCCGACCAGCTGCGTGGGAGTTGGCGGCCGTGTGATCCCAGCCGAAGGCGGCAACATCTACGATCACTTCGAAGTTAACTACATCTATCCGTCGGGCGTTCGCGCAATGCTGGCCAACCGTCAGATTGAAGGGTGCTACAACGAGAACGCTGACTATCTGTTAGGAACCGACGGGACTCTCACCATCGGTCGCGGTCCTGTGCCCAAAATAGAAGGCAAGAATCCCTGGACCTGGACCGGGGAGAAGTACGACATGTATCAACGTGAGCACGATCTCCTCTTCGCTTCCATCCGTAAACATCAGCCGATCAATGATGGTAAACGCATGACGACGAGCACCCTGCTTGCCATGATGGGTCGCATGGCCGCTTATACCGGACAGGAAATCACTTGGGATCAGGCCATGAACTCGCAGCAGAAGCTGTTCCCGGATCAACTGGATTGGGATGGACCTATGACTACTGTTCCTCGTGCCCTTCCGGGGATCACTAAATTCGTCTGACGAATGAAAATTCCATTCGCATTCTTGGGCGCGCTGGCTGTTTTCCCCGTACTCGCGCAGAGTCCGGATTTCAAAACCCAGATCGCGCCCATACTTCAGCAACATTGCCTCTCCTGCCACAGCGCGGGAAAGGTCAATCTTACCTCTCGCGAGGCCATGATTTCGAGCAAGGTGCTCAATCCCGGCAAGCCTGATCGGAGTTCGCTTTACACTACCGTCGCCAACGGCAGCATGCCCCCGTCCGGGCACTTGTCTGAAGCAGATGCGAAGATGCTGCGAACGTGGATTGAGTATGGGGCGCAGTGGTCACAGGGCGGAGAGTTGACTGCGGCACATCCCCCGGATGCTAACAAAAACTCCAAGCCCGCCGACGTCGAAACAGCCAATGTGGCCAGGATTCGCGAGCGCATTCTCGGAGCCGAGAAAGGTGGTCACCCCTCCGACAAGCCCTACAAAGTCACCATTCCGAACACAACCGTCAGTTATAGTGTCGTACCCGTGCCCGCTGGTGACTTCACGATGGGCTCGCCTGACTCTCTCGCTGTAGCCGCTCCGGACGAGAAACCTGCGCACAAAGTCCACGTCGACGCGTTCGCAATGCAGGCCCACGAGGTTACTTGGGACGAGTACCGGCTGTTCATGTTCGCGAACCAGGCAGGTGACACGGCTCGTAAGGATGAAGTCGTTGACGCCGTCAGTCGTCCTACCCGCCCTTATGTCGAAATGAGCTTTGGCATGGGCATCAACGGCTTTCCGGCAATCAGCATGACGCAGAATGCCGCGAATAAATATGCCGAATGGCTCAGCAGCAAGACCGGAGAGTTCTATCGGTTGCCGACCGAGGCGGAATGGGAATACGCTTGCCGGGCCGGCACAGAGACCGCTTACTTTTTTGGCAATGACGCTTCCAAGCTGGGTGATTACGCCTGGTTTTCGGGAAACTCGGGCGGCAAGTATGCCCAGGTTGCGACGAAGAAGCCGAATTCGTGGGGGCTTTTCGACATGCTCGGCAATGTTATGGAGTGGACCTTGGACGCCTACGGACGCTATCAGAACAAAGTGGAGAGAAATCCATGGTCCAAGGCGACCAAGCCGTATCCGCATGCTGTTCGCGGCGGTTCCTGGAACGATGCCGCAAACAAGGTGCGTTGTGCCTCACGCGTCGCTTCCGACCCGTCCTGGAAGCAGCAGGATCCCCAACTGCCCAAAAGCATCTGGTACATGACCGATGCCCAGTGGCTCGGTTTTCGCCTCGTGCGTCCCGCGAAACTACCCTCGGCCGAAGAGATGTTCCGTTACTGGAACAATGGCGTCGAGCACGATGAGCAGTAGCTGGCTCGTCTCGCTTCTTCTTCCCTTCACCATCTCGATCTACCTGCTAGGGCAACAGCCTCAAGCTGAGGGCCTACAGATGTTTGAAGCCGTGGAATCGCACATGGGCACTCTCATGCGCATCACACTCTACGCGCACGACGCATCCCAAGCGGAATCCGCGTTCCACGCCGCCTTTGCGCGTATCTCCGCGCTCGATGCCGCGCTGACCGACTATCAACCTGACAGTGAACTGAATCAGCTGACGCTGAAAGCGGTTCGGCACCCGGTCAAAGTGAGTGGAGATCTGCTGGCAGTCCTGGTAAAAGCCGAACAGTATTCACGTGAAACTGACGGCGCCTTCGACATAACCGTAGGGCCTGTCACCCATCTTTGGCGAGCGGCCCGCAAAACGCATGCCGTCCCGACTCAGGACGATATCAAAGCTGCGGTGGCACATACCGGTTTCGGCAAGCTTCACATCAATACGGCTGCGGGAACTGTCGAGGTCGACGAGCCGGGTATGCAACTGGATCTCGGCGGGATTGCGAAAGGCTACGCGGCGGACCGGGCGCTTTCCGTTCTGGCCGAACATAAAATCAACAGCGCTCTGGTTGCAGCGAGCGGCGATCTCGCCTTTAGCGGTCCACCTCCCGGGAAGCCTGGTTGGCGGATCCAGGTGGATCCAACCGGCCAGGTGGAAGGTCCTCTCACACGAGTGTTACTGATGACCCATGCGGCCGTATCTACGTCAGGTGATCATGAACAGCATCTCGATGCGGCCGGGAATCGCTATTCGCACATCGTAAATCCCCATTCGGGACGGGCGCTCACATCCGGCATGGCGGTCTCGATTCTCGCTCGAGCGGGGATCGATGCGGACGCTGCGGCAACGGCGTTCGACGTTCTCGGCGCGACTGCGGGCCTTGCTTTCATCGAGCGGCAACCCGGAATGGCGGCGTTCGTGGTCCTCTCCGATCACGGTAATCAACAGGCGATTGCTTCCAGCCGCTTCTCACTTTTTTCTGAATCCACAATTTAGGCATTAGGAAGGGTGCCGAAAGGAGCCGAAATGCGGCTACGGTATAACGAACTTAACGCGTTCTAAGCGAGGATAAAGAACATGGCAAGCGGACCTTTGGGTAGCGGAGTTCTTGATGAGTACGAACGCAACGGATTTGTAGTTGCGCGCGGGATGTTCAACCACCAGGAGATCGAGTTGCTACGACGGGCGGCCAAAGAAGACCGCGAATTGGACCAACACTCGTACGGCAGAGGTGATGGCGAGGGCGGCGTGGTCCGCTTGTCGCTATGGAACCATCCTGGTGACACTATCTACGGGATGTTTGCGCGCTGCGAAAGCATAGTGAACACGGCGGAAACCTTGCTGGGTGGAGAGGTTTATCACTACCACTCGAAGATGATCATGAAAGACGCCAAGGTGGGCGGGGCGTGGGCTTGGCATCAGGACTACGGCTACTGGTACCAGAACGGAGTGCTCTTCCCGGACCTCACAAGCGCCTTCATAGCCGTAGATCCTGCAACGCGCGAAAACGGCTGCATGCAAGTCCTGAGCGAGTCGCATTTGATGGGCCGCGTGGAACATATCTTGACAGGAGATCAGGCAGGCGCTGACCCGGAACGTGTGCGCGAAGCGGAGAAGCGATTACCGCTTGTGTACGTGGAGATGGACCCGGGTGACGTGCTTTTTTTCCACGCGAACCTGTTACACCGTTCTGACCAGAACCGTTCTGATAAGCCTCGGTGGGCAATGATCTGCTGCTATAACGCTGCACGCAACGATCCGTACAAGGAAGCCCATCATCCGCGTTATACTCCGCTCCATAAGGTGCCCGATTCGGCGATCACACGAGCAGGGCTGAAGCGTTTCGCCGATTCTTCGGCCGAGGTGGCCTGGTTGGAGGAGCAAAAGGATAGGAGCGCACGTCAACTCGCGAGCAAATTACAGCCGTAGTCTTCGGCGATGAAACCGGTCCGCGCGATCTCGCCGGCATTTCGGCCCTACTATTTTAATCCGCCAGAGGATTACCGCATCGATTGGGTCGTACAATCAGAGTAAGCCCTATCGAGAATAGGTCCAATACTGATGTCTTCTCCTCTAAAGGAAACTAAGGCGCAGCGCGCCGAACGGCTGAAAAAAGATAAGAACCCCTGGGAATGCCTGGAGGAAATACGGCAATTCGCCCGGTCGGGGTACGAATCCATTTCGCCGGAATGGGTGGGCACCTATTTGCGCTGGTGGGGTATATACCCCCAGGGAGATGGGGCGGGAGTACTCGGCGGAAAAGGCGGCGAAGGGCTGACGGTCCCCTACTTCATGCTCCGCATCCGCCTGCCTAATGGGCTTTTGTTCTCGCACCAGCTACGGACCATTGCCGATTTGGCGACTCAATACGGCCGGGGTGTAGCCGATATCACAGTACGGCACAACATCCAGCTACATTGGATTCCCATAGAAGCTCTACCCGAGATTTTTGAACGGCTATGGCGTTGCGGGTTGACCACAATGTCCGCCTGCGGCGATGACACGCGCAACATAACCGGTTGCCCTTTGGCGGGTGTCGATGCCGACGAGATTTGCGACGCTTCCCCGTTGGTGCTCCGGGCCACGAACATGCTCGTGGGCAACCCCGAATTCTACAACTTGCCTCGTAAATACAAGATCTGTATTACGGGTTGCCGATCCTGGTGTTGCTATCCGGAAATCAACGATATCGGGATGACCGCTATCAAACGGATGCGAGACGGCGAGGAAGAGATTGGCTTTTCCCTGCGTGTCGGCGGGGGACTCTCGAGCGAGCCGTTCTTTGCACGGCGTCTGAATGCATTCGTGCGTTGGAATCAGGTACCCGAAGTCATTCTGGGGGTCACGCGCATTTTCCGTGATGCGGATGTGTTAAGACAGCATCGCGAACGTGCACGCTTGAAGTACTTGTTCAAGCAGCATGGCTGGACGGATGAGAGCTTCCAGAACGAGCTTGAAAGGCTCATCGGCTTCCAGTTGGACCCAGCTGAGCCGGAAACAGCTCCTGCCGATGTCTTTCGCGATCACGTAGGAATTCGGCCGCAGAAACAACCCGGCTACTACTATGTCGGTACGTCCGTGTTACGTGGCCGTATCACGCCCGACCAGATGCGTGCGGCAGCAGATCTGGCGGATCTGTTCGCCGGCGGGGAACTCCGGACCACGGCAGCGCAAAGTCTCATGCTTGTGAACGTGCCCGAGCGCAATGTTGACGCAGTCGGGAAGGGGCTGGATGCGGTAGGGTTGCCCATACAAGCTACCTCGTTCCGGCGGGGCATTATCACGTGCACCGGTACTGAATTCTGCCGCCTGGCCATTACGGAAACGAAGAACTTCGCTCGCTGGCTCGTAGAGGAATTGGACGACCGCATGCCGGGCTTCGACGAGCATCTCAAACTGCACGTGACGGGATGCCCCAATAGCTGTGGTCAACACTGGCTTTCGGACATTGGGATCGAAGGTAAGAAGCTGAAGGTGAACGGGCAGTTCGTCGACGCATATTACTTCTGCTTGGGTGGCGGCGTCGGGGCTTTCCAGACGATTGCGCGTCCGGTGGGATATCGTTGCACGGCAACGGAGGTTCCGGCGGCCATCGAGCGCCTGTTGCGCGTTTATCTCGAGCAAAAGGAACCCGACGAAAATCTGCGCCGCTTCTTCGCGCGCCACACCGAAGCTGAGCTTCGTGCCTACTTGGCTGGTTCCGAAACAAAGCCGGTAGAGCGCGATCCTTCTCCGGGCCGTGTTCCGGCCGGCGTCGCTGGCTGAGTTCCTTCGGCTCAGCCACGCATCTATAAGGCGAGGACTCTGCGAGCTCTCCTGCAAGGAAGCTCATCGCGCCACTCGGACGGACCGTTCCCCGGGCGATGGTCGCACTTCAATACTGGTACCTGTACTATCCTGGCTCCCCTGTTGTTGGTTTAGGCCAGCAACGGAAGTTCTACCTGTCGGGTCTACAGAACAGCGGGGATGCACTACGTGAAGAGATCCAGTCTTATCGCGTTTGTGCTTGCGTCGGTCGCAAGCGCATACGTCGTTCAGTCAACGCCACAACTTCCCGATCCGGGGAATACAGGTGTGACGAAGGAGCAGCAGGAGCAGCTAGGGGAGAAGGCGGTCGCAGAAGTCTACAAACAAATGCCCGTGCTGCCGGATTCCAGCGCGGAAACCCAATATGTACAGCAATTGGGTCGAAAGCTGGTATCCGTAATCCCGCAGCAGGATTCCTGGCCCTATCAGTTCCACGTCGTCGCGCAGAAAGAGATAAATGCCTTTGCATTACCTGGCGGCCCAATCTTCGTGAACATCGGCACCATTACGGCTGCTGAGAATGAAGCCCAGTTGGCCGGGGTTATGGCCCACGAGATCTCCCATATCTATATGCAGCACTCCATCAAACAGATGAAGAAGCAACAGGTACAGCAGGGCATCGCTGGGATTTTGGGCGCGGTTCTGGGTCAGGCGGGCGGCGTGGTAGGTACGCTCGGTCAATTGGGAGTAGGGATCGGCTCAGGAATGTTGTCGCTGAAGTATTCTCGAGGCGATGAAGCCGAAGCAGATAAGGTTGGCGCAATCCTGATGTACAAGGTGGGCTACGATCCAGTTGCGCTGGCCCAGTTCTTCCAGACGTTGGAACAACAGGGCGGTGCAAGTGGCCCCAACTTCCTGAGCGATCACCCCAATCCGGGCAACCGCGTCGCCGCAATCCAGGAGGAGGTTAAGGGGTGGGCGCCGGTCAATTCACAAGTCAATAATCAGAAATTCCTCAGCATCAAACAGAAGGCCCAGAGCGTGCGGGCCTACACTAGCCAGGAGATTGCGGAAGGCGCAAAGAACAACACCTGGGCGCAGCAGAATCAGCGCGGCGGTTCCATGCCGCCGAATTTGCCTGTCTCGCAGAACGGCAATGGTTCGGCACCCGAAGGAGTAGCACTCGGCGATATTCCCTACTCTCAGGTGAAGCCAAGCGGTTCCCTCACACGGACCCAGAACAGTCTCGCGAGTATCGCTTATCCAAGCAACTGGCGGGTGTTTCCAGACGCAAATGGGGCAGGAATGACGATCGCACCCTCTGCTGCGGTATCGCAAGGCGCAATTGCCTATGGAGTCGTTGTGAATGGCATTCAGAGTCAAGGTTCAAGTTCTCTCGATCAAGCGACGGACCAGCTGATCGGTGGACTGCAACAGTCCAATCCGGGTCTTCAGGCTAACGGCAGTCCCCGGCGGATCCAGGTGGGTGGGACCGAGGGTCGAAGCATAGAGTTGACCGGCCGCTCGCCGCTGCGCCACAACAACGAATCATTAGCCGAACGTGACTGGGTCGTTACGCTGCCACTGCGGCAAGGCGGCATCTTGTACGTCGTGTTTATCGCGCCCGAAAATCAATTCAACCAATTACGTCCGACGTATCAGCGGATGCTCGACAGCTTACAACGGCAGTAACACACGGCGGCAATCACAAGGCGTCGCGCAGAGGCCACAATCGCCTTGTCCCGTCGGTGCTGGATCTCTAGGTCCGGAGCAGCCCTGTTTCCCGGCTCATTTCTTTCATGAATCGAAGCCCGCTGCTCGCCAGCTCGTCACCTGAAGAAACGAGATCTCGCCAGATTGCCGCGGCGGCCGCTAAGTCGGGTTCCGGCTGTGCAAAAGACTCAATAGTGAGCCACCCGTCGTAGCCGATGTCTTTCAGGGTTGAAAAGACGCCTC
>Ga0308175_100000854_pt1 | contig 20186 bp, 13 predicted proteins | sample PhyCR1_3_FD_203893 | JGI IMG/M metagenome (GOLD analysis project Ga0308175, IMG submission 203893) | Soil microbial communities from UC Gill Tract Community Farm, Albany, California, United States - DLSLS.C.R1 | ecosystem: Environmental > Terrestrial > Soil > Agricultural land | place: USA...
GTAGGTGTGGCAGACGGCGTCGGTGATCTGGGTTTGGGTCATGCGGGTGGTGACGGGGATGCCGAGGTAGCGGGCGAATTCGGTGATGAGGGTTTTCGCGGTGGCGCCGGGCGGGACGAGGACGTAGGCGACGGGTACGGCGGTGTGGGCTGTTCCGGGTGGTGCCGGGTTTTTGCGCAGGTGGGCGAGGTGGCAGGCGCGGCCGACGTGGAGGAGGGCGGTGGTTTTCCCGGCTGCGGCGGGTCCGGTGACGATCAGTGAGGGCCGGGCGGTGGTCTGCTGGTGGCGGCCGAGGATCATCAGGGTGCGGACCTGGGTGGCGAGCTGGTTGATGGCGGGGGTGCGCACGGTGACGAACGCGGAGTGGTAGGCGAGGCGTTCTTCAGTGGTGCGGGGCGGGTCACCGGGGCGGGGCGGACGGGTCGGTGGTGGCGAAGCGGTTCCAGCCCTGCCAGGTGGTCAGAGGCCAGGACGGCTCGGCCGCGCCGCCGCCCCCGTCGGCGATGGTGCTGGCCGGTGCGGTGCTGTGGGGGCGGGGGTTCACCACTTGTCGGCTTCCTCGTATGCGTCGTAGAGCCCGAATCCCGTGTACGGGGTGGGCAGGCCGGTTCCGTCGTCTTCGGTGTCGGGGCGGTCCTCGAGGTCGTCGATGCTGTCGTCCTCGTCCCACTCGGTCGGGTTGTCGGCGCTCGGTGCGCTGTCGTGCTGCGGGTGGCGGGCTGCGGGGAGGGGGACGTGGGCGGTGCGGGCCGTAAGGGCCTGTTCTGTCTTGGTGGCGTGGCCGCTGTGGACGCGGCGCATGAGCTGGTCGAGGGCGTCGGCGAGGTCGGCTTCGTGCTGCTCGCCGCTGAAACATCAGCTCCTCGACCTCGCGGAAGCTGAGCGGGAAGCGGAAGTACAGCCACACGCAGTGGGAGATGATCTCGACCGGGTACCGGTGCCCCTTGTACGGCGGCGCGCTGTCCACGGACGGTCCCCCTCCACCATGATCAACCCGAAGATCATCCCACCCGGTCAGTCAACGTGACAGTGCCCCGCGCCAGCATTCACGGACCGGCTACGCCAGTGCTTGGCCTGGACGATGACGCGCTCGGTACGCTCGTTCTGGGCGTTGCGAGTGTGGTGGGGCTGAGCCTCGCGTTGCTCGTCGCACTCACCCGCCCTGGAGTGGACCGTTCACAGGATGGTTGCACAATTCCCGTGGAGCAGCGAGAAGCCGTTCGTTTCCATACTCGTGTGAATGGTCCCAGGAAGGTGGTTGGGCGGGCAACCGTTTCTTCGCAGTCGGGCACCTCCAGACAAGTGTCGACCCGAGTCGGCAGCCCCAGGCCCCGTTAGAGCATTCCTGGCGTTGCCGGGGTGCCGACCGCGCCGCGCAGCCGGTCGAACAGCAACGCCCGTGGCCGGCCGGGCTCAGGCTTCCTGCGGAAGGAGTCGGTGACGGTGGTTGCCATCGGGCCACAATGGTGACCCTGTGTCGAGGGTGTTTGACTCTGTGTAATCTCTGTGTCGGAATGGGAGCCGAGGGCTGCTGCGTCGCGAGAAAAGGGAATTTCACCCATGGCTGTCGTACCGACGTATCCCGGCGTCTACATCGATGAAGTGAAGAGCGGTACGCGGACCGTCGTCGCCGTGCCGTCCTCGATCGCGGGGTTCGTTGGATACGCCAAGCGTGGACCTGAGCACCGGGCGACCCGGATCTCAAACTTCGGCGACTACGAACGCGACTTCGGCGGACTCGACCAGGACAGCGAACTGAGCTACGCGATTCATCAGTTTTTCCTCAACGGCGGCTCCGACGCCTATGTGGTCCGGGTACCGAGGCCCGATGCGACGCCCGCAAAGATCTCCGTGCGCAGCGGCACCGAGAATGGCTCCAGGGGCTCCCTGGACATCACCGCTCTCAGCAAGGGAGCCTGGGCCAACGGCGTGGTGATCGAGGTCGACTATGACCAGATCCCCGCGGCGGACACCAAGTCGTTCAATCTGACGGCGACCGACCTGTCGACCGGCGCCACCGAGCGCTTTCCGGGTGTGAGCGTGGACCCGGCGAGTGGCAGGTTTGCGCAAGCGGTCCTCGCGGATCCCGAGAACGGATCGCGCATGGTGCGGGTGAACGTCGTGGACGGCGCCGCCCGGCCGATGGCCACGGGGACCCCGGGTGGTGACATCGATCTGTCGGCTCTGAAGAACGACAAGAACTTCACGCTCAAGGTCATCAGCGATCCCGCGGTGGGAGCGGCAGGCGGCGACTCCGTCGTCGTCATCGCCCAGGGAGACCCGGTCCCCACGTCGGTCGCGGGCCTGTGCTCCCTGCTGGAACGCAAGATCAACGCGGTGTTTTCGACCCAGCGGGCAGGAGCTCGGGTCCGTTGCGTGCCCTCGCCCAGCGGCGGCGGGATCCGGGTCATCGGCGACTTCGATCCCGAGTTGGTACCCGATGCCGTTGACGCCGTGATCACCTTCGCCGAGGGCGAAGGTGACAGCATCCTGTCACAGCTCAAGCTGGACTCGGCCAAGGCGAACGTCGGCCGGTATCGGCTCGGCAAGGGTCGCGCGGTCAAGGCCCAGTCGGCTCCGGCGGCTGGTTCGGACGGGACCCGGCTGCCCGGCGCCGCGGATCTGATCGGCGACGAGCACACGTTCACCGGCATCCACGCACTGCATCGGGTCGATCTGTTCACCATCCTCAGCATCCCGGACGCGACCAGGGCCAAGCCGTCGGACCCCCATGCGCTGGACCCCGGCGCGGGGGACCCGAATGCCGTGTTCACCGCTGCCATGGAGCTGTGCGCCAAGCGCCGGGCGATGCTGATCGTGGATCCGCCGCCGACGGTGCGGGACGTCGACGGGGCGCTCGACTGGATCAGCTCCGGTCTGACCGCCAAGGGGCCGGACGCCACCGCCTACTTCCCCCGGCTGCGCATCCCCGACCCGCTCAGCGGGTTCCAACTTCGCACCGTCGCGCCTAGCGGCAGCGTCGCCGGCCTATGGGCCCGGACGGACGCCGCACGAGGCTCCTGGAAGGCACCCGCCGGCACTGAGGCCAGACTCCTGGGCGTCGGGGCCCTGGACTGCCCACTCACGGACGCGGAGACCGGCGTCCTCAATCCGCTGGGCCTCAATTGTCTGCGAACGCTCCCGGTCTACGGCAGCGTCAGCTGGGGCGCGCGCACGCTCGACGGCGCCGATGTCATGGCCAGCGAGTGGAAGTACCTGCCGGTGCGGAGGCTGGCCAAGGTCATTGAGGAGAGCGCCTTCCGCGGCACCCAATGGGCCGTGTTCGAACCCAACGACGAGCCGCTGTGGTCGCAGCTGCGCCTCAATCTCACCTCCTTCCTGCACGAACTGTTCCGCCAAGGAGCCTTCCAGGGGGCGACACCCCGCGAGGCGTACCTCGTCAAGTGCGATGCGCAGACCACCACCCAGGACGACGTCGACCGCGGGATCGTGAATGTCCTCCTCGGGTTCGCGCCCCTCAAACCGGCCGAGTTCGTCTTCATCCGCATCCAGCAGCTGACCGGTCAGACGCAGGGCTGAGAGGTTCGTCATGCCTTCCTTCACCGTCAACTCCAATCGCTTCGACCCGTACAAGAACTTCAAGTTCCGGGTCCGCTGGGACGGCCGGTACGTCGCCGGAGTCAGCAAGGTCAGCGCCCTGAAGCGCACCACCGAGGTCGTCAAGCACAGGGACGGTGGTGACCCGAGCACCAGCCGGAAGACTCCAGGGCGCACCGAGTTCGAGGCGATCACACTGGAGCGTGGGGTCACGCACGACTCCGCGTTCGAGCAGTGGGCCAGCAAGGTGTGGAATTTCGGTTCCGCGCTAGGCGCAGAGACCTCGCTCAAGGACTTCCGCAAGGACCTGGTGATCGAGGTCTACAACGAAGCCGGTCAGCTGGCGCTCGCCTACAAGGTGTTCCGGGCCTGGGTCTCGGAGTTCCAGGCACTTCCGGATCTCGACGCCAATGCCAACGCGGTGGCCATTCAGCATCTCAAGTTGGAGAACGAGGGATGGGAACGCGACTACGAGGTGGTCGAGCCCATGGAGCCCTCGTTCGTCGAACCGTAGGCACGTTGATGGACGAAGCCCGGATCCTCGACGTGTGGAGTCAGGGGCGCACGCGCCCCGGAAGCAGACGGCTCCTGCTGCTCGCGGCCGCGTATCCCGACCGCACTCCGGAGGAGTTGGCCAGGCTGAGCGTCGGACGGTGCAACGCACTGCTCCTGCAGGACCGGATGGCCACTTTTGGCTGCCGGTTCGACGGTGAGACCTGCTGTCCCGGGTGCGGTGAGCGTCTGGAAATCAGCCTCGACTTCGAGGAGTTGCTCGGCTCGGACGACCCGGGAGAAGAGCCTGCCGATGTCGCGTGCCATCTCCGCATCGGCGACGCCGTCCTCCCTTTCAGGCTGCCCACCGTGGGCGACATCGAGCAGGCGGCCGCCTGCCCGGACGCCGACTCGGCTGTCCGGGTGCTGTTGCGCGCCTGTCTGACCGTCGACGAGCACGGCTCGCGGCACGGTCCTGCGCCGGACACGATCACCGAGGCCTCACTCCTCCAAGCACTCGACATCGAACTGCGGCGCCGCGACGTGCACGCGGACCTGCGCATCCGGACCGACTGCCCGGACTGCGGAGTCACCTTTGAAGCCGCCCTGGATCCCGCATCGCTGTACTGGGAGGAACTCGAAGACCGGGCTCGCCAGTTGCTGATCGACGTGCACCGGCTCGCCGTTGCCTATGGATGGAGCGAACGCGAAAGCCTCGGCCTCGATCCGGTGCGTCGCGCCGGCTACCTGGAGCTGATCGGATGAGCGGCTTCCTCCACACCCTGGCACGGCTGGCCGTCGGCGAGGTGACCACGGTACGGCCGAGGTCGAGAACGCGGTTCGAACCGGTGGAGGGTCCGGTGCTCGGGCTGTACGCGGTGACCGACCGGCAGCCCGGCCCTGTGACCGCGCACCTCCCGATCAACCCCGGCGGGGTGGACGGCCTGCTCCGCGGCCATCCTGCCATGGCAGGTACTGGCACCACCGAGCCCAGGGCCGTGTCCCCGTCCCCCCTCTCCACCCCATCGGTGCTTCCGCCAGCCGGTCTGCGACAACCGCCTCTCACCGCACATGGGCAAGAACGGCATGCCGGGGGCATGCTTGCCTCCGACGTGCAGGGCGGGAACCCGGTTGTGGAGACCGCGTCGGTTGCGTCTCGCGGGGCTTCCAGCCAGGCCGGGACGGCCCACCCCGACCACCCGGCCGCGGCACCAGGCATCCGACCCCGACGGCCGGCCGGGCCTGCGTACGGGCAGGAAGCGCACGCGCAGCCCACGCCCCTGGCCGACCCGTTGCGGCGTGCACAGCCGGTCGCCGCAACGTCCGTGGCCGTCGCGGCACGCAGGACGACACGACCTGTCGTGTCCCGGCCGGAAGTGGTATTCGACCAAGGGCCGACCCCTGACGGACCCGACGGACCCGACGGACTTGACGGACTTGACGGACGCGATGGGAGCGAAGGGTCCGAGAGGCCGCACGAGACCGAGGGGCGCGCACAGGGTTCTGCGGTTGCGGCGGACGAGGAGCGTTTCAGGGCCCGGCCCGGCAGCGTCGGCCATCGGCCCCCGCCTCCGCCTCCGCCCCCGGCATCCCGTGCGGCGATCATCCCGGCCGACGACACGGCCCGCACCGAACCGTCGCCGTCACCACCGCCCGTCGTCGTGTCCGTCGGCCGGATCGAGATCCAAGCCGTCACCCGGCCCGCGCCACCGCCTGCCCCCGTCGCCCCGCGGGAGCGGACGTCGACGGCGCCGGCCCTCGACCAGTACCTGGCACGACTGGAGGGCGGCGCTTGAGCACCGGATTCGCCCTCGCCGCCGTGACCGCCGTGCTCCGCAACCGGCTGACCCAGCACCTCGCCGCGGCCCAACTGTCCGGACCCGCCGCCAATGTGACGGTGACCGCTCTACCACCGGACCGGATCACCGTCGGCAGCAATGAGGTGCCCCAGCTCAACGTGTTCCTCCACCAGGTCACCCCGAACCCGGCGTGGCGCGGCGCGGGACTCCCCGCCGCCGACTCCGCCGGATCAGCGATGAACGCCCCGCCCCTGGGCCTGGACCTGCACTACCTGTTGACGCCGTACGGAGCGGACATGTACGCCGGTGAGATCATCCTCGGCCACGCGCTGCGGGCGCTGCACGACGAGCCCGTACTCAGCCGCGACGTGATCAGGAACGCGCTGAATCCGGTCGGCCAGGACCCGTCGCTGCCCCCGGAGGTGGGGAACGCCGGACTCGCCGACCAGGTGGATCTCATCCGCATCACGCCGACCGCGATGACACCCGAAGAGGTGTCGAAGCTGTGGTCGGCGACGCAGGCGCACTACCGGCTCACGGCCGCCTTCACGGCCGGCGCGGTCCTCATCGACAGCAAACGGCCACGCCGTCGCGCACTGCCGGTGGCCGGGGCGGCGGCTGCCACGACCCGGGCGCAACTGCCGCCCGTGCTCGATGCCGTGGAGAACGTCATGCAGGGAGCCCCGATCACACCCGACAGCACCGTCGTGCTCGTCGGAAGGGGCTTCGGCGTCCCGGGTGTGGTGTCGCTGGGTGGGGTCGAACACGTGCTGACGCCGGACCAGGTCAAGGAGTCCGGCGTCACCCTCGCTCTGCGGGACACCGCGCCACAGCTGAGTGCCGGGGTGGTTCCCGTGCAGGTCCGCATCGACGTCCCGGCCGACGGCCCGCCCTCGGACACGGACCGGGCACGGTTCCTCCCGTACCCGTCCAACAGCGTTGCCTTCGTCCTCGCACCGGTCATCACCGCAACCGCACGGATCTCGGCGACGGAGACGCTGAACGGACGGCCGGTCGCCTCGGGCACCGTCGACGTGTCCGTCCAGCCGCCCGTGACCGCGGGCCAGCGGGTGAGCCTGCTGGTCAACGAGGTCGGCCCGCCCCCCGGCCGCGCGGCGTACCAGACTGCGCTCGACGCTCCGGCGGACAACGGCGTGCCGGCCGGATCGACGGACACCACGGCGATCTCCTTTCCGTTCCAGCGCGTTCCCCGGGGCCGTTACGTCGTACGGCTGTCGGTCGACGGTGGAGAGAGCCCGCTGACCCGGGACGCGGCCGGGCGCTACACCGAACCGGGGGTGGAGCTGTGACCGCGGACTGGGTGACGGCCAACCAGCGCCTGCTCGCCGCCGAGATCACCCTGATCGAGGCGCGGCTGCGCCGGCACCTCGGCCTCCTCGGCGAGGACGACCCCGAACTGCGGGAGGCGCAGCGGACGCGTGCCGACGCCGCCGCGGAGCTCCGGGGCCAGGCTGCCCTGGACGCGGTGGAGCGGCACTTCCGGCTTGGCCCGTTCGAGCGGGGCGTGCTGGTGCTCACCGCCGCCGACCAACTGGACGCGCGGATCGGCGCACTGTGCTCCCTGGCCAACGGCGGTGCCCACGACCGCCCGACGTTCGCGCTCGCGCTTGCCGCGCTCGACGGCGCACACTGGAGCGCGCTGACGCCGGACGCGCCGCTGCGGGCCTGGCCGCTGCTGGAAGTGGGGGACGGCAGGCTGACGGAGGCCCCGCTGAGGATCGAGGAGCGCGTCCTGCACCACCTGCTGGGCGTGTCGGAGCTCGACCGGCGGCTGTGCCCCTTCGTCCGGCCGGTCCAGGCCCCCACCGTGCCGCTGCCCGAGACTCTCGCCACGGTCGTCGGCGAGGTGCGCGAAGCCTGGGCGCCCCCGCGGCGCGGCCCGGCACCGGCCGTCGTCCTGCACGGTCCGGAGCCTCGGGACATCGCCGCGGTGGTGGCCATCGCGGCGGACGGGCTGCCCGTGTACGCACTGGACGCCACGGACCTGCCGGCGGACGCCGCCGACCGTGACACCCTGGCCCGGCTCTGGACGCGGGAAGCGGGGCTCGACGGAGCACTGCTGGTGGTGGACTGTCACGGTGCCGACGCGCCGGAGCGGCGCGCCGTCGCCGCCTGGGCCGCCCGCGTCACCGTGCCCGTCGTGATCGCGGCACCGGATCCGATGCCCGTGCCCCGCGCCGCCGTCCAGATTCCCGTGCGACGTCCGCCGCGCGCGGAGCAGCGTGCTCTGTGGCGGTCCGTGCTCGACGGCTCCGGTGCACCAGGCGAGGGCCTGAGCCGGTGCATCGACGAGACGACCACGCAGTTCGACATGGGGTACACCGACATCGTCGAGCTGGCCGAGGACGTCACGTCGGCGCCCCAGACGGTGTGGGACCTGTGCCGCACCCGGTCCAGGTCCCAGCTGGGCGATCTGGCCCAGCACATCGAACCACGGGCCCGCTGGGCACACCTCAGACTCCCGGCCGGCCAGTCCTCGATCCTGCGGGACATCGCGGCCGAAGTACGCGGTCGGGCCAAGGTGCACCACCAATGGGGCTTCGCGCAGGAGTCGGCGCGAGGGCTCGGCGTCAGTGCGCTGTTCGCCGGCCCCTCCGGCACTGGCAAGACGCTGGCCGCCGAGGTCATCGCGGCGGACCTGGGCCTCGATCTGTACCGGATCGATCTGTCGGCCGTGGTCAGCAAGTACATCGGCGAGACTGAGAAGAACCTGCGCGCGGTCTTCGACGCGGCCGAGAAGGGCGGGGCCGTACTCCTCTTCGACGAGGCCGACGCCCTGTTCGGCAAGCGGACCGAAGTGCGCGACAGCCATGACCGCTACGCGAACATCGAGGTCAGCTACTTGCTCCAGCGCATGGAGAGCTACCGCGGTCTGGCCATCCTCACCACGAACATGCGCTCCGCCGTCGACCCCGCGTTCCTGCGGCGCCTGCGCTTCGTGGTGAACTTCCCCTTCCCCGACGCGGCTCAGCGCGCCGACATCTGGCGAGGTGTCTTCCCGGCAGAGGTACCGACGAACGGCCTGGACCCCCACACCCTGGCCCGGCTGAGCGTCACGGGTGCCAGCATCCGCAACATCGCACTGCACGCGGCCTTCCTGGCCGCCGACCGGGACGAGCCGGTGACCATGACCCATGTGCTGCACGCCGCGCGCAACGAGTACGCCAAGCTCGACCGGCCGCTCACCGAGGTTGAGGCGGGAGGCTGGACGTGACCGGCGACCGGCGGGGCTTCGAACTGCGCATCGGTGAGATCGCCGTACGCGGCGTGGAACTGCGCAGGCCGGACCTGCTCGGTCCGGCCTGCGAGGCGGCGCTGACCCGTCAGCTGCACGACCGGGGGGTACCGCCGGGCTGGACCACTGGCGAGGTCCGCCCACCGGGCAGGCCGCTCACCCTGACCGTCGCACCCGGTGCCGGCGCCGAAGAGATCGCGGAAGGACTGGCTCGTACGGTCTACGAGGGGCTGGGCGGATGAACGGACCGGAGAAAGGAGGCCGGCGGTCCGCGGACCGCGACCCCGGCACTCCCGGGAACCGCCCGGACCCGTCCGCGGGGCTGACCGCGCGCGCAGACCGGCTCGGCTCGGCCCGCGACACCGGCGGGGACCTGCGGCGGAGCGGTCGCCAGACGGCGTCACTGGCCCCACGGCCCCCGATCGTCGTCGACGCCGACGGCGCGCGCGCAGACCTCACCGCCCGTCTGCTCACCCGGCTCGCCGGCCAGCTGGGGTTCTCCATCTCGGCGGCCAGGGTCGTGGTGGACGGCGAAGCGGCTCGCAGAACGGCGCCGCGCGGCGCACGTGGCCTGATGACCGGCGGCGTCATCTGGCTGCATCCGGACCGCTACGACCCGGCGACGGCGTCCGGCCGCGCGCTGCTCGCCCACGAGGCCACCCACCTCGCCCAGCGCGCGGCCAGCCCGGCCGGAGTGCGCCGGACCACGATCGCCGACGCCGAGGCCGAAGCGGCCCGCATCGCCGCGGACTTCGCGGAGGGCAGGGACCTCGCCGCACCGATCGCACGGCTCCCGGACAGCGCCACGGCGGCCGACACGGGCGCGCCGGCCACGGCCGTGCCCCTTGCCGCGCCCGGGACGCGCGCCACGGACCAGGCCGTCGAGGTCCACACCGTGTATGCCGAGGACATCGACGTGATCCGGGACCGGCTCGGCTGGCCCGTCGGCTCCGACGACGTCTCATACGCGCTGGCCGTACTGGACCGGCACCCGCTGAGGATTGCCCTCGCGATCTGCGAGGCCGTCGGTACCCCGTACCTCGACCGCCTCACGAGCCATCTGGGCGACGCCCAGCGCCGCTCGCACCGGCAGTCGGTGCTGGCCTGCTACGGATCGCTGCCCGACCGGAACCGTCACGGACTGGGCCCCCGCCTCTTCGACGGCATGGACCTGAGCACCGCGAGCGCGGAGGAGTGCGCTGTCGTCGGGGAGGTTCTGCGCGGGCTGCCGGACAGCGCCTTCCAGGAACTCCTCCAAGGGCCGCTGCGCACGCAGATCCTGCTGGTCATGCAGACCCCGCAGCCGCCGGGGGAGGAGCGGCGCCCGTCCGCGGACGTCACCGTGACGGCTGACGCGCCGGGTGCCGGACCATCCGGTACCCGCGTGCGCGGGGCGCACCTGGCAGCACGCGTCGGCGCACTCCTGCGGGACTCCGGCGGACGGGCCGTGCACGACGCCCTCCTGCTCCTGCGCCCGCTTCTCGCCGACCCCGCGGAGCTGCCGAGCACGCCGACGGACCGGCCGCTGTGGGGTCCCCTGCTCGATGTGGTCCGAGCCATGGAGGACGGCGGAGCCGTGCGGCGGCTGATCAAGGCGCTGCCCGAGCACGAGCGCTCCGAAGCGGACCCGTTCGGCGGCGTGCTCCTTGAAGTCATCAGACACCGGCCGGTCGCCGCGAACCTTGCCCACGTGCAGGATCTGTTGTCGTACGGCTTCTTCGGCAGTCTCGGCGGAATCGCCGACCGGGACGCGTGGCTGGCCTACCAGATCGTCCGGCGGCTGCCTCCGTCGGATCAGGACCGCTGGCTGCGACTCGACGGCGGAAAGTGGTTCCGGCGCCTTGAGGACAACATCCCCGACGACAAGCCGGACCGCTACGAGGGCGTCGCCGTCGAACGGTCCCCCGAGGGCCGGCTCGCCGACGTCGCCTCGAAACTGGCCGAGCCGCTGAGCGGCCAGGAGGGGCGCAGGGCCTGGACCGGGATCGTGGAGCTCGCGCGCCAGGGCATCGACGAAGCCCGCGCTCCCGGACTGTTGCTGCGCATCCACGGAGCCGGGGAGCGGCTGCCCGCGGCGCGCCGTGACGCGCTGCGCCGCGCGGTCGTGCGCCGCCTCGACCAACTCGGCATGCTCTCCACCGTCCTGGTCCGCCTGCCCGACCGCTTCCTGCTCGACTCGGACAACCTCGGCCTCGTACGGGAAGTCGTCGGGCTGCGCGAACCCGCGCATCTGCGGCGGCAGGTCAACGACCTGATCTCGCGGAACTTCTGGTCGCAGATCCCCGTCATCGGAGTCCTCTTCTCCCCTTGGTCGCTCTCCGCGCACGAAGCCTTCGTCGCCTTCCAGCTGGTCCGGGCGCTGCCCCGGACCGACCGCGACGAGCTGGCCGCCGACGGGCGATGGGAGGCGCTGACGGCCGCCCTGACCGAGGAGATGCGACGGTCGGCCGGAGCGCATCTCTTCACCGATCGGGACGGACACCAGCGGGAAGGGCTCCAGGAGCGCCTGCGTGACGACCGGCTGTGGAACCCCGGCCGAGCTCCCGAGCTGCGGACGTTGGTGCGCCTGGCGATCGAACTCGGCCTGCGGCGCTTCGTCTTCGAACGGTCACGGCAGGCCCGGGCCTTCGAGAAGGCGGAACTCAGGCCCATGGTCGACGCGTTCCAGCTGTACGCCGAGCCCGAGCGGACACACTACACCCCGATCGTGCTGAAACCGGGACCTCCGAACGGTCTTACGGGCGTGATCCTTCAGACCGCGGGCTGGCTGTGGGTCAACATCCCGCGCTTCGGCCGGATCCTGAGCCACACGCGTCTGGACGAAGACGTCGTCGGAGTGGATGACCTGGCCGTCTACGGCGGTGGCAGGCTGACGCTGCACTACGAGCGCAGGACCGGGCTGCTCCAGATCGATCTGGCCGGGAAGCTGGACCTCGGACCCTTCGACCACATCTCCACCGGAGTCGGCCTACGGGTCGGCCGCATCACGCTCAGCGGCCTGAAAGGCGTGGCCAGCTTCCCACCGGAGTTGGTCGACGCCCCCTCCGACGCACAACTCACCCTTTCCCAGGTCGAGTTGACGGACGTATTGGTCACGGGCGAGGACCTGCTGCTCGGGACGTCCAGGATCATCGCCCGCGCGCTGGGTGTGCACCTGGGCGCGACCGGAGCCCGGGAGCCCCTGCCGCACCCGCCGGCAGACGGCCTCGGCCTGCCGATCCCCCTCGTCCTGCGCATCCTGACGTACTTCAGCAAGGTGGCGGAGTTCCTCTACAAGCCACCCCTTCCGCTGACGTTCCCGCTGCAGAGCGCGGAGATCACCGTCGGCAGCATCACGTTCGAGGGGCTCGCCTACGGCTCCGGCGTCACGGCGCACTCCGTGCGCGTCGAGAACCTGTTCACGGGCGCGAGCCTGAACCGTCCCGCGTATCTCCGTGCGCTGAAGACGGTGCTGCACCGACGGCTGGTCCGGGAGAGGAAGCACCCGGGGAACGCCGAGCGGACCCGCGCGATCGAGCAACGGCTCGCTCAGGTCGAACAGTCCCTGAAGGAGATCACGAAGAGCGAGGAGCAGCTGGCCCGACTGCGCCGGGCCTACGTCCGCGACCCGGGCGGCCTGAGCGACGCGGGCCGTCGGGAAGCGGCCGGACTGGAGCGCGCACTGTACGGCGGCGTCGTCGTCGACGCCGAACGGATCGCGGTGGAAGGCCTGGACGGATCGCTGCGGGCGAAAGAGGTGACGTTCGAGGGCTTCGGCGGCGAGGTCGACGGGCCTCTCTTCACCCCGGACACACCGCCCCTGTCCTCGGTCTTCGTCACCGATGCCGAGCGCATCGCCGACTTCCGCAAGCACGGGCGCCCCGCCGGCGAGGCGGGTGCGGACGCGAGGGGGCCGTCCCTGCCGCTGCGTGTCGAGAAGGCTGTGATCACGGACCTGGCGTACCTCGCCGACATTCCCGGCGCCGCGTCGTTGCGCCAGCAGCTCGACGGCCTGCCGCCGGGCACCCCGGCCGCGCGCCGGGATCAGCTCGCGGCACTCGTAGGGCGGGTCATGGACTACGAGCGCGTGGAGGAGCGCGCCCGCAACCGGCAGCCACCGCCACTGACCCCGCAGGAACAGCTGGATCGCACGGCAGAACGGGACGCGCTGCGAGCCTACTTCGGCCTGCGCGCCCGGACCGTGGAAGCCCGGGGCGTGGGAGCGGACCTGCTGCTGGGTCCCTCGCTGACCCAGGTCGCGGTGATCGGCGCCGGGGCGGAGTCGGTGACGGCCCAGGACGTCACGTACGGAGGTCTGTTCTCCGCGAAGCAGATCCAGGGCAGGCGCCTCGGCGGGGCCGTGGTGCACGATTCTGCGTACGGCCCCGGAGGACTGGCGTTCGAGTTCCATGCGGGCGAGTTCACCGTGGAGGGGGCGGTTCTCGACAGCGCGGGCGCACGGGCGGACCGGATCGGCGTCAGCGGAGTGACGGGACGGCTGGGCCTGGGACGCGAAGGGCAGGAAGGCACGCTCCGGAGCATCGACATCCCCGTGCTTGAGGTGGCCGACGCCACGGTGTCGGGCATCGACTACCGCGGCACCGACGCCTGGGTGCACTCCGAGGGCGTCACCCGTATCCACGGAGTCCTCCTGCAGGGAAAGGCGACGCGTCCACGGGCCGACGCCTCCGCCGGCTGGCTCGTGCATCTCGCGCGCCTGCGCCTGGCCCGGGTGAGTGCCGAGCACCTCATGTACGAGCGTCTCGCGCCCGGCCCCGCGTTGAGGGTGGGGATCGTCTCGGGCTCACTGCTCGGTATCGACGTCCAGGGACTGGAGTTCACCGTCGGCGGCGGGGAGCCGGCATCGGTGCGGCAGTTGGGCCGGCTGGAGCTGGGCGGCCTCGACCAACTGCGGTTCCTGGTGGCCCTGGGAGCCCTGGACGGCTCGGGAACGCTGACCAGCGTCACCCCGGAGGGCGCGCCCCGCGTCACCGGCACCCTGGTGGTCACGTCGGGCACCGACGCCGTCGACGGCGGCGAGCAGATCGACCTGCGGGGACTTCAGCTGACCCAGGTCGGTGAGCAGGGCTTCCACACTCGCAACGGGCGGCTGAGCATCACCCGGCTCCTCGTGGGTGAGGCATCGGTGCGCCACAAGGACGGGGAGTGGACCGTACGGGGTGTGCACGTCCCCGAACTCCGGCTCGGCAACCTCGACTGGCGCACCGCCGACGACGCACGGCTCCAGTCGACCGGCCCGACCGTGCTCAGCGACGTGCGGGCCAACGGCACGCTCCGCAACGGGAAGGACCGGCCCAGCCGCGTCCACGTGGAGCACCTGGGCGTCGGTTCCATCACCGCAGCACAGCTGGCATACCACCAGGACCACCTCCACTTGGAGGTGGGGCGCCGGCCGGGTACCTCCGGGCAACGGGGGCGTGCGCCACTGGAAATCCGTGACATCGCCCTGCGTGACCTCGACTGGACAGCGGAACGCGGAGTCACCTCCGGCACTCTCCATGCGGCGTCGGCGACAGCGGAGTTCCACGGACAACTCGCCGCGCATCTGTACGCCGAGGCGACCGTCCACGCCACCTCGCTGGCCGCGACGTTCCTCGCCAACGGCCATGTCGCGCTGCGCCTGCGCGGCTCGGCCGACACGGGACTGGCATGGGCGGATCCCGGCCGGACCGGAGCCAAGGAGTCCGCCCAGGAGGCCGAGGCACATGTCGTCGTCGGCGGGCTCGACACCGGGGTCGTCGACATCGGGCCCGAAAGCATCACCTTCGGGCCCGGCACGGAGCCCGGGCTGCAGATCCGCGACCTCACCGTCGACGACGTCCACTACCGGTCCGCGGACCTCCAGCTCGACAGTCTGCCCGGCGGACACGGTGTCACCCTGCGCCGCATCGCCGCGAAGCTCCGGGTGGAGCTGCGCAGTTCCGCCGAACGGGCGGCCGGCGGGCGAGGTGCTTCCGCCATCCGGCGGATCGTCCTGCGGGAAGTCGGCCTGGAGGCCATCGAGGCCGACGGGATCAAGGTGACCCTGCCGCATGTGATCGCACCCGACCCGGAGGGGCACGCACGGCCCGTCGAAATCTGGATCGAGCCGGGGCAGACGGGAGTGCTGCACGGGGCGAGCCTCGTCCTGCCCGCCGACGGTGCGTCCCTGGCCGCTCCCACGTCCCCCTCCGGGGGCTGGACCATTCCCGAGCTGGAACTGCGGGTCGGGGGCGCGACCGATCCGGTCACCGGGGCCAGGACCGCCGACGCCCTGCTGATTCCCGCACTGCAGGCCCGGGTCGCGGGCATCCTGCAGGAGGCACACGCCCTCGTCGCCGTCGAGCGGATCGACGTGCGCTACCTCACCGGCGGTGACCTCCTCCTCGACCTGCACCGGCCCAGCCTCAGCGCGATCGAGGCGGTCTTCCGCGGCACCCCTCGGCACCGGCTCCGGATCGCGGGCACCGGCTACCAGCGTCCGCAGGCGGGTGGAGTGCGCGCCGAGCATGCGCGGTTCGACACGCGCACTGGCGAGCTCACCGCGACCGCCCTCAGCGTCAGGTCGCTGCGGTACGAGAACGCCGAAGCCGGTGCGGAGGTGACGGTGGAGCAGGCCACGGTCCCCGACAGGTTCGCCGTCACCCTGCCGGGCACGGGGCGGGCCGCCCGCAGCGAGGTGCCCCAGCTGGAGATCCATGGCGCGTGGTTCCACATCGACTTCGGGTACGCGGCTCCCACGCCCCGGCAGCCACTGCCGTGGACCGCGGCACTGAAGCGCCTCGGCCCCTACGAGGGAGTCTTCGACTCGCTGCAGGGGCGGATCATGCTGACGATCCATCAGTCCGAAACCAAACTGTTCCGGCTCCCCGACACGCCGGTCGACCTGAGCGTCGTCGACGGACGTCTTGAGTACCGCCAGATCGAGCGGCAGCTCATCGGCGGAGCCCGCGGGCTGCTGAACTTCGCTCTGCACCGCTCTCCGCCCGAGCTGGAATGTGCGGTGGAGATCCCGACCAACCAGGGTACGACGCGGATTCCGCTGGCGGTGTGGGCGCTCGATCGTCAGGAACTGCGCCAGGCCGAAGCCTCCGAGCGGATCCGCATCTGGCGGCTGCTCCAGGTGGAGGGCCCGGCCCGGCAGAGTCTCGACCAGCCGGGAGAGAATCCGCCTCAGGGCACCCCCAGCCCCGTCGAACTGCGCTCCATCGACCTCGATGTGTCGCTGCGCAGTGCCGACCCGGTCCCGGTCGACCTCTTCCGGGCCTCCGACGGCAAGATCCAGGGAAAGATCACCTTGGCGCGCGACGCACTGGCAGGCCTGCGGCTGACCGGAGAGCTGCCCGGCACCGTGCACCAGCAGCCCGCCGAAGTCGCCCAGGCGAGGATCGAGTCGGTGCTGATCCAGCTTCCCGGCGGCAAGGAAGCCCGCACCGGCGAGATCGTCGTCGACAAGGTGCGTGACGTCCAGATCCGTCTCGACCCCGGCTGGTCCCCGCAGTGGATCTCCGGCCGCATCGAGCACGCCGTCGCCCGCGGCATCGTCTGGAGGGCACCGTGACCGAGTTCGCCCGTCTGCCGCGTGTCCACCGGGACCACCCAGGAGGCGGCCGTGGCCCCGACCGGCCCGCCGAAGGGGAGGCCGACCGGGTGGCACGGCGGGCACTTCGCTCGTCGGCCCCGCTCAGCCGCCTTCCCGGAGGTGAGGTCCCGGCAGAGGCATGGCACGGCCGGATGCCCGGAACGGGCCATCCGCTGGACAGCACCGAGCGGTTGTTCTTCGAGCGGCGATTCGGCACGGACCTCGGCCGGGTCCGCGTGCACGACGACGCCACGGCCGGCCGCGCGGCCGAAGGAATGCGGGCCCGCGGATACACCGTCGGCGAGCATGTGGTCCTCGGCGAGGACGCAGATCGCGAGGTGCTCGCCCATGAACTGGTCCATGTGCTCCAGCAGCGCAGGGCGGGCCATACGGCGCTGCAGCGCCAGGCCCGCCCTGGGGCGCGGCCCGAACCCCTGGGACCGCCGGCCGCCCCGTTCGACGTGGTGCGGACCCGGCCGCCCACGGAGGACGCGAAAGTGCTCTTCCGGCAGGATTCCACGTCGTTCTCCAGCTTCGACCTGGAAACGCTGCGCCCGACGATCCAGGGCGGCCGACCGCTGGCCGCGGACGTCGACGGCTACGCAAGCCAGGAGGGCGACTTCGAGCACAACGTCCATCTGTCCGCGCACCGCGCCTTCGTGGTGGCCGCCGCGCTCACCACACTGCTGCCCCCGGGTTCGGTCGTCCGGCTGCACGCGCACGGGGCGACGAGCGAGTTCGGTGACGACCCCGGGCCCAACCGCCGGGTCGGCATCCGGCTCGCCGAACTGCGGGAGCCGGCCGCACCACCGACCGCCGCACCACCCGTCGGACCGATTCCCAAGCTGGAGCTGCACATCGACCCGAGGCGCACGCCGGTCGGGCCCGGCACCGTGCCCGACCTCCCCGATCTGCGGCTGCGGAGGCCCGAACCGTTCCACGGGGAACCGTACCGCCGGGACCCGCACGGCCTGGTGCCCCCTCTGAGTCCCCCCGGACCGGGCGGCATCCTCCCGCCCGGCGTGTTCGCACCGCCGCAGGCCCACCCCCCGCTGGTCGACTGGCCCGGGCTGCGCAAGACCTTCGTCGAGCACGGAGCGGGGGGAATCGACACCCGGGACGCCGTCACCGCCGAACTGTTCACGCGCCTTTGGTACCAGCGCTACCGAGACCTCGGCATCCCCGCGGAAACGGCCCGGCAACTGGCCAACCTGGGCACCCGGTTCCTCTTCGCCGGGGAACTCCGCAAGGAGGGCGACACACTGGCCGACCGCGTCGAGAACGAACTGCGCCGACAGGGAGTCTCCAGCGCGACCCTCCCCCTCGACATCCTGGACCTCCTGCGCCGCCTGAGGGAGCAGAAATGACGTCGCCCACCTCCCCACGCGTCGTGCGCGGCGGGATCGTACTGCTCGACCCGACCAGCAGCGCGGTACGCCGGGTGATCGCCCTGCAGTACAACCCCGACAGCGTCACCCGCAGCTTCCAGGTCCGCGGCGCGGGCGGCGATGCCGGAGCCCGTGCCGAAGCGCTCCGGCTGACCGGGCCGCCCGCCCAGACCATCAGCCTGGACGCCGAGTTCGACGCGGCGGATCAGCTGGAGTTCCCCGATGCCAATCGCACCGTGGTGGAAGTGGGGCTTCGCGCCCAGTTGGCCGTCCTGGAGACCATCGTGTACCCCACCGCGGACGCGGTGCGGGCCGCGGCCGCACTGGCAGCGGCCGGCTCCCTGGAGATCGCTCCGGCACCCGCACCGCTGACCCTGTTCGTCTGGTCCAAGGAGCACATCACACCGGTGCGCATCACCGAGTTCTCCATCACCGAGGAGAGCTTCGACACCAACCTCAACCCGATCAGGGCCAAGGTGCACCTCGGGCTGCACGTCTCCACCGTCAACGACGTCGGAGCGGGCACCGTGGCCGGCAGTCTCGCCATGACCCATCACCGGCGCCTTGAGCAACTCGCGTCGCGGCAGGCCCCCGCGCGCTTCGCCGCACTCGGAATCGAGCGTCTGCCATGACCGCCGACATCACCGCCTTCCTCGCCTCCGTCACGGGCGCCGAACCGGTTCACCAGGCACCGAACAGCCGCTACCGCGACACCCCCACGGCCGGGCTGAGAAATCCCGACGGGACGGTCACGGTGCACCTCAGGCGCCGGTTCGTGCCCCGTCCGGACCAGTTGCAGGCCGTGGGGCGGGTCCGGGTCCGTGACGGGGACCGCATCGACACGCTCGCCGCCGAGGTCTTCGGCGACCCGACCCTGTTCTGGCGGCTCGCCGACGCCAACCTCGCCACACGCCCGGCCGCGCTGACCGACGAGCCCGGCAGGGTACTGCGCGTCAGCGCCGACCAGGGCACTCGCGAGGGGGCCACCAGTGCTTAGCGGGATCACCTTCACCCTGATGCTGGGCGCCGTCCGTGTCCAGCCGGTACCCGCACAGGTCGCCGAGGCACTGACGGAGGCGCAGGTCACCGTGTCCGCCGGGCAACGCAGCGGCTTCCAGCTCACCTTCGCCCTGGACAAGGACGGCGTACTCAACCGCCAACTGCTGCCGGGCCGTGCCCTCGACCCGCCCAACCGGATGATCCTGGTGGTCCACATCGACGGTGTCCCCACCGTCCTGATGGACGGGGTGATCACCCGCCATGATGTGACGCCGAGCAACGACGCGGCCCGTTCCACCCTCACCGTCACCGGTGTCGACGTCACGCAGATGATGGACCTCGTCGACATGAGCTGGCTGCAGCTGCCGGCCATGCCCCCCGAACTCTGCGTCGGCTTCCTGCTCGCCAAATACGCGCTGTACGGCGTCGTTCCGAGGATCGTGCCCAGCGTGCTGCTGCTGACTCCGAACCCCCTGGAGACGATCCCCCAGCAGCAGGGCACGGACTACGAGCAGATCACCAGGCTCGCCGACGACGTCGGGCACGTGTTCTATGTCGAGCCGGGACCGCAGCCAGGGCAGAACCTCGCCTACTGGGGGCCCGAGGTCCGCGCCGGCCAGGCGCAGCCGGCACTGAGCGTCAACATGGACGCGGCGACGAACGTCGAATCACTGTCGTTCTCGTTCGACGGCATCGCACGCTCCCTCCCGCTGGTCCTGGGGCACCTCCCGGCGGCACACCTGACCATCCCTGTCCCGGTACCGGACATCACCCCCCTGAACCCGCCGCTCGGGCGGAAGATCCCGATTCCCCTCTCGATCAGGCCGATCAACGCCGGCCGCAAAGCATCCACCGGTGCCAACGACCGGGACGACGCGACCGCGAAGCTCGACATCGTCCGGACGACGGCGCGGGCGGCCGCACGGGCGGCCCAGGGAGCGAACGTCATCTCGGCGTCGGGCTCGCTCGACGTGCTGCGCTACGGCCGCATGCTCCAAGCCCGCCGACTGGTCGGCGTGTGCGGCGCCGGGCCCGCCTACGACGGCGAGTACTACGTCAAGAGCGTCACCAGCAGCCTCAAACCCGGCGAGTTCAAACAGCGGTTCACCCTAAGCCGCAACGCCCATGTCTCC
>Ga0308175_100000856_pt1 | contig 20180 bp, 18 predicted proteins | sample PhyCR1_3_FD_203893 | JGI IMG/M metagenome (GOLD analysis project Ga0308175, IMG submission 203893) | Soil microbial communities from UC Gill Tract Community Farm, Albany, California, United States - DLSLS.C.R1 | ecosystem: Environmental > Terrestrial > Soil > Agricultural land | place: USA...
CTAGTTCTTTTGCGTAATGATAAAGTCAATGGAGAGAATGTACTCCCATTGAGTGATGGTAAAATTAAAAATGTAAAGCTTTATGTTGAAATGTTCCCGGGTGGAAATGATGCTGCCGCTACTAAGAAATTAAGAGAGACGATTCAAAAATATGATTCATCGATAACCGTAACGGATAATCTTGCCGAAGCCACACATGCATTTGTATGGGTTCGACCTGTTCAATCAAACTGGGATAATAATCCAAGGATCACAGTAGGCCCTGAAACAGGCATCACAAATGTTGACCGGATCATCGAAATTCAGAAAACTATTCCGACCATTACCGCAATTAATTTCACAAATCCGTGGTTAATTGACCAAATTGAACCGAATTCAGCAGCCGTAGTGGCCACATTTGGAACGAAGGCAGAAGCAATTGTCGATGTCCTCCGCGGCAAGTTCAATCCGACCGGAAAACTTCCATTCACCATTCCAGCGAATAAAGCAGCCGTTGACAACGAGGTTGGAGATATTCCTGGATATGAAGAAGCTCCGTCATATGTCTATAAAAATCATAGTGGGGACAAATACCAATTTGATTTTGGATTGAATTATAAATAACGAACATCATAATTTTTGCACACTCTGTTGACTGGAGCGGAAGTTAACAGACTAATTTAATGTATAAAAAAGAAGGTGCCTCCTAAAGTTATACTCTTGGGACACCTTCTTTTCATAAACACTAATTTAAATTAATATACATCACGCTGATAACGACCTTGCTCTTTCATTCCATTTAGATATGCTTCCGCGTCTTCAGGGGACATGGAGCCTTCCTTTTCAATAACCGTTAACAGGGCAGTGTGGACGTCTTTCGCCATATATTGCTTATCTCCACAAACATAGAAATATGCTCCATTTTCCAGCCATTCAAACAGTTCTTTGCTGTTTTCCAGCATTTTATGTTGTACATATACTTTTTGGGCGGAATCACGGGAGAATGCTGTTTCTAATCTTGTTAGTACCCCGTCTTTTTGATATTTTTCTAACTCATCTTGATAAAGAAAATCAGACGCTGCATGCTGATCACCAAAGAATAACCATGACTTTCCAGTTGCTTTATTCTCCGCACGTTCCTCGATGAAAGAGCGGAATGGCGCAATGCCTGTCCCTGGCCCCACCATAATAATGTCTTTTTCCTGTGAATCTGGCAGATGGAAGTGTTTATTTGGCTGCACGAAAACTGAAAGTGCTTCTCCTTCTTGAATACGTTCTGCAACTTGAACAGAACAAACACCCTTGCTATCACGTCCGTGAGCATGGTAACGGACAGCACCGATGGTTAGATGTACTTCACCTGGATGGGCCGCAATACTGCTGGCAATAGAATAGAGTCGTGGAGTCATTTTTCTTAATAAAGAAACAATCTCTTGGGCAGTAGCTTTCCAAGGACCGAAATCTTTTAACATATCAAGCAAATCGCGGCCATTGGTATATTCTTTCAGCAGGTTTGCATTTTCAATTAATACGAGAGTTTTTAGCTCTTCATTGTCTGTAAATGCAGCTGCCGCTTGGAGAATTTTTTTCGACAGTAAGGTAATTTCAAAGTAGTCTGTTAACGCCTCTTTTAATGGGAGTGTTTCACCTTGCTTATTAATGGTGACAACAGTTTTTTCATCCCAATTCATTTCTTGTAGAAGCGAAGCCACAAGGTCGGGATCATTTTTTGGGATTATCCCAAGGGCATCACCTGGATTATAGGAAAGACCTGAACCTTCCAATGATAATTCAATATGTCTTGTTTCTTTACTAGAGCCCGCCCCGTTTAAATTTACGTTATGGAGAACCTTTGCTGGAAAAGGGTTCGTTCTTGAATAGGTGGCCGGCACCTTGTGGTTTTCATTTTTATTTACAGTAAGCTGCATTTATCTTCACCTCTAAATGTTATGTGTAATAGGTATAAGCTTGATTAGTTGTTTTTACTTCGATACACCTTCCATTATATCTAAATAATATTAATTTTCCCTTAAAAATCACTTATAAAATTTTTTAATTATTAAGATAAAATTTGAATTTAATTTTAACATGAAAATCGATCTTGAAAAACAGGGAATTGATAAAAATTTTAGACATTTTTGTGAAAACACTTACAATCTTGAAGGGGATCTTATGCATTATTGAATAATTTTAATGTTTTGGTAAGAGGCTGGGAATAACATAAAAAGAAGCATTAATGTTATCGGAGACAACGAAAGGAACTAGAGTATGAACAAATCTCACCAATATTATTTAAGATAGGGTATTAATAAAAACATCAGCTCCAAATTTAGAGCTGATGTTAAAGGTAATTTTATTTATGGTCAATAATTGCCCAATAAGCTGGTTTTACATTGTTATCTGGATCGAAAACAAAAGGTGCATCAACACCAACACCGCCATTATATTGTTGGGCACGATCGTTTAGCCACGTGTGGTTGTCTGTTATGCCCCAGAAAGTGACGTTGCTAATTTTGTCACCTAATTTTTCATATAGTTTAAACAATTGGTCGTAACGATCGGCTTGTGCTTGTAATTTATCCACTGGAATCATACCATAGTTCTCATATGCAGGTTTTGGCGGCCAGCCATATAGACTTACATCAAGCTCGGTAATTTGATTATCTAAGCCAAGCCCGGCAAACATGTTAATTGATTTTTCAATATCTGCTGTGGAAGGCCAGCCTACTTGGATATGGGATTGATGCCCAACACCGTCAATTGGTACACCCTGATCCTTCAAGCTTTTAACTAGGTTATAAAGGCGAGTTCTTTTTGGTTCTACTTCTGTATTGTAATCATTGATATAAAGCTTTGCGTCTGGTGCAGCATATTTTCTCGCTGTCTCAAACGCGACTTTAATATAATCTGTGCCAGTTATTTTGTACCAGTTCGATTCACGTAACCCCTCTGGATTTGCGGGATTGCCGTCATCAATGGCTTCATTGACAACATCCCAGGATTTTACATCATCTTTATAGCGCGTTACGACGGTTTTAATATGTTCTTCTAAGCGTTCTAATAACAGCTTTTTGTTCGCTGCTTGTTTTACTGGATCTGTTTCATCTGGCATCCATTTTCCATCTTTATCGATGAAGAACCAATCTGGTACCTGTTGATGCCAAACAAGGTTGTGACCACGAACGTCCATCCCATTTTCTTTTGCGAATTTAATGATTTGGTCAGCTGGTCCAAAGTTATATTCATTTTCGGATGGATGAATACTTTGAGGCTTCATGACGTTCTCGGCTACAATACTATTAAAATGCCGCTTTAACATTTTTGCGTCATTTTCATTTAATAATTGAGATGGCTCAACGGCCGCACCAATGGTAAAAGAATCTTTATAGCGCTGGTCCAATTGTGGGGCTGTTAATCCACTTATAGTTGGTTTATCGGTTGTTGAGGCTGCAACACTTGAAATACCAACAGGTAACATTAAGGCTAAAGCTAATCCAGAAATCATTGGTTTACGCAAAACTTTTAGCATATTTGGATCCCCTTTTTTAAAAATATTTTTTAAAGCTCTCTGAACAAACTCTAACGATTCCTCCTTTTCATCATTTTCTAGTCAAACAGGTAAAAGAAAAGGGTTACATTTTCTTAAATACTTATGTAGCTGTTTACCCTGACACGTTCATTATAACTCGGCTCATATAGTTTATCCATACAACAAACAAAGTAAGTAAAAAATCAGTTCTTTAGCATTGGAATTTAAAGACAATAAAAGCTTAAATTTGTGAAAATTTTCCTATTAATCTCTTGATGAAAGGATATTAAACGTAAATTATAAACGGAACATAGTTTATTGGATAAATAAAGATTGGATTTCCGTCATTTTTGTAAATGAGATTAGTGAAAATAACCAAAAACGAATTAATCTTTAGATAGAATACCAATGACTCGTTTGAATTTTCTCATTATAATAATTTGTAAAACTTAGAGTCGTGGGGGTCTGGTATGAAAGATTCTTGGAATGCTTTTATGAATGAACATATAACTATTAATCCGACTGGAACGGGTCATTTAAATGGCCGAACGTTTGCCGTAAAGGATGTATTTGAAATTAAAAATTATCAAGCCAGTGCTGGAAATCCTGACTGGCTGCGAACCCATCACCCTGCTAGACACAATGCACCCGTCATTGACCGATTATTGGACCATGGAGCATACCTAAATGGAACAACCCATACAGATGAATTAATGTATAGTTTGAATGGAGAAAATTTTCACTACGGGACACCAACAAATCCACGAGCACAGGACCGGATTCCCGGTGGTTCTTCAAGTGGTTCCGCTGCAGCAGTTGCTGCAAGATTAGCAGACTTTGCCCTCGGTACAGATACAGGTGGTTCTGTTCGGATTCCTTCTTCCTATTGCGGCCTATTTGGGATTAGACCGACACATGGACTGGTAAGTATCACAGGAGTGATTCCGCTCGCTGCCTCCTTTGATACAGTCGGATGGATGACCCGTAATCCTAAGTTATTACTGGAGGTCGGTGAAATTCTCATTGACCAGGAAGACACATTGGATGAATTTACATCACTTTATTTTGAAAAAGAAGCATGGTCTTTTGTGGAGGGAGACACAAAGGAATATTTTTTGAAAGCCATTAAAACTTTAGAAGTTTTAGATACTGATTGTGTTTCGGTAAACATCTCTGACGAGGGGCTTTCGACGTTTGCACAGCTTTTTAGGACCATTCAGGGAATTGAAATTTGGCAGGAACATGGTGAATGGATTAAAGAAGTTAAGCCATTCTTTGGACCTGGAGTAAGTGAGCGATTTGCCTGGGCGAGTACTTTAAATGTTGGAGAATGGGGCCCTTTAACTTATAAAAGAGAAAAACTAAAACAAAGCCTGTCCGGTTTATTAAAAACAAACGGCTTATTAGTAATCCCAACTGCACCGGGGGAAGCTCCATTACTCAAGCTTTCAGTGGAAGACATGGAGCAATATCGCACAAGAGCCATGCAGTTAACATGTATTGCTGGATTAACCGGCTTTCCACAGGTAACGATTCCTTTAATGAAAAAGAATGGTATTCCAATCGGGCTATCGTTTATCGCGAATCGAAACCAAGACATAAAATTATTAAAATTCATTCAAAGAGTGTCGTCGATTCTGACCGAAGGAAATGTGGAAGTGTTAATGAAATAGATTGATGGAAGGTGATGTAAGGTAATGGATAACCGATCCCTTTGGTCGCATCGGCCGACGATAATGGCACCCAATGCGATGATAACAGCTCCGCATTATTTGGCCGCCCAAGCTGGTATGAAGATTTTACAGGAGGGAGGAAATGCGGTAGAAGCAGCGATTGCGGCTGCGGCTGCGATTGGGGTGGTCTACCCTCATATGAATGGAATTGGCGGCGATAATTTTTGGCTCATCTACAATGCTAGTGACACAGAGTTAAAGGGGTTAAATAGCAGCGGCCGTTCTGGTGAGCATGCGACAATCGACTTTTACCAAAAAGAAGGGCACGAGAAAATTCCTGTGCGTGGTCCTCTTAGTGCGAATACCGTTCCAGGGGCAGTTGCCGGATGGGAAAAGGCTTATGAATATTCGGCTGAAAGAATGATCGGAACTATTTCGTGGGAGGACTTGTTACAATCAGCGATCCATTATGCCAAGGAGGGCTTTCCGGTTACCCCGAGCCAGGAATATTGGACCAATATCAACTTAGATAACACAAATGATCAGTTTCGACATTTACAGCGATATTCAGAATTTAAAAAGATTTTTACAAAAACATCTGGCTTTTCCTATCGTTGTGGTGAAATAATAAAACAGAAGGATTTAGCCTTCACACTAGAGGGAATATCCAAGGAAGGAAGCCGTCTTTTTTACCAAGGGAATGTTGCGAAGGCGATAGTGGATGATCTCGAAAATAATGGCGGCGTATTAACCTACGACGACTTTGTTTCTCACCATTCCGACTGGGTTAAGCCGCTTTCAGTCGATTATCGAGGATATGGCGTTTACAACTTACCGCCAAATACCCAAGGATTTGCTTCCCTATCGATTTTAAATATATTAAACCAATTTGATGTTCCAGCTATAGAGGAAGGTTCTGCAGATTATTACCACTTGTTAATCGAAGCTACCAAACTAGCATTTGAGGATCGAGATCACTATTTAACAGATCCAGATTTTTCTTTTATACCTATAAAGGAGCTCCTTTCCGTAAAAAGGGGAATAGAGTTGGCAAACAGAATCGACTTTACTAAGCCAATCAATCTTCAAAAACAATTGGACCCAAAAGGTGATACGGTTTGGCTGGGTGTCGTTGACCAATATGGAAATGCGGTTTCGCTCATTCAAAGTATTTATCATGAGTTTGGCTCTGGTTTCATTCCTAAAAATACAGGAATTCTGTTACAAAACCGAGGCAGCTTTTTTTCGCTTGATAGAAGCCATGTGAATTGTCTGCAGCCTAAAAAGCGGACGTATCATACCCTAAATCCCGCAATGATTTTTAAGGGGGATCAGCCTTTTTTAGTTTATGGTACAATGGGTGGAGAAGGCCAGCCGCAAACCCAAGCGGCCCTTGTGACAAGGATTCTTGATTACCATTATCCCATTCAGGCAGCGATAGAGGCGCCAAGGTGGTTATATGGCCGTACATGGGGCGCAGCCTCTAATTCCGTTAAAATCGAAGGAAGAGTTCCGAATGGAATAAGCGAATCACTCCAAAAACGAGGGCATCAAGTCGAGATTGTCGAAGATTTTACGGATGTTATGGGTCATGCAGGGGTAATTAAGATTGATCCTGATAGCAAAGTTAAATTGGGCGGCGCTGATCCAAGAGGAGATGGAGCGGCACTGGGATTTTAGTTTTTAAAAAATAATGAATTTACTAGTCCAAGAGCTTTCTAGTTTACATCAATGAAAAGAAGCAAACAGAAAAAAGGTGATTTAAACAGTGAAACTTCAATGGGATCTATTTATCGCATTTTTCAGATCCGGATTATTAGGCTTTGGAGGTGGACCATCCGCCATCCCACTCGTACATAAAGAAGTAGTGGGTACGTTTAAATGGATGAATGATCAAGAATTTAGTGATATCTTGGCACTCGCCAACACGCTGCCTGGACCAATCGCCACCAAAATGTCCGGCTATATCGGCTACCGGCTCGGCGGAATCATAGGGATGATTAATGCAATTATGGCGACCGTTTTACCAACCATCCTGATGATGCTGGTCTTATTAACTTCCTTTAATCAGTTTAAGGATAATCCCAGAGTCCAAGGGATGACGGGTGCAGTAGTGCCGATTGTGGGTGTAATGATGGGTACCTTAACCTGGGAGTTCTTGAAAAAATCAAAGAATGGCTGGGGCTGGAAGAAAGGTCTCCTTCTGTTGGCCGGTAGTTTTATCGTGATGGAAATCTTTCATGTCCATCCAGGAATTGTAGTTGGAGTATTGCTGATTGCGGCGTTAGTTATTCCCGATAAAAAAGAAAAACTGGAATTTCCAATTAAAGAAAAAAGTGAGAGCTTATGATCTATTTACAACTATTTATCGCATTTTTTATACCGAGTATTGTGGGATATGGGGGCGGTCCCGCGTCCATTCCCTTAATCGAACATGAGGTTGTCAGTCGTTATAGCTGGGTCACAACTAGTGAATTTAGTGAGATTTTAGCGTTAGCTAATGCATTACCAGGACCCATCGCCACCAAAATGGCCGGCTACATTGGTTTTGATGTAGGAGGGGTGGTAGGAGCAGTGATTGCTGAATTTGCCACCATTGCACCGTCCCTAATTTTAATGATTGTCCTGTTGCAGTTAATCTTCAAATATAAAGATTCACCACGAGTGAAGCGATTATCCAAAATCGTTGTGCCGACGGTGGCGATTTTAATGGCAGGTCTTACTTTTGACTTTTTTAAAACTTCCTATAGCTCAAATGGGTTGGTTCAAACCATCATCATTGCTGTAGTGAGTTTATTATTATTGGAAAAATGGAAGGTGCATCCTGCCTTCGTAATTGTAGGCGGCTTAGCCTATGGTGCACTATTTTTAAGTTAGTTAATAAAAAACGTCATTCTATCTAGCAAACAAGATAGAATGACGTTTTTTTAGCTCCCCCGATAGATTTGATAGCCGAAAGGGGATATAAGCAGAGGAACATGATAATGATTTTCTAAATTGGCAACACCAAATCGGACAGGTACCTGGTCTAAAAATAACGGATTAGGAAGCTCAAGGTACTTACTTCGAAAGTATTCTCCGATATGGAAGTTCAATTCATATATGCCAAGCTTTATTTCTTCCTCTGAAAGAAACGGTTGATCTAACCGTCCATCAGAATTGGTTTTAGATGTCTTTAACAAGTGACGTTCCCCGTTTGAAAAGTAATAAAGCTCGATTGTAACATTTGAGGCAGGCTGACCATGAGTTAAATCAAGTATATGTGTTGTTAATCCAGACATAGCGGCACCTCTCTTTTATGTAATAAAACTACCACCAAGAGCAAGCTTAGGCTAACTCTTCGTAGTAGTTAAATCTGCGATAAATTCATGTTCTTGATAGTTAAAATAATCCTCGAGAATTTCTTTTTGATTATCAAGAAAAAGTTGATTCGCTACTTCAGTAACCAATTTCGGAATACCAAATCTCATTCCGGAAAGAGCAGAAGCTAGGATTCCGCAGCTGATTAATGCCGAATAGTTGAAAGCAAATAGACCGTGCAGGAGTTTTTTACCTTCTTCATCGCGGCTTTGGAGAGCAAACCCTGGGCTGAGATAGGGGTGTGAATCAATCATTGGATTAGAGATTTCATCTGGTGCCTTGTAGCGATCGCCCCAGCGGATGATGTATTTTTCTACTAACCTAAGCTCCGGCCGTAAAGCTGGATCGGTAACTAAACCGGTACTGATTATTAAGAAGTCAAAGGTAAATGCCCCTTGAGGTGTGGTCACGACCGCACCTTTATCCGTATCTTCTACATTAAGCCATGGTGAAGCTAAGTGCAGTTTGAAACCTGGCCATGAAGAGGCCCGTCCGAACGTATCATTGGTCGGAGGCTGGCTGTGTTTAAAGAAATGGGACATGACCTTATATTTATTTTCGTCCGATAGTACTTGGAAACGTTCAATCAATCCTGATCCTTCCATCTGACGGATGGGGTTAATTCTCTGCATTTCATTACGGCGTACAAAGACATGTGCTTCAGCGACACCGTTTGTCAGCGCAAAATGTGCATTATCAAAGGCAGATGCTCCTCCACCCAAAATAGCCACCTTTTTACCTTTTAAAGCTTGAAAATCAATTGGTTTTGAAGTGTGTGCGTAGAGATGGAGCGGTAACTTTTCTGCAATCATAGCTGGGACGTGCCACTCGCCGCCGCCTTGAATACCTGTTGCCAAAATGACTTTTCGTGTTAATAGTGTGTTTTCATCTATTCCTTGGCCAGCTAAGTGCAGCCGGAATAGATCATCTTCTAAAGGCTCAATTAGATTAAGAGTGACCTTGTTTCGAACTGGAATACCAAGGACCTTCCGATACCAGCGCAGGTAATTCATCCAGTCTCCCCGTGGTATCTTGTCGATTGCTTCCCAGCTTTTTGCCCCAAATTGTGTCTCCCACCAAGATCGGAAGGTCAGAGAGGGGATCCCAAGGTCAATGGAAGTTATCTGTTTAGGTGTCCTTAATGTCACCATCCGGGCGTAGGTTTCCCAGGGTCCTTCAAAGCCCTCTGGGTTTTCGTCCAAAACAAGGATGTTCGTGATCCGTTCCCGCATCAGTCCAAAAGCGGCGGCTAAACCGCTTTGACCGCCGCCGATAATAATTACGTCATAGACATGTCCTGCAGGATGATGGATGGGACGGACCCAATCTTTTTCACCGAATGAAAGATAGGAGAGATCTTTTTTGACTTGTTGGTTCAATGCTTCTAGACTCATAAACTATCATCTCTTTCAATTCTATTTTTAAATAAGCACCAGGATTACTTTTTTCACAAAATCGTACGATCAGTCACTTTCTCTTCTAACCTAAGCAAGGCAATTTTATATATTTCTGTGAGAGCTGTTTCAAACTCTACCTCTTTTGAATGATGGATTCTTGCCCCTATCGAATCGAAAACTTGTTGCTTGGTTTTGCCGCGAACCGCCAGAATGAAAGGGAAGCCGAACTTTTCCATATATCGTTGATTCATTGTGATCAATTGGTTGTATTCTAACGGTGTAAGGCTTTGTAAGCCGGCTCCTTTTTGTTCCTCAATGGAATCAGCCGTCATTGCCACCCGGTCCCCTAGATTGGGGTGGGCATTAATGAGCGCCAATTTTTGTTCTAATGAGGAGTTTTTCACGATATTAACCATTTCTTGGTGTAAGTGATCAAGTGAATGGAAGGGTTTTAAGCCTTCTACTTGTTCGGCAATCCAGGGTGAATGCTCAAAGATTCCGCCCATGATTTCCATAAATTGCTGAAAGGTTGTCTCGTTAATTTTTTCAATCGTATACATAGTTCAAATCCTCTCTTTACAAGCCTTTAACGTCAGGGGCTAAGGGTGAATCTGGAACAACGGTTAAGGAATGCTTAGGTTGCTTAGAAAGTACTAGATTTAACAGGATGGCACAAATGCTGCCTGTAATAATCCCATCCCCAACCAGAATTCGGAGAGTTTCCGGAAGAACTTTAAACAATTCAGGAACGACCGTTGACCCAAGACCTAATGAAATCGAGCAGGCAATGATTAATAGATTGTTATTGTCAGAAAAATCGACGCGGCTCAACATTTTAATCCCAGAAGACACCACCATCCCAAACATGATGACTGTTGCTCCGCCGAGAACAGCAGTGGGAATGATCGTTGCCAAAGCAGCAATTTTAGGAACAAGTCCTAAGCCGATTAAAATAAAACCTGCTGCAATCGTAACACTTCTATTTTTGATTCCTGACAGCTGGACAAGACCGACATTTTGAGCAAAAGTACTGTATGGAAAGGCATTAAACAAACCGCCAAGTGTAAAAGCAATTCCTTCTGTTCGGTAGCCGCGGATGATGTCTTTCTCAGACAGATCTTTACCCGTAATTTTACTTAAAGCGAGGAAGGCGCCTGTTGATTCAACGAGGATAACCGTTCCGACAATAATCATTGTTAATACCGGGACAATCTCAAAGGAGGGAACGCCGAAATAAAAAGGAGTCGGAATTCGGAACCAAGCGGCATCTGTGACTGCTTGAAAGTTAACCTTTCCCATAAAAGCAGCTGCAATGGTTCCTGCGATAATTCCAATTAATACTGATATGGCACGCATAAAACCGGTAAAGAAACGATTCATTAATAAGATGAAGGCTAAGACACCAAAAGAAAGGATCAGGTTTTCAGCAGACCCAAAATCAGGGCTTGTTGCGCCTCCGCCCATATTCTTTATCCCAGTTGGAATGAGTGATAAACCGATAATAATGACGACCGTTCCCGTAACAACAGGTGGGAAGAGTTTTAATAATTTCCCATAGACATTGGCAAAAAGGATAATGAATAATCCGGCTGCGATAATCGATCCATAAATAGCTGTAATTCCATAATTGGTGCCAATCGTAATCATTGGAGATACAGCAACAAATGATGTACCTAAAACAACCGGAAGGCCGACACCAATATATTTATTATTGATGGATTGAAGGAGCGTGGCGAGCCCACATGTCAGCAAATCAATTGCAATTAGGAATGCTTGCTGATGAGCAGTAAATTTTAATGCTCCGCCTACGATCAGTGGGACTAGAATGGCTCCTGCATACATGGCAAGAACATGCTGTAAACCTAATGAGAAAATTTTTGGCTTTCCGATTTTTTCGTTCATGAGTAAAACCTCCCTTAAAATATGTCCCATCACCAATGTCACAAAATATAACATGCTATGTAATGATTAGTTACATAATAATCAATCAGCCTTATACTGTCATTGTGTAAACTAACTAAAAATTCAGATTTACGTTATTGATTCTGAACAAAAAACAAAAGCAGAAGCGTTGCATCTGCTTAGTTTGCTAATAACGACTTGATTCTTAGGGCAAGTCTGATTTGCAGAGTTGTTTCAGAATCCTTCAAGCTTTTGCCAAGCATTTCCTCACATTTTTCGATTCGATAAACCACGGTATTGCGATGAACGAACAATCTTTTTGCAGTCTCGGAAATCTGACAGTGTGTTTCTAAATAAACAGATAAGGTTTCTAATAAAGATTGTGCTTCCTCTGTTTTTGTTTGAGTGAAACCGCTAAGAACGAAGGAATAATAATTTTTTAAGTCTTCAAGGGGAATTTGCCGCAATAATTCCATAATGTCTTTTGTGTGATAGGTTTGAATAAATCGAGTTTTCTTTGACAGTTTACCTTGTGATAGGGCGTCGGTTGCTTCTGTATAACCGTTTTTTGTATGTAAGAAATTCTGACATATTGTACTTACGCCAAAAGAAATCGTGTTTCCTGAATAGTTGAACACTTTTTCTTGAAGCTGCAATAAATTTGTCTCAACATATGCGGCAGGGGTAAAGGGGGAATCTTGGATTTCAAAAAGAAGAATACATGAATCGCCTTTTTTGAAAAAGTGAATTTTAGGTGTGTTAGCTGATAATTCCCCTTCGATAAAATCAAAAATATCATCCTCCTTCTCGTGGCGTTGAGTGTAAGTGGGGTGCTGAAGGTCTCCGTCGATTTTACCGGCAGCACAAATATACATTTGGCTATGGTGTAATGAAAACTCCGCTGCCCGGCCGATAATTTCTTCTTGGGAGGCAAATGCGCCATTCAAAAAATGAAGAAAGAAATCATTACGAATGCTTCGGTCATGCTGTTTTAGTGCATTTTCTTTTAATAGCGAAAACGAAATAACATTCGCAGCTTGTTCTATTGTTAATAAGGTTAATTGATCTGTTTTCTGGATTTCTCCCATAATCATCAGAAATCCGTTTTTCTTTTCGCTAATATTTACAGGAAATAATGTGCAGTCTTGTTTTGTTGATAAGATAGAAAAAGTAATTGGGTATGATTTAGTTGCTGGGATCGAAGTTCCATCTAATAATGAAGTGAAGTCCGTGTTGCTTGTTAGCTGTGAAATAGGCTTTAGATGTTGATTGATTAAATGTACTGGGTGATTGATCATTTGGGATAAATCCTCTAGTAAAGATTGAATCCCTCTTCCTTGCATGATAATGTTTGTAAATTGCTTATGTGTTTCAAGTACTAATTTAAGTTCCGCTGCTCTTTTATTAAGAATGCTATGAAAAGTTAAGTTTACTATTTGTCCTAGAGATAAATCTAAGGGAAGCTCTATGATTGGTATGGTTAACTCATTTGCTAAGGTGATCACTTCTTGAGGAATATGATCTAAAAAACGTTTTGTTTTAATACCCAGACATGCACAGTTTTGTTGGGACATTGCTTTTACTAATTCGGTAAGCATATGAGGGGCGTCTTTAAAATGATAAGCTGTAGTGATCAGAAATTCATTCTGGTTTAAAAACTGAATGATATCAGGTGCATCCATCATATTGACCGACTTCACTTCGCGGTTTTTTCCAGAAGCTCCAGCGATGATTTGCATTCCCTCTAATTGAGGAATGGTTAATAGTTCATATACTTTCATCAAAAACACTCCTTATGGAAGAAAATATAACATTATAAGTTAGGAAATCTCTGTATATTGTATCAAACTTTAGTTATTTTGCCTAAAAAATTTAGAAAATTTTTACGAATCCGCTAATGTAGTTCAATTGTGGGGATTGTAAACTATTAATATAGCTATTGATGTTATTATTTCTAACGTTAAAAGGAGAGAAGATGATGGCCATTCAAGTGAACAAACAGTTTTTAGATAAGGGCCAGGTTGGAGCTATGATTGAATGGCTTGCTTCATTTGGTCAAACTGAAAAGGGAGGAGTAACAAGACTTTTGTATTCACCCGCCTGGCAAAAAGCTCAGCAGGCATTAAAAGAGAAAATGGATCAAATGAAGTTTCAAACGTATTATGACAGTGTCGGAAATTTATTCGGTAGATTGCCAGGTACAGAACCTGACGAGAAAACCATTCTGACAGGTTCACACATTGATACTGTTATAGAAGGAGGCAAATACGATGGAGCTTATGGTATTATTGCCAGCTTCATAGCAGTCTCGAGGTTATTTGAAGCATACGGATACCCTAAAAAAACAATCGAAGTGGTTTCTTTGTGTGAGGAGGAAGGAAGCCGCTTCCCATTAACCTTTTGGGGGTCAAGAAATATGAGCGGTGCCTATTCACTGGACCGTATAAAGGATATCAATGATGCTGATGGAATAGATTTTCTTCACGCCATGAAATCTGCTGGCTTTGATCCAGGTCAATATATAACGCCAGTTCGAGATGATATCGACCGATTTGTGGAAATTCATATCGAACAAGGCATGGTTTTGGAAAAAAATCAAAACCAAGTGGGGATAGTCAGCCATATTGTCGGTCAACGCCGCTATACCATTCAAGTGTTAGGAGAAAGTAATCATGCTGGTACCACGCCGATGCATTATCGTAAAGATGCGGTCACTGCGGTATCGCACATGATTTCTTACTTAACCGAAAAAACAAAGGAAATGGACAAAGGATTAGTTGCAACCGTTGGCAGCCTTAAGGTTAAACCTAATGTAGCAAATGTAGTCGCCGGTGAAGTGGAGTTCAGCCTGGATATACGGCATCATGAGGAAAGCGTGATCGATCAATATTGCGGAGAGATTTTTGCTGAGTTTGCAAGGGCCGCTACTAGGCAAGGTATGGAACTTTTCATTTCTCAGTGGATGGATGTTAAGCCGGTTAAAATGGATGAACAGATGGGAGCATGGACACGGGAACTTGCCGAGAAAAAAAATATTCGATACCAAGATATGATCAGCGGAGCTGGGCATGATGCCCAGGTTTTCGGTGATGTCTGCCCGACTTGCCTTTTATTTGTTCCCAGTCAGAAGGGAATTAGTCATTCGCCAAGTGAATATACGTGTCCGGAAGATTTAGAAGTAGGAATTGATTTGTTAACCGAGGTTTTATATAAATTAGCCTATTAAAGGGAGATGGAAAAGATGGTCTTTTCTGAGTTACATACACCAAAGCGTACGATTATGACTCCCGGCCCGGTCGAAGTGGATCCGCGTGTATTACGTGCAATGAGTACACCGATTTTAGGACAATTTGATCCGGCTTTTACAAGTATTATGAATGAAGTAATGGAAATGCTCCGGCAAGTTTTTCGAACAAAGAATCATTGGGCTTTTCCAATTGATGGGACATCACGTTCCGGTAATGAAGCGATCCTTTGCAGTATTATTGAACCTGGTGACAGTGTGCTTGTCCCCATTTATGGCCGCTTCGGGCACTTGTTAGTCGAAATTTGTGAACGGTATGGGGCAGAGGTTCATACGATCGAATGCCCATGGGGAGAAGTATTCGATCCAGAGGATGTTATAGCAAAATTGAAGGAAGTAAATCCAAAAATTGTTGCCATCGTTCATGGTGAAACGTCAACAGGGAGGCTGCAGCCGCTTGCGGAAATCGGGAAGGCATGCCGGGAACTGGATATTTTGTTCGTAGTGGACGCGGTTGCCTCTATTGGGGGAGTGGAAGTCAATACAGATGAATGGTATATTGACGGATTGATTGGCGGAACCCAAAAATGTTTATCTGTTCCTTCTGGGATGGCGCCTATCACCTATAATGATCGAATTGAAAACATCTTATTTGCCCGAAAAAAGGTGGAACGCGGGATTGCGACGGAGGAGGATTTGCGTTATACCCGAAGTAAACATCCGATTGCCAGCAATTATTTTGACTTAAGTATGCTTCAGGATTATTGGGGCCCAAGAAGACTCAATCATCATACAGAAGCAACTTCGATGATTTATGCACTGCACGAAGGATTGCGGCTTGTTTTGACAGAAGGGCTTGAGCAGCGATTGGAGCGTCATAAGCAGCACGAAAAAGCCTTGATTGCTGGACTCGAAGCGATGGGGTTAACACTTTTTGGAGATACAAGTAACAAGCTTACTTGTGTCACTTGTATCGAAATTCCAACCGGTGTGAATGGAGAATCGGTTCGGAAAATGCTCCTTGAAGAATTTTGCATAGAAATAGCCTCCTCATTTGGACCCCTGCATGGGAAAATATGGCGGATTGGGACGATGGGCTATAGCTGCCGAAAGGAAAATGTCCTCTCAGTATTAGGCGCATTAGAAGCAGTTTTGATTCGTCATGGAGTTAAGGTTAATCGCGGAGAAGCATTGCAGGCATCCCTTGATGTATATAAAGCAAAACGCACAACTGGAACAGCAGTTGAAAAGTTATCCTAAATTTACCACTATGGAAAAATCAATGATACACATACATGCGCGGATGCATGAGGATAATACTTTTGTTAAAGAAAACAAAAGGGAGTGTTATTGATGCCATTCGGAGCTCATGAAGCAATGGAAGTCCATGAAATATTAACAGAAAAAATTAATATGATTAACCATTTTAATCTATATGCACAACAAGCGAAAAACCCTCAGTTAAAAGAAATGATTCATCGTCACTTACAGGAAGAAATTAAATCTTATGATACTGTGGTCTCTTATACACATGATTATCAAAATTTTGCTCCAATGTCGGCAAATACCCATGTTAGTTCCGTTAAACCTGATCAAATTCAATATGGTTTAAATAATCCAAGCATGGTAACCCCTGAGAGCAACACAACTTTTAATGACTATGAAATCGCAAGTGCCTTGCTGATCTGTCATAAGAATGGTGCAGCAAATGGAGTAAAGGCTAGTTTAGAAATTGCCGACCCGAATCTTCGTCAAGTTCTACTAAATGGTGCTGTTAACTGTGTGAATCAAGCCTATGAAGTATTTTTATTTATGAACCAGCAGGGGCAATATCAGATTCCAACGATGAGAGATCATACTGCGAAAACCTATTTACACACTTTTCAGCCTGTCAATGAATCATTAAAAGCTCAGTATATGGTTAATCCTGGTCAAACTCAAAGTGTGGATCAAGGGATGATGGTTAACAACATGATGGGCGGCACTCAAATGAACCAGCCAACACATGTTTCAAGATCAGGCCAAAATATGATGCCGATGGGTCAAGTTGGCGGAATGTCAACTGGATCAATGCAGCAGCAACAAGTTCAAAACCCAATGTATGGTCAAATGAAGGGCAATCAATCTAATATACAGAACGGCTCTCAGTATTTTAATCATTAAGGCTTTTCCTAAGTGGACATGGCAGATAGAAGCCATGTCCACTTTTGTTTCGGCATTATTTATAATCATAGAGGATTGTCCCATTCCAATTTTTCATCTGCGAATATGATTAATAAAGGCAGGTGAGAGAGTTGTATTTAGTTGGTTTTTATTCGCCAAAAGCAAAATCAGGGGTAACTGAATTGTCTGTTTCCATTTATCATTGGTTAAAAACAAACACTAATTTATCCGTTGCTTTCATTTCCTATGGTTCCTTAGAAAGAGAAAATCCTTCAAATGAGTTGATCCATGAATTTTCTAAATTGTCCGTTCCCGAACAAAAGCGCAAAGTCAAACAAATGAAGAAAGCGCATGATATTACCATTTATGATGCATCAAGCCAATTATCAGAAGGGGTATTAAAGCTTTTACCCATCGTTGACCGTTTGTTTGTTGTCGGGGAAGAGCATAAAGAATTTGCGTACAATCTCCAGCAAATCATCCAATTTGATAAAATGTTTGATAGAAACGTCCAAAGTTTTATAGCTCATTTACGAGGCAATAAAACGTTTATTCTTCAGGAAAGTAAGGACAACCATGTGATCGGGTTTAATTATTCCAAGCAGGATACGGATGATATTGGCCAAATGATCTATTCTGATTATGTAACACATTACTTAAATGAGAAATTAATTGATAAAAACGAGAATGTTTTTCGAAAAATCAAGAAAATTCCAAGGGAAGATTTCTCTAATGGCCTTTATGAATTGGGACTTGATTACGAAAAAGCTATCCTGTATGAAAGGTACGTTAAGTTCCGAGAGCTTATGGGACAGACCTACGAAGACGCCCTTGAAGACCTCTTTCCACTATTCATGCACACCCCCTTCCCACAAATCCTAGACAAACTTCAAGCCGAACTCTACATGATCTCCAAGCTCAATTTCTAACTTTTGCGGTGCCTGTCACCATTTGTACTGCCAGGATGTTAGAAATGTCCTGGCAGTTTCTATGTGAAAATAAGAGAATTAAATGGAAAGTTTCTCTATTGTGGGTTACGATTTGAGTAAGATGTAAATTATATGAAGTGATTGAATTATTATAGTTCACACATCTATTCGACGACGAAGGGTGATATGCATGAAATATAATTTTGATGAGATTGTTAACCGCAGAGGGACCTATTCCATCAAGTGGGATGGCGGTGAAACGATTAAAAAGTTTGGTCTTACAGACAGGTATGACGAAGAGACGATTCCCTTGTTTACGGCAGATATGGATCTACCCGTTCCACAGCCCTTAATTGATGCCTTACATAAAACAGTTGATCATCGAATCTTCGGTTATTCCATCTTTCCGGACGAGTATTTTGAAGCGATTCAACACTGGTTCCAAAAGAGACATAATTGGGAAATTAAGAAGGAAGAAATTATTTATAGCCCCGGAACCGTTCATGCCTTAAATATTGCCGTCCGAACATTCACTCATCCAGGTGAAGGTATTATCATTCAACGGCCAGTTTATCCTCCGTTTACGGCAGCGATTGAAGCTAACGGTCGAGAACTCTTAAATAATGCGCTAAAATGTGATGAAGACGGTTATTATCATATCGACTTTGCCGATTTTGAGAAAAAAGCTAAAGATGAAAAGACAAAAATGTTTATATTATGTAACCCCCATAATCCCACTGGACGGATCTTTAACCAAGAAGAACTTCGGAAATTATCCGATATTTGTGCAGCAAATGATGTGCTGATTGTGGCAGATGAAATCCATGGGGACCTAGTCCGCCAAAATCAAACTTTCACACCAATCGCAAAAGTAGTGGAGAATGCAGACCATATTATCTCGTTTACAGCCATTAACAAAACGTTTAATCTGGCCGGGCTGCACTGTACAAACGTGATTATCACCAATCCTAAACATCGAAAAAACTTTACCCGTGTAATGGGTAACCATTTACCGTCACCTTTCACCGTATCAGCCTTGATATCTGTGTACCATGATGGTGATGAGTGGCTCGAGCAGCTGAAGGAATACATTGACGGGACAATGGAATGGGCCGTTGAATTTTTAGCTAAAAACATGCCTAAGGTAAAGGTAAGAATCCCTGAAGGAACATATATTATGTGGATGGACTTTAGCGGGTATGGCTTAACTCCGGAAGAGGTTCATGATCGTATTTATAATAAGGCAAATGTTATTCTTGAAGACGGAAAAATGTTTGGTGATGAAGGACTAAACTATCAAAGAATTTGTATCCCATCACCACGTCCGATGATAAAAGAAGCGTTTGAGAGAATAGCCAGGGAATTTGAAGAGATAAAATAAAACAGCATAAAATATTTTTTTAAATTCAAAGAAGCAATGCCATATCCCAGAAGAGGGGTATGGCATTGCTCTTTCTATTTTCTAAGTATAATGGTTACTTTTTCGCTGATAACCATTTAGCGACAACGGCTACATCGTCACCTGAAATCACGCCTGCAGGCATACCGTTTTTACCATTTTTAATAATATGTTCTATTTCACTTTGGTTATATTTAGAACCAATTTTAGTTAAGGCTGGGCCGGCTCCGCCTTGTAATTGGTCACCATGGCAAGTAATACAGTTTTTCCCGACAATATCCTCCGCATTTCCTGCAGATGCAGCGGAGGTAACATTTCCATTCGCAGATACAGGTTCAGAATTTTTAGGACCTTCGTAAACGAAAAGTAAAAATACCAAGCCTGCTGCTAATAGGATATTGAATCCAGTTATCATGGTTGTTTTTTTCATATGAATCTCCTAATTAGTTATTTTCAGAAAAAAGAATGCCAATTAAAAAAAATGGACCATACAAGGGTGTTGATTAATAAGCCTACGATAAATAGAGTCCATTGATTTTTCTTCTGTTCCCAACAAGCGACAATCAGAGCTAAACCAACTAGAACTCCGATAAAGGCAAGCCAAG
>Ga0308175_100000857_pt1 | contig 20162 bp, 8 predicted proteins | sample PhyCR1_3_FD_203893 | JGI IMG/M metagenome (GOLD analysis project Ga0308175, IMG submission 203893) | Soil microbial communities from UC Gill Tract Community Farm, Albany, California, United States - DLSLS.C.R1 | ecosystem: Environmental > Terrestrial > Soil > Agricultural land | place: USA...
GGCTGGCGGTGCTGGCGCTCGGGGGGCATAGCCGGGCCGCCACCGATCGGGCGACGCCGGTCGGATCGGCTGCTTGTGGGGCGCTGGAGTACGGGGGGCCGGGTAAGGCTCAGGCGCTGATCGTCTCCGACCTGCCGCTGCAAGGGGACTCGCGGCGCCGCTCGGAGCAGATGAATGAAGCGATTCGGCTCGTGCTGCAGGGAGGGGGGTGGCGCGCCGGCGACCTCAGGGTCGGCTTCCAAGCTTGCGACGACTCGGAGGCCGACACCGGGCTTTGGAGCAAGGCGCAGTGCCGGGCCAATGCGCGGGCCTATGCCGCGGATCCGGGCGTGCTGGGGATTATCGGCACCTACAACTCCGGCTGCGCCGAAGTGATGATCCCGATTCTCGGGCGCGCGCCGGGCGGGGGCCTGGCGATGGTCTCGCCGGGCAACACGCTGATCTGCCTGACGCAGGCGAGCCCGAGCTGCCCGAAGGGCCAGCCCGGCAGCCTCTATCCCGCCCGGCACAACTACTTCCGCGTCGTTCCCAACGACGCCTACCAGGGCGCCGGCCTCGCGAGCTTTGCCAAGAGCTCGGGCATCCGGCGCGCTTACGTCCTCTACGCCGGCGCCGATCCGACCAGCCTCGGGCAGGCGAGGACCTTCCGTGGCGCCGCGCGGAAGCTCGGCATCAAGCTCACCGGCTTCACGGCGTGGAACGTCAGCGCCTCCAATTACATGGGCCTGATGAAGAAGGTCGCTCGGACCCACCCGGACGGGGTGCTGCTGGCCGGCCTCACCGAAGAGAACGGCGCTCGACTAATCAAGGACAAGGTCGCGGTGCTCGGCCCCAACCGCGGCGTCAAGCTGCTCGCGCCCGACGGGTTCGCCCAGCAGTCGACGATCGATCTCGCCGGCTCGGCTTCGCGCGGCATGTTCGCCAGCGTCCCCGGCCTCGTGCCCCAGGACCTCACCGGTCCCGGCCGCAAGCTCGTCGCCGAACTGAAACAGGAAGTCGGCGGCTCGGTCGAACTGTTCGCTCCCTACGCCGGCCAGGCGGCCGACGTGCTGCTCGACGGGATCGGCACCGGCACCACCCGCGCCGGGGTGATCGGCGCGCTGCGCCAGACCAAGGTCGAGAACGGGATCATCGGCAGCTTCCGCCTCCTCCCCAGCGGCGACCCGAGCGTCGGCCCGATCACCGTCTCCGTGGCGAAGAGCAGCTTCGTGCCCGAGCACGTGGTGAAGCCGAGCGCCGCGCTGGTCAACGCGGCGCGCCGTGGCTGAACAGGCCAAGGCCTCACTCGCCCTCGTCCCGCTGCTGTGCGCGCTGGCCCTCGCCGGTCCCGTCGCGGGCGCCGGAGCCGAAAGCGTCACGCCGGTCCAGGGGGGCTGGGTCGGGAAGACCTCGGCGGGACTGCCGGTGAGCTTCGTGGTGAAGGGCGCCAACGTCCTCGACGTCCACTTCCGCTTCAGGTGGGGCTTCTGCGGCACCTATGAATCCCACCTCCCCAACACCGACCCGATCGACGCCGCCGGCCACTGGAGCTTCGAAGACTCGAGGGGTCAGACGATCGAGGGCGCCTTCGTCGCTCCCGACCGGGTCGAGGGCACGGTGGTCGCGGTCGAACGGGAGTTGCCGAGCTGCCCGGAAACCCGCGCCACCTTCGTCGCCTCGCCCGGGGAAGTGCCGCCGTTCGTCAAGCCCCGGGCGTTCGCGGTGCAGAACGCGAACACCGGCCGCCTTGCCCGGCGCCCGAGCAAGATCGTCCTCGGCAAGCACGGCTCCTTCTCCATCCACGGCCTCAGGTGGCGGCGCTTCGGCGCCCCCAGGGCTTATGCGAGCGGCACCGCTTCGATCCGCAGGGGCGGGCGCCGGTGGAACCCGGCCGCCTCGGTGCGGCTCAGCTTCCTGATCGACGACGGCCCCAACCGGCGGATCTATTCCGTCCTCCGCTACGTCCTGCACGGAGCCGTCCCCCACGGATTCGCCCGCCGCGGCTTTCAGTTCTTCGGCTGACGTGGCTGTACGGTGACTCGATGAGCGGGAGGCTGCAGCGGCGGGGCAACGGCTCGCACGCCGCGATCGCGGGACGCCACCGGCCGGGACCGGGCGAGACCCCCTCGCTGGGAGAGGTTCGCTCGGCCCTCGCTGAGCGGCTGCGCGAGCGGTTGCCGGAGCTGCGGGCCGCCGTCGCCACGCGGGTGCACGCGATCTCGAACCCACACGAGGTCGCCGACCCGGCCTACCTGCAGAGGCTCGACGAGGCCCTCGCCACGGCGATCGACTACCGGCTCGCGGTGCTGGAGGTCGGAGAGCGGCAGGCGCCGCCCGTTCCGCCGGCGCTGCTGGCGCAGGCCCGGCTGGACGCGCGGGACGGGGTGGCGCTGGACACGGTGCTGCGGCGGTACTTCGCCGGCAACGCGCTCTTCGCCGACTTCCTCGGCGAGGAAGCGGAGCGGGCCGGCGTCTCGAGCTCGGCGCTGCGTCGCCTGCTCGGCATCCAGGCCACGGCGGGGGACCGGTTGATCGCCGCTGTCAGCGCCGAGCACGCCAACGAGACGAGGAAGGGGCCGAGCAGCGCCGCCGAGCGGCGGCGGGACTGCGTCAAGAGCCTGCTCGCCGGCGAGCTGGTCGACCACTCCGAGCTCGGCTACGACCTCGACGCCTTTCACCTCGCTCTGATGGCGAAGGGGGAGGGGGCGCAGGACGCGGTGCGGGGGCTTGCCAAGCGACTCGACCGTCGCCTGCTCGCGGTGCAGAGGGAGGAGGAGCCGACCTGGGCGTGCTGGCTCGGCGGTCAGCGGCCGCTCGCGGCCGAAGAGGCGCTTGCCGCCCTCGGCGAGCTCGTCCCGCAAGGGGTGTTCGTGACGGTCGGCGAGCCGGGGGAGGGGCTCTCCGGATGGCGCTTCAGCCACCGCCAAGCCAAGTTCGCGCTGCCGGTCGCCGAGCGGACGGACAGGCGCGTCGTCCGTTACGGCGACGTCGCGGTCCTTGCCTCGATCGCTCGCGACGATCTGCTCGAGGCCTCGCTGCGCCAGCTCTACCTGGAGCCGCTCGCCCGCGCCCGCGACGGTGGCGAGCTGGCGCGACAGACGCTGCGCGCCTACTTCGCCGCCGAGCGCAACGTCTCCTCGACCGCCGCCGCCCTCGGCATCGACCGCCGCACGGTCGCCAACCGCCTCCGCGCCGTCGAGCAGCTGCTCGGCCGCCCCCTGAAGGGCTCGCTGGCCGACCTGGAGATCGCTCTCCGCCTGGACGACTAGGGACACCCGCCGCTTTCCCACCTTGCTGAATCGGCGGTGGGGAATGGCACAGATTGGGGAGGAGCCCTGGCTTCGGGCGCGCCAGGATCGACCCATGAGGACGAGCAGGCACCTGGTTCACCTAACCGCGATCGCCGTCGCCCTGGTCTTCGCCGCCGCGGCCTTCGGTGCCCGCAAGGTCGAGTGCCTCGGGAACATCTGCATCGCCGACAACGGCGGCATCTCCCCGTCCAAGCTTCCGCGGCACGGGAGCGCGCCGATCACCGCCCGCCTGATCGGCGAAATCAGCACCCGCGACGGCAGCCACCCGCCGGCGCTCCGATCGGTCGACCTGGACGTCGACAGGACGATCGGCATCGACGCCGTCGGCCTGCCGACCTGCACGCTGGGGAGGATCGAAGCCACCACCACCGCGGAAGCCAGACGGGCCTGCGGCAAGGCGATGGTCGGCTCGGGCGAGGCCGAAGTCGAGGTGGCCTTCCCCGAATCGACGCCTTTCTCGGCGCAGGGGCCGCTGCTCCTCTTCAACGGCGGCGTCCACGGCGGCACCACGCGCGTCCTCCTCCACGCCTACGTCGCCGTGCCGGCGCCGACGGCGATCGTCACGACCGCCACCGTGAAGCGCATCCACAGGGGCCGCTTCGGGCTCGAGATCGAGGCGAGGATCCCACCTATCGCCGGCGCCGCCGGCTCGGTGACCAGGTTCGAGCTGAAGGTCGGCCGCAGGTTCACCTACGAGGGCAGGAGGAAGAGCTTCCTCACGGCGAGCTGCCCGACCGGCAGCTGGGTGACGAAAGGGGAGGTCCTCTTCTCCGACCAGACCCGCGCCGGCCTGACCCACGTCTTCCCCTGCACTCCCAGCGGCTGAGCGGGCCGCCCTCCCGGGTCGGCCCGCTCTCCTCCCCGTCAAGGGGACGACAGCTCCCTCAGTGAACGACGATCTTGCCCTTCATGAAGGGGTGGATCTGGCAGTGGTAGAGGAAGGTCCCCTTCTGGTTGAAGCGGACCACAGCCGCCTTGCCGGGGGCGATGACGCGGGTGTTGAAGCCCTTGCCGGTGGCGGTGTGGGCGGTGCCGTCGCGGTTGGCGAAGACGACGCGGGTGCCGCGGTCGACGCGAAGGGTGGGCGGGTGGTAGGCGAGGCCGGCGATCTTGACCGTGACCTTCCTGTCCTCGCTGCCGGCAGCGGTGGTGCTCCGCATGCCGACCAGGAGCAATGCCAGGGCCGCGAGGGCCGTCGCCGTCGCCACCGTCTTCCAGTTGCTTGGGAACCTCGTGGTCTTGATCATCGGCCCGGCATACGGAACCGGGCCGGCCGAGGTTCAGCGGACGGGAGGCCGCCTCAGCGGCCGCGGCCGCCCTCGGTCGCAAGCGCGTAGGCCTCCTCGGCGCCGAGGAAGGGGGTGAGCGTCATGTAGACGGCCACCGGGACCATCTCCGGCAGGCGCTCGGGCCCGCGCTGCTTGACGTAGTCGTAGAAGAGCGCGTAGAGGGCGCCTCCGATCGCCTCGGCGGTGATCGGAGGAATGTTCTCCCGCAGCTGGTAGCCCTGGGCCAGCAGGCCCTCCATCCCTTCGGTCACCCGCTCGCGCTGCTCGAGGGCCCGTTTGCCGGCCGCGTACATCTCCACCGCCCCGAGCCGCGCGTACTCGGGCTCCTGGACACCGAAGGTGAACATCGCCTCCTGGGTGGCCTGGACCGCGTTCTGCCAGTCGGCGGCACGGCGGAAGGCGGGCAGGGCCGCGGCCAGCATCTGGGAGGAGCCGCTGTCGAGAGCGGCCACCACGGCGTCCTCCTTGTTGGCGAAGTGCTCGTAGAAGGTGCGCTGGGAGGTCTTGGCGCAGTCGACGATGTCGGCGACGGTGGTCTCCGGATACCCCTTCTCGGAGACCACCGCGGCAAGCGCCCTGAGGATGCGCTCGGCCGGCGTCGAGGCGGCCTGGCGGTCCTCGAAGGAGCGGGGGCGGCGGCTGCGCCGGCGCGGAACCCGCAACGGCCCCGGCGGCGGCGGGTAGCAGAACATCCAGTCCCACAGCTGCGGCGCGAGCTCCAGCAGCTCCTGCTCCTGGCCGCGGTAGAGGCGCTTGTGGATCACCTTCTGGATCCCCCCGATCAGCGCGCGGACGATCTCCGAGGGCATCTCCTCGTGGCCCGGCGTCGCGTCGAGGATGCGCTTGACCTGGACCTCGAAGGCGTCGAGGGTGCGGTCGACCAGCGCCACGCCCTCGTGGCCCGCGCCGTAGACCTCGACGAAGCACATCTTCGCCGCGGCGGACTGGCTGACGATCCGCTCGAGCAGCATTTCGAAGCCCTTGCGGGCGCTCTCCTGGTCGCCCGGCTCGAGCCCTTTTTCGATCATCCCGAGGGCGGGACCGACAAGCGCCCCGATCGCCGCCAGGAAGCACTCCTGCTTGTCGGCGAAGTGCCGGTAGAAGGCGCTGCGGGAGACTCCGGACAGCTCGACCAGGTCGGCGACCGTGGTCGCCTCATAGCCCTTCTCGTCGACCGTCGCGACCATCGCCGCAAAGAGGCGTTCGCGCTGGTTGCGGTCGGCCTCCTCGCGCGGGGTCCCCCGGCCAGGCGGCAGTTTTTTCTCCCGCAACTGACTGGAATCCCCCCATGGCGTAAGCACCATCGCGGGGGGACTGTATCCATGGTTGAAGGCGTTTCCAGGCGCCGTTTTCGGCCTTCCTCTAGTTGGTACGCGACCGGCTGTGAGCCCGCTGGCGCGCCCCCTGCCACGCCTCCTCCACGGCCCATTCTAGAGCGAAATTAAGAAGATTGGCCCACTATTGGCTATTGCACCGGACCATTACGGCCTGAGAAGATGGTCCGCACCTGTATCCGATACACGAGTGGCCTCGGGACCGTTCGGGACTACGTCGCGTTTCCAAAAGATGGAGAGCACGGAGATCGGTTCGATTGGGCTGGGAGCGGGCTGAGCCCCCGTTTCTCCGCCTCAAGGGTACGCGTAAGTCCTAAATCTTCCGGCCTCCCTGAAAACTGAATTTTCCGCGTGCTCATGCGGTTTCTGTGCTTGGTACCGCATCTCGAACCGCCACAGAAACAGCGGACTTCTTGACAAAGTGGTCCGCCTGTGTTGTGATCCGGCGAGCCTTCGAGACGCTTGGGTTCGCTGACCGATGGCCCGTGGGGCGACCCGCGGAGGAGAAATAGGGACCTGGCTCCCCGCCAGGGGCCGCGCACCTGTCGCGGGGCATCAAAGGGGAGCTCGGGTCAAGGGACTAGGAGAGGTACGTGAGAAAGCACGCGAAGGCATCGTCCGCGGGAGCGACTCGATTCGCCGGTGCGGCCCAGATCGGGACCGCAGGCAGCTCTTCGACGATCCTCTCCTCCGCCGGCGCGCGCGACGGGAGCGGTGCGCCTTCAGCCCGCCGCTTCGGGCTCGCCCTCGCAGCGGCAGCCGCCCTCGCCGTGGCCTTCCTCTGCCTCGCCGCCGGCTCCGCCTCGGCCTCCTACATCCACCCGGAACCGAGTTACGAATTCGGCACCGACGGGACCCCGGCGACGACCATCGGGCAGATCGACTCGATGACCTACAACCAGGCGACGGATCAGGTCCTCGTCCTCAGCAAGGAATCGCCGCGCCACATCTACGCCTTCCACTTCAACGGGTTCGGCTCTTACTCGCCTTCACCGGCGCCGTTCCCGCTCGAAGTGCCGGGGGGTGGCGGCGACCCCCAGATCGACGTCGACAACTCCGGCACGGCCACCGCCGGGAACATCTTCTATTCCCAGGACGGCGAAGAACTGTTCGGCTTCGCGCCCAGCGGGTCGGAACTGGGGAGCTTCAGCCCGGAACCGAACGAGAAGTGCGGAGCCGCCGTCGACAAGACCGGGCACCCGTGGTCCGGCAACTACAGCGGCGAACAGGTCGAAGAGTTCGAATGGTCCGGCGGCGGGCCGATCAAGATCGTCGACACCAGCGGCCAGGGCAGCCCCTGCCACCTGATCTTCGACCGCTCGACCAACGACCTCTACGTCTCGATGTGGAGCAGCGGCCTCTGGCGCTACACCGCATCCAGCGGCTACTCCCCGGCCTCCGCGGAACAGATCGACCCGCGGGGCAACACGAAGATCGCGATCAACGCGGTCAAGCACGTCCTCTACGCCGCCCAGGGAGACACCGTCAAAGCCTACGACACCGCGAGCGGCTCGCAGCTCGAGGAATTCAGCACCAGCTGGGAAATCCGCGGCATCGCCGTCGACGACAACACCGACACCGTCTTCACCAGCAACACCAACACCAGCAAGGTCCAGGAGTGGAAGGGGGTCGTCGTCCCTGACGTGACCACCGGCCCATCGGAAGGAAACGCCACGGTGACCGGCTCGGTCGGCACCGCCGGCGCCGGTGAAGTCACGGAATGCAAATTCGAATGGAAAGAACAGGGCGCCCCGTCCTTCGAAGACGAAATCGACTGCACCCCGGCGGCGCCGTACACGACCGACCAGCCGGAAGTCTCGGCCGAACTCCCTGGTCTGGAAGGCGAGCACACCTACGTCTACCGGCTCGTCGCGACGAATGCCAACGGCACCGCCTACGGGGGTACGAACACGATCACCCCGCACAACGTCACCGGCATCCGGACGAAGCCGGCGACTGAAATCGAACGCGAATCGGCGACCTTCAACGCTTCGTTCGAAGGCAACGGCGAAGACACGACCTACTACTTCGAATACGGGATCGATTCGGTCGAAGAACACACGACCGCCGTCGAAGACGCCGGCTCTCCCACCGGAGCGGTCAACGTCAGCACGGACGTCAGCGGCCTCGTCGCCGGGCGCTCCTACCAGTACCGCGTGGTCGGGACCAACGGTCTCGGCAGCTCGACGGCCAACATCGAAACCTTCGAAACCGACGCGCCCATCAAGGAAATCGAGACGCTGCCGGCGACCGACGTCGAACCGAGCACCGCCACCCTTCACGGCTCGCTCAACCCGGACGGCTATGAAACCGAATACTTCTTCGAATACGGCAAGACGACGGCCTACGGGCAGCGAGCCCCGCTGACGCCGGCCGAAGTGGGGACCACCGCTCCCGGAACGGCCAACCTGAGCACCTCGGTCGCGAACCTCGAGTCCGGAACCGCCTACCACTTCCGTCTCGTCGCGACGAACTCGACCGGAACCAGCTACGGGGGTGACGAAGTCTTCGAAACCCCGCAGGCGCCGTCGATCATCTCCTTTGCCAGCGACAACGTCACCGCCACCACGGCCGAACTGAAGGCGAGGATCAACCCGAACGGCTACGACACCGAATACTTCTTCGAATACGGCACCACCACCGACTACGGCTCGAAGATCCCGGTGCCCAACGGGACGATCCCCGCCAGCAACAACGTCGAAGACGTGGTGGTGGAACTTACCGGGCTGCAGGGCACCACCTACCACTTCCGTCTCAGCGCGACGAACAGGTGGGGCACGACCACCACCGAAGACCAGAGCTTCACCTTCAACCCGCCGCGGGGCTGCCCGAACACGACCGTTCGCCAGGAGACGGGAGCTGCCTACCTGCCGGACTGCCGCGCCTACGAGCTGGTCTCGCCGGGCCGGGCCGGCGGCTCCGCGATCTTCTACGACGCCCCGTGGTCGCCCTATGCGAGCAATCCCGGCAGGTTCGCCTTCGTCGGCGCGATCAACGCCATCCCCGGCAGCGGCGAACCGCTGAACGGTGGCTTCGGAGACCTCTACGTCGCCAGCCGCACCAACACCGGCTGGGTGACCAAATACGTCGGCCTGCCCGGTTGGCACAGCATCGCGATGGGGCCCGAGCGCTGGTCCGGGCTCGGCATCGGCGCGGTGCCGACGGACCGCGCGATGAACCACTTCGTGATCTGGGACTGGGGCAACGTCGGCTTCACCACGGGCGGGGATCTGTGGGGTAACTCGACCCCGTACGTGTACGACAACGAAGGCCACGAGCTGGGGCGGCTCCCGACCAACTGGGAAGAAATCCCGAACTCGACGCTCGACACCAACCACGGAGGCTGGGAAGGCGACGCCAAGCTCTCCGGCGACTACACGCACTACGTCTTCTCCTCGCGGGAACTCCCCTTCGCCCCCGGCGGGCTCGACGAAGCCCCCGGGTCGGTCTACGACAACGACATCGCCGCCGGCACCGTGGTGGTGATCTCGAAAACCCCCGCGGGCGACGACATCCCGCAGGACCCGCTCGGCACCCGGGCGCCGTTCCCCTCGAAACGCGGCACGAACGGCGAAGAATTCATCGAAATCCCCGCCCTCTCGTCCGACGGCTCCCACGTCCTCATGTCGACCGCGGGACCAGGCGGCCGGTTCCACCTCTACATGACGGTCGACGACACGCAGCACTACGAAGTGTCGAAGGGCGAAGACGGCAAAAACCACGCGGTGACCTTCGCCGGCATGACGGATGACGGATCCACCGTCTACTTCACCTCGCCGGAACGGATGAACTCCGAAGACACCGACAGCAACGTGGACATCTACAAGTGGAGCGAAGCGACCGACTCGCTGACCCTCGTCTCGAAGGGGAGCGAAGGGACCGGCAACGGCAGCAGCTGCGGCGCCGGCTGGATCGGCGGCTGCTCCGTGGAAGTCGTCCCGCGCCCCTACCACAACGCGGGTGGCTCCACCGAGCCCCCGCTCGACACGGTGATGGCATCCGAAGCGGGCGACCTGTACTTCTACTCGCCCGAGCAGCTCGACGGGTCCCGCGGGGCGCTCGGCCTGCGCAACCTCTACGTCTACCGCGGCGGCGGCGTCCACTTCGTCGCGGCGCTCCAGCCGAGCTCGCCCTCGATGCGGATGAACGTCGCCCCGGACGGCAGCCACATGGCGCTGGTGACGCGATCGCAGCTGACCTCCTACAACGCGGGCGGGCACGCCGAGATGTACACCTACGACGCGGCGGCGCGAGCGATCAAGTGCGTCTCCTGCCTGCCGAGCGGCAACCCGCCCTCCGGTGACGTCGAAGCGAGCCAGAACGGCCTCTTCATGACGGAGGACGGGCGCGCGTTCTTCTCCACCGACGATTCGCTCGTCGCGCAGGACGCCAACGGCATCGAGGACGTCTACGAGTTCGTCGAAGGCCGGCCGCAGCTGATCAGCACCGGCACCGGTGACACCGCCGGCAACTCATTCCGGCCGGCGGGGCTCGTCGGAGTCAGCGAGGACGGCACCGACGCCTTCTTCGGCACCTACAACACGATGGTCCCGGAAGACGAAAACGGCGGCTTCCTGAAGTTCTACGACGCCCGCACCAACGGCGGCTTCCCGTTCAACAAACCGCCCGCGCCGTGCGCCGCGGCCGACGAGTGTCACGGCCCCGAGACGGCGCAGCCGGCCAACCCCATCATCAGCACCGGGGCGAACCTCAGCGGGCGCGGCAACTTCCACAAGGCCAGGCACAAGCGCCACCACAAGCGGCACCGCAAACACCACCACCAGCGGCACCACTGCAAGCAGCACGGCAAGTGCCACCACGGGAAGCCGGGGAGCAAGAAGGGCACGCGAGGTGGACGGCATGGCTGAGCGACCGAACGACCAGGAGATGACTATGAGCGCGACTGCTTCCACCCGACTCCTCGCCGCGGTCGCGGCAGCCCTCTTGGCGGCGACGATCCTCCTCTTCGGGGCGACCGACGACGCCGCCGCCAAATCGACGATCTTCTCCTATTCCAGCGGTCCGTCGACCTCCCAGGCGGGGGGGCACCCGGACATCGTCTCCACCTTCGTCCTGGGCAACCGCTTCACGCAGGGGCCGATGCCCTCCTGCGGGTGCAACGACCCCAAAGACATCATCCTGCACACCCCCGCGGGAGTGGTCGCGAACCCGCACGTCGTCTCGGTCTGCACGGCTGCCGAAGCAGCGACCTTCTCCTGCCCGCCGGACTCGCAGGCCGGGTTCATCGTGCTCAAGCTGTTCGAGTACAGCGTGATCCCGATCTACCGCACGGTGCCCCAGCACGGACAGGCGGGCCTCTTCCTCTTCATACCGCCGCTCGGCATCGCGATCCCGCAGTACATCGTCTTCAATTCGAGGACCGGCAGCGACTACGGCCTCGACATCGAGAACATCGGGATCTCGCACCTGCTGCCCTTCGACTACTACGCCCCCGTCTTCTGGGGCGTGCCAGGTGACCCCGCGCACGACAAGCTGCGGTTCGAAATCCACGAGAAGGCCATGGCGTGCGAACAGAACCCGCTCGAACCCCTGCTCGAAAACGTGGTTCCGGGGACCTGCGTCACGGAACGGATCGAACCGGAATCGTGGAACGCGCCGAAGCTGGTCGTCCCATCCTCGCTCCCGGTCAAGCCGATGAACCAGAACCCGACGACCTGCGTCGGAGCGCTGGAATCGTCGATGGAAACCGTCGCCTATGACCGGGAAACCGAAGCTGCCCGCAGCCCCTGGCCGGAAACGACCGGCTGCGACCAGCTGAGCTTCAACCCGAGCCTCAGCGCCAACCCGACCACGACCTCGACCGACACGGCCTCGGGCGTCGACGTCAAGCTCCAGGTTCCGCAGTTCCAGGATCCGACCACGCCCTCGCCGTCGGAGATCCGCGCCACCAGCATGGAACTGCCGAAGGGCTTCTCGATCAACCCGAACGCCGCCGACGGCAAGACGGTCTGCACCGACGTCCAGGCGCGCTTCGGGACCGAGGAAGAAGCCGAATGCCCCGAAGACTCGAAGGTGGGGACGGTGCGGCTCGACAGCTCCGCGCTGCCGGCGCCGATCGACGGCGCGCTGTACCTGGGCGAACCGAAGCCCGGCGACCGCTATCGGATCGTGATGACGGCCAACGGCTTCGGCACCGCGATCAAGCTGCCTGGCTCGATCCACGCCGATCGCGGCACGGGGCAGCTCACCGTCTCCTTCGAGAACCTGCCCCAGAGCCCGCTGCAGGAGTTCGACCTGCACGTCTTCGGCTCCGAGCGCGGGCTCCTGGCGACCCCCGACGTCTGCGGCACCTACCCGGTGAAGACGACCTTCACCCCGTGGGACGCCTTCATCACCCAGCAGATCTCCACCCAGTTCTTCACCCTGGACTCGGGCCCGGGCGGATCCCCCTGCCCGAACGGGACCCGCCCGTTCCACCCGAGCCTGGAAGCCGGAGCCGAAAACAACACCGCCGGCGCCCACAGCCCGTTCAGCCTCGAGCTGACGCGCGCGGACGGAGAACAGGACTTCAGCGCCGTCGACGTGACCGCTCCTCCGGGCTTCGCCGCCACGCTGAAGGGCGTTCCGTACTGCCCGGAGTCGGCAATCGCCCTGCTGGGCCGCTCCGGCTACTCCGGGCTTGCCGAGCAGAGCTCGCCGGCGTGCCCTGCCGCCAGCCTGATCGGCACTGCGGTCACCGGTGAGGGCGCCGGCACCAACCCGCTCTACACGCCCGGCAAGGTCTACCTCGCCGGCCCGTACAAGGGCAAGCCGCTGAGCCTGGTCGCCGTCGTGCCCGCGGTGTCGGGGCCCTACGACCTCGGCAGCGTGACCGTTCGCATCGCCGTCGAGGTCAACCGGCGCACCGCCCAGGTGACCGCGATCTCCGACCCGCTCCCGCAGATCCTCGAAGGGATCCCGATCCGGGCCCGCTCGCTGCTGGTCAACCTCAACCGGCCGGGGTTCGCGCTGAATCCGACCAACTGCGAACGCTTCTCGGTCGACTCGAGCTCCTTCGGCAACGAAGGCGGCCGCTCGAGCGCCAGCGTCCCGTTCCAGGTCGCCAACTGCACCGACCTCGACTTCGGCCCGAAGCTCGCCCTGAGGGTCAGCGGCGGAACCAAGCGCACCGGCAATCCGTCCCTGCGGGCGACGCTCACCGCCGCAGCCGGCGAAGCGAACATCAAACAAGCAGTCGTCACCTTGCCGCACTCCGAGTTCCTGGACAACAGCCACCTCAAAGGCCCGTGCACCAACGTCCAGTTCGCCGCCAACGCCTGCCCGCCGGGATCGGTGATCGGCCACGCCCGCGCCGAGAGCCCGCTGATCGCCCAGCCGCTGGAAGGGCCGGTGTACCTGCGGACCTCCAACCACCGGCTGCCCGATCTCGTCGCCGACCTGCACGGGCAGTTCCACATCGAACTGGACGGTCGGATCGACTCGGTGAGGCAGCGGCTGCGCACGAGCTTCGAAAACGTGCCGGACGTGCCGGTGAGCAAGTTCTCGCTGCGCCTCGCGGGCGGCAAGAAAGGCCTGCTGGAAAACAGCGAAAACCTCTGCACCGGGTCACACAAGGCCCTGGCCGCGATGACCGGGCAGAACGGCGCCGAATACAGGCGCCGGGTGGTCCTGCGAGCTCCCTGCCATCCGAGGTCCAGACACAAGCGACACCACCGCACCAAGCGGAGTCAGCAACACCACCGGCCGGCGAAGGCGGGGCGGTAAGCCATGCGTACTCAGAAGGGAAAGTCGGGGAACATGCAGAAGCCAAGCACGCCTAGCATCGCCCAGCGAGGAACCCTGCGCCTCACGCTGCTGATCGCGGCCTGCGCGACGTTCCTGCTCGGGAGCCTGGCCGCCAGCGCCTCGGCTGAAGTCACCTACGAACGCAGCTTCGGCTCCAACGGCAGCGGCGCCGGCCAGTTCTCCCGCGCCGGCAGCATCTCGATCGACCGCGCGACCGGCGACCTCTACGTGATCGACGCGGGGAACAACCGCATCGAGCAGTTCACCGAAGGCGGCCAGTTCATCCGCGCCTGGGGCTACGACGTCGTCGAAAGCGGCACCGACAACAAGCCGCCCGCCAACGAGCAGCAGCAGATCGTGGTCCGCGGCGACAGCGGCACCTTCCAGCTGCGCTTCCTGAACCAGACCACCCACGCGATTCCCTTCGACGCCACTCCGACCGAAGTCGAGGAAGCGTTCGACGAACTGCCGATCATGGAAGCGACGGGCAGCTCCGTCAGCGTCACGGGGGGTCCCGGCGACGCTGCCGGCAGCTCCCCCTACGTGATCACGTTCGACGGCGGCCCGCTGGCGGGGAACAACTTGCCGCAGGTCGAAATCGTCGAAGCCGGCCTCGGCCTGCCGGCGGGGACGCAGCTCACCTGCAGCGGGCACACCGAACGGGAAGGCGGCTTCTTCCCGCCCCCGACGTCGGAATCGTGGGAATACCAGTGGCTCGCCAACGGGGTGCCGATCCCCGGCGCCACCTCACCGACCTACACGCCCAGCGGCTCGGACGCCGGCAAGGCGATCCAATGCCAGGTGACAGCGACCTGGTTCCACACGCACGCCTCGATGACGAACCGGAACTTCCGGATCGCCAGTCCTGCCGGCACGCCCGTCCCGCCCCAGATCCAGGAAGGGATCTTCTTCGCGCTCAGCTCCAACGCGACCCTGCAGGTGGGGAGCTCGGGCGGCCAGGTCCTGACCTGTCAGTCCGGTGAATGGTCCGGGTCGCCGACCAGCTACACCTACCGCTTCTTCGTCAACGGCCAGGAAGTCGGCTCGCCGACCACCACCTCGGCCACGCAAGCCACCTACACGGTGACCGAAGCGGACCTGGCCGACCGCGGAGCGTTCCAGTGCTCGATCAAGGCCACCAACGCCGGCGGCTCGAGCACCACCTTCAGCAACATCCGCTCCACCGAACCGGAACCGGAACCGCGCCCCTCGACGCCGATCTCGCTGGTCGAATCGCCGAGCGTCTCGCAGACCGCCACCCTGAGGGAAGGCGGGGCCGTATTCGAGGTGTGCGAGGCGAACCCCCCGTCGAACGACGTCTGCAAAGAAGGCGTGGGGGGTCCTGGCCTCGGCCAGTTCAGCTTCGAGGCGTACTCCGGCCCGCCGGAGGGAATCGCGGTCGACAACTCCCCCGCCGGGGCCGGGGACGTCTACGTCGTCGACCCGGGCAACGCGCGGGTGCAGAAGTTCAGCGCCACGGGCGAACCCATCCTCGAGTTCGGCGGTCAGGTCAACAAGACCACGGGCGCGAACCTCTGCACGGTCGCCTCCGGCGACGCCTGCGGCGGCGGCGTGCCTGACGTCGAACGATTCGCGACCCACCCGTCGACCTATGCCTCGGGTGTGTTCGGCGGCTGGGAACCTCTCTTCCAAGAGGAAGAACTCGGCGACGAGGTGGCGGTCGACGATGCCGGCTTCGTCTACGTCGGCGACCTCCAGCAGGGGTCCCAGCCGTTCCCCTCCCGGATCCAGAAATTCGACTCGGGCGGCAACTACGTCGCCCAGGTAGCGATCCCCTCCAAAGCCCCGAACCCCGGCTTCTTCGTGCAGCCCATCTCGGTCGAAGTCGACGCCCAGCAGCGCGCTTACGCCTCGCTGTCGACGGAAGACTCGGCGATCGAGGAGTTCCAGCCCACGCAGTTCGGGCCCAACCCCGGCGGACCCCGGTTCGCGGACCGCAACGTGTTCGACAGCAAGAACAAACCGATTCAGCTCGCCGTGGACCCGGACACCCAGTACATCTGGACCTCGGACGCCAACCCGCTGACGATTCAGGGGCAGACGCACGTCTGCGGCGAGACGGGAACGCCACGGCGCGCGTTGATGGCCTTCGACTACGAAGGGCATGAGCTCGAGTGCGCTACGCCGCTCGGCGAAGGGCTGCTGCCGGAAGTCACCGGTCTTGCGATCTCCGATTCCGGCCTCGCGTTCGCGTCGGTCGGCTGGCACGGCGTCGTGAAGGTCTTCAAGCTGCCCCAGCCGAAAGCGCCGACGGTTGAAAGCGAGTCCGTCAACGGCATCACCACCGAAAGCGCGAAGCTGCACGCGACGATCAACCCCGGCTTCGCGCCGACCCACTACACGTTCGAATACGGGACTTCCGACTGCTCCGCCGGCGGCTGTCAGAAAGCCCCGACGGAGACCGCCTACGGGAACTTCCCCGTCGACGTGACCACCTCGATCGTCGGGCTGCAGGACCACACTCGCTACCACTACCGGGTCGTGATCGAAAACAGCGAGGGGACCGACGTGGGTCCGGATCAGACCTTCGCGACCTACGCCTCCACCGACCTGCTCAACGACCCGTGCCCGAACGCGCTGGCCCGCAAGCAGACCAAGACGGCGGCGCTGGACGACTGCCGCGCCTACGAGCTCGCCTCGGCCGAATGGACCGGCGGCTACGACGTCGAGTCGGACCTGGTCCCCGGTGAGAGGCCGTTCCCGCTCTACCCCCACGCCGACGGCAAGGTCCTCTACGCGGTGCACGACGGCGGCATCCCCGGCACCGGCAATCCGACCAACCGCGGGCCCGACCCCTACGTCGCCGTTCGCAACGCAGCGGCGCAGCGGTGGGACACCCGCTACGTCGGCATCCCCGCCGACGCCTCGCCCGGGCCGTTCTCCTCGACCCTGGCCGAAGGCGACCAGGCACTCGACACCTTCGCCTTCGCCGGTGACGAAATCTGCTCGCCGTGCTTCCCCGACGGCTCCTCCGGGATCCCGATTCACCTCGCCGACGGCAGCCTGGTGCAGGGCCTGAAGGGCTCGATCCCGAGCCCGGGGGCCGAACCGGCGGGCTACGTCGGCAGGTACCTCTCAAGCGACGGCACGCGCCTCGTCTTCGGCACCACCGCGAAGCTCGAGCCGAACGCCGCCGAAAACGGCGACGTGAAGATCTACGAGCGCAACCTCGCGGCGGGGGTCACCGAACTCGTCTCGACGATGACGAACGGCTCGCCGATCACCGGCGCCGACGCCGGGGAGCTCGGGATGTCCGACGACGGCTCGCGGGTCGTGGTCGGCAGCGAAGTCTCCCAGGACGGAGCCGGCAACACCTACTGGCACCCTTACATGCACTTTGCCGGCAACAGTCAAAGCACCGACCTGGCTCCCAATACGACGAGCGGGGTCCTCTTCGACGGGATGACCGCCGACGGCAGCAAGGTCTTCTACACGACGACCGACAAGCTGCTGCCCACCGACACCGACGGCAGCGCCGACATCTACGAAGCGGCGGTGGGCTCTGCCGGGAACGTCACCCTGCGGCTCGTCTCCGTCGGTCCGAGCGGGCCGAGCAACAGCAACGCCTGCGGGCCCAACAGCTGGAACGCCGTCAGCGGCGACGGAATGTGCGGCGCGGTGGCGATCGGCGGCGGCGCCGGCGTGGCAGCCGCCGATGGCACCATCTACTTCCTCAGCCCCGAGCGTCTGGACGGCGCCAGCGGCACCGCCGACCAGCCGAACCTCTACGTCGAGCCCGCCGGCGGCTCGCCGACCTTCGTGACGACGCTGGAGCCCGGGAACCCGCTGGTCACCCACGCCGTCTCGGAAAGCTGGGTGCGGTACTGGAGCGACTTCGTGACCGGATCCAACGGGGCCTTCGCGGCCTTCGCCACGACCGAGCCGCTGCAGCCGGAATACGACAACGCCGGCTTCACCGAGGTCTATCGCTACTCCGCGGCATCCGGGCACCTCGATTGCACCTCGTGCGACCCGACCGAAGCCAAACCGCACTCCGACGCCTCGCTCCCCTCTCACGGCCTGGGGATGACCGACGACGGACGGGTCTTCTTCAACACCCCCGACCAGCTGGTCCTCCGCGACACGAACGAAAACGAGGACGGCTACGAGTGGGAGGACGGCATCGCGCAGCTGGTCTCGAGCGGCACCAGCATCTTCGACTCCGGGCTCCTCGGCGTCACCGCCGACGGCAAGGACGCCTTCTTCTTCACCCGCGAGAAGCTGGTGGCCAAGGACCTCAACGGGGAAGCGATGAAGCTCTACGACGCCCGCGAAGAAGGCGGCTTCTTCGAAGTTCCCCAGCAGCCGCCGTGCGCCGCCTCGGACGAGTGCCACGGTCCCAGCAGCCAGGCGGCACCGCCGCCCCAGATCGGGACCTTCAAGGGCAGCGGCGGCCAGTTCAAGGCGCCCGCTCCCGGCAAGTGCCGCAGGGGCTTCGTCCGCAGGCACGGCAAGTGCGTGAGGAAGGGGCACCACAAGCGCCGCCGGCACCACAAGCGCCATCACCGGCACCACAAACGACACGCCAAGAACAGCGGGGGGACGCAGCGATGATTAGCAGGAGGCTGATTGGAATCCTGGTGGCCGGGCTCCTGGCCGCCGCGTTCGCCGCACCGGCGCAGGCGTCGATCACGATCGAATCCTTCGAAACGACGAGCTCGAGCCAGCAGGCAGGCGGCCACCCGGACCTGACGACGACGTTCGCGCTCGCCAACCCGGGCGCTCCCGAAGTGGCGAAAAACGTCATCTTCAACGCGCCGGAGGGCCTGTTCGGGAACCCCAACGCCCTCACTCGCTGCACCGCTTCGGACTTCGCCCTCGACGAATGCCCGGTGAACTCGCAGGCGGGGGTCATCACCGTCCGCGGCGCCTACGAAGGCGATCCCGACCATCTGTTCGGCACCGCGCCGCTCTACGACATGCAGCCGCAGGCCAACGAGACGGCCCGGTTCAACTTCGTCGTCCCCCAGCTGAACATCCCGATCGCGATCCCCGTGGCGGTCAGGACCGGAGGCGACTACGGCCTGCGGTTCTCGGTCTCCGAAATCACCCAGCTCTTCCCGCTGCGCAGCGCCGTGTTCACCCTCTGGGGGATGCCGGGGCTCGAAATGCACAACGCCGAACGCTTCGCCAAGGGCGCCCCCGGCAATCCGGCCGGCTGCCCCGGCCTCGCCGACGCCAGCTGCATCGGCGGCAACGGCAACCCGGTGAGCATCGGGGTGAAGCCGCTGACCGACAACCCGACGATCTGCACGGGCCAGCCGCTGGTCACGAAGCTCGACGTGCAGTCCTACCAGGACCCGGCCGGCCTCTCGCACACGGAGTCTTCCTATCCGCCGGTGAAGGGCTGCGAAAACCTGACCTTCAACCCGGTGCTCAGCGCCAGCCTGACCACCGAATCCACCGACTCGGCCTCGGGGCTGAACCTCGGCTTCACGGTGCCGCAGACCTTCGGGTTCACCCCCTCGCCCTCCGAGCTCAAGTCCGTCGTCATGCACCTGCCCGCGGGGCTGACGATCAACCCGGACGCCGCCGACGGCCAGAGCATGTGCACCGACGCGCAGGCGAACTTCGGAAGCGAGGGCCCCGCCGCTTGTCCGGACCAGTCGAAGATCGGGACGGTCTCGATCGGAACGCCGGCGCTCGACGAACCGCTGATCGGCTCGCTCTACATCGGCGAGCCGAAGCCCGGCGACCAATACCGGCTGTTCATGATCATGAGCGGCTCGGGGCTCAACGCAAAGCTCATCGGCTCGTTCAAGCCCGATCCCACCACCGGTGAGCTGACGGCGTTCTTCAGCGATCTGCCCCAGGTCCCGTTCCAGGAATTCGACATCCACCTCTTCGCCTCCGATCGCGGGCTGATGGCGACGCCGACCGCCTGCACCCTCTATCCGGTGAGCGCTCTGTTCGAGCCCTGGGACGGACGCCTCGCCAACCAGATCTCCGAACAGAACTTCAGCCTCACCAGCGGTCCCGGGGGGGCCGGATGCCCCGCCCAGGTGCGGCCGTTCCATCCGAACTTGGTGGCCGGGACGACGAATCCCCTCGCCGGGGCGTTCAGCGACTTCCACCTGAAGCTCGACCGGGAAGACGGAGACCAGTTCCTGCGGGACGTCAACTTCAAGATGCCCCCGGGCTTCACCGGCTCCCTGCGCGGCATCCCCTACTGCCCGGAGGCGGCGATCGCCGCCGCGGCGCAGCGGTCCGGCCGCGCCGAGCAGGCCAACGGCAGCTGTCCGCCGGCCTCTCAGATCGGCACCTCCAACGTCGCCGCCGGACCGGGCTCGCACCCGTTCCACGCGGTGGGCAGGATGTACCTGACCGGCCCCTTCAAAGGGGCTCCGGTGAGCCTGGTGGTGATCACGCCGGCTCTGGCCGGTCCCTACGACTACGGCGTGGTTGTCGTGCGGGTTGCTCTTCACATCAACCCACTGACTGCACAGGTCAGCGCCGTCTCGGACACGTTGCCGTCGATCATC
>Ga0308175_100000860_pt1 | contig 20137 bp, 21 predicted proteins | sample PhyCR1_3_FD_203893 | JGI IMG/M metagenome (GOLD analysis project Ga0308175, IMG submission 203893) | Soil microbial communities from UC Gill Tract Community Farm, Albany, California, United States - DLSLS.C.R1 | ecosystem: Environmental > Terrestrial > Soil > Agricultural land | place: USA...
GATGGTGGCGCACCGAGACCTCCACGTGCCGCAGCGGCCAGCCCTTGCGCTCGGCGTAGAGCCGGATGGTGAGCGCCGTGCAGGACCCCAGCGCCGCCGAGAGCAGATCGTAGGGATTGGGTCCCGTGCCCAGGCCGCCGGCGCTGACCGGCTCGTCGACGATGAACGCCGCGTCCGGCGCGCGGGCGAGCAACTGCAGGCGCCCGAGGTGCGTCTCGGCGACGACGACGCGGTCGCCCGGCGCCTGGAGGCTGGAGATCGAGGGTGGGGACGCGTCGGACGGCACGGCGGCGGGCTCCTGGAGTAGGCCCGGAATTCTACCAGGCTGCGAACCGGCTTGGCGGGGCGCCCTGCGGGGCGTCTGATGGCCGGCCCCGCGGTCTGACGCGTCCGTCGGGCCAGTGTCGAAGCGTACCCCATCGTCCCCGCGGACAGGAGGCCCCGCATGCGCGCCATCGCCTATTTCGCCGCCGTCAGCCTGGCGCTCTGCGCTCACCCGGCGGCCGCGGCGTCGTTCTTCTTCTCGACCGGCGACCCGGACGGGCGGCTGGGCGCGCTCTCCGGCCCCTCGGTCACCGGCCACGAGACCGAAACCGCCGACGACTTCGTGCTCACCCAGGCGACGCGGCTGACCAGCGCGACCTTCACCGGCCTGGTGCGCGACCCCAACGGCTCGGCCACCGTCACCGGCGTCAGCGTCGAGATCTACCGCGTCTTCCCGTTCGATTCCGACGTCGGGCGCACCAGCGGGCCGCCGACCTTCTCGACCCCGCAGGTCCCGACCCGGGTGAATTCCCCCTCGGACGTCGAGTTCACCTCCCGCGACGCCCCGGGCGGCCTCAGCTTCACCACCGGCGGGCTCGGATCGTTCACGGCGTCCAACAGCGTCGAACTCGGCATCAATCCCCAGCCCAACATCTTCACCGGCGGCGAGGGTCCGGTGAGCGGCGCCGAGGAGGTGTTCTCGGTCAACTTCACCACGCCCTTCGACCTGGCGGCCGGCCACTACTTCTTCGTGCCGCAGGTGACGCTCAGCGACGGCGCCTCGTTCTTCTGGCTGTCGGCGCCGCGCCCGATCGTGCCGCCCGGAACGCCCTTCCCGGGCGGGTTCACCGACCTGCAGGCCTGGATCCGGAACGACAACCTGGCGCCGGACTGGCTGCGGATCGGCACGGACATCACCCACCAGGGCCCGTTCAACATGGCGTTCTCGCTGAACGGGGCGACCGTGCCCGAGCCGGCGGCCTGGGCGACGATGCTGCTGGGCTTCGGCCTGGCCGGCGCGGCGATGCGGCGGCGGGCGCGAGCGGCCTAGCCGTCAGGTCACCGCCTTGAGGATCCCGAAGAAGACCGGGCCGCCGATGCCGACGAGCGCCGCGGCGGCCAGGAGCCAAAGGACAAAGACGACGGCGTAGCCGCCGCCGGCGTGGGTGCGCTCGCCGGCCGGCGTGGCCGCCGCCCGCGAAGAGGGGTCATAGCTGGTGTTGTTCATGGCCGTTCAACCGCACCGTCATGCGGCGGTTCCGAGGCCCGTTGGTGTCTGTAAACCCCCGGTCTGCAATCCGGCGTCGGGGAACGGGAGGCGATCCAGGCTCTTGTCGATCTCGGGGAAGGTCACGCCGTGGATGCGGGCGCGGCGGTTGGCGTCGGTCCAGGCGCGGGGCTCAGCCATCGGCTTGCGCCCGCAGAGCCGGGTCGGCAGCCCCGCCCGCCTTCGCGCGCGTCCGGCCGGGATGACGGCCGAGGTTGGGCCGACGGCCGCGCCCGCGCTGGGAGATTGCTGCGAACCGCCGGCGCGCCGCGATCACCGGCGCCCGGTTTGCCGCACGCGGCCCGCGCGTGTCAGATGCGGCCCATGGCCCTGCGCGCCGCTTTCCTCGCCGCCCTGGCGCTCTCCGCCGCGCCCGCGGGCGCTCAGGATGCGCAGCCGCGGGCGGTGCTGCCGATCAAGGCGGTGACGCTCAGCAACGGCGCCGTGCGCTATGGCGTGCCGATCCGCATCGGCGCCACGTCCCTGGACGCGGCGCTGGACACCGGCTCGACGGGCCTGCGGGTGCTGCCGGGCGTGCTGAAGGCCGGCGACGCCACGCCGGGCGAGGCGCCGGAGATCTACGGCTACGCGTCCGGCTCGCGCTACGAGGGCCTGGCGGGCGAAGCGGTGTTGGGCCTGGGCGCCGTGGCGGCCAAGGCGCCGATCCATCTGATCGCCAGCATCGGCTGCTTCACCCACCTGCCGCGCTGTCCCGCCTCGCGCACCAGCCTGCCGCACTACGGCATCGCCAGCGACGGGCTGCCTGACGAGGGCTTCAAGGCGATCCTGGGAACGGACATGGACCGGGCGCGGATCGGCAATCCGCTGTCGGCCATCGGCGTGCGGCGCTGGATCGTCGAGCTGCCGCGGCCGGGCCATCCGGACGAGGGCCGCCTGATCCTCAACCCGAAGCCGGAGGAGACCGCCGGTTACGCCATGCTGCCGATCGTGGGGCCCTACGCGCAGATCCAGGGCGGCGGCCTGCACGACGCCCTGCCGGGCTGCCTGATCCACGCGCAGAGCAAGGCCAGGGTCTGTGGCCCGGTGCTGCTGGACACCGGCACGTCGTTCCTGTCGGTGATCAACGCGCGCAACACCGGGCCGTGGGCGGACGGCGACGCCGTCAGCCTCGAGGTCTATGGCGCGGACGGCGTGGTCGCCGCGAGCACAGGCTTCGCGCTGGGCTCGCGCGACGCGGCCACGCGGCTGGTGTGGCGCAACGAGATCGCCGCGCCGCGGCCCTCGATCTTCGCCGGCGCGGCGCCCTACTTCGCCTGGTCGGTGCTCTACGACGCGCGCCGCCAGCAGATCGGCCTGAAGCCGCGCGCGCCGGCGGAGCCCTGAGCCGTGGCGCGGGAGACGAGCGCGGGCGTGCTGGTCTGGCGGCGGAGTCCCGACGGGCCGCAGTTCCTGCTGGCGCATCCCGGCGGCCCCTACTGGGCGGGCAAGGACGAAGCGGCGTGGTCGATCCCCAAGGGCCTGGTCGAACCGGGCGAAGACGGCTGGGCCGCGGCGCGCCGCGAGTTCGCCGAGGAGCTGGGCCAGCCGATCGACGGCGAGGCCATCCCGCTCGCCCCCTGCCCGACCTCCGGCGGCAAGCTGATCCTGGCCTGGCTGGTCGAAGCGGACCCTGACCTCACCGCGCTCAAGAGCAACACCTTCGAGATGGAATGGCCGCCCCGTTCCGGCCGCCGCGCCAGCTTCCCGGAGGTCGACCGGGTCGCCTGGTTCGCGCCCGCCGTGGCGCTCGTCAAGGCCCACAAGGGCCAGCGCCCGATCCTCCGCGACGCCGCCGCGCGCCTGGGAATCGAACTCCTGACGGATGATTAATTTGAGAATGTCGATCTATCCACAGCGCACAGCGTAGAACACTCTTCTCTCCCCGCCGCTTCGCCGCCGCAGATCGAAAATGACATTCTCCGCATCCGCGCGATGATCGTCGAGCCTGGAGCCCACTTGAGGACCCGCCCGCCATGCGCGCCTTCACCGAACATCCGGAGAGCGTCGGCGAGACCTACCTCGAGCACATGGACTCCGCCTGGGGCTTCGCCGGCATGCTGTTCGTCGCCGCCGCCTGCTGCTTCCTGCACGGGCTCTTCCCGTTCGCCTTCCAGAAGAGCGGCAGCCGCCGGATCGTGGCGCTGCACGACCGCATGGTCACCAACCGCCACCGCCACGCGACGCCCCCCGGCGTCTTCGGCTGGGCCGACGGGATCTAGCCTCTTCCCCTCCCCTTTGGGGAGGGTGGCCGAGCGCAGCGAGGTCGGGTGGGGGTGTATCGGGCCAAACTCTGAATCGTAGGGTCTGCGAGTCGGAGCCTGATCGTGGCTTCCCCACCCTGGCCGCTCACGCGGCGTGTCCCTCCCCAGAGGGGAGGGCAAGGCTCACCAGATCTTCACCCGCTGGTCCGGCGCGACGTAGAGCTTGTCGCCCTCCTTCACCCCGAACGCCTGGTACCAGGTCGGCACGTTGCGGATCGTGCCGTTCACGCGGTAGCGCGCCGGCGAATGCGGGTCGGTGACCAGGCGCTGGCGAAGCTGGTCGTCGCGGATCTTCTCGCGCCACACCTGCGCCCAGCCCAGGAACACCCGCTGATCGCCGGTCAGCCCGTCGATCACCGGCGCGGGCTGGCCGTGCAGCGAGTTGTGATAGGCGTCCAGCGCCAGGCTCATGCCGCCCATGTCGCCGATGTTCTCGCCCATGGTCAGCCGCCCGATCACGTGGGCGCCCGGCAGCGGCTCGAACGCCGAGTACTGGGCGTCCAGCCGCGCGGTCTGCGCCTCGAACTTCGCCGCGTCCTCCTTCGTCCACCAGTCGGTCAGCACCCCGTGGCCGTCGGACTTGCGGCCCTGGTCGTCGAAGCCGTGGCTGATCTCGTGGCCGATCACGCCGCCGATGCCGCCGTAGTTGATCGCGGGGTCGGCGTTCGGATCGAAGAACGGCGGCTGCAGGATCGCCGCCGGGAACACGATCTCGTTGTTCACGGGGTTGTAGTAGGCGTTGACCGTCTGGGGCGTCATGCCCCACTCGGCCTTGTCGACCGGCCCGTTCAGGCGCGCGACGCTCCTATGCCACTCGAAGGCGCCGGCGCGGCTGAAGTTGCCGTAGAGGTCGTCCGCCTTCAGGACCAGCTTGGAATAGTCGCGCCACTTTTCCGGATAGCCGATCTTGACCGTGATCATCTCCAGCTTCTGGAGCGCCTTGGCCTTGGTGGCGTCGCCCATCCAGTCGAGCTTCTCGATCCGGTTGTGCAGGGCCGTGCGGATGTCGCCCACCAGCGACAGCATCTTGGCCTTGGACTCCGGCGGGAAGTAGCGGGCGACGTAGACGCGCCCCACGGACTCCCCGATCACCCCATCGAGGAACGCCACGCCACGCTTCCACCGCGGCTGCTCCTCCGGCTGCCCCGAGAGCTCCTTGTTGCGAAACGCGAACCGCGCCTCGACGAACGGCTTCGACAGGTAGGGCGCGGCGCTGTCGGCCACATGGAACGCCTGCCATGCCTTCAGCGTGGAGAGCGGCGTGTCGGCGTAGATCTTCGCCACCTTCGGGAAAGCGGTGTTGGTGGTGACGATCACGCGCCCGACGCCGGCCAGGTCATGCCCGGCGAGGTACTTCGCCCAGCCGACACCCGGCGCCAGCGTGTCCAGCTCCGCCGGCGTCATCGGGTTGTAGGTCTTGTCGCGGTCGCGCCGCTGCACCCGCGTCCACGACGTCTCGGCCAGCCCAGTCTCGAAGTCGACGATCGCCTTGGCGTTCTCGGCGGACTTTTCCCAGCCCGCCAGGGTCAGCATCTGCGCGACGTACGCCTGGTACTTGGCCTTCTTCTCCGCGAACGCGGGTTGCAGGTAGTAGTCGCGGTCCGGCAGGCCCAGGCCGCCGTTGGCCGCCGCCACGGCGTAGCGGGTCGGGTTCTTCTGGTCGATGGTGATCCCCACCGGGAACACCGAGGTGAAGCTCGTGGTGTTGGCCTTGGCCATGAGCGCGGTGAACTGGTCCTTCGTCGTCACCGCGCGGATCTGCGCCAGCTCCGGCTGGATCGGCTTGGCGCCCAGCTTGTCGGCCAGCGCCTCGTTCATGAACGAGGCGTAGGCCGCGCCGATCTTGGCCCCGTCGGCGTCCTTCAGCTTGCCGGCCGCGGCGTCTTCGGCGATCGCGTGGACCCGGTTCTCCGACAGCACCGACAGCTTGTCGAAGTTGCCGAAGCGGGTGCGGTCCGACGGGATCTCGGTCCGCGCCGCCCACTTGCCGTTGGCGTACTCGAAGAAGTTGTCGCCCGGCTTCACCGCCGTATCCATGCCCGAGGTGTCGAAGCCCCAGGTCCCGTACTTGGGCGCCGCCAGGTCGGCCGCCGCCACCGGCGGATCGTTGGCCAGCCACGCGGCGTGCGGCGGCGCGGAGGCCTTGGCCTTGCCGGCGGCCAGCGCCGGGCCGGCGCCCGACATCGCGGCGGCGGAAAGCGCGGCGAGCGCGCATGCGCCCAGGAGGACGTTTCGATTAAGCGGGGTCATTTGGCGTAACTCGTGATGCGGCTTTGACTTTTGGGCAGGCGCAATCCTGCCGCGGACCCGCAACAAACGAGGAAATTCCGCCCTGCGCAAGGCCCCGATAGGGCAAAAAGGCGCGCGAGCTTGGCGGTGTAAACGCGCGCCGGTCGTCGGCTAGGCCGGCCTGTCCGGAAACGCCGGGAGAAGCGTCCGCCCCGCGAGCTCGAAGCTTTTCAGCACCGCCTCGTGCGGGATCGAGCCGAACTGCATCAGGCACATCATCCGGTCGGCGCCGATGCCCTCGTAGGCCTTCAGCTTCTCGATGCAGTGGGCGGGATCTCCGATGACCACACTGTCCAGGGGCTCCAGCGCCTCGTGAGCCTCCTCGAAGCTGATCGTCTCGCCCACCGCCATGCGCTTCAGCACCTTCACGACCTCGGGGTCGTCGGACTGGATCTGCACCTCGTTCGGATCCAGCGTCCCGGCCGCCGTGTCGCGGGGCGAGTTGGGGTGCAGCCCGGCCTTGATCATGTCGTACCAGACCCGCCTGGGCACCTTGAACACCACGGGCGCGGAATTGACGTACCAAAGCGCTGACCAGGCCGCGCCGTTGCGGATCGCTGTCGCCCGGTCCTGCGCCACGTGCACGAACGTGAAGACGCCTTTCTGCGGATTGACCGCATGGCCGGCCGGGCTCTTGCAGTCCGCGAGGCCGCGGTCGTGTTCGCGCAGCATCTGGCCCAGGAACGCCACCGGCGACAGCAAAGTGGTGCCCAGCGCGCCCACGCCGAGTTCGCCGGCCATGTAGAAGCTGTCCGGCGAGCCGCAGGTCTGCCAGAGCCGCGGATGCGGCTTCTGCAGGGGCTTGGGCGTCACTTCGCGCGGGGGCACTTCATAGCCCCCCGACGACCAGCTGAACTCCTTCTCGGTCCACATGCGCGGTATCATCCGCATGGCGTCGCGGACCTCGTCGCGGGCGGTGTCTGGGTTGACGCCGAAGGTCTCCCACTCCTTGCCGCCGGACTTGGCCAGTCCAAGCTCGAAGCGGCCGCCGGAGAAGATGTCCAGCGTCGCCCCGCGCTCGGCCACGCGCAGCGGGGCGTTGATGCGGAACGGGGCGAGCACGCCGGCGTGGCCAACCCGCAGCCGGCTGGTGCTCAGGGCGATCGCGGTCAGCACCACTTCCGGCGCGGAGGAGTAGCTGAACTCGGGCGAGCCGTGGTGCTCCACCTCCCACCAGATCTCGAACCCCGCCGCCTCGGCCGCCTTGGCCTGGGCCAACACCTCGGCGAATAGGCTCGCCTCGTCCTTGCCACCCCACGGAAACGCCCGCTGGATCTCGCAGAACACGTCGAACTTCATGAGCGTCTCCCAGGCGGCTTCGACATAACGCTTGTTATGTATCGAGGCGGCGAACGTCGTGGCCGGCGCGGCTTCTCATGCTCAGAACACCGCGATGGGGTTGAGGGGCGAGCCGGTGCCGCCTTCGATGCGCAGCGGCGCAAGCGTCAGCTGGAATTCCCAGCGGCCCAGTTCGCCGCAGACCTGAGCCAGGGGATCCAGGTCGAGGTTGTCGAGCAGGTGCAGACCCATGCCGGCGAGCGCGATCGAATGGATCGGCATCGCCCAGACACCCGAGAGTCGCCCTGGCGGAATGGGGTCGGAAACGCCGTCGCCGCCCAGCACCGCGACCTCGCGTTCGTGCAGCCACGCGCAGACGGAGGGATGCATCCCCGCGACCTTGGTGTCGGCGGCCTCGGCGCGCCGCAGGTCCCGCCCGAAACGGACCAGCAGGATGTCGCCCTTGCCCACGCGCACGCCGGCGGCGACCTCCGCCGCCTCCAGCGCCTCGACTCCCACCATCGTGTCAGGGTCCAGGTAGCCCACGCCCTGGGCGCGCGGCAGGTCGAGCAGCACGCCGCGGCTGACCACGCCTTCTTTCAGGGCCATGATGCTGTTGGCGGCCGCCCCCGTACTCTTGATGTCGCTTGCCGGCCGCCCGCCGTACATCTGCCCGTTCGCGAACACATGGCAGAGGGCGTCGATGTGGCTGGACGCCATCCCGTGGAAGGCGATGCCGATGTAGTCGGTCACAGCCTGCAGGCCGGGAAAGACCTGCGGGTCATCGCCTGCCACCACCATGAAGTGCTGGGCGGGCCACGGGTTCTCGGGCCCCGGATGGGTCGGGAAGTTGCGCGACAGGCTGAGCGTGCGTCCCTCGCGCACCAGCGACGCCGCGCGAACGACCTCGGCGCCGGTGACGTGGTTGATGGCGCCCCGTTCGTCCTCAGCCCCCCAGCGGCCCCAGTTGCAAACCTGGTCGAACAGACCCTGCAGCTCCGCGTCGCTCATGCCTGCCTCCCCGCTCGCCGGGAGCGCCTCGGCGAAGAAGCCGCCGGGCGGACAGCAGTCGCAGGAGAGGTCGAAGAAGCGCCTCACGCCTTGGCGCCTCCCAGCGCCTCGTTGGCGCGGGAGTGGCGCACGCCAGCCTGCAGTTCGATGAGCTCGATCAGGTTGCCGTTCGGATCGTAGCAGCAGCAGGACCCGACGAGACCGAGGTCCGTATCCGGCTCGTAGACGCTGCGCGTGAAGCGCACGCCCTTCGCGGAGAGCTCCTGGTGCGCCTGGTGCACGTTGCGGGTGCGGAACGCGATGATCCGCGGGACCTCGTCGGCCGCCCTGGCCGGATCGGGGAAGGCCGCTTCGGGTTCGACCCAGCGGATGAGGTCGATCATCGGGCCATTGGGGTCGGACGGCAGCACCATCAGCACGCCGCGGCCCTGCGCCTTCCTCATCCCGAAGATGCCCGCCACGAAGTCCGGCCACACCACGGTGCGGCGATCGTTCAGCACCTCGAAGCCGAGGAGGCGGTAGAACGCCACCGACTCGTCCAGGTCACGGCAGTTGACCACCGTGTGATAGAGGCTGGTCAGCGCCCAACCGTCCGTGGCCATCGCAAGCTCCTAGAAGTCGACGCCGACCCGCACGCCGAAGGTGCGCGGCGGATAATAGGCGTAGTTGTCCATGCCGAAGCCGACGCCCAGGGTGTTGGACTGTAGGCCGTCGTTCGAGATCACGTCCTCGTTGGTCAGGTTCCGGCCGAACAGCTCCACGGAGTAGCGCCCGTCGGGCGCGCGCCATCGGATGTTGGCGTCGACGAAGGTGTAGGCCGCCTGCCGGTCCAGCGGGTTGTTGGCCGACAGGAAGTAGATATCGCCTGAGCGGAAGACGTCGATGCGCGGCGTGATCTCGCCGAAGCTCGTCTTCCAGACGTATTGGGCGCCCAGGTTGAAGGTATGGTCCGGTGTCTGCACCAGGCGGTGACCGGCGAAATTGCACAGCCGCGTCACCGGATCGCAGCCCGGCCCCGGGCCGGCGAAGCGGTTGTCGATCGTGACGTACTGGTCGTACTTCGCCTCGGTCCAGGTGGCGCTGGCGTTCAGGGTCCAGCCGTCCGTCGGCTTCGCGATAGCCTCCAGCTCGAACCCGTTCACGTGCGCCTGGCCGGCGTTGTCGATGCGCGAGCCGGTGATGTCCTGGACGAACACCTGCATGTCGGTGATCTCGTTGCGGTAGATCGCGGCGTTGAGCTGCAGGCGCCCGCCGAACCCGGTGGACTTGAAGCCGCCCTCGTAGGCCTTGACCTTCTCCGGCTGGTAGATGCCGGGGAAGTTGCCCACCAGTCCGCCGCCCGAAAGATAGCCCTTCGATGCATTGGCGTAGACCATCAGGTTGTCGAGCGGCTTGTAGGCGACGCCCACCTTGCCGGTGGTCTGGTCCCAACTCCTGTCGAACGTCTTCTGAGCCGGGAAGGACGCGCCGAGCTGGGTCAGCGTGAAGTTGAGGAAGTCGAAGCCCTTCTTCGTGTCGCTCGTGTAGCGCAGGCCCAGCGTGAAGGTCAGCGGGATGTTGAGCGAGGTCTTCGCCAAGTCGAGGTCCGCCTGCCCGAAACCGGCCCAGGACGTGGTGTTGAAGTCACCGCCGTTGCGGAACGCGAAGGTATCGAAGAGGGCGTTCGGATCGTTCAGGCCCGTGTCGGTGAACAGGAAGTCCTGGTGCGCCTTCTCGCGGAAGAAGAAGGCGCCGACGATCCAGGTCAGCGGGCTCTTGGGCGTGTTGGAGGACAGCCGCACCTCTTCGGAAGTCTGGAACTGGCGCAGCGTCCAGAATGGATTGGTCGCCAGCGTCAGCTCGGATCCGTCCGGATCGCTCGACTGCTTCCACCGGCTGGAGGCATAGCCCGTGACCGATGTCAGGGTGGCGAAACCCAGGTTGTAGTTGAAGGTCGCCGAGGCGAAGTAGTTGTTGTTGCCATACATTTCCGGCGAGTTCTTGCGGACCTCACGCGGATTGGAGAGGAACGGCTGAGCGCCCACGTAGCGCGTGGGGACCTCGAACCACTGCGTCTTGGTGGCGGCGGGATCGCCGTTCCAGGTATTGGAGCCGGTCAGCAGCAGGTCGGCGCGGTCGCCGAATTTCACCAGCACCTCGCCGCGCACCAGCCAGAAGTCCTGGGCGTCGCCGTTGTGCGGCGCGCCCGGGCCGGTGAACAGGTTCTTCTGGTAGGCGTCGTGCTGCGCGCGCACGGCGACGAGGCGGGTGAGCACCTCGGTCCCGCCGGCGTCGCGCAACAGGGGCGCGTTCACCCAGCCCCGGATCGCGTAGGCGCCGTAGTCCCCGCCCATCGCGTCCAAGTGGCCGCCCCATTCGGACGTCGGCCGGTTGGTGATCACGTTCACCGAGCCGCCCACCGAGTTGCGCCCATACAGCGTGCCCTGCGGCCCACGCAGGACCTCGATGCGATTGACGTCGAAGAACTCCGGATCCACCGAGGTCGTCCGGGCCAGGTAGACGCCGTCGACGTTGTAGGCGACGGGCGAGTCGCCGCCGCTGGTGGTGTTCTGGCTGCCGATGCCGCGCAGGGTGATCACGTTCTCGCCGCCGGTGACCCCTGCGCCGAAGCGCAGCGACGGGACGCGCTCGGAAAGATCGGAGAAACCCACGACGTTCTGCTGGTCCAGCATCGCGCCCGACATCGCCGTCAGGGCGATCGGCACGTCCTGGGCGCTCTCCTCCCTCTTCTGCGCCGTGACGATCAGTTCTTCGATGGTGTTGGCCGCCGGCGCCGCGGCGATGGCCGCGGTGGCCCATGTCGTCGTCGCCCAGAAACTGGTGATCGCGCCCGCACACAGCAGAACGGTTTTCGATGAGCGGCCCATGGTCTCCCCCGTCTCGTTGCGGCAGGCGCGGGCCCCAGAAGGACTCCGCCTTCTTTTCGTTGGCCGATACATAACATACGTTTTGTGATTGGGAAGGGTTTGCGTAACGCAAGTTATGTAATCCATCTTTGGTTGACGGGGCGTGGGGCGGTTGCATCGGCGCAGCGCCTATGCTGCTTGGGGCCGGAACGGGAGGACGCTGCGCGGGCATGGCCAAGATCGTGGACCACGCCGAACGGCGCGAGATCTTCGCCGCCGCCGCTCTGCGCGTCATCATGCGTGAGGGCGAGGCCGGATTGACCGTTCGCTCGGTCGCGACCGAGGCCGGGTTCACGACGGGGGCGCTGACCCACTATTTCCGGTCCAAGGACCAGCTTCTGATTGAAGCCTCGGAGCTCTCCGCCAGGCTCGTGCGGGATCAGATGGAACGCGCCGGCCGCGTGGTTCCTGCGCGCGAGGCGATCCGCAAGGTCGTGGCCCTCGCGCTGCCGCTGACGGCCGAGACCCGCGGCTATTGGCGCATCTGGCTCGCCTACTGGGAGCGCTCCAGCTACGACGATGACGTCGCTCGCGTCATGCGCCTGCGCTATGACGAATGGCGTGGCCGGCTGGAAACCCTGCTCGTCCGCGCGAAGGCGGAAGGCAACCTCGCCGCGGCCGTCAACCTGCGGGAAGCCGCCGAATCTCTGATCGCGCTCGTCGATGGCATCGGCGTGCAGGTCGTGCTCGGAGTCAGCCGCATCTCCGCCGCGCGACAGCGCGCCATGCTCGACGCCTGGCTGGCGACCGTCGCCCCTCCGCGGTGACGCGGGAGCCCCCTGGGTTCAACTGCCTTTGCGGCCGCCCACGGCCTACCCCTCCGGCAGCAGCCGTTGGTACGTCCGGCAGATCACGCCGTAGCACTCGCAGGCCTGCTGCTCGAGGACGCTGCGGTCGATGATGTCGACCACGCCGCGGCGGTAGCGGATGGCGCCCTTCTCCTGCAGCGTGCGGGCGACCGCGGTGACGGTGGTGCGCTGCACGCCCAGCATGTCGGCCAGGAACTCCTGGGTCAGTGCGACGGTGTCGCTGGAGATGCGGTCGTGGCAGGTGAGCAGCCAGCGGCAGAAGCGCGCCTCGACCGAATGCAGCGCGTTGCAGGCCACCGACTGGATGGCGTGGCCGAACAGGGCCTCGGTGTGACGGTCGACCAGGTCGCGGATCTTCGGGCTCTTCTCCCAGGCTTCGTGCAGGGCCGCGGCGCTCAGCCGCGAGGCCTGCGTCGGCGTCTGCACGATGGCCCGCGACAGCGACTGGCGCGGCGCCACCGCGGCCATCAGGCCCAGCGCGCCCTCGCGCCCGATGGTGGCGCTCTCGATCGCCGCACCATTCTCCATCAGCGTCATCAGCGAGATCACCCCGTCGTGCGGGAAATAGACCACGTCGATGCGGTCGCCGGGATCGTACAGCAGCCGTCCCCGCTCGAGGTCGATCTGGGTCAGTTGGGGGGCGATCAGCCCGAAGTCTTCGGCAGGCAAGGCCTCGAGCAGACGGTTGTGCACTGTCGGTGGAGGCCTCTGCATCGGGTGCTTGAAACGCCGCCGTACGGCTTGGGTTTCAAGTTATCGGCGCCGCCTGGCAAAGACTGTCGAGAAGACGACACTCAAGCTTGGAGACGTGCGTCCATCGAGAAAAGACGAGGGGAAATCCGGGATTCCCCGGCGTCTGCCGCTGTCAAATGATTGTCGGACAGCCGACAGGCCAATATCTGCGAGCCTTCGGCACAGGCGAATCAGGAGCCTTCGGTCTCTTGACCGGCGGCATTGGCGCCGAATCAGCTTTTGCGCCGCTTGTGGCGGCCCGGGACGCTGGCCGGCTAGTGCAGCGTGGTGTGCGCGGGGGCCAGACGCCGGGCGGCGCGGGCCCGCGGCGTTGCCGGCGCGATGTCCCACGAGAAGCGCAGGTGGTCCGCGTCGGCCAGCGACACCTCGGCGTCCACGCACCGCAGCTGCATGAGGCAGAGCCCGGTCTCGGTCGACCCTTTCGGACGCCAGGCTTGGGCCTGCGCCGCCGCCCACAGCCGCGCGAGGCGCCGCGGGTCGTCCTCCAGCGTCAGGCTGCCGCCGATCGAGGCCAGCATGCCCGGGCCCTGGGCGGTGAAGATCGCCGCCCCGCCCTCGCCGACGCCGCGCGCCAGCTCGCTGTCGGCGGCGACCGCCAGCCACAGGCGCCGCCGGCGCCGCTCGACGAACACCGCCGCCGGCTGCGGATGCAGGCCCGACTTGGTGAGGCTGAGGAGGCCCACGCCGCGGGCCTCCAGCGCCTCCCACAGGAGGCCTTCCAGCGTCCCGCTGCTTTGCACGCGCTCGGGCATGGCGCCCCTCTGTCCCCGGCCGTGACTATTTGAGGTTCGAGATCATCGTGGACGGCACCCAGCCGCGGTTGCCGTTCTCGTCGTCCACCTCCCACCAGATCCCGTTCTTCTGGCCGGTCGGGAAGACCGAGTCGCCGGGGTTGAAGCTGCGCACCGCCGCCGCCTGCGGCGACGGGCTCTTGCGCAGCACGACCGGGTTTTTGACGCTGTAGGTCTGGATGCCGGCGTTATGGCTGGCCTCCTCGCCGGTGGGCGCATTCTTCTGCAGGTAGCCCACCAGGTCGACGAAAGCGTTGAAGTAGGCCGCCGAGATCACCTTGCCCTGGTCGGTGTTGGAATAGCCGCCGACGCTGGCGCCGCCGAAGCCATACCAGTTGCCGCCGCCGCCGCCCGCGCCGAACGAGATGTCGGTCTTCTGGGCCACGCCCTCGGCCACGTAGAGCTGCTCGGTGGTGCGCGCGTCCTCCAGCGTGACCAGAGCCTGGGCTTCCGCCCGCTTGGTCTGGAGCGAGCCGGCCAGCGCGCCGAAGCCGCCGAGCCTGCGGCCGAACGCACCGGCCACGGCGCCCAGGTTGTTGCCGCCGGCGTTGGAGTTCGAGTTCGCCAGGTCCGGGATGATGAAGAAGTCGGCGACCGCCACCTGGCCCTTGCCGAGGTTGGAGCCGCGGCGCAGGTCGCCCGAGGCCCCCAGTTCGGCTTCCTCGCGGCGCATGGCCAGGCCCGCGTTGCGGTCGACGATGCGCAGGCAATTCGATTTCGCGGCGAACAGCTTGATCAGCACCTCGGGGCTGCCCAGGCCGTACTGGGTCCACCACTTGTTCTCCGGCTCCTTGATCGCCGCGCGGCCCAGCGGCTTCGAGCATTGCGGCAACTCGGGCGTGGCCGCGTTCTTCGGGCCCTTCTTGTCGGCCCCGTACTGGGCGAAGGCGGGCGTGGCTGAAACCAACGCGAACAGGGCGACGACCGCGGCGCCGGCGGTGACTTTACGCATGGTGCTCCCCGAAGCTTTTGATTGACGTTCGGCGAACCCTAGTCCCGTGTCGGCGCGGCTTCAATTGACCTCACGCGTCGCGTGAATCCTTTCGCGGATCAGGCGATTACGGCAGTAACCGCGCCTCTACCTGGGGCTGCAGATCAGCCCAACCACAGGCGGCAAACGACGCCGCTTTCGGCCCACTCGATCTCGGTCTTCCCGCCGATCGTGCCGCGCAGCGCGCGTTCCAGCAGGGTCGCGCCGAGGCCGAATCGTTCGGGCTTCACGACCGGCGGCCCGCCGCTCTCGCGCCAGCTGATCAGCGGCGCCGCGCCGCCCGGCTGGGTCCAGGCGACGTCGACGCGCCCGCCCGGCGCCGACAGCGCCCCGTGCTTGACCGCATTGGTGGCCAGCTCGTGGATCGCCATGGCCACGGCCTGGGCCAGGTGCGGCGACAGCTCCAGCGTCTCGCCGGTGATGCTCACGCGCCCGTCGTCGGGGCCTGCGAAGGCGCCCAGTTCATCCTCGATCAGCCGGCGCAGGTCGGCGCCGACCCAACGGCCATCGGCCAGCAGCTGATGGGCCCGCGCCAGTGCGGTGACCCGGCCGATCAGCACCTGCTTCAGCGACGCCGCGTCCTCGGCGCGCGACAGCGAGATCGCGCTCTGCACCACGGCCAGGAGGTTGTTGGCGCGGTGGTCGACCTCGCGCGCCAGCAGGCGCATCCGCTCCTCGTTCTCCTTGCGCACGGTGATGTCGCGCACGGTCCCGAACCAGCGGTTGTCGGGCAGCAGGCGCGAGGTGATCTCCACGTCGATCCAGCCGCCGTCGCGGCGGCGCAGGCGCCACTCGCCGCGCTGCGGGTCGCGCGGCTCCGACTCCCGCCAGGCCGCGACCCGCGGCGCGTCGGCCAGGTCGATGACGTCGGCCACCGTGGCCCCGATCAGTTCGTGCGCCGCATAGCCCAGCAGGTTCGCGCCCGCCGGGTTCACATAGAGGTAGCGGCCCGCGTCGTCCGAAACGAAGACGCCGTCGATGGCGTTGTCGAACAGCTCGCCCAGCGTGTAGGCCTCGATGGGCGCCATGGCCGACATTTCAGCGCCCCCGACTCCAGACAACGCCACCGCCCCGAAGATGGCCGGAAAGGATCGCCCGCTCAACTGCCGGATGCGGACGTTCCCGCCAGCCTTGCAATCGGGCCCGCCCCGCCCCTCATCTATGACGCCATGCGCCGCGCCATCCTCACCCTCGCCCTGACTCTGGCCCTGACTCTGGCCCTGACTCTGGCCCTGACCCTGGCCCTGCCGTCGTTCGCGGGCGCCGCACCCGCGCCCAAGATGGCCATCGACAGCTTCGCGCAGCTGCAGACCCCGCTGCCCTATCCCTACGACGAGGCCGCCAACGCCGACCGCGCCGTGGCCCGGGCGAAGGCGCGCGCGAAGAAGGCGCACAAGCTGCTGCTCATCGACCTCGGCGGCAACTGGTGCGGCGACTGCCGCATCCTCACCGCCACCATGGACCGGCCCGAACTGAAGGCGTTCCTCGACAAGCACTACGTCACCGTGCTCGTCGACGTCGGCCACTTCGACAAGAACCTGCAGGTCCCCGCCCACTGGGGCATCACCACCCGGCTGGAGGGCGTGCCCGCGATCCTGGTGGTCGACCCCAGGACCGACAGGCTCCTGGACCCCGGCGTCGTCTCCGACATCCAGGACGCCCGCCACATGACCCCCCAGGCGCTCGCCGACTGGCTGGCCCGCTGGACGAAGTGACAGCCTAGAGACGCCGCGCCGGCGGCGGCTCAGCCTTAACCGCGGAGAGCGCAGAGACCCGCGGTTAGATTGAGCGCCTCCGCTGGCGCGATGGCTGGTGGGCTATTCTGTAGTCACCGCTGCTTGCCCGTTGAGCGCCCCTGTGTCGTGATGGCGAAAACGACAAGGTGGGAAGGACGCGGCCCATGAAGTTCGGGATCTTCTACGAGCTGCAGCTGCCCAGGCCCTGGGGCCCGGACGACGAGTACGACCTCTACCAGAACGCGCTCACCCAGCTCGAGCTGGCCGACCGCCTGGGCTACGACTACGCCTGGGAGGTCGAGCACCACTTCCTGGAGGAGTACAGCCACTCCTCCGCGCCCGGCGTCTTCCTGGGCGCCGCCAGCCAGCGCACCAGGCAGATCCGCCTGGCGCACGGCATCTTCCACATGACCACCAACCACCCGGCCAAGGTCGCCGCCTCCGTCGCCGCGCTGGACCTCGTGTCCAACGGCCGCGTCGAGTTCGGCATGGGCGAGAGCGCTTCGCTGACCGAGCTGGAGCCGTTCGGCGTCGAGTTCGGTGAGAAGCGGGCGATCTTCGAAGACGCCGTGCGCTGCATCACACCCATGTTCACCCAGGTGAACCACTCATACGCCGGCCCCTACTGGAACTTCCCGCCGCGCAACGTGCTGCCGAAGCCGCGGCAGAAGCCGCACCCGCCGATGTGGACCGCGTGCTCGCAGCTGCAGACCATCGCCTACGCCGGCGAGAAGGGGCTGGGCGCGCTGGGCTTCCAGTTCGTCAGCGCCGAGGCGGCCCACGCCTGGGTCCACGCCTACTACAACGGCATGACCAAGCGGCTGGACAAGCTGGCCGACTATCCGGTGAACCCGAACATCGCGCTGGTCTCGATGTTCATGTGCGCGAAGACCGACGAGGAGGCGCGCAGGAAGGCCGACGGCGCCACGTTCTTCCAGTTCTGCCTGCGCTACTACAACACGCCGGACCGCAAGCGCCCGCCGCCGGGCACGGTCAACATGTGGGACGAGTACACGAAGTGGAAGGCGGCCAATCCGGACGCCGCCGCCGCGGCGCTGGCCGGCGGCCTGATCGGCTCGCCCGAAACCATCCGCAGGAAGCTGCGCAAGTTCGAACAGAGCCACATCGACCAGGTGATCCTGCTGAACCAGGCCGGCCGCAACACCCACCATGACATCTGCGACTCTCTCGAACTCTTCGCCGCCGAGGTGATGCCCGAGTTCCACGCCAACATCCCCGCCCACGAAGAGTGGAAGGCCAAGGTGCTGAGCGGCGAGATCCAGCTCGAGGAGATCGACACCGAAGCCTTCACCGCCCGCTACGGCGCCCGCTCGGTGGACCTGTCGAAGGCGCCCGTGCCGGCTGCGGCGACCTAGGATGAAGACCAACCCCCTATCGCTCGTCATCGCCCGGCTTGTCCGGGCGACCCATGATCACGGCGGCTACAGGATTTGGCGCCGACGCGCCGCGGCAGGCCTTCAGGCGCGGAGATCTTGGGTGGCCCGGACAAGCCGGGCCATGACGGTCTGTAGTTTCAAGGACGAGGCTCTCCGATGATCGACTTCGCCGACGTCCGCACAGAGGACGGCGTCACCCGCCGGTCCTTCACCCTCGACGTCGCCGGCGACACGGTCCCCGGCGTGCTCTGGTCGCCGGAGGGCGAGGCGGGCCCGCGGCCACTGGTGCTGATGGGTCATGGCGGCAGCCAGCACAAGAAGACCGCCGGCATCCGCATCCGCGCCCATCAGTACGCGCTGAAGTTCGGCTATGCGACGCTCGCCATCGACGCCCCCGGCCACGGCGACCGCATCACGCGAGAGGAAGCCGAGACCCTGATGCGCGAGACCGGCGCGCGGGTCACCGGCCAGGTCGCGACCGCCTGGACCGACGAGCGCGTGCGCCTCTTCACCGAGCGCATGACCAAGGCCGTGCCGGAGTGGAAGGCCGCGCTCGACGCCGTTCAGGCCCTGGACTTCGTCGGCGCCGAGGGGCCCGTCGGCTACTGGGGCGTCTCGATGGGCACGATGATCGGCGTGCCGTTCGTGGCCGCCGAGCCGCGCATCACCTGCGCCGTCCTGGGCCTGGCCGGCCTGCGCCCCGGCGCCCACGACATGGAGGCCGCCGCCAAGGCGATCACCTGCCCCGTCGAGTTCGTCTACCAGTGGGAGGACGCGGTCGCCTCGCGCGACAACGGCATCGCCCTCTTCAACGCCCTGGGCTCACCTGAGAAGACGATGCACATCAACCCCGGCGGCCACATGGAGATCCCCGACTTCGAAGGCGCCAGCTGGGAACGCTTCTTCCACCGCCACCTGACCGAACGCGCCAAGTCCACCGTGCTCGCCGCGGCCTGACTCCTCTAAAGGCGTCATCCCGGCCGGAGCGCTCTCCGGAGCGCGGAGAGCCGGGGTGACGGTCAGTGAGGTAACCTTAGGACTCACGAGCCCCAGAAACGATCAGCCCCCCACATCCGCCAGCCGCGCCCAGTGCACGCGCAGCGACGTCTGGCCCTCGCGGGCCGTCTCCATCTTGTCGACGATCCGCTCCACGACCCGCCCGCCCAGGCGCTCGTAGAACCGCAGGCCCGCGGTGTTGGCCTCGAACACCCACAGGTGCAGGCCGCCCGTCGCGCCGTGCTCGGCCAGCCGCGACGCCGCGCCGCGCAGCAGCGTCTCGCCCACGCCGTGGCCGCGCAGCCACGGCGCGACATGCAGGTTGTCCACCAGGCTGCCCCATCTCGGGTCGGCGTCGCGGAACGCACAGACGAAGCCCGCCACCTCGCCGTCTTGCCCCTCGGCGAGATGGACGAGCTGCCCCTCGCGCGGATCGGTGAGCCGCTCGCTCCAGAGCGCCAGCCGGTCGGCCTCGATCGGCCCCGCCAGGAACGCCGGATCGAGGATGTCCGCATAGGCGTCGCGCCAGCTGGCGGTGTGCAGCGCCGCGATCGCCGGAGCGTCTGCCGCGGTCGCCGGGCGCAGTCTCAGCTCAGGCATCGGCCGTCGTCCCTCCCGAAGGGCGCCACCGTCGACCATCGATATGCCGCCTTGACAACAGCCTTTGGATGTTCTACTTTTGTTCTCACCGATGTCCGCCACCGACCCCCGCATCGCAGAGCTGGCCGACCTGCGCCGGTGCGCCACCCGACTGGGCATGGCGTTCGGCGCGGCGGCCGAGGCGGCGCGAGGCACGGACGAATGGCTGGAGTACTTCCGGGCCTTCGACCGCTGCTTCTTCTCCGCCCGCGTGGGCGTCGCGCTGGAAATGCGCCTGGCCCGGGCGGGAGCATCCGTCGAACGCGCCGAACCGCGCAGCGACCGCGAGGACCTGCTGGACCGCGAGACGCTCGCCGATCCGCCGGAGCGCGAGGAGACGCTGCGCTATACCGAGCGCGAGCGCGACCGCGAGGTCGAACGCGTCAGCTTCCCGATCCTGATCCGCGCGCTCGAGCGCGTCGCCGAGGACGCCCCGGCCCTGCGGGGCCGCGAGGCCGCGGACCTCCCCACCCTGCGCGAGCTCCTCGTTCGCGTGAAAGCCCAACAACCGTCGCGCGTCGCCACGGCGCCGGCCCCCGCGCCCAGCCTGCGCGCCCGGCTCACCGGCTCCGCCGCGGCGACCGCTGGCGTTCCCGAACGCCGCCCGGCCTCCAACGTCGGCGAAGTCCTCGCCGCCCGCCGCGCAACCGGCCCGCCCAAGCGCTTTTAGTGCGTCCCTCCTCCCCCTGTGGGAGGAGGTGTCAGCCGCAGGCTGACGGAGGTGGGGTCGCGCTCCCACCTCTGCTGCG
>Ga0308175_100000861_pt1 | contig 20132 bp, 19 predicted proteins | sample PhyCR1_3_FD_203893 | JGI IMG/M metagenome (GOLD analysis project Ga0308175, IMG submission 203893) | Soil microbial communities from UC Gill Tract Community Farm, Albany, California, United States - DLSLS.C.R1 | ecosystem: Environmental > Terrestrial > Soil > Agricultural land | place: USA...
GGCGCCGGGGAGGATCCGGATCGCCTGGCGGCTCAGATAGGGGTCGGCGAGAGGGCGCAGCAGGGCGCTCCCCGGCTGGGAGAACGCCGGCTCCCCCCGGGCCAGAGCCTCCCTCCTCCCGGAGACCAGACCGGCGAGCGCCACGCGCTCCCCGGCGCGCTCGGCGTCCGGGTGGTGAAGGATCGTCAACCCAGGGACGAGGATAGGCGCGGCCAGGGAGGCCCCACCGCTCTCCGCCCGTGTATCGGCTTGCAGCAATCGCTGCAGCGCCTCGCTGTCGTTCGGCACCAGCGAAGCTTAGCGCTTTAAGCTCAATTCCACCATAGGGTGGAAGAGCTCTCGCAGAGGGGAATGGAGGCCGCCGGGGATCCGCCGGCGGCCGCCGCACCTGGTCGGATCAGCAGACGTCGGAGCAGACCGTGGCAGTACAACAGCCCGAGCCTGCGGTGTCCGTACAGACCACCGTCTTCGTGATGCCGCCGGCCACCTGCTTCAGGCGGCGCTCATCCATGATTCCCAGGGTCTCACGGTTCAGGGTCAGCTTCTTGGGAGTTCTCTTCATGACAGCTCCTTTTGCTTCATGTCACGCGGGCTTTGTGCCTGCGGTAATGACGGAGCGATGATGCCAGGGCTTTAGAATTTTTTCTGTCAAGATCTTGCTCAGTTGTATGCTGCCCCCGATCCAGGCCACCCCTGGACGCGGGCCGCGGACCACCCCGGGGCGCGGGGCCGGCCCTCTCGCGGGCATGTTAGGATTCGCACCTGAAAAATAACCGACCCGAAAGGGAGGGCCATGTCGAACGAGCTGCTCTTTGGCCTCTACATCTTCGTGCTGGCGGGCTTCCTCGGTCATTATGTGATCGAGAAGGTGCCGCCTCTACTCCACACCCCGCTGATGGCGGGCACCAACGCCATCTCCGGCATCTCGCTGGTGGGCTCGCTGGTCTCGGCCGGCGGCGGCTACGGCAAGCTCAGCATGATGCTCGGATTCATCGCGGTCATCTGCGCCACCATCAACACCGTGGGCGGCTTCCTGATCACCGACCGCATGCTGCGGATGTTCAAGAAGAAGACGCCCGCGAAAGGGGTCAAGGCATGAGCTCGCTGCTGCCCTACCTCATCGCGTCGGTCTGCTTCATCCTGGCCCTGCAAGGGCTGTCGTCCCCCACCCACGCCCGGCGGGGCAACCTCATCGGCGCCTTCGGCATGCTGGTGGCCGTGGTGGGGACGCTGGTCTTCACCCACATCCTGACCTTCACCTGGATCGCCATCGGTCTGATGATCGGGTCGGCGATCGGCGCCGCGATGTCGATCTGGATCCCGATGACCAAGATGCCGGAACGGATCGCGCTCTCGCATTCGTTCGGCGGCCTGGCGGCGGCCCTGGTGGGCGTCTCGGAGTACCACCACCGGATCGGTGGCGAGGGGATCGACCGCTTCACCATGACGGCCCTGGGGCTGGAGGTCTTCCTCGGCTTCCTGACCTTCACCGGCAGCCTGATGGCCTTCGGCAAGCTCCAGGGGCTGATCACCGGCGCGCCGGTGACCTGGAAGGGGCAGAACGCCATCAACATCACCATGTTCTTCAGCGCCCTCGCCCTGCTGGTCGTGGTGGTGGTCGATCCCCACCAGAGCGCCGTGTTCTACGCCACGGGGGTGATCGGCCTGATCGTCGGCGTGCTGGCGGTGCTGCCGATCGGCGGCGCCGACATGCCGGTGGTGATCTCGCTGCTCAACTCCTACGCCGGCCTGGCCTCCGCCTCGACCGGCTTCGCCCTCGGCAACCCGGTGCTGATCATCGCCGGCGCCCTCGACGGCACCTCGGGCTTCCTGCTCTCGCTGAAGATGAGCCAGGCGATGAACCGGTCGTTCGCCAACGTGCTGTTCGGCGCCTTCGGCCAGGTGGCCCCCACCCCCGAGGGGGGCCCGGGGCCGGTCGCCAACTACAACCTGGCCACGGTGGAGGACGCCGTCGGGGTGCTCTCCGCGGCCCAGTCGGTGATCGTGGTGCCGGGCTACGGCATGGCGGTCTCGCAGGCGCAGCACGCCGTGCGCGAGCTGGCGCAGGCCCTGGAGGCCAACGGGGCCACGGTCAAGTACGCCATCCACCCGGTGGCCGGCCGCATGCCGGGGCACATGAACGTGCTGCTCGCCGAGGCCAACGTCCCCTACGACCAGCTCTACGACCTCGACGACATCAACGACGAGTTCGCCCGCACCGACGTCTCCCTGGTGGTGGGCGCCAACGACGTGGTCAACCCGGCGGCGAAGACCAACCCGGCGAGCCCGATCTACGGCATGCCGGTGTTCAACACCGAAGAGTCCCGGGCGGTGATCGTGCTGAAGCGCAGCATGAACACCGGCTTCGCGGGGATCGAGAACGACCTCTTCATCCGGCCCAACACGATGATGGTGCTGGGCGACGCCAAGAAGACCCTGCGCGAGTTCATCGCCGGGGTGAAGGAAGAGGCGGCGGCGTAGGATTCCCGGGGGGCGGCGGCACGGCCCCCTGGATCCTTTCCAGCAGCTCGATCCGGTCACGGGTCGTGGGCGATACCGGCCGTAGGTCGTCCACGCGCCCGACCCCGACTCCATGGGCCTCCGGCGCGAGCTTGCGTCCGGCGTCGACCAGCGGCGCGACCTCCAGCACCTCCAGCCTCGTCCGCCCGGGCCCGTCCGGCTCCAGATGCAGGATGAAATGGCAGGTGAACGGGGCGGGCTTCCCACCGACCCGATACTCCGAAGGCCAGAAGACGTCCAGAGAGTGATACAGGAAGAGGTCGTCCTTCCGCCGCTCCGGAGGGAGGGCCAGATAGCGCGCCATGGCCGGATCGTCCCGGCTGTTGGCCCGCAGGTTGACGTCGTCCGGGAGGGGCACCATGCCGCGGCCTTGCGGCACCTCGCGGGGGTAGAGGACGAAGGCGTGCAGCCGGTCGTTCTCGGGGAAGCGGTTGCGGCGCGGCGGCGGGAGCTGGCCGTCGTTGAAGAAGGCACGCAGGGCCGCGGTGACCGCCGCGGGGTCGCCGGGAAGGGTGGTCTCCACGAAGGGGCGGGTCTCGGAGGCCTGCCGCTCGACGCGGGCCCCGCAGGAGGCCAGGAGACAGGCCACCGCGAGCGCGGCGGCGAGGCTCCGGGGGAGGGGCCCCGGACCGGCGGGGCGCCGGACCGGGGGCTCCTCGAGGAGGGAGGGAATCAGGGGCATGAGGTGGAGTCGACCGTCGGCACCGTCGCCGGGCAGCCGTGAGCCTGGTCGTGCGGCACGCAGACATTGACGCTCCCCTGGCAGAGGCCTCCCGAATCGGTGCTCGCCGTGAAGCGGAGGGTGTAGACGCGGCCGGGGCCGTTGCCGCTCCGCTCGGCCCGCACCTGGGCGGTCGCGGTGCCGATCCCCTGGGCGTCGGGGCAGGCGCTGCCGTCCCCGGCGCCGTTGATGGGCTCGCTCTGGGCGATGCTGTCGAAGCGGATAAAGACCGGCGTGCTGTCCGAGCTGGTGACGCCCAGCACGGTGACCGGGGTGAAGGCGTGGTTCGGCGGCCAGACGGTGGAGATGCTGGGTTGCGCCTGGCCACAGGTAAGGGTGGGCGCCGAGGTCTTCACCACCAGGCTGTCCACCACGGCGAAGTTCCGCGCTCCGGTGGGCGCCAGGCTCTCGACGGAGACGGTGAGGACGTCGGTCGTCCCGTCGGCCGCGCCGGTGGGCACGCCGAGCTGGACGGCGACGTGGATCGTCTGCCCGCTGGAGAGGCTGAAGTCGGTGGGCGAGACGGCGGTCACGAAGCCGCGGTCGTCCGAGGCCGTGAGGTGGAACGTGTTGGCGGCGCCGAAGTTGGCCACCTCGAAAGTGTAGAGCGTGCTCGTGCCCGGCGACAGGTCCTGGCTGGCCGGCGGCGAGACGCGCACCGTCTGGGGCTGGGTGGTCTTCGCCAGCACACGCTGGTAGCGCTCGCCGTTGGTCCGGGCGCCGGTGACGTAGACCAGGAAGGGCTGGGTCGGCAGTTGGACGTCGCCGAAGAATTCGTCGCTGGCGCCGGAGGCCTCGGGCGCGAGGCTCAGGGTGGCGAGCGGCGCCCCGGTCTTGTCCCGCAGGTCGAAGACGGCGGTGGCGAAATCGCCCGACATCTCCGCCGCGCCGGTGGTGGTCTGGCCGATCACCGGGAAGCCCGGCAGATTGAAGTAGCCCTGATGGCCCGGCCGGCCGGCGACCTCCACGAAGTTGAAGCGGTCGAGGCTCAGCGAGCTCTCGCCGAGGACGTTGAAGGAGAACTGGTCGCCGGAGTCGACCGCCGCCGTCCAGCTTCCGGGGGGCGGATTGAGGACGGTGACCGCCGCGCCGGAGCTGAGCGCCAGGAGCTGGACGCCGCTGTCGGTGGGCTGCACCACGGTGCCGTCGGGGCGCGTCAGGGTCAGCGAGGTGGCGCCGCTCAGCGAGAAGGTGACGCGGGTGAGGGTCGAGTCGACCGGCACGGTGTAGGACCTCGGCGTGCCGGCGAGCTCGTCGGCCACCGACAGCAGGTCGACGGCGTTGGCGCGGACCACGGCGTCGGCCACGCGGGTGATCTGGCCGGCCTCGGAGCGCTGGAGGAAGAAGTACTGGCCGCCGGTGTCGTTGGCGATCCGGGCGTAGGCCGGATCGAAGGGGAGGGGGCTGGCGGCGCCGGCCGCGCCCGCCGGGCGCGCGGCGAGGCCGAAGCCGCCGCAGCTCCCGAAAAGGAGCGGATAGATCTTGGCGTCCTTCGACTGGCCGAGGCTGCTGACGTTGCCCGCGAGGCCCGCGTCCTTGGCGTCGGCATCGGTGAAGGTGAAGAGGTCGGCGCCGTCGTCCACGGCGCCCAGGGCCTGGAGAGCCCCGGTCATCGAGAATTCCGGACAGTCGTCACCGCCGTCGGCGAACAGGGAATTGATGGCGGCCTTGAAGGTGTCGGGGTCCTCTGTGACCGTCAGCGGACCCACCGAGGGGTCGTTGAAAGGGGCCAGCACGTACTTGAGCGGCTCCTGGTCGGTGTCGATGCGGCTGTCCACGATCTGGACCGCCTGCGACTGCACCTGGGCGATGATCGAGCCCATGCTTCCCGTGGTATCGATGGACATCGCCAGGGTGGGGCCGACGCCGAGCAGGAGCTTGAGCTGCTTCAGCGTGACCTTCCCCTTGATGTCGCGGATGAAGGCCTTGGTGGCGTCGAGAGCCGAGGCGGCGGCGGCGCCATGGAAGAAGCTGTGGGGAGAGACGAGCTCGATGATCGTGTCCTTGTTGATGCCCCCGGCCGGGCCCGGGCCGGAGTCAAACGGGCCGCCGTGCCGGCACTTGCCGCCCACGGACGGCACCGCATCCTCGTGGCCGTAGTAGCCGCTGGTCAGGGCGGTGGTCAGGAGGTTATGGCTGCAGTCCTCGCTCACCGAGCCGTCCGGCGAAGTGATGAGCGTGCAGTCCGTGCACGTGGGGGTGGTCAGGCCGACGAAGGCGAGGGCCGCGCCGGGATCCCAGATGGCGGAGTTGGCGCCGCTGTTGCCCGACTCGACGTAGTCGGAGTGGGCGTAGAAGTCCTGGATGGTATGCAGCGCCTGCCCCAGGCTCTGGCGTCCCCCGGCGGCGTCCTCGGCCTGGAGGGCGGAGATCACCGCCTGCTCCAGCTCGACCACCCGGGCCTTGCCGCCGTTGAAGTTTTCGCCGTCAAAATGCTTGGCCGAGTGGTTCTGATCCATGTCCACGTCGGCGTTGGCCATCCAGATCTCCTCGATGGCCTTCTTCATCGACTTGGTGAGCTTCGGAGTCGAGAAAAACTCCTGGTCAAGATCCTTGACCGCCTTCTTGGTCATGTCCTTGTGGGTGGTTCCGACCAGGCCGAAACCGCACCGGTAGCCGTTGTTCGGGCAGAAGGCCTGCGACGGCGCCGCGGCCGACAACAGAAAGACAGCGACGGCGAGGCTTCGCCCCGCGAGCTGCCAGGCATCTCTCTTCGACATGGGATTCTCCTCTCTGTGGAGGGAAAGCCGCCGCGGAAAGCAGCGTCCGCTCATCGGCATATGCGCCCATGAGCTAAGTTGAATTTCTGGATCTTGTCAAGAGCAGAGCACTTCCGGAATTGTTGGAGGTGAAACCTCCCGCCGGTCTCCGGCATCGAAAGGGTGGATGAGAGCCTCTGCTATATTTCCGGGCCCATGGAACCGTCCCAGGCTTTGGGCGAGGATCAGACCCTGCTGGCCGAGCTGCGCGCCGGCAGCGTGGCCGCCTTCGCGCGGCTTTTGCGCGAGCATGGAGGGCGCATGCTCGCCGTAGCGCGCCGACTGGTGCGCGACGAGGAGGACGCCCGCGACGCCGTCCAGGAGGCGTTCGTCTCGGCCTTCCGCTCGCTCGACCGCTTCGAGGGGGGGAGCCGCCTCGCGACCTGGCTCCACCGGATCGTGGTCAACTGCTGCCTGATGCGCCTGCGCAGCCGGCAGCGGCGCCCCGAGGAGCCGATCGAGGACCTGCTCCCCAAGTTCCTGGAGGACGGCCACCAGGCGCCCGCCTCGGTGGAGTGGAGCGAGCCGGTCGACGAGCTGATCCATCGCAAGGAGATCCGCGCTCTCGTCCGGGAATCGATCGACCGGCTGCCGGAGAGCTACCGCACGGTGCTGGTCCTGCGCGACATCGAGGAGCTGAGCACGGCCGACGCCGCCACGATGCTCGGCGTCACCGAGAACGCCCTCAAGATCCGCCTCCACCGCGCCCGCCAGGCGCTGCGCGCGCTGCTCGATCCCCACCTGCGAGGAGCCGCGGCATGAGCGAGAAGAAACCCTACATCCCCTGCTCGGAGGTGCTGGAGCTCCTCTGGGCCTACATCTCCGGAGAGCTGCCGCCGGAGCAGGCGCACGAATTCGACCGCCACCTCGCCGTCTGCCCCTCGTGCGTCGCCTACCTCGACAGCTACCGGAAGACGGTCGAGCTCAGCCGCGAGAGCTTCCAGCCCGGAAACTGCGAGCCGGAGGCGGAGGAGCTGCCGGAGGATCTGATCCAGGCCGTGCTCGCCACCCGCAGAAAAGGGTAGGGCGGCCCCTATCCCAAGGGGCGTCTGTGGAGACCGCCTCTTCGGCTACAGTGAGGCCGATGAGCGCCTTCCAGACCTCGGAGCCCTGGTGGTCGTCCAAGCGCTTCGCCCGGGCGGCGTTCGCGCTGACCATCCTCGGCCTAATTTCCGGAGGCGCCGCGTGGCTGGCGGGGCGAACCCACCTCGCCGATCATCTCTGGCAGGCGACGATCGTCCTCGTCCTGCTGCCGCTGGCGATCGACATCGCCGCCAGCCTGCGCCGGCGCGAGCTGGGAGTGGACGCCATCGCCCTGCTCGCCATGGCCGGCGCCCTGGCCTTCGGCGAGTACCTGGCCGGGGCCGTGGTGGCGCTGATGCTCTCCGGCGGCGAGATGCTGGAGATCTACGCCGCCGCCCGCGCCCGCAAAGAGCTGTCAGGCCTGGTCGAGCGCGCCCCCCGGATCGTCCACCGCTATGAGGACGGCCGCCTCGCCGATCCGCCCATCGAATCGGTACAGCCCGGCGACCGGCTGCTGGTCAAGCCGGGGGAGATCGTGCCGGTCGACGGCGTGCTGCTCGCTTCCAACGCCGTGCTGGACGAGTCGGCGCTCACCGGCGAGTCGGCCCCGGTGGAGCGGCGGTCCGGCGACCGGGTGTCGAGCGGCGGCGTCAACGCCGGCGGCCCGTTCGACCTGCGGGCGGTGGCCACGGCCGAGGGGAGCACCTACGCGGCGATCGTGCGGCTGGTGCGTGAGGCGGAGTCCTCCCGGGCTCCCTTTGTGCGGCTGGCCGACCGCTACTCGTTGATCTTCCTCCCCCTGACTCTCAGTATCGCCGGGCTCGCCTGGCTGCTCTCGGGCGAGCCCGTCCGCGCCCTGGCGGTGCTGGTGGTGGCGACCCCCTGCCCGCTGATCCTGGCGGCGCCGGTCGCCTTCATCGCCGGCATCTCCCGCGCGGCCCACCGGGGGATCATCGTCAAGGGGGGAGCGGTGATCGAGGGGCTCGCCCGCGCCCGCACCCTGCTGCTCGACAAGACGGGCACCCTCACCACCGGCGTCCCCACCGTCGCCCGGATCGAGACCTTCGACAGCTTCCCTCCGGAGGAGGTGCTGCGCCTGGCGGCCTCCCTCGACCAGGTCTCTCCGCACGTGCTCGCCGCCGCGGTCGTGGCCGCCGCCCGCGACCGGGGACTGCCGCTCACCTTCCCCAGCGGCGTCACCGAGCGGCTGGGCTCGGGGATCGAAGGGCTCGTGGAGGGCCGGCAGGTGGCTCTGGGGAAGGCGAGCTGGGTGAGGGATTGGACGGGCGGGGGCGGTCCGCTCGCCTCTCATCTCGAGGAGCTCCGCCGCGCCGTGGCCGCCGAGGGGCAGGCGAACGTCTTCGTGGCGGTGGACGGCCATCCGGCCGGAGCGATCGTGCTCGCCGACCCGATTCGCGAGGACTCGGCCGCCACCCTCGGCCAGATCCGCGCCTTGGGGATCGAGCGGCTGGTGATGGTGACGGGCGACCACCACACCGTCGCCGAGCGGGTCGGCCGCGAGCTGGGGGTCGACCAGGTGATGGCGGAGTGCTCGCCGATGGAGAAGGTGGCGGCGGTGAAGGCCGAGAGCGCCCGCGGTCCCACGGTGATGGTGGGGGACGGCATCAACGACGCTCCGGCCCTGGCCGCGGCCACGGTGGGGATCGCCATGGGGGCCCGGGGCGCCACCGCCTCCTCGGAAGCCGCCGACGCCGTGCTCATGCTCGACCGTCTCGACCGCCTGGTGGACGCCCTCTCGATCGCCCGCCGCTCCCGCGCGATCGCCCTCCAGAGCGTGCTCGCCGGCATGGGGCTCTCCCTGGCCGCCATGATCGTGGCCGCCTGCGGTTATCTACCGCCTCTGGCCGGCGCGCTCTTCCAGGAGGCGATCGACGTGGCGGTGATTCTCAACGCATTGCGGGCGCTGGGGCCGGGGGTAAAGAACCGATATTGTAGCCGCCTCAACGCTCCTCCTCAGTAAGAGATTCCCCATCGACACCAACTTCTCCACATGGGCTCGCTCTTCAGGACTGAGGGTGACCACGTAGGTCTTCCCCATTTCTGTTCCTCCTGGAAAGAGTTGTACCCCTTCCAGGAGGAACATGGGTGCTCAAACCCGTCACCTCTACCGTGACGAGGTGCTAGGTACAGACCACGCAGCTCAGCGGGCAGGAGAGAGTCTCCGTCCCAGTGAGAGGCCTGGTCGCGCCGCCCTGCGCGTTCTGGAGAGCGGAAACGCCAAGGGGCTGCAAGGTCTCGCGGTGGAGCGTCAGCCGGATTTTCGGGTTTTTCTTCATGAATGGGCTCCTTTCCGGACGGGGGCGCCGGAACAGCGCCCCCGCTCCAGGAGATGCTCGATGCGTACCAGGGGGTGAGGCTACGCCCGGGCCTGGCCGCCCGAGCCCATGGCGCGGCGCAGCCACTTGCCCTGGACGCCCTTCATCATCTTCTGCATCGAGCGGTACTGCTTGAGCAGGCGGTTGATCTCGGCCACCGAGGTGCCGGAGCCCATGGCGATCCGCTTCTTGCGGCCGCCGTTGAGGACGTCGGGACGGCGGCGCTCCAGGGGGGTCATCGAGTTGATGATCGCCTCCACCTTCTTGAGGCCGCTCTCGTCCACGTTCGCCGAGTCGAGGCCGCGCAGGGGGCCCACCTTGGGGAGCATTTCGAGCACCGAGCCGAGGGGCCCCAGCTTGCGGAGCTGGCGAAGCTGGTCGCGCAGGTCCTCCAGGGTGAACTGCTGGCTGACGATGCGCTTGGCGAGGCGCTCCGTCTCGGCGGCGTCGAGGCCGCGCTCGGCCTTCTCGATCAGCGACAGAACGTCGCCCATGCCGATCATGCGCGAGGACATGCGCTCGGGGTGGAACAGCTCGAGGTCGTCCGCCTTCTCGCCGACGCCCACGAAGCGGATCGGTACCCGGGCCACGGTGCGGATCGACAGCGCCGCGCCGCCGCGGGAGTCGCCGTCGAGCTTGGTGAGGATGGCGCCGGTCAGCGGCAGCACGGCGGCGAACTGCTCGGCGCTCTTGACCGCGTCCTGGCCGGTCATCGAGTCGGCCACGAAGAGGACCTCGTGCGGCTGGATGCGGTCGGCCAGCCGGCGGATCTCCTCCATCAGCGCCGTGTCGACGTGGAGGCGGCCGGCGGTGTCCATGAGCACCACGTCGTGGCCGCGCTCGCGGGCGATGGTGAGGGCGCGGGCGCCGAGGTCGATCACCGTCTCCCCCGGCTCGGGCTCCAGCACCGGCACCTCGACCCCCTTGCCGACCTGCTTGAGCTGCTCGACGGCGGCGGCGCGCTGAAGGTCGCCCGCCACGAGCAGCGGATGCTTGCCGCGCTTCTTCAGCCGCTTGGCGAGCTTGCCGGCGGTGGTCGTCTTGCCCGAGCCCTGGAGGCCGCAGAGCATGATGACCGCCGGCCGGCCGTCGAGGCGGAGGTCGGTCCCCTCCTCGCCAAGAAGAGACGTCAGCTCGTCGCGGACGATCTTGACCACCTGCTGGGCCGGGGTGAGGCTCTCCAGGACCTCCTGGCCGAGGGCGCGCTCGCGCACCCGTTCGATGAACGGCTTGACCACCCGGAAGTGGACGTCGGCCTCGAGCAGCGCCATGCGGATCTGGCGCAGCGCCGCGTCGAGCGCCTCGGGGGTGACCTTGCCCTCGCCCTTGAGCTGGCGGAAAACGTCCTGGAGCTTATCTTGCAAACCGTCGAACATGGGTAAAAAACCTCTCTGGTGCGTCCGGCCCCGCCGGAGATCCTGGGGACAGGGATGGTAACACGGGGGAACAGGGGCCGCCTTCCCGCCTCGATCGGTTGTCCCCCCTCGATATACTGGCCCGCCTATGGAACGAAGAGCCAAGATCATGGCGACCCTGGGTCCGGTGAGCCGCGATGAGACGGTGCTGCGGGGGCTCGTCCGCGCCGGGGTCGACCTGTTTCGCTTGAATCTCTCTCACGGGACGCAGGAGCAGCACCGCGAGACCCTGCGCCGCGTCCGCCGTGTCGCCGCCGAGGAGAATTGCCATCTGCCGGTGGTCCTCGACCTCATGGGACCCCGCTACCGCTTAGGGCTGATCCCCGACGAGCCCCGCATGCTCAAGCCCAATCAGGAGGTCGTGCTGGGGCTGGAGGAGCAGCACGCGGACCTCCCCGTCGATCCGGAGATCCTGGAGCACCTGCAGCCCGAGGAGCGGGTGCTCATCGACGGCGGCCTGATCGAGCTGCGCGTCGAGTCCAAGCAGGGGGACCGCGTCCACGCCCGGGTCGTCAACGGCGGCCCGATCAAGACCCGCAAGGGGATCAACCTGCCGGACACCGACCTGCCGTTCGAGATCTCCGAGAAGGACCGCTCCGACATCGCCTTCGCCGTGGCCGAGGAGGCGGACTACCTCGCCGCCAGCTACGTCGGCGAGGCGTCGCACGTCGAGGCCATCCGCGAGGTGGTGTCGGCGGCCGGAGGCCGCATCCCCATCATCGCCAAGATCGAGCGCAAGACGGCGATCGAGAAGCTGGACGAGATCACCGAGGCGGCGGACGGCCTGATGGTGGCCCGCGGCGATCTCGGGGTCGAGGTCCCCCTCTACACCGTCCCCGTGCTGCAGAAGAAGATCGTCGCCGCCGGCCGCCTCTCCGGCAAGCCGGTGATCGTGGCCACCCAGATGCTCGAATCGATGGTCGAGCAGCCGCGTCCCACCCGGGCCGAGGCGACCGACGTGGCCAACGCCGTGTTCGACGGCGCCGACGCCCTGATGCTCTCGGGGGAGACGGCGGCCGGCAAATACCCCGTCCTGGTGGTGGAGACCATGGCGCGGATCATCCAGGAGGCCGAGGACTACGCCCGCTCGATCAACCAGCGCCACACCCTCGAGCCGCTGGGGCACGTCCACGCCCGGCGCGCCTTCGCGCTCGAAGCCGACCTCTCCGGCGGGACCGGCGCCGAGCCCTCGCTCGAGGTTCCCGACATGGTCTCCTCGGCGGCCGTCTACGCCGCCGAGCAGCTCGGCGTCCGGCGCATCGTGGCCTTCAGCCAGAGCGGCTTCACGGCCCGCCTGGTGGCCCGCTACCGCCCCGGATCGCCGATCATGGCCTTCACCCCGGACCCCAAGGTGGCGCGCCAGATCCAGCTCGTCTGGGGGGTGCGCCCCTTCGTGGCCGAGTTCCAGGTGGGGAGCCTCGAGGACATCGTGAACGTGGTCGAGCGCGAGCTCCTGGAGGCGAAGCTCGTCCAGCCCCGCGATAGGATCATCATCCTCATGGGGCACCCCGTGCGCGAACGCCCCCTGACCAACCTGATGCGGGTCCACCGCATTCGCCAGACCTAGGAGCCGAGGCCCCTTGATCCCCATCCGGGACGACACGCGCCGCACGGGCACGCCCGTGGTCAACGTCCTGTTGATCGCGGCGAACGCCCTGCTCTTCTTCTACGAGCTGTCGCTGGGGCCCCGGCTCAACGCCTTCGTGATGTCGGCCGCCTTCGTGCCGGCGAAGCTGACCGCGGGCGGGCTCGGGCTCCACGACCTGAAGCCGGGGCTGGAGACCGCTCTCCTCTCGATGTTCCTCCACGGCGGCTGGGCGCACTTCCTAGGCAACATGCTCTTCCTCTGGATCTTCGGCGACAACGTCGAGGACCGGCTCGGGCATGTCCGCTACCTGATCTTCTACCTCCTCACCGGCTACGCCGCGGCCTTCGCGCACCTCTGGTTCAATCCCAGCTCGGCCATGCCGGCGATCGGCGCCAGCGGCGCCATCTCGGGGGTGCTCGGCGCCTACCTCTTCCTCTACCCCAAAGCGCGCATCCAGACGCTGATCTTCTTCGGATTCTTCGCCCGCTTCGTGCTGGTGCCGGCGTGGGTGTTCCTCCCCTTCTGGTTCCTGATCCAGCTCATCTCGGGCGTCGCCTCGCTCGGGGTGCAGAACGCGCAGCAGAGCGGCGGGGTCGCCTTCTTCGCCCACATCGGCGGCTTCGTGGCCGGGCCCATCCTGCTCTTCCTGCTGGGGGGAGGCCGCCAGCCTCGACGGCGGACGGAGACCTGGGGTTGAAGCGGCGCCTCGCGCGGCTCCTCCTCCTGGCGTTGCTGCTGGGAGCGGCGGACGCCTTCTGGATCGAGCCCCGCCTCCTCCTCTTCCGGGAGGACGTGCGGATCGGCCTTCCCGCCCCACGGATGCGGATTGCCCACCTCTCCGACCTCCACATCCGTGGGGATCAATGGCACCTTCACCGTCTGCTCCGCGAGGTGGCCGCCGCCAGGCCGGACGTCGTCGTGATCAGCGGCGACCTCATCCACGACGTGCCGGACGCGGAGACCTACGCGCGAACCTCCTCGGCCGTGGCGGCGCTGGTCGCGGGCCTGCGGCGGGTGGCGCCGGTCTACGCCGTCCAGGGGCACAGCGAGCATCAGGGGAACCTGGTCGGCCTCCTCCAGAGCGCCGGCCTCGAATGGCTGTCCAACGAGGGTCGGCGGATCGGACCCGGCGGGAGCTATCTCCTCCTGGGCCTGAACACGCAGGTCGGGAACGACCACCTCGCCTGGCGATGGCCCTCCCCGTTCCGGCCGGTGACCGTGGACGGCGTCCGGCTCTACGGCGCCACCCGGGGGGAGCCCTACCGGAGCTTTTACAGCCACTACGATCCCGCCCCTACGGGTCTCGCCGACACCGGGGGGCCGCTCTCCTGGAGCGGCTACGAGGTGACCTGCGACGCGCGGATCAGCACTGAAAAGACCGGCGCCGGCATCTCCCTCCACAGCCGTTCCGTGGAGGGGGAGGACCGGCAGATCGAGCTCAGCCGGGACCTCTCCCCCTGGAGCCAGCGGGGCGGCTTCGGCCTCTTCGAGCACGGCTCGGCGCTGGTCGGGAAGAACGAGACCGGCGTGCGGCCGAAGGCGGGGGTCTGGTACCGCCTGAAGGTACGGACGGAGGTCGAGCCCGGAAGGGTGCTCGCGCGGGCCAAGGTCTGGCGGGCCAACCGCCCTGAGCCGCCGCGCTGGCAAGCCGAAGCCGAGGACCGCTCCCCCACCCGGGTCACGCAGGGGACGGTGGGACTCTGGGCCTCGGGGGGTGGGACGGTCGTCTACCGCGATCTCCGGGTGGTGGATCACTCCGGAAAAATTCTGCTCGACGAGCCGCTCGTTCTCGCTCCCGGGACCCGCGCGCCGAAGGGTTTCCGCGAGGGGACGCGAGGCAGCCGTCTCGAAATGGCCTTCGCCCGCAGCCCCCAGGTCCCGCCGGGGACTCCGGTGATCGTCCTCTCCCACATGGCGGACGTGGTGCGCGAGGCTTCGAGGAAGGGGATTCCGGTCGTCCTGGCCGGCCACACCCACGGCGGCCAGGTCCGCATCCCCTTCTTCGGCCCCCTGACCACCCGCTCCAGCCTGGGCGCTTTCTATGACCGGGGCCTCTTCTATTTCGCCGCCCCGAACGAGGAGGGATTGACGGCGCTCTACATCAACTCAGGGATCGGGATGTCGGTGATTCCTGCCCGGTTCGACTGCCCACCGCGGTGGGCGGTGGTGGAGGTGGGACGATAATCCCTCTCATGTGTATAATGATGTGTATGAAAGGGAGCCCTCATGAGGACAAACATCGTTCTGGATGACGAGCTCGTCGCAGAGGCGGCTCGATTGACCGGCATCACAACCAAGAAGGACCTCGTTCACGAAGCGTTGCGGGTGTTGATCGCGACGCGCAGGCGTAAGAGTCTCCTGGATCTCGAGGGCAAAATTCAGCTCGCCCCGGGCTACGACTACAAGGCCCTCCGGGAAGGCCGGCGTTGATCGTTCTCGATTCCTCAGTCCTGATCGGCTTCTTTCGAGGCCATCAATCGCCCGCCATCGCGCGATTCAAGGATCTGGAAAGGGAGGGCGTTCCGTTTCTGCTTCCTGCCCTGTGCTATCAGGAGGTACTCCAGGGAGCACGGAACGAGAAGGAATGGAAGCTTCTCGACGATTACCTGGGGTCTCAGGATCTTCTAGTTTCCTTCAACCCCATGTCGACCCACCGGGCAGCGGCGCGGATCTACTTCGATTGCCGCCGTAAGGGGCTGACCATCCGGAGCTCTGTGGACTGCTTCCTCGCCCAACTCGTCCTGGAGACGGATGGAACGCTTCTCCACGACGATGGCGATTTCGAATCCATCGCGGAGGTCCGGCCCCTCAAGACTCTGCGGGGATGACCTGAGCCGAGGATCTCGCCGCGCCTACTTCACCTCACCCCGCAGGATGAGCCGGCCGAAGCGGATGAAGTACTCGGCGCCGGAGTAGACGGTCACCGCCAGGGTCACCCAGAGGGAGATCGGGGCCAGGTGGCGGAACTCGCCCAGCTTGTTGTAGATGATCAGCAGCGCGATCGAGACGATCTGGACGATCGTCTTGACCTTCCCCGAGAAGCCCGCCGGGATCACCAGATGCTCCGCCGCGGCGAAGCTGCGCAGCGAGGTCACCGCGAACTCGCGGGCGATGATCACCACCACGATCCAGGCCGGCACCACCGTGTGGCCGCTGCTGTGGTCCATCTCGACCAGGGAGATGAACGCCGCCGAGATCAGGATCTTGTCCGCCGCCGGGTCGAGCAGCGTGCCCAGACGGGTGACCTCCTGGCGCCGGCGGGCCAGGTAGCCGTCGAAGAAGTCCATCACCGCGGCGAGCAGGAAGAGGCCGAGGCCCCACCACTCTTTCCCCTCGAATTTGGTCAGCAGCACCACCACGAGCGGCGGCACCAGCAGGATGCGGAAGATCGAGAGCAGGTTTGGGAGATTGAGCATCGACTTGGGGCTAGACCGGCGTCCGCCGGCGGGGGCATTCTACATGCCCGCCGCGCGAACGCCGCGGATCAGGCTTACTTCGAGCCGCCCAGGGAGGTCGTCAGGATGAGACGGTTGTTGGGTCCGCGGATCAGATAGGGCTTGCGGCGGTTGCCGGACAGCAGGACCGAGGCCGCGGAGGGGAGGCTGAATTCGGCGCCGCGCCAGAGAGAGAGGACCCGCCTCACGTAGTCGCGGGTCTCGGCGAAGGGGGGAATGCCGCGGTGCTTCTCCACCGCGCCGGGGCCGGCGTTGTAGGCGGCGATCGCCAGCTCCACCTTGCCGGCGAAGTGGTCGATCATCTGGCGGAGGTACATCGTGCCGCCCTTGATGTTCTGGTCCGGATCGTAGGGGTCGCGGATGTTGAGCTCGCTCGCCGTGTCCGGCATGAGCTGCATCAGGCCGATCGCCCCCTTGTTCGACACCGCCTTGACGTTGTAGCCGGACTCGGCCTGAATCAACGCCCGCACCAGCTTGGGATCGAGGTTCTGGGCATCGCTGTGGCGCGCGATCATCGGCTCGAGGCCCTCATCCGGCAAGGCGGCGAGCTTCGTCGACAGCCGGCGCGCGCGCTGGGCGAGGTTCTCGTTCAGGATGACTTTGCGGCCGCTCGCCCCGACGACGATCTTCACGTCTCCCGTGGTCGCGGCGAGCGCGAGGGCGGGGTACGACGCGAGGACCATCCAGGCGAGGGCACGGATGCCCGTTCTCATCACGACAGACCCTTCGGAAAAGGCGCCGCGATCCTGGTGCTAGCGATCGAGCTGGGTTACAACTGGGGTCTATCTTATTCAGATAGAAGAATATTGCAAGCCCCCTGAGCCCTCACCCCCCGGCCCCTCTCCCGTCCCCTCCCACCCTCCCTCACCGGGAGAGGGGAGAAAAGCAGCAGAAAGGGGGGTTGGGACTCCCTCTTCTCCCGGCCGGTGGGAGGGCGATGGGAGAAGAGGGCCGGGGTGATGAGGGGCCGGGAGTGAGGGCGCCTACCGCGCGAGCTGCTCGCGCACCGCCTGCTCGACGGCGGCGAGGGCTTCGGGGAGCTTCTCCGGCTCCTTGCCGCCGGCCTGGGCGAAGTCGGGGCGGCCGCCGCCGCCGCCGCCCACGATGGCGGAGAGCCTCTTGACCAGGTCGCCCGCCTTGACGCGGGCCGTCAGATCCTTGCTCACGGCGGCGACCAGGCTGACGTTGCCGTCGCCGCGGGTGCCGATCACCACCACCCCGGAGCCCAGCTTGGAGCGCAGGGTGTCGGCCATGTCGCGCAGCTCGTTGGCCGGCGCGGGCGGCACCTCCCGGGCCAGCACGCGGATCCCGTCCACCAGCAGCTCCTCGTCTCCCGAAGACGACACCGCCCCGGAGACGAGCTGCATGCGCAGCTTCCGCATCTCGGACTCCAGCTCGTTCTGCCGCTGGCGGAGCTGGTCGGCCTTCTGGAGCTGCTGCTCGTAGTCCCCGGAGCGGATGCCGAGCCGGGTCACCAGCTCGCCATAGGCCGCCCGCTGGCCGCGGACCTCCTCCAGGGCGTAGCCGCCGGTCACCGCCTCGATGCGGCGCACGCCGGAGGCGACGCCGCGCTCGGAGTCGATCAGGAAGAGCCCGATCTCCCCCGTGTTGCGCACGTGGCAGCCGCCGCACAGCTCCAGGCTGAAGCCGGGGACGTTCACCGTGCGCACCCGCTCGCCGTACTTCTCGCCGAACAGCGCCATGGCGCCGGCGGCGATCGCCTCCTGATAGCTGCGCCAGACGAATTCGGTCGAGACCGCCCGGCGGACCCACTCGTTCACCAGATCCTCGGTCTGCTCCCACTCCTGGCGGAACATGCCGCGGTGGTAGGTGAAGTCGAAGCGCAGGCGGTCCGGCGCCACCAGCGATCCCGCCTGGCGCACGCTCTTGCCGAGCACCTGGCGCAGCGCCGCGTGCAGCAGGTGGGTGGTCGTGTGGTTGCGCTGGATGGCGAGCCGCCGCTCGTGGTCCACCCGGAGCAGCACCTTGGTGTGGCGGGCGAGGCTCCCCTCCTCCACCTCCACGAAGTGGAAGAAGACCCCCCCCTGGTCCTTCTGGGTGTCCACCACCCGGGCGCGCCCGCCGTCCCAGAGCATCTCGCCGGTGTCCCCCACCTCGCCGCCGGACTCGGCGTAGAAGACCGTCTGGTCGAGGATGACGACCCCCACCTGCCCGTTCTGCAGGATGGAGACGCGCACCGGCGCACCCTCGCGCCAGGTGGCGAGACGCACCACCTCGGCGGGGGTGTCGATCATCTCCGTGCGCTCGTACCCCTCGAAGCGGGTCTCGGTCAGCTCGGCGTGGCCGCGCAGCACCTCGCGCAGGGCGGAGAGGCGGTTCTGCGCCTCGGCCGTGGCCTTGCGCGACTGCTCGCGCTGGGCCTCCAGCGACTCCCGGAAGCCGGGCTCGTCGATCTGGAAGCGCTCCTCCTCGGCGATCTCACGGATCACCTCCAGCGGCAGGCCGTAGGTGTCGTAGAGGCGGAAGACCATCGGGCCGGGCAGGGTGGTGATCGCCTGCGGGCGGAGCCGCTCGATCTCCTCCTGCACCTGGCGGGCGCCGTTGGCTACCGTCGAAAGGAATTTCTCCTCCTCGGCCTTGATGGTGGCCATCGAGGCAGCCCGAGTCGCCGCCAGCTCCAGATAGGCGCCGCCCATCACCTCCCCCAGCACCGGCACCAGCTTGAAGAGGAATGGCTCCTCGAAGCCGAGGCGCATGCCGTGGCGCACCGCCCGGCGCAGGATGCGGCGCAGCACGTAGCCGCGCCCCTCGTTGCCGGGGATCACGCCGTCGGCGAGCAGGAAGGAGACCGCTCGGAGGTGATCGGCGATCACCCGCATGGAGACGTCCTTCTCCGCGTCCGCCCCATACTTCGCGCGGGCGAGGTCGGCCGTGGCGGCGAGGATCGGCTGGAAGAGGTCGGTGTCGTAGTTCGAGAGCACCCCCTCGAGCACGGAGGTGATCCGCTCGAGGCCCATGCCGGTGTCGATCGACGGCTTGGGGAGCGGGGTCAGGGTCCCCGCCGCGTCGCGGTCGAACTGCATGAAGACCAGGTTCCAGATCTCCATGTAGCGGCCGGAGTCGGTCCCCTCCTCCCAGCCGACCTCGGGACGGCCGGGGTAGAGGTCGACGAAGATCTCGCTGCACGGTCCGCAGGGCCCCGTCTCGCCCATCGCCCAGAAGTTGTCCTTCTCGCCGCAGCGGTGGACCCGCTCCGGCGGCAGGCCCGACAGCTTCACCCAGAGGTCGAAGGCGTCGTCGTCCTTCTCATAGACGGTGGCGAACAGCCGGTTGGCGGGGATCCCCCAGACCCGGGTCACCAGGTCCCAGCCGAAGCGGATGGCGTCCTCCTTGAAGTAGTCGCCGAAGGAGAAGTTGCCCAGCATCTCGAAGAAGGTGTGGTGGCGCGGGCTCGGCCCCACGTTCTCGAGATCGTTGTGCTTGCCGGAGACGCGCATGCACTTCTGCACCGAGGCCGCCCGCGGCGACTCCGGCCTCTGCGCGCCGAGGAAGTAGTCCTTGAACTGGACCATGCCGGCGTTGGTGAACAGCAGGGTCGCGTCCCCCTGCGGAACCAGGGGCGAGCTCGGCACCACCCGATGCCCGCGCTCCCGGAAGAATTCGAGAAAGCCTGAACGAATATCTGTGCTCTTCATAAGCTCTTCATAAAGCGGCGGCTCTTCATGATCCGTCGTCGATTCCGAGATCGTCCAATTCGCCGTCCAAAGCGCTGACGATAGCACGGCGGGAAAACCCCTTGCGCTCCAGATGGCGGGCGAGGGCCCGGGGGTCCACGCCCCCCTTCAGGCGCCAGCGCTCGGCCGCCTCGCGGGCGGCGGGGAGGTCGTCCTCCGGAGTGAGCTCGGCGAGGGCCGCGTCGATCGCCTCCTCGGGGGCGCCGCGCTTGAGGAGCTCCATCCGCAGCCGCGACCGCCCCTCGCTCGTTCGCTCCTGGCGGTGCTCCACGAAGACCCGCGCTGTGGCGCGGTCGTCGAGGTACTTCTGCTCCGTCAACCGGTCGAGGGCCGCGGCGATCTCCTCCGGGGGATACCCGCGCTGGGCGAGCTTCCTCTCCAGCTCCCGCCGGAAATGAGCCCGGGTGGCGAGGAGCTGGAGGGCTTTCTGGTAGCAGGAGGGTGGCAATTCCTACCCTAGTTCTGATCGATCTCGAACGACAGATCCCCACCGCCCAGGAAGTCGCTCTCGCCGGGGATCTGGATCGACTCGTCCATCTGGTCGCGCGAGATGTCGGCGGTGAACTGCACGCCCTGGATCTTGAGCCGGAACTCGTCCGGGTTGGTGGCGCGCTTGAGCG
>Ga0308175_100000862_pt1 | contig 20132 bp, 19 predicted proteins | sample PhyCR1_3_FD_203893 | JGI IMG/M metagenome (GOLD analysis project Ga0308175, IMG submission 203893) | Soil microbial communities from UC Gill Tract Community Farm, Albany, California, United States - DLSLS.C.R1 | ecosystem: Environmental > Terrestrial > Soil > Agricultural land | place: USA...
CCGGGCTCCTCGCAGATCGGGCACAAGGAGTCGGCGGCCGACACCGCACAGGTGCTGTGCCGGATGTTCGACGCGATCGAGTTCCGCGGCAAGGCGCAGGCCACCGTGGAGGAGCTGGCCGCCAACTCGTCGGTGCCGGTCTACAACGGCCTCACCGACGAGTGGCACCCCACCCAGATGCTGGCCGACTTCCTCACCATGACCGAGCACTCGAGCCGCGCACCGCACGAGCTCGCGTACTGCTTCATGGGCGACGGCCGGTTCAACATGGGCCGCTCGCTGCTCGTCACGGGCGCGATCCTGGGCGCCGACGTCCGCATCTGTGCGCCCGAGGCGCTGTGGCCGGACAAGGACGTCCAGGACCTCGCCCGCGAGCACGCCGAGGTGTCGGGGGCGCGGATCACCCTCACCGCCGACCCGGCCGAGGGTCTGCGCGGGGCCGACTACGTGCACACCGACGTCTGGGTCTCGATGGGGGAGCCGGACGACGTGTGGACCGCCCGGGTCGAGGAGCTGACCCCGTACCAGGTCAACGCCACGGCCCTCGAGCTGACCGGCAAGCCGCGGGTGCGGTTCATGCACTGCCTGCCGGCGTTCCACGACACGCACACCAACGTCGGGCGCAAGGTGGCCGACCTGACCGGGATGACCGGCGGCCTGGAGGTGACCGACGAGGTGTTCCGCTCGCCGGCCAACATCGCCTTCGACCAGGCCGAGAACCGGCTGCACACGATCAAGGCGGTCATGGTCGCCACGATCGGGGACTGAGCCGGCCATGAGGATCGTGGTCGCGCTGGGGGGCAACGCGCTGCAGCGGCGGGGCGAGCCCATGACCGTCGAGGGCCAGCGGACCAACGTCTCCGTCGCCTGCAAGTCCCTCGCGCCCGTGGCCGAGGAGCACGAACTCGTGATCTCCCACGGCAACGGCCCCCAGGTCGGTCTCCTCGCGCTGCAGGCCGCGGCCTACGACGAGGTGTCGGCGTATCCGTTCGACGTCCTGGGAGCGCAGACGGAGGGGATGATCGGCTACCTCATCGAGCAGGAGCTGGGCAACCTGCTGCCGGCCGACAAGCCGCTCGCGACCATCCTGACGATGACCGAGGTCGATCCCGAGGACCCCGCCTTCCGGAACCCGACGAAGTTCGTGGGTCCGGTGTACGCCCCCGAGGTCGCCCAGGAGCTCGCCACCCGTCGTGGCTGGGTCGTCCGGCAGGACGGCGATCTGTGGCGCCGGGTGGTGCCCTCACCGGTGCCGCGCCGGATCGTCGAGATCCGGCCGGTCGAGTGGCTGCTGGCCCAGGGCAGCGTCGTCATCTGCGCCGGCGGCGGGGGCATCCCGACGATGTACCCGACGGGCACCCGCACGCTGGTCGGCGTCGAGGCGGTCATCGACAAGGACCGCGCCAGTGCGGTCCTGGCCGAGGACCTGCACGCCGACCTGCTCGTGATCGCGACCGATGTCGACGCGGTCTTCCTCGACTGGGGCAAGCCCGCGCAGCGCTCGGTGGTCAACGCACACCCGGACGCCCTGGATCCCGGGTGGTTCCCGGCCGGGTCGATGGGTCCCAAGGTCGAGGCCGCGGCCCAGTTCGCCCGACGGTCAGGGAACCCGGCGGTCATCGGGTCCCTGGAACAGCTGTCCTCGATCCTCGCCGGTCACGGCGGGACACGGATCTCGGTCCAGGCCGAGGGGATGGAGACCCGATGAGCGCCCCCACCGATCCCAGGGTGGCGACCACCACCTCGCAGGTCCCGGCACAGCGCAGCGCGTCCCCGGAGCTCTCGCCGCCCTACCTCCGCAGCGCGGCCGAGGTGCTGGCCGAGCTCGGTGCCAACGCCCAGAACGGCCTGGGGCACCGGGAGGCGGCCCGCCGGTTGAAGGAGGTCGGCCCCAACAAGCTGACCAGCGAGAAGCCGCCGTCGATCTGGGCGATCTCGCTGGCGCAGCTGCGCGACCCGATGAACATCATGCTGATCGCGGTGGCGATCGCGAGCCTGCTCATCGCGCAGGTCTCGACCGCGGTGCTGGTGGCGGCCCTCGTGCTGCTCAACGTCGTCCTCGGGGCGCGTCAGGAGTTGAAGGCCCGGGCCAGCGTCGATGCGCTGGCGAAGCTGCAGGTGCCGCAGACCCGGATCCTGCGGGAGGGGCAACTCGAGCTGATCCCGGCCGAGGAGGTCGTGCCGGGGGACACGGTCCGCCTGGAGGCCGGGGACGTCGTGCCCGCGGACGGCCGGATCGTCACCTCGGCCACGCTGGAGACCCAGGAGGCGTCGCTGACCGGGGAGAGCGCCCCGATCAGCAAGGGCGCCGACGTCCTGGCCGGCCCGGAGGTCGGCCTGGGCGACCGCACGAACATGCTCTTCCAGAACACGTCGGTCACCCGGGGCACCGCGACCATGGTCGTGACGGCCACCGGCATGGAGACCGAGATGGGCCGCATCGCCACGATGCTGACCTCGGTGACCCGCACCCGGTCGCCGCTGCAGAAGGAGCTCGACGGGCTCACCCGGGTGCTCGGCGTCGTGGCCTGGAGTGCCGTCGCGCTGATCGTCGTCGTCGGCCTGATCCGTGATCTGCCCGCCGAGGACGTGCTGCTGCTCGGCACGGCGATGGCGATCTCGGCGATCCCCACCGGCCTGCCGACGTTCGTGCAGGCGATGCTCTCCTACGGGGCCCGGCAGCTGGCCGACGCGAAGGCCGTCGTGAAGAACCTGACCGACGTCGAGACCCTCGGCGCCACGAGCGCGATCAACACCGACAAGACCGGCACGCTGACCCTCAACCAGATGATGGTCTCGACGGTGTACGCCGACGGCGCCTGGTTCACCGTCGACGGCGAGGGCTACGCCAAGTCCGGCGCGGTCCGGTCGGTGGCCGGCACGCAGGTGCCCGACTTCACCCGCCTGGCCTACGGCCTCGTGCTGGACAGCGACGCCACGGTCAGCGACGACGGCGCGGTCATCGGCGACCCGACCGAGGCAGCCCTCGTGGTGCTCGCCGCCAAGCTCGGCGTGGACGCGGGCCGCACCCGGGAGGCCTATCCCCGGCTGGGTGAGGTGCCGTTCGACTCCGACTACAAGTTCATGGCGACGTTCCACCGCATCCACGTGGACGGGGTCTCCTACGTCGTCGAGCTGGTCAAGGGTGGCCCCGACGTCGTCCTGGCCCGGTGCACGATGGCGGGCGGTCCGCTCAGCGACAGCCAGGCCCCCGTGCAGTCGGAGCTCGCACGCATCGAGGCGGCCAACCGGCAGATGGGGGAGAAGGGGCTGCGCGTGCTCGCCTTCGCCGCCCGGGTCATCCCCGACGAGGAGGTACCGGTGATCGCCACCGACCCGATGTCGCTCACCCGGGATCTCGGCTTCGTCGCGATGGTGGGGATCATCGATCCGCTGCGTCCGTCGGCGAAGGTCGCCGTGGAGACGGCGCTGCTGGCCGGGATCGACGTCCGGATGATCACCGGCGACCACGCCGTGACCGCGCACGCCATCGGGGAGTCCCTCGGCCTCGGTGAGGGCGCGATCAGTGGCGCCGAGCTACAGGCCCTCTCCGACGAGGAACTGGGCCGGCGGCTGCCGCACCTGCACGTGTTCGGCCGCGTGACACCGGAGGACAAGCTGCGGCTGGCCCGGCTCATGCAGCAGGAGGGCATGATCGTCGCGATGACCGGCGACGCGGTCAACGACGCCGCGGCGCTGAAGCAGGCGGACATCGGTGTGGCCATGGGCAGCGGGAGCGAGGTGTCCAAGCAGGCCGCGCGCATGGTGCTGACCGACGACAACTTCGGCACGCTGGTGCATGCGGTGGAGCTCGGCCGCAGCATCTACGGCAAGGTCGTCGCCTACATCCGCTATCAGATGACCCAGCTGCTGGCGTTGGTGCTGCTCTTCGTCACCGCGACGGTGTTCAACATCAACAGCGGCGTGGCCATGACACCGTTGATGGTGCTGTTCCTCAACTTCTTCGTGGCGATCTTCCCGGTCGTCGTGATCATGCTCGATCCCGCCGACCCGGCGATCATGCGCCGGCCGCCCCGGGACCCGAAGGTGCCGGTCACGAACCTGCCGGCGGTGACCCGGTGGGTCGGCTACGGCGCGGTGCTGTTCCTGGCGGCGCTGATCCCGTTGATCGCCGGACCGGACGAGCCCAGCGTCGACAACCCGAGCGCGTCGATGACCATGTGCTACGTCGTCGTCGGGCTCGGGACGATCTTCAGCGGCCTGGTCATGCGCCGGGATCCCACCAGCGGGCTGACCGCGCCGATCCTGTCCGCCGTGAAGTGGCTGACGATCCCCGCGGGGCTGCTCGTGCTCTCGACCGAGCTCGACTTCCTGCAGCACGGGCTGCTCACGCAGTCGCTCTCGGGCCTCCAGTGGCTCGCCTGCATCGGCCTGGCGCTGGTGCTGCCGGTCGTCGTCGAGGTCGACAAGTGGATCCGCCGGCGCCGGCTGCACCCCGCCGCCCCGGTTCCCGTGGAGGCGGCCGTCTCGCCGGTCCGCGCTGCCCTCGACGGTGCCGCCCGGCCGATCGGAGCCACGGCGAGCACCGGCTGAGTCCGGGGCCTCCGCCGGAACAGGAGGGCCCATGTCGAGGTCGGAGAACCAGGCGCAGGCCGCCGAGCCGACCACCCCTACTGCTGGACATCGTGGTCGGCTGCACGGCGCCCACCCTCGCCGATCAGCCGCCACGACCGGCGGGTCCGTCGCTGCGGCGCCGGCCGCCGCGCCGCTCCCGCCAGCCGGTTAACGGCGGCGAGGGCCGTTCATCCGGCGTGGAGGAGGTCGCGGCAGAGGCGGACGACGACGCTTTCTCCCATCGGGAGGGCGTCATGACGACGACGATGCATACGGCGGTAGACGACACAACGGCCGGCACGCGCCAGGTGTACTTCCACGATCCGCAGGCGCCGGCCGCGAGCGTGGTCACTCCGTCGGTGTTCGTGGCGGTGCGCTGGCACGAGGGGCGACTGCTCCTCGTCCGCCGGTGCGACACCGGCCAGTGGGAGCTGCCGGGGGGCCGCGTGGACGTCGGGGAGTCCGCCGTCGACGCCGCGGTCCGGGAGACCGCGGAGGAGGCCGGCGTCCAGGTCGCCGTCACCGGCATCCTCGGCATCTTCACCGATCCCGGCCACGTGATCCGCTCGCGGGGAGGAGAGGTCCGCCAGCAGTTCGCCGTCCTCTTCCGTGCGCGCGCCGTCGGGGGTGTCCCGCGGGGGGACCTGCACGAGACCAGCGAGGCGGCCTGGGTCACCGTCGCCGAACTGTCCCGCCTGCCGATCGAGGCGCCGGCGCGGGCCTGGATCGCCGAGGCGCTGGCCAACGACGATGCCCCGCTCATCGCCTGACCGAGGGAGCAGACGCTGACCCGGATCGATCTCCGTGCCGCCGAGCGGCGCCTGCAGCAGAGCTTCCTGGGCCGCTGTGTGGCCGGGCTGCTGGAGTTCCAGGCGCTGGACCGGGCGATGGCGATCGCCGCCCAGGCGTTCACGGCGCTCATCCCGTTGCTGATCCTCGTCGGCGCCGTGTCCCCCGTGGGCCAGCAGGACGTCGTGGCCGACGCCCTGATCGGGCGGTTCCGCCTGGGCGGCAACGCCTCGGCGGCGGTGCGGCAGGTGTTCGACCATCCCGCCGGTGCGAGCACCGGCCTGCTGAGCGTCGTCCTCCTGGTCTTCTCCGGGGTGTCGCTCACGCGCCGGCTGCAGCGGATGTACCAGCAGGCGTGGGAGCTGCCCCCGAACAAGGGTCTCCGGAACTCGCTCAACGCCATGCTCGGCCTGGCGACGCTGGTGACCGAGATCGCCCTGCTCTATTTCGTCCGGTCGCTGGTCCGGCCGCTGCCGACCGGCTGGGTCCTCGGTGCACCGCTCTCCGCCGTCGGCGCGGTCCTGCTCTGGACGACGATCCCGTGGCTGCTGCTCGACCGGCGCCTCCGCTGGTCCCGGCTGCTGCCGGCCGGCGTGCTGACGGCCGCCTGCACGGCGGTCTATGGCGTCGCGACCACCGTCTACATGCCTCGGCTCCTCGAGACCTACAGCCTGCGCTATGGGCTCTTCGGCGTGACGCTCGCGCTGGTGGGCTGGCTGCTGGCCATCGCCGTCATCGTCGTGGCGGCCACCGTCGTGGCGGCCCAGTTCGACCGGGACGACGACCCGTGGGCCAGGCGGCTGCGCGCCCGGTTCCGGATCCAGCCGGTCGGCCCCCGGGCCGATCCCAGCGACGACCCGGTCGGCGTCACGCCCCCGGCGGAGTGACCCGGACCACTGCTGCGGGCTCCTGCGCGGCCAGCCGCGGCAGCCCGAGATCCCGCATCGTCTCCTCGTAGCACTCGTGCAGCAGCACCAGGCGCTCGACGAGCCGCTCGGCGTGCGCCTGCGTCCCGTCGACGCGGGTCGGCTTGCTCATGAGGTCCCAGAACAGCCAGCACACCTCTTCCTCCCAGCCGCGCCAGACGCGCGTGGCCTCCGACGGAGCGCAGCCGACCGCCGCGACGAACCGCTCGGTCACCCCGCGACGCAGCTGCGCCGTCCGGAGGGCGTAGCCGGCCATCTCCTGGCGGTGCAGCCTGCGCTCGGGCGAGGGACGGCGGAAGCCCATGTGCAGGCCATTGCGTCCCGGGGGGCGCTCCACGGCGAGGCCGATGGCCCGCCCGAGAAGCGGGACCAGACGGGCGCGCTCGGCGTTCGGCGTGTTGTCGTTCACGCTCCGCAGCACGGAGGCCAGCTCCGGGTCGACGCACCGCGGGGCGTCGGAGAAGGCCTCTCCGGCCAGGATCGACGTGTACTCCATGAAGCAGGCGCCCCGGGATGGGCTGCTGTGCTTCCCCCGGCTCAGGACGGGCATCGAGGTCGGCAGCGCCAGGTAGGGCAGGTTCTCGGGCATCGTCTCCGGCTCCCGTCTCGATGGTGGAGGAGGACGGTCCGAGCGTCGGGCAACCGACGGAGTCCGGGCATCGTCCCCGGCAGATGACCCGCGCTATTGGAGGCTGGTTCCCCAGACCGGTTCCACCGCGGCCCAGCCCTTCTCCCAGTCGCGCTCCCGGCGGGCGTCCAGCGCGAAGCTGAGGAAGAAGTACAGGGTCCACACCGCTGTCGGCACACCTCCCAGCACGAGTGCCCCCACGGCCATCGCCGAGCCCTGGATGCTCTCGCGCCGCAGCGGCGCGGTCGTCAGCTCGCCGTCGCGACCGACCCACACCGGCACCGACGTGCCGGCCCGGGTGCCGGGGCGGACCCGGAGGAGACCCTCGTGCACGACTCCGTCCCGGGCGATCCACTGGGCGGTCGTCGCGACGGTGACGATCGGTGGGTACTCGGAGTGCTCCAGCTCCGTCCGCGCCGGGGCGTCGCGGAGGACGAGCGCCCGCGACGCGTACCGATCGGCGGCCTGGGTGGCGGCGAGGGCCTCGAGGTCGGCGTTCGTCGCGGTCGCCGCGGCCACCGCCAGCGCCGGCGCGGTGACGACGGCCAGGACGACGACGACCCGGGCGACCATCTGCAGCCGGTCCGACCGCCGCTTCAGGGGACCGGACCCCAGCGTGAATCCCCGGAGGGCACGACGGAAGCGGCCGTGCCGGGGCGTCGTCATCTCCGCCTCCTTCCCTCCTGCACCCGCGGTCAGGGGTGTCGGCCGGCAGCGTGCTCGCCGGCCGTCAGGAGCTCATGAGCTCCGCGGCTGCGGCACGGTGGAGTCGCCGAGTGCCGTGATGCCGGCCATCGCCCGCACGATGTTGCCCGCGGCCGCGGTGACCCGGGCCGTGCCGACGAGCGGGGCGAGGGCGACCAGGACCGACTGCGCCTGGGGCAGCGTCACGCCGGCGTCCGCCGCGGCGCCGATGGTGAAGGCGTAGGAGACCGGGGGGCCGTCCATCGCGACCAGGGCGGCCAGCCGGACGAGCACGTAGGTCTCCGCGTCCAGACCGGACCGTTCGAGCGCGTCGAGCTGCATCGCGAACACGGTCTCGAGGAGCGGGGCGTCGCCTTCGGCGATGCGGTCGAGGGCGTGGTCGCCGGCGGTCTGGGTCATGGCTCCTCCTGCGGGTTCGATGGCGGACGCCGACCAGCCTCGGCGGACGGCCGCCGTCCGGCCTCACCCCCAGTGGACGAGCGGGCGCTAGTGCAGGAAGAACGCCTTGACCAGGATCAGCCCCCCGCCGACGAGCGCGACGAGGGAGGCCCGGAGCAGTGCCCGGTGCACCGGCGCCCCGGCGAAGCGGGAGGCGACGTAGCCGTAGAAGCCGATCAGGGCCAGCCCGCTCCACTTGGCGAGGGTGAACGCGGTGTCCACCGTGATGAACGAGAGGAGCGCCAGCAGGAAGAAGATCGCCGGGAAGCCGACGCCGAAGGCGACGGCGACCGCGTCGTCGATCATGTGCGCCATCTGATGCCGGGTCACGCTGTGCCGGTTGCTGGTCTCGGCGCCGATGACCTCGCTGTAGATCTCGGCCAGCCCGACGGCGACGGCCGATCCCAGCATCGAGATGATCATGGCGCCGGCGCCGGGCGGGTGGCCGGCCAGCGCGACGACGAGCGCGAGTCCGATGATCGACCCGTAGACGACCTTGGCGACCTGACGGGAACCCAGGTGCGCCGCGATGCTCGCGCGCATGCCGGGCACCGTTCTCCGTCCGACGCGCACGCGCACCGTCCCGAGTGGAGGATCCGGCGTCTCCTCGGTCATGCCCCGGCGAAGAGGTGTTCCCGGACGCTCTCGCGCAACGGCAGGGCCGTCTCGATCCTGGCCAGCTGCTCCGGCGCGGCCGGCAGGCCGTAGACCGCGCTGATGAAGCGCGGCAGGTCGGCCCGGTAGTCGTGCGCCCAGGCCCGGTAGGGGCCCGGGATCTGGGCGTTCTTCATGTCGATGAGCGACTGGAAGAAGGTCGTGATCGGCCGCCAGCGCATGCCGGCCGGGATCCCACGGGGGCTGCCCGCGGCGATCGGTTCCGGGCGGGGACGACGGGGGCCCAGCCAGTCGGGCGGCGTCCACAGCAGGTCCAGGCCGAACTTCGTGACGCCGTCGTTGTCGTGGTTGAGCAGCACGTACCGCCTCGGGGCGCCCAGAGCCTCCAGTTGGGCGAGGTCGTTGACCACGGCGACCGCCGTCCGGTCGACGTCCAGGCGGTCCTCCGCGGTCACCTGCCGCATCCACTTGCTGCCGTACGGCGTGCCGATCCAGAGCGCCCGGTCGATGCCCAGCGCGTCGAGGCCGAGCGTGCCCCAGTGCAGGAAGACGTCCTGGCTGGTGTGGGCGCCCAGGCTCTCCCCGAACAGGACGACCCGGGGGCGCGGACCCGGCCGCTCCCGGATGCGCTGGAGGACGCGCAACCACAGCAACCGGTTCTGCTCGCGTGCCGCCTTGATCATGCCGAGGGAGAGGGGTGACGGGCGGCGCGAGTACTGGAGCGTCACCGTGGCCACGTCGCCCAGCGTCAGGTACTCGACGGCCGCCGTGGCGACGTAGTTGACTTAGCCGGTGCCGGTGGGGGAGATGAGGACGATCAGCGAGCGGTCGAAGGCGCCGCTGTTCTCCATCTCCGCCAGCGCCAGGTCGACCCGCTGCCGGGGGCTCGCGCCGCTGGACAGCCCGACGTAGACCTGCACGGGGGCGGCGCGGGCCGGCTTCCCCATCACCGTCCCGATGGAGAGGTCGGGCACGCCGTCCGGACGGGACGACACCGGCGTCGGCCGGACCGAGGTGAGCGCGTGCCGGCGTCCCTCGCGACCGAGCGACACCCAGGGCACGAGACTGCCCGGGCCACCGCTGTTGGTCGCGGGCACCCACCGGGTCGCCTCGTCGGCGGCGAGGACGGGAACGTCCGCGGACGTGCCCGCCTCGATCCGCTGCATCGCCCGGTGCCACAACGCGGAGACACCGACGCCGAGCCCGGCCAGGAACGCCCCGTGCCCGGCGACCCGCCACAGCTCCGGCGGGCCCGGCAGCACCGTCGCCAGCCGGCGTCCGAGGATGTCGGAGAGGACGTGCTCGCCGTAGGCACTCGCGGACACCGCTCCGACCACACCCGCGGCCACCGGGAGTGACCGGAGCAGGGCGGGGGAGAGGACCGCGGTCGGCAGCGCTCCGTCCGGCCGCGACCGGCTCCGTTCGAGCAGGAACGACAGACCGAGACCGACGGGCACCGCGAGCGGCAGGGCCACGAGGCGGCCGCCCAGCTCCAACCGGTCGTCGAGCCGGCGGACCCCGGCCTCGGCGGCCAGCAGCACCACGCCGCCCAGACCGGTGGCACCGGAGCGCCACCCGACCTGGCGGGCCAGGCCGCGCAGCGCCGGCTCGCCGGCCCGGGGCGGCAGGGCGCGGGCGACGGCCAGCCCGAGCGGTACGGCCAGGCAGTCGACGGCGAGCAGTCGGGCCCGGGGTGGCGGTCCGTTCCTCGACGACCCCGCGGTCTCGATCGCGAGGGCCTCGAGAACCTCCTGCGTGCTGACCGACAGCAGGTAGTGCAGGCCGGTCACCAGGCCGGTCACCACGCCCTGGTCGACCGGGCTGCGCGCGGCGAGGGAGGACGGAAAGGTCCCGGGCGCCATCGCGGCGGCGACCAGCAGCCCGACGGTGGGTGCCGAGTGCGCGCGCCCGGCCGGCGGAGCACCCCGACCTCGGGCGGCAGCTCTCATGCCCGGATGCTGGCCCGCCGTCGCACCCTCCGGTTCATCCTCGCTGAGGGAGTCCGCCGGCCGTGCGCGTCCCTACGGTCACCGGCACGACGACCGGAGAGCGACATGACCACGGAATCGACGACCCCCGCGCCCGGAAAGGACGACGCCCTCCCGTCCCTGCCGTCCCAGCGGGCGGTCGAGGGAACTCCGTCTCCGGCGGTCCCAGGGTCGACACCTCCTCCGGGGCGACGTCTCCGGTGGCTGCCGCGCTACACCTGGAGCGGCACGCTCGGTGCCCTGCTGCTCGGGCTCAGCTCGTTCACTCCCTCGCTGCTGCCGAGGGGCTGGCTGATCCAGGGGATCATCGCCGGCATCACCGGCGCGATCGGCTACGGGCTGGGCGTCACGGTCGCGTGGTTCGTCCGGTCGGTGACCGACCGTCGTCCGTCCGACGGCGTACGCCGGCGCGCGTGGCAGGTGCTCGCCGTGGTCGGGGTCGTCCTGACGGTCGGAATGCTGGTGCTCGGGCAGCGGTGGCAGCGGGACATCCACCGGCTCATGGGCCTCGAGGCCGTGGCCGGCTACAAGTACGTCGGCACCGTGCTGGTGGCGGTGCTCTTCTTCGCCCTGTTCGTGGCCATCGGGCGGGGGGTCCGCTGGCTGGCGCGGGGCGCCACCCACCTGTTCGGCCGCATCCTGCCGCGCAAGCTCGCGCGGCCGCTCGCCGTCGTCCTCGCCACCGTGCTGGTCGTCTTCCTGGTGAACGGCGTGCTCTTCCAGGGGCTGGTGAACGCGGTGAACTCTGCGTTCAGCGTCAAGGACGGCGGGACGGAGGAGGGGGCGGTGCGCCCGAGCGCGCCGGAACGGTCGGGCAGCCCCGCATCCCTGGTCCCGTGGGAGGACCTGGGCCTGCAGGGCCGCAACTTCGTGGGGAAGGGACCGACGCCGAGCGAGCTCCGCGACTTCTCCGGCCGCCGGGCCCTCGAGCCGGTCCGCGTCTACACCGGGCTGGCGTCCGCCGACTCGGTCGGGGACCGCGCCGCGCTCGCCGTCCGTGATCTCGAGCGGGCGGGGGGCTTCGACCGGAAGGTCCTGGTTATCGTCACCACGACCGGTACCGGGTGGGTGGACCCGGCTGCCAGTGACGCGCTGGAGTACGAGTTCAACGGCGACACCGCGATGGTCGCGATGCAGTACTCCTACCTGCCCAGCTGGATGTCGTTCCTGGTCGACCAGGCCAAGGCACGCGACGCCGGCCGGGCGCTGTTCGACGCGGTGTACGGCGCGTGGGCCCAGCTGCCGCTCGATCGCCGGCCCCAGCTCTACGTGTTCGGCGAGAGCCTCGGCACCTTCGGCGGCGAGGCGGCGTTCAGCGGGCTGGCCGACATCCAGAACCGCACGGACGGCGTGCTCTGGGCGGGTCCGCCGAACTTCAACGCCCTGTGGCGCGCCGCGGTCGCGGCCCGCGAGCCCGGCTCGCCGGAATGGCGGCCCGTGTACGAGGACGGCCGCATCGTCCGGTTCGCCGACTCGGCCCCCGACCTCGCCCAGCCGCCCGGGCGCTGGGGCGATCCCCGGGTGGCCTACCTGCAGAACGCGTCCGACCCGATCGTCTGGTGGTCCCCGAAGCTGATCCTGTCGCACCCCGACTGGCTGCGGGGCGAGCGCGGGCCGGACGTCTCGCCCTCGATGTTCTGGATGCCGTTCGTGACGTTCTGGCAGGTGGCGGCCGACCTGGTCTTCTCGACCGGCGTGCCCGACGGTCACGGGCACAAGTACGCAGCGGACTACGTGAACGGCTGGGCCGCGGTGGCGCAGCCGCCGGGCTGGACGACGGACGACACCGAGCGTCTCCGCGACCTGATCGGCTGATGACCGGGACGGCGGTCCGACGCATGCCCGACGTGGTGGCCACCGGGATCGTCCTGGTGGCGCTGGTCGCGATCAACCTCACCCACCACCTCCTGACGACGCCGTGGTGGCTCGGTCCGGTCGAGGCGGCGGCCCTGCTGGCCTTCGCCCGGTTCACCGGGCTGACCTGGACCGAGCTCGGGCTCGGCGGTGACCGGCTGGGGTCGGGGATCCGCTGGGGGCTCGGCGTCATCGCGGTCGTCGCCGTCGTCTACACCGTCGGCGTACTGCTGCCTCTGACCCGCTCGTCGTTCCAGGACGAGCGCTACCACCTGCCGGCGCTCGGGGCGCTCTACTCCGCCCTGGTCGTGATCCCGCTCGGGACGGTCGTGCTCGAGGAGATCGCCTTCCGCTCCGTGCTCTGGGGGATGCTCGGGCGGCACCTGTCCCAGTGGGGCGTCCTGGTGACGACGTCGGTGCTGTTCGGCCTGTGGCACGTCCTGCCGGCGCTGCACGTCGGCTCGGCGAACCGCGGCGTCTCGGGCGCGATCGGCGGCAACAGCTGGGTCGTCGTGACCGCGACCGTCGCCTTCACCGCCCTGGGGGGCCTGGTCTTCGGGGAGCTGCGACGCCGCAGCGGCAGCGTGCTGGCCGCGATGGGCGCCCACTGGGCGACGAATGCGCTGGGCGTGCTCTTCGGGCTCCTCGCCTGGCGGCTGGCCGGCTGACCCGTCATCCGTGGTGGATGAGGACGCCGGCGCCGTCCGGACGCCAGGGTGGACCGCCGCACGGGAGGTGGTGCCGACATGTCCCTCGTCCTCCCGGGGCTCCGTGCGGTTCGGGACTACCGGCGCGAGTGGCTGGTCAAGGACATCACCGCCGGCGTCGTGCTGACGACGCTGCTGGTGCCCCAGGGCATGGCGTACGCCGAGCTGGCCGGGCTGCCGCCGATCACCGGCCTCTACACCTCGATCATGTGCCTGCTGAGCTACGCGGTGTTCGGTCCGTCGCGGATCCTCGTGCTGGGCCCGGACTCCTCGCTCGGACCGATGATCGCCGCGACGGTCGCGCCGCTGATCGCCGCCGACGGGGACCCCGCCCGGGCCATCGCGCTGGCGTCGCTGCTGGCCATCATGGTCGGCGTCATCATGATCGTGGCGGCCGTGGCGAAGCTCGGCTTCATCGCCGACCTGCTGTCCAAGCCGACCATGATCGGCTACATGAACGGTCTGGCGCTGACCATCCTGGTCGGTCAGCTGCCCAAGCTGTTCGGGTTCTCGGTGGATGCCGACGGGCTGATCGCCGAGATCGGGGCGTTCTTCGGCGGCATCGCTGGCGGCGACGTCGTCCCCGCCGCGGCGGCCATCGGGCTCGGGGGCATCGCGGTCGTGCTGGTCCTCCAGCGCTGGCTGCCCAAGGTGCCCGCGGTCCTCGTCATGGTGCTGCTCGCCATCACGGCCAGCACCGTCTTCGATCTGGGCGCGCGCGGTGTCGGCCTCGTCGGGGTGCTGCCGAGGGGCTTCCCGCCGCTCACCGTGCCGACCGTCGAGTGGTCCGACCTCGGTCCGCTCGCGGCGGGCGCGCTGGCCATCGCGGTCGTGTCCCTGGCCGACACGATCTCGACCGCGTCGGTCTTCGCCGGGCGCACCGGCCAGGAGGTGCGCGGCAATCAGGAGATGATCGGCATCGGCACGGCCAACGTCGCCGCCGGCCTCTTCCAGGGTTTCCCGGTCAGCACCAGTGCGTCGCGCACGGCGGTGGCCGAGCGCGCCGGGGCCCGCAGCCAGCTCACCGGGGTGACCGGCGCAGCGCTGATCGTGCTCATGATCGTGCTTCTGCCGGGCCTGTTCCGGAACCTGCCGCAGGCCGCGCTGGCGGCGGTGGTGATCACGGCGTCCCTCTCGCTGGCCGACATCCCGGCGACCGCGCGGCTGTGGCGTCAGCGGAGGGTGGAGTTCACGCTGTCGCTGGTCGCCTTCGCCGGTGTGGCACTGCTCGGGGTGCTGCCCGGCATCGGCATCGCGGTGGGCCTGTCGATCCTGAACGTCTTCCGCCGCGCCTGGCGCCCGTACGCGACCGTCCTCGGCCGGGTCGACGGCCTCCCCGGCTATCACGACGTCCGCTCCTACCCGGAAGCGTCACGGCTGCCCGGTCTGGTCATCTACCGGTTCGACGCGCCGCTGTTCTTCGCCAACGCCAAGACGTTCCGGGACGAGGTCCTGCGCATCGCACACGCCGAGCCCGCGCCCCGCTGGATCGTCGTCGCCGCGGAGCCGATCACCGACGTGGACGTCACCGCCGCCGACGTCCTGTTCGAGCTCGACCGGGTGCTCGACGACGGGGGGCAGGACCTGGTCGTCGCCGAGCTCAAGGATCCCGTCCGCCGCAAGCTCGAGGTGTACGGCCTGACGCAGGCGATCGAGCAGAAGCACTTCTTCCCGACCGTCGAGGTCGCCGTCGACGCCTTCCGGGCCCGGACGAGCGCCGAGTGGACGGCTGCCGCGCCGGTGCCCGTGCCGTCGCCGCGGCAGTCGGCTCCCGGCACGACGTCGGAACGGACCTGACGCGCAGGCGGTGGGTCAGCCGGGAGTGGTGGCGGCGGGCTCCGCGGTCGCACGCTGAAGATCCCGGCCGACGGCCAGCGCCCAGAGCGCCGCCCAGTCCAGCCGGCCGCGCGGCGGACGGATGCCGGGCCGGTGCCGGGGCAGCCGCACCCGCAGCGCGCCCGGCCGGACCGTGCACCGGACCGGGGATGCCAGCCGCACCGTCTCCCCGTCGATGCCCACCGGGATGGCGGGTTCGTCGGAGCTCACCAGCACCTCGCGGGCCTCGGCCCGCTGCAGGCCCCGCTCGTGGGCACGGTTGACCAAGGCCACGGCCTGGCGGGGGCTGTCGACGCGGAGGGCGATGACGCCCAGCACCCCGCGGTCGAGGCGGGCGCGGCGGCCCAGGCCCACGAGGTCGGCCGCCTGGTACGGGTTGTTGCTGACCAGCAGCGCCTGCGGGCGGTCGAGTACGGGGCCGCCGAGGTCGGCGACCAGCCGGGCGCCGCGCCGGCCCTGCAGCAGGTCGGGGAGCGTGTCCAGGGTGGTCCCGGCCTTGTCATTGCGGTAGGCCGGGCTCTCGACGATCTCGGCATAGGCGCCGAACGAGGCGTTGTTGACGAACGTCCGTCCGTTGATCTCGCCGAGGTCGATCCGCGCCTCCACCCCGTCGCGGAGCGCCTCGAGCCCGGCGGCCGGATCCTCCCGGTCCAGGCCGAGGTCGAGTGCGAAGTGATTGCGGGTGCCGGCGCTGATGACGAGGAACGGCACGTCGTGCTCGGCGGCGACCTGGGCCACCAGGGCCTGCGTGCCGTCGCCACCGGCCACGCCGAGCAGGTCGGCGCCGCGGGCCAGGGCATCGCGGGCCAGTTGCTGGACATCGCTCCCGGCAGAGTCGAGCAGCGCCACCTCCGCGCCCAGGGCCTCGGCGCGTTCCTGGAGCCCGAACCGCACCACCTTGCCGCCGCCCGAGCGCGGGTTCATCACCAGGAACGGCCGCCGGGCAGGAGGAGCGTCGGTGACCGGCATCGCCCACTCCGACCGGTCCGGGCGGAGTGCGGCGCGCCCCGCCGTCACCGCGGCCGCCAGCAGGCCGGCGGCCAGCAGGGCCACCCAGAGCAGGCGGTTCGCGGCGAACACCACGAGGACGGCGACGGGGGCACCCAGCGCGAGCGCCAGTGCCACCCAGCGGAGAAAGCCCCGCTGCAGCAGGAACCAGTAGCCGGCAGTGAGCACGACGAGGACGGTCGCCACCGTCAGCAGGACGAGCCAGATGCCGCGCCGGCCGGCGAACGCCAGCAGGACGACGACCACGAGCACCCCGAGTCCGAGGGCCGCCCTGGCCGCCCACCGCCGGATCCGCGCCGACTCCATGCAGACCTCCTGGCGACGTCGCTGTCCTGCGGGACGCTGCCGCCGGACGTCGGGGCTGCGCATCCCCCCGGCCGGACGACCGGGTAGGTCGAACGGGGTGCGGGCGGCGGAAGCGGCGGAGAAAGGGAGGGAGCCGGGACCAACGTGTCTGGTGGAGGGAGGACGTCCGGGTTACCTTGCGTCCACCGGAGAGCGCGACCAGCTCGTCGACCCGAGAACAGCGGCGTTCCTGCCGTGCTTCCGTTCGCAGGGTCGATGACCACGGCGCAACCGTTCGCATCAGCCGCCCTCATCGTCCCCGGCCACGGGGGAGAGGGGGCAGCCATGAACCCGTCGCCGTCCGATTCGACCCGTCCGAGCATCACACTGACCGGGCGGGACGTCGTCCTGCTCCGCTGCCTGGGCGCCGGAGGCTCCACCGCGCACGTCGCCGCCGCGCTGTCCGTCTCGGGCAACACCGCCCGGACCCGGATCCGCCGTGTGCAGCGCAGGCTCGGCGTCTCGACCCGGGGTCAGCTGGCCTCCGCCGGACGGGCGCTCGATCTGCGCTGATCTGCGGGACGACACGAACGGGTGTCAGGGAGGCGGACCGCAGCGTCCGTTGGCACACTGTCGGCAGCCTCGCCGGGCTGGCGACAGAGGGCCGTTCGCGGTTCGTGGTGCGCGCGCCCGGCGAGGCCCCCAGCTCAGGACGTTGCTGACCAGCCGTTGCGCGAGGACCGGACGAGCAGGTTCCGGTCCTGACCGTTCGACCGCCCGTGGGGCTAGGGTCCCTCGATCGGCCGACGGCACGGCCGCGGGAACCGGCCCCAGGAGGATCAGGTGAACGCACCGGCGTGCGGGTGCGAACGGGTGAGCGACCGCGGCGCACAGGCCATCCGGGTGCTCGTCGTCGACGACCATCCGATGGTGCGCGCCACGCTGAGTGCGTTGTTGTCCGACGAGGACGACGTCACGGTTGTGGGGGAGTGCGAGGACGGGTCGCAGGTCGTGGAGGCGGTCGAGCGGCTGCACCCGGACGTCGTCCTGATGGACCTGTCGATGCCGGTGATGAACGGCCTCGCCGCCACGGAGGCACTGCGCGCCGTCCGGCCGGAGCCACGCGTCGTCGTCCTCACCGCTGAGCAGGGTGTCCGTCCGGAGGTCGAGGCCGCCGGCGCAAATGCGCTGGTCCCGAAGGATCTCCGATCCGGCGCCCTGCTCGGCTGCCTGCGGACGGTCGTCGTCGGCGGCTGCGGGTGCTGTCCCTACTGCCTCTGACCCCTACTGCTTTTGCTCCCTATGCCGCTGACCTGAGGCCCTACCGCCCGGCCGGGCGTGCCCGGACGTGCATCCGCTCGCCCTGGGGACCGAAGAGGCACAGCACCTCGGCCGGCTCCTCGCCGGTGCCGAAGGCGTGCGGGACGTGGGTGTCGAACTCCGCGGCCTCGCCGGCCTTCAGCGTGATGTCGTGCTCGCCGAGCAGCAGGCGCAGCCGGCCGGAGAGGACGTAGAGCCACTCGTACCCCTCGTGCGACTGCTGCTCGGGCGCGGACCGGTGCGCCGGAACGATCTGCTTGAAGGCCTGCAGGCCCCCGGGCCGCCGGGTCAGCGGGACCACGGTGATGCCGTTGGCGTCGAAGGGCTTGGGGTGGATCCGCGGGTCGCCGGTGGCGGGTGCGCCGACCAGCTCGTCGAGCGGCACCTGGTGGGCCCGGGCCAACGGCAGCAGCAGCTCCAGCGTCGGCCGCCGCTGACCCGACTCGAGGCGGGACAGGGTGCTGACCGAGATGCCGGTCGTCGCGGACAGGCCCGCCAGTGTTGCGTCGCGCTCCAGGCGCAATGCGCGGAGTCGCGGGCCAACGCCGGTGAGCACCTCGTGGTCGTCCGCCTTTGCCATATCAGCAACGATACTTGCCATCCCGTCCGATGGGGTCGACAGTCGGACGCAGACGACCCGAAGGAGCGGAAACGGACATGGACGAGCGGTACGACGTGGTGGTGATCGGTGGCGGCGCCGCCGGGCTGAGCGGAGCGGTCGCCCTGGCGCGGTCGCGGCGGCGGGTGCTCGTCGTCGATGCGGGGGAGCCACGGAACGCGAAGGCATCGCACGTGCACAACTACCTGGCCCGCGAGGGCACGCCGCCGGCGGACCTGCTCGCGGCCGGCCGCGCCGAGGTGGCGATGTACGGCGGAACGGTGGTGTCCGGCACGGTCACGACGGTCGAACGCCGGGACGACGGCCGAATCCAGCTCACCCTCGCGGACGGCCGGCGCATCGAGGCCCGGCGACTGCTCGTCACCACCGGGTTGGTCGACGAGCTGCCCGACGTTCCCGGTGTGGCCGAGAGGTGGGGTCGCGACGTGCTGCACTGCCCGTTCTGCCACGGGTGGGAGGCGCGGGACCGGGCCATCGGGATCCTCGCGACCGGGCCGATGGCGCTGCACCAGGCCCTGATGTGGCGACAGCTGAGCGCCGATGTGACCGTGTTCCGGCACACCGGTCCGGGGTTCGCCGAGGACGAAGGGGAGCAGCTCGCCGCCCGAGGGATCCGGGTCGTCGACGGCGAGGTGGCCGAGCTGACCATCGACGACGACCGGCTCACCGGGGTCCGGCTCGCCACGGGCGAGGTCGTCGCCCGGGACGTTCTCGTCGTGACCCCCCGGTTCACCGCCCGCTCGGAACTGCTCACCGCGCTCGGGCTGGAGACGACCGAGCAGGTGGTCAACGGCGCCGTGGTGGGCACGTTCGTCCCGGCGGAGCCGACGGGCGCCACCGCCGTCCCGGGCGTCTGGGTCGCGGGCAACGTCACCGCGCTGATGGCGCAGGTGATCGGCTCGGCCGCCGCCGGCCTCATGGCGGGCGCCGCGATCAACGGAGACCTCGTCATGGACGACACCCGGGCCGCGGTCGCCGCCGCCCGCGAGCTCGTGGCGGTGAGCTGACCGTGCAGCACGACGAGCAGTCCTTCGAAGAGATGTACCGCGCGACCGATGCGCTGTGGAGCGGCCGGCCGAACACCCAGCTGCTGGCCGAGGCGGCCGACCTGCCGCCGGGCACCGCCCTGGACATCGGCTGCGGCGAGGGTGCGGACGCGGTGTGGCTGGCGGCGCGCGGATGGCAGGTGACGGCGGTCGACTTCGCGGCCACGGCCCTGCAACGGGCCGCGGCCCACGCGTCGGCGGCGGGGGAGGAGGTGGCCGCGCGCATCGACTGGGTGCGCGCCGACGTGACGCAGTGGACGCCGGAGCCGGGCGGCTTCGACCTGGTCTCCGCGCAGTTCATGCACCTCCCGACCGAGGAGCGCCGCGCGCTGTTCGCCCGGCTGGCGGACGCCGTCCGGCCCGGGGGGCAGCTGCTCCTGGTGGGACACGACTTCAGCGACATCGCGGCCGGGGCGCACCGCCCGCCCGAGCCCGAGCGGTTCTTCACCGCCGCGGAGGTGGCCGACTCGCTGGACCCCGCGACGTGGGAGGTGCTGGTGGCCGAGGCCCGCCCACGGCCGGCCCACCAGCACGAGGGCGAGCACATCGAGGTGCACGACGCCGTCGTCCGCGCGCGCAGGCGAGAGTGAGCTACTCCACGAATACCCCACTAACGCGGTGCACTTGGTGTGGGTTATCGTTCCGCCCATGCCTCCGCTGCTGCTCGTGGCCCGCCGCCACCTCGACCACGGGCGGCTGAGCAGCAGCCTCTGTCCGTCGGCCTGACCGCCGCCCTTTCTTTCTCCCGGGCGCGCGGCCCCGCCGACGCATGCCCTGAGCCTCGTCGTCGTGC
>Ga0308175_100000864_pt1 | contig 20097 bp, 15 predicted proteins | sample PhyCR1_3_FD_203893 | JGI IMG/M metagenome (GOLD analysis project Ga0308175, IMG submission 203893) | Soil microbial communities from UC Gill Tract Community Farm, Albany, California, United States - DLSLS.C.R1 | ecosystem: Environmental > Terrestrial > Soil > Agricultural land | place: USA...
TCAACACCGTGCCCACCAACCCACGAATGTGGGGAGGAGGGCAAGTCAAAATAAATAGCATTAGCACCTCCAAATCTTTATAAATGCTGGGAAGTCTCATAATACTTAAGTACTCTCCTTTGATAAATGAAATAAGGTATAGTAACAATCTTAAGTGTATCTAGACAATCAGCAGGGAACCAACGAATATGAATATATTTTAGTGGGGGTCCTCAGAGACTACAATAAAGAAAACATATACTGATAAATATATGTTAAGATATAGTCCAAGTTTAAGAGTACTAAATATACTCTTTAAATTAGTAATTTAACTTTCTTCCCTCAACACTTTTTAGGTCTTGTAGGCCGATATATTTGGAAACATTTATAACTTATACCACTATATGCTGGAAATCTTAAAGCCTTTAAGTACTAAGTTAAAAGTAAAAAACTTAATGGATAAACAATAGATAATCAGCAGGAACCAAAAATTAAAGCTCGTTAACTGTTATCCCTTGCGGAGCATGGGGTGGGGCTTCAACACATATTTAAATAAGTGAGGGTTCCCTAGAGACTACACGTGGTACACCTTTATTTGTTTATTAAGGTTTAAAGTATGTTATTTTAGGCGTCCTCCTCCGGTGCGAAGCGCATAAGGGGGGAACAATAATAGTCATAATAAATTAGAATATGGTGAAGATATAGTCCACATAGGATAGAAATATCCTATATTCTCTCATATTTTTATATATGTGTATTAAATATACGACGATTTATATTATAACCCATCCATCTGGCTTTTAGCCAGGGTCGATTGAGGGTTGCGTGCTTCGCCGGCGTAACCAGAGGGGTTGCCTTCGAAGGAAGGAAATAAAAATTGAGAGAAATAAGCTACTTAAAGGTAAGTATCTGACCTTTTTATTACAATTTATTTTAGGGACAGGAATAATTAATGTGTTTTTCTTTTTTTTTTTTCTAAGAAAAAAAAAAAATCAAAACTATTTTAAAAAAAGACAAAGATTACATGTTTTCACTGGAAAAAAAAATTTATTAAATAGATTATTTTCAGTGTCCAGTTCTTTAGGTGGAAGTAAATCACCAAAAGACCCTAAAAAAAGCCTAAACGATAAACAAGACTCTGGATTAAAAGAACCTCTTTTCCCTCATACACCTGTTAAACACTACGAAAATGCTAAGGCATCAAAATTAGAACTTTTAAAATTTATAAAAGATAAAACAATAATTTACATGTGGTATAATAAAGTAACAGGTTCTGTTTACATAGGAAGTGCTGTGGAAGGGCGTCAAAGAATAACATGTTATTACCAGAATTCAGTTTTAAAAAAAAGATCTAAGATATATTCGAGTATACTAAAATATGGTCATGAAAATTTTAGTTTTTCTGTACTCGAAGTATGTGGAGCCAGCGGAATGGTCGAAAAAAATGTTTTTTTAAAAAGAGAAATCTTTTATTTAGATTGGGCTTTAAAAACTTATGGGTTAAATGTTTTAAATTTAGTACCTTTGGCCGGTTCCACATTAGGTTATAGACACACTACATTAGATTTATTAAAAATGAGTGAACTGAAAAAAGGTAGTCTAAATCCTATGCACGGAAAAGAAAAATCTCCTGAATTTATATCTCAAATGAAGAGAGATAAGTCAGGTGTTAATAATCCTATGTATGGGGTTGATAAATCTCCAGAAACTCTAGCCAAATTAAGAAAAATGGTATTTGTATATGATGTAACAAAAAACTATAAGCTTGTAGGAGTTTACCCAACTGTTGTGTGTACTCGTACATTCAATATGGGTTATGATACATTAACAAAGAGATTAAATGATGGTAAGATACATAGAGATAAATATTTTTTCACTAGAAGTCCAGTTTAAAGCTAATTGAATATTAGTCGTAGGCTTAATTATTAACATATTATAATTAGTTTATAATACATACGAGACCGTATCCCTTTGTATGGGAGGGACTAAACCTCTCCAGTTTGCCCTGAGGGTGTGCGAAGTATGGGATTATTGGTTGGATATTATTTTATGTTATAATTTAAATGTAATTTATAATACGTATGACGTATTATATTAGAGCACAATTGCTACAAGGTATGCCTGAAATGTAGGGTAGGATCCTCATAGGGATTAATTAATCTCATCCCCAGAGGGGGACAGGCTATAAATACCAAATTCCGGGAAACTCCTAAAGAATAAAGTACTAAACTAATATATGAAAATATAGTTAGTGGCTGAATTAATCACTCAGGTATAGTAAAAAGCTTTATTATTAATCGAAAGATTGAATGGACCTTCGCGGATCTAAATCAGTAATATAAATTAGACTTCTTTTTTTTTTAATCTCATGCTTCATGCTCCGCAAGCAGGACCCAGAGAAATAAAAAAAATAAGAGTGGTATAGTTATGCCTGTCCCCTCTTTTTTTTTATTTATTAATAATTTTATATATATTTATATATATAAAATATCTAAAATACCATAAAAAAACAAAGGGGATGTATTATTGTAAAAGAGCAGAGAGTAGATGGTATTTTACAATAGAGCTAAGATGTTAGGCTAACATAGGATAGGATATTTTTTCTAACTCTCTATTGTTAAGGTGTACTCCAATAGCCGACGAAAGGAGGCGTTATACGAACGTCCTATTCTATAAAACGTCTGTAATTAGACAGATGAAGGAAGAAGTTCGCGATACATGTAGAAGAATACCGGATTATCCTGATGCTTTTGCAGGTTGAAATTTAATTTCTAGCTTTGGATCTATAGTGTCTGTAATTGCTACTGCCTTGTTCTTATATATAATTTATCAACAATTAGTATACGGTAAAGCAGTATCTAGAAATCCTTGAATGGTTCCTCAATATTATGAAGATTCTCTTCAAGCACTTCTAAACAGAAGTTATACATCGCTAGAATGATGTTTAACTAGTCCACCAAAACCTCATCCTTTCATAAATTTACCTCTTCAAAGTTAAGTATTATAATTAATATGAAAAGAATAATTTTTATAAAAGCTAGCATATATTTAATATGCATGTTAACACACATCCCCCTATATATATATATAGGGGGATGGGTGTGGCCTTTGCGCTCCGCACCCCATAGGGTAGGGGGATAGACGGATAGGTAGGTTGCCACCATTGCTTCTGCCTTGCTTTAGGAGGAGCCCCTGGAAAATTTTTTAGGTTTTTATTATTTTTATTTTATAAGTGCTCGCTTTCCCCTCTTTTTTTTTATAATGGCCCGTCCAACTTTGCCTTAGCAAAGTAGGGCCGGTAAAAAAAAGGGGGATTTATAAAAAGGGCAAAATAATAAATTTTATTCTCAGGATTATCGACCAAAAAAGGTGAATATAGTTTAATGGTAAAACGGTTGTTTGTGGTACAACTTATCTTTGTTCAATTCAAAGTATACACCGAGTAAGATAATGCTTCTTGCGAAGCATAAGAAAATGCTTTAATACCCATCTAGACCATATGTCCTCTAAGGGATGGACAGTAAAAGAAAAGGGGCCTTTGCGCCCTTTCCGTGCTCCAACCTAAGGGGTCCCCTTATGGCTTGGAGGAGGGGATAGACAGGCATTGGGCTTGCCCTTCCCGCCAAGCCAGTTAAAGATGATAGAGTAGTCTATAATATTGCTATATTCTTCTAGATTTCGGATATTAAAGTCTATGGCTCACATCTAATGCTCCGCACATACCACAACAGACAGGGTTTGCCTTGCTTCGCTTTACAAGTGGGTGCTCCTTTAATTCGAAAAGGACAGTAGCTCTTGCTCCGCACCCCCCTTTTGGGGGACGTGCAAAAATGCCGGCGCCCCATCCATTGCTTCGCAAAGGAGGGGTGTGGTAGCCCCTATGCGCTCCTTGCTTTGCTTATGCTTCGCACCCCTGCTCCGAAGGATGCATGCAAGGGGCCTAGAAGTAGGTGAACATAAAAGAATATTGAAAAATTATTTAAAATATTAGGGTACCTATGATGTGTAAACCAAATTCTATGCTCCTCCGCAGGGCACACGAAGTAGGGTGAAAGTATGTTGCATCATGCTCCGCTCCAATGCTTCTTGCTCCGCACTTGCAAGAGGAGCGCACGGGTTATTTATTAAACGATAAAAATCGTTTTGAAGATATGATTCACACACCCAGTCCCCAGGGGCTTCCCCCCACCCTAGGATAGGGCCCTGGGGTGCTTATAATTCAGGAACTACTATTATAAATAATAAAACTTGGCTATATAAACAAATTAATTTAATGAGCTCTATCCGGCTCCCCTCTTTCTTTTTTTTTTAAAAAAAAAAGAAAGGGGATTTAAAATAAAGATGTTCTAGAGTTTATAACCAAACATGGTAGCCAAAAAGGTTTAATAATAAGCTCATGAACAATATAAAGATCTGCATACTAAATGTAATAGTAAGTATTTTGATCAGGTAAATAATAGTAATGAACCTGAATTTCAGTATTCTTGTTATAGGATGGCACATTTCCAACTTAAAAGTGGGCTAAAACGGAGGCTACCCCTTCGGGGATGGGTGTGCTATAGCTATAGTATAAACTTTATCTTGCTTTAATATTCCTTTAATTCGAAATTTTATTAATCCTGCCCCAAAGCGCATCCATGCTTCGCACCAAGGGTGAGCACACCCCTTTGGGATCCTCATGCGTCCTCCATGCTTCGCAAGGAGGAGGGGAACCCCTCCTGCCCCTTTGCTCCTGCCCAAAGCAGGGGGGGGGGGATAGGAGCCGCATCCCCTGCGAAGCATGGGGTGGGGGAGACCTAATTGTCCAATAGAGGAATAGGTTGCCACCATCCCTAATGGCTTTGAGATTGTGGAAGACTTCTCCCCCTTTGCGCGAAGCATGGGGAGGGTAGCCCCTTGTGCCCACAAGGGCAAGGCAATGGGGGCATGGCTTGCCCTTTCCTTGGCATCTACTAGAGTCGAATAAAAGGAAGGGCATCCCCTTATGGCTTGGCATTGGGTTGCTCCGCACCTTAATGGCTTGGAGGGGGGATGGCTTCCTTTCCCGTGCTCCTACCTAAGGGGTAGCCCCTTGTGCCCACAAGGGCAAGGCATGGGGTAGCGCAGCGCGCACGGGCCTTTGCGCTCCATAGGGATCCTACGGAGGCTGCTTCTCCCTTATTTTTATATATAAAAAGGGGGATGGGTGTGGGCCTTTGCGCTCCATAGGGATCCTACGGAGGGGGGATAGACAGGGATAGGTAGGCTCCTGCTCCGCACCCACTTGCCTAGCGCATTGTGGGTGCCCCTTTGCTGCTCCGAAGGATGGGGGGGGGGCTATCCTTCGGTTGCTCACCTTCTTATGCATCCATGCTTCGCACCAAGGGTGAGCATCCCCTATGCTTGCCGAAGCAAAGCAAGAAGGTGGGATAGGAGCATGAGTTGCTCCAGCATGCATTGGCTCCTCTCCCACCCTAGGATGGAAAGCAAGCAGCAGCAGAAGCACGGGCCCCTGCTGCTTGCGCATCCCCCCTTGCGGAGCATGGGGTGGGGGCTATTATTTTCTATCGTTTAATCGGACACCCCTATGTGCAACCAGAGGGGTTGCGAAGCATGGGGCCCTGGGTGTGTTTAAAACTTTTATGCATGCAGCAAGAAGCATTTGAACTAATGTTTGTTTTTTTTTTTTTTTTTGTAATTCTCATGCATCCATGCTTCGCAAGGAGCAAGGGATCCATGCTTCTTTTGCATGCATTTGCTCCTATCCCCATTGGGTGCCCGAAGCGGGAGGATCCCGCAAGCAAGCAAGAAGCATAAGGAGGGGTGACGTTGTAAAAAAAAAAAAACAAAAAAAAAACAAATGAAGATACAAAAAAGGTATTATTAATACTGTCCTTGTTATTGCAATTCTATTTGCTATCTAAAAATATAAAGCTCACATGCTAAGAGTCTTTTTGACCAATCCCCAACCGTATGGCTTGGGGCCTGGGCAATATATTTATATATGAGGCAAAATATAGCGCCCTATTATAGGAGCGAGCATCCTTCGGTCATTCTTTTTTTGTAAAAAAAAGACGGGGGAGGAGGGTGAACTTTATGTTTTTAATCAAACATATTAAATTTGATATAATAACCTTAAAAAGGAAGATTTTTCTAAAAGCCTATATATATATATATATAGTCTTTTTTGTGCGGATGAGGTAAATTAAAATCCTTTATTCTAAAAAAGAATGAAGAGAGAATAGAATTAATAAGGCTTAACGCCTAGGTCGTAGTTTGTAAAAACAAAATGACCTAAAAGATGATGATCTCATCTGAGGTCATTGTCTGAGCAAGTAAAAATGTTCAAAAAAATACTAAATAAAAAAAAAAAAAATAAAAACTAAAAAAAAATAAAAAACTAAAAATAATCCATGAGAATATTAAAAAGTCACCCTTTATTAAGGCTAATGAATTCCTATCTAATAGACTCCCCACAACCATCGAATCTAAATTATTGATGAAATGTAGGGTCTTTATTAGGATTGTGTCTGGTTATTCAGATTGTTACCGGAGTTACTTTAGCTATGCATTACAATCCCAGTGTATTAGAAGCTTTTAATAGTGTAGAGCATATGCTCATATAATGTGTTCTTTAAACCGAGCTGTATGCTGGAATCCGTTTTATTTAAAAGTACTACTCTCAAGAAGAGCCGTGATAATCTTCTAGATATATATAATGGAAATCAGCAGGAAACCAAAGAAAAGATAAATATTTATTTTGAGTAGGATCCTCAGAGACTAGGCGCTCGGCATCTTTTCCCGGATCCTTAAACCCCTGCCTTGCATGGGGTGAGGGAGCTAACGAAATAGATGATAATATAGTCCATCTGTGATGGGTTAAATCACAGTAAATGGTTAATTGTTTACTTATGCTAGTAAATATATATTTGACAGTTAACATTTTAAAGATTTTTTTCTAAGCCTTTAGGTGGTATTTAGGGAAAAAAACATATATTTGACAGTTAACCATTATTTTAATGATTATGAGGGACCCCCTAATATGCATAGGTTTTTCTATGATATTTTCGATAGCTAGCTATAGCTAGCTATACAAATATAGGAGCTGTTCCGTTGTTTTTTTTTTTTTTTCGTGGACTTCGTCCTATTCGAATTTCATATATATATATATATATGAAATACAATTTAGAAAAAAACAAAAAAAAACTTTTATAGTAATAAAAAGTTATTATCAACGCAATCTTGTCCTAAATTAACTAAAGAATTTTTGCGTTGGTTAGTGGGATTTATTGATGCGGAGGGTTGTTTTATGGTACTCGTAAAAAATTCAACTGTTTCTTTTATGTTAAAAATAGAATTACACAAGGATGATGCGGAAGTTCTGTATAAAATTAAGGAAATGTTAGGAGTAGGTAATATACATTTTCATAAATCTAGAAATAGTGTACTATTCTATGTAGCTAAATTTGAAGATATTGTAAGAGTTATTTTACCTATTTTTGAACAGTTTCCTTTACAAACAACTAAGTATTTAGATTTTAAAAATTTTAAAGAAGCGGTTAATATAAAACTAAATAATTATAAAAAAGGAGATAAATTAACAACAGAAGATTTAAAAAAAATTAATAATTTAAAAGCATCTATGAATAGCTTAAGATCAATAAGTGATAAGGAATTAGATATTTTAAGAAAAAAAATTAATATCGATTCGTGATGGTTAATGGGATTTGTTGAAGGGGAGGGTACATTTGGTTATAAACATCTAGTTCCTTACTTTCAAATAGGTCAGCACGGAAAAAATTATTTTGTTTTAAAAGCTATAGAATTATTTTTACTAGGGCCTCTTTTTTTTTTTAATTAAAAAAAAACAAAGGGGGTCAATTAAAACAAGAAAGTAATTATTTTAAAGGGGGAGGTACTGAATTATTTACTATACATTATGCGTTAAATAATAGAACCGGTGTGTATAGTATGACGGTTATAGGTATTGATCCTCTTTATAAATTTATTGTTCCTTTTTTTCAATCGATGCCTTTTTTAACTAGAAAATCTATTGATTTTTATTATTGAGCTATTTCTGTAAAAATGCATAAATTAGGTTATTATTATCTACCTGATGGTAAAAAGATTGCTTTACAGATATCTATGTCTACTAATAAACACCGTTTAACTAGTTCTAAAGAAAATCAAGTTTCATTACCTAGCGAAGAATCTATATCTAAACTATTTTCAATGGCGGCACCTTTTGATGTAAATAAAGGTAAAAGTCATTTTGAATTAGTAAGAGAGTTTATAATAAGTAAAGGTGGTCGTAAAGGTTTTATTGTTCATGTTTACGATCAGGATAAAGAAGTAAAAGAATTATCAGGATCACCATTTTCAACTTACGGAGCAGGTCATAAAGCAATAGGTTTGAGAGCAGGTAGTAGAGTGATTGGTAGATATATAGATACAGATAAGGCATATAAGGGTAGATATATTTTTTCTTCTGTTCCTAATAACTTTAAAACGAATAAAATACAGTAAGAATATAGTACTATTTGGGGCACAGACTCAATCCGATTAAAATATAAATCGAGATTATGAGAGATGTAAATTATGGTTGATTAATACGTTATTTACATTCTAATACAGCATCTGCTTTCTTTTTTTTAGTTTTTTCAATGTTTGCCTCTGACTTTTTTTTGTGTGTACTTTTTATTATTTTTATTGTAAATCCTCTAAAAAGATCTTTAGTTAATAGTTTACATTGTAAACTATTGTTTTTTTTTCTTAGAGTACCCTACGGTTACTCCCCTGAGGGGAGTGAACCTAGGGGACCCCAAAAACAAAAAAAAAACTTTTTTAGAGACAAAAGAATAGGTAAGCCGGACAATTCTCCTAATACAGGGAATAAAAGGCTATACTCCTCTAAACTATTAAACTCCTTAAGTGATGAAGACTTTTTCGAGTGATTAAGGGGTTTTATAGACGCGGAAGGTAATTTTTTAATACAATTCGTTCGAAACCATTTTAAACTAGTATTCACGCTTTGTTTGCATAAAGATGAACTACCTTTAGTAAAATATATAGCAGAAAGATTAGGAGTTGGAAATATTTCTGTTAGAGATAAAATTGTTGTTTATACTATTTCAAGTAAAGATGATTTACTAAAGATTTTTAGTATTTTAGATAAACAACCTCTTAATACAAGTAAAAATTTGAATTACATAGTGTTTAGACAAGCGTATGATCTTTATTTTAATCGTGAATCTATTAAAGTTTCTTCTGAATTACATCAAAAAATGACTAGTTTAAAAAATCAAATGAATAAAAAAAGAATAGATTTTAATCAACCAAAAGGTCATTTTATTAAAATTACTAGTTATTGACTACTAGGATTTATAGAAGGTGACGGTTATTTTTCGGTTAATCGTCAAAACTATTCAGTAAAATTTGGTATTGGACAAACTTCTCATGAAATACTTGTGCTGGAAGCAATTAAAAAATTTATTTTAGATTTACCTGGTTCTTATTTAATTAAAAGAAATAATACTAATCTTGTAAAACTTGAAATATATAATCAAGCTAAGGGTCGAGATCATAAACCTATGGCATTTTTAGCAGTAAATCAAAAAGATTTTATTTTTAATGTTCTTGTACCTTTTTTTGATAATCTAATCTGATTAAGTAAAAAAGGAAAGGATTATGAAGATTGAAAATTAATTTTAAATATTATAAACCAAGGTAAGCATTTTACCGAGGAAGGTAAAGAGCTAATTAATTTAATTTCTTTACAAATGAATAATAATAGATTATCTACTAATTCAGGTACCTTTGGCTCTCATACGGTAAAGGAAAAAAGTTCTTCCTTGATCTTATGCAAGGAAAGAGCATTAAAACTTCTATCTATGCCTTCAAATTATGAAGTACAACCTGATGGTAAAATATTAATAAAATCTTTAGGTACTTATCTAAAGGGTAGAGGGAATGTATGTGTAAAGGTTTATGATGATAAGGGTTTATTAATATATAACTTTGATTCTATACAGGATTGTGCTATGTTTTTTAATGTTCATAGTAGAACTATTAATAGAAGATTAAGTAACGATTCTTTTATTGAGTTTAATGGTAAAAAATTGGTATTCAAACGAGGAGTATCCTTATCTTAAGAGGTAAATAAAAAAAGAATTCTAATAAAAAGCAGGATGCTATATCGGCATCAGGAACGATAAACTTTTTCTTAATTAAGAAGGAGCTGTAGTTCCATTGGTAAATGAAAAAGAGATCTAAGAAATCTCTAATGGCTAATTTGTGGGAGTGAACCTCCTGCTATAAACCGTCAAATTGCGGGGACACCCTAAAGCAATTTTAACCAAGCAAGAATGGTAACGTATCTTGTGGCACAGGTAATGACTCGTGGTATGGTAAAATCAAGATTGATGTACGAAAGGAAATGGGTAATCCGCAGCCAAGCATCGATGTTTATTTTATTTGCAATAGTTTATTATCCCTTAATCTCTTTTACGAGGTCGCTTACATATCCTCATATATATGGGGAGGGGTGCTTCTAGCTTGTGTAGGCAGGGGGATAAGAAAATTTAATTTTATTATTAATTTATTAAAAGAGAATTTTTTTATAACTACGGTGTGCAGTTAATCGACTAAATGTCGGTTGGTATGAATAATTGTTTTATATTTTCGTGCTTAAGATATAGTCAAACTTTACTCGAAAGAGTACAGGACAATCAAAGACAAGAGAAGCTGGCTAATTTTTTATAGTCTTTTGGAGTGATCACCGATCTTTTCAAGATCCACCTTCCTTGTATTTATTGTCCGTAAATGGATAGTAATATCGAGCAAGATAGATGATCTTCGTTGTTATTATTTAGGGAGAAGGACCCTAACTCAGCCTGTAATGTAAGGTTTAACTTACAAATGGTTAAAGGGGTAGATTTGTTATCTGCATATCGGAAAAGGAATTTACTATGGATCATATAGATATCCTAGAAGTTTAGTTTGATTAATAGGTACTATTATATTTATTTTAATGATGGCGACAGCTTTCTTGGGTTTGTCAAATAGCCCAAAATGATTTAAATACAACTATAACAATAGCAACAATGTAAACAAATTCAACTCTTATTATACTAGACCTGGTATCTTTACAGGTGTAAATAAATCAAATACAATAGGTAGAAGACATTTTTCTGTGACACCTCGACGTAGGTCCATTAGTAAAGAGTTAACGAAATTCATATCCGAAAAAAACCTTAATCCTGTTTTTATATATGAAGATTTAGGGGATAAAACGGTTAAATCTAGAGTTTTGAATGATACTAGGGGTCTTAGTGGTATTTATTTAATTTTAAATAAAGTTACTCTTGATTATTATATAGGATCAGCTTCCACTGGTAAATTCCATGCTAGATTTTCTAATCATTTATTTAATTTTCATGGTAGTAAAGTAGTTAAAAATGCAGTAAAGAAACATGGTATATCTTCTTTTGCATTCATAGTTTTAGAGTTGTTTCCTGAGATAGTAAACAAAGAAAATAATAAAAAATTATTAGACTTAGAAGACTTTTACTTGAAATCTTTATTACCAAATTACAACATATTGACTGAAGCGGGTTCAAGTTTTGGTTATAAACATAGCGAAACTACTAGATTAAATATGAAAACTAATTACAGTGAAGAGCGTAGATTAGCTATTGGTAATTTAAATAAAGGGAAAAGACTCTCTCCTAGTACTATTGAAGCAATGAGACAATCTGCTTTAAATAGAATCAGACCTATTTATTCAGAAGAGAGCCTTCAAAATATGAAAAAAAATTCTAAAGCTATATTGGTTTATAACATGGACTATACTGTATATGGTGAATTCCCTAGTATAACAGAGGCATCTAAATCTTTAGGTTGTTCTCAAAAAACCATTTCTCGGGCTTTACAAACACCAAAAAAGATATTAAGAAGACGTTGAATTGTTAAATATGTTTAAATATTGTTGTGGGTTTGAATTTAGATTATAGTCCTACGAGTAAAACTTTTTATGCAATTTATAAAAAAAAATAAAAAGTAAAGTAGAATAGCCCGACAGGGATATTGAAGAAATGTTTAAATTTCTTTGGCAATGTTAGTGAATACGATCAAAGAATTTTTAATTTTGTTTTATTAAGATAAAGGCTAAGTTAAATAAAATATAGAATTAAAAGTTAGAGATCGTCGGTTATTTATATGATCGCGACAGGCTGGGTCACTAATGGGTGTCTGAAATGATGCTTAATGCACAGTCGAAATATTTAGTTTAATATGACTAATAAAATATACGAATTCAAAGTTATTTTAGCTTTTTATAAATGCCTTTTAATTTATATTAAGTATATTTGTATGTTTTACCATATGGTCAAATGTCGTTATGAGGTAGATTTATGCTAATGTCTACATTGTGTGTTTCTGTTAATGAGAATAAGCCAGATAAAAAATTTATGGCTATGTTTATTGGTTGTTTTTTTTTTTTTTTTTTTTTTTTTTTCTAAGAAAAAATCAAAAAAAAACTTTTATGGATGGTGATGGTTATTTTGATATTGGTGAGCAAAAACAATATAACAAAACAAGTAAAGCCTTAGTAAGAAGTACAATTAGAATGCGTTTAGCTTCTAATGTCCATGTAAGAGATAGATCCTTACTTGAATATTTTGTAAAAGTTCTTGGTGTAGGTAAGATATCGACTATGTCTGGTGGAAGAGAACAAGTTAGAGTCATATTTTCAAAAAAAGATTTAGTAACGGTGATTCTACCGGTTCACTCCCCCTCCTCGCTCTTGTCAGAGGAGTAGAGGGATATTAAAGAATATAACCTTCAATTTTTAACTTCTCTCCTACTGCGGAGCATGTGTAAAACAGTTTGCTCTAATTAATTATATATTAGAGAATTCTATTATACATTGAGATAATATTAATTTTAAAGAACCTAAGTTTTGAGCTATATCGAGTCATGATCTAGTAAATCTAGACTTTTTTGCTGATTGATTAGTAGGTTTCACTATGGCAGAGGGGTTCATTTGGCCTAAAGGCAAATGGTTCTGCTTGTTTTTTTCTAAGAGTACCCTACGGGTTACTCCCCTGAGGGGAGTGAACCGTAGGGGACCCCAAAAAATAAAAAAAAAACTTTTATCAAATTAAACAAACAGGAGATGATAATCTTAATCTTCTTAAAGCTGCCTGTTTAATAATCACAGGTAGAGAGGCTAACTCTCTTAAGGCTGATTCTACTGGTAGCTATCAATTAACATTATCTTCTAAGCGTCCCTTCCCCTCCACCTCGCTCTGTGAGGAGGAGGAGGGGGTGATGTAGAAAAAGTGATTTTTTTCTTTTCATCGCCTCACCCTTTATATGGCTATAAATTAAGTGGCTATAAAATATGGCTAACTGCACTTAAAAATAGTAGCCGTTATTCTCATATAAAGTAAATTATATAAATAATTTTAATAACATATAATTTATTTTCTAAACACAATGAACCATATTGGTTGCCTCAAATGCTGAGTTTTTAATTTTTTAACTATTTTATTATCTGGTCTGAGTGTGGGATGCAAAGCAAGGACTGATGTCCTAGCCCCCTTCACACAGGTGGAGGGAAGGAGAAAAATATCTTTATTAACTCTACCACTTAATACTACATCTCACAACAAAATTAAAGGAGATAAAAGAATAGGCCCACATAGCAGAGATATTATATCTATAATCTTCGGATCTTTACTTGGTGAAGGAGATGTTGAAAGAAAAAAGGATGGTACACGTATAACTTTTTTTCAAGAAGCAATGCATGTAAAATACTTACTTTGATTACATAATCAATTAGCTATTAGAGGTTATTGTAATCCAACCGTACCAGCAATTGGTAAAAGACTAGGGAAAAAAGGTAAAGTACGTAAAACAATAAGATTTGCTACTTGAACATATACTAGTTTTGATTGAATATATGATCTTTGATATGTTAATGGTGTAAAAGTAGTGCCCAGTACAATTGGGGATTATTTAACTCCTTTGGCTTTAGCTATTTGAGTAATGGACAGTGGTGTAAAAGCATCAATCACCCAGGGGGGTGCCGGATTAAAATTTATTAATTGCTTTTCTTATTCAGATTGTTTATTACTCGTTCAAGTTTTACATAAAAATTTTGGACTAAAAGCTATAATTCAATCTACAGGTGCATCATCTCAATTTAGGATATATATTCCAAAAGAATCTATGGTTGATTTAAGAAATAAAGTGGGTACTTTCATTATTCCAGAACAGAAATATAAACTACTTCCATAAATAGGATAGCTTTCATACATCTACTTGATGTAAGATAGTGTCTATTGTTTGTGTGTTAGTAATAGTTAAAAGTTAATACCTTAGCATAGTCATGTATTAAATATAGGAGATAATCTTTACTGAGAATCCTATTATGATAAGTATTAATAATACATAGGCGATACTGGTGAATACAGGTCAAAGATGTAATGTTTAACATTAAGACCGTCGGTAAAGTAAATTATCGCTACAGACTGGTCCACCGGTGGGTGGCTGAAATGCTGCTTAATGTACAGTCGAAGTTTCTGCAACCATCCCTCCACCCCCCTTTGGGCAATGCGGTTAACGCATAGTGGAGGGCGCGTTGTTATAAGGTAATACTTTTTATTAAATTAAGACATCATAGTTGATGTATGGTATTATACATAAGTTACTCTTTGTAAACAGTATTATATGACCCCCTTCAAAAATCTTCGATTTTTGACGCATGTGTATAATATTGGCTATAAGCCACAAAGTGTAATTTAGAGATTTGGCAACAGTTATTACCAACCTTATGAGTGCTATACCATGAGTTGGACAAGATATAGTTGAGTTTAAAAAAATCACAGAATATGGTACAATAGTAGCAACTGCTTTAATGTTGCCTACTGTAGGTACTGTTAGTATACATGCATTAAAAAAAGGAAATAGAAAAATAAGATTAGACAAAAAAGAATATCTAGCTATTCCTCCATCATTTCTAGCTTTTTTAGTTGGTTTAATAGATGGGGATGGGTATATTCAAGTAACTAGAACAACAAAAGGATTTATAACTATTAAACTTGTAATATCTCTTCATTTAGAAGATATCTCTACATTAGAATATATCCGATCTGTATTAAAAATAGGTAAACTTACAATATACCGGGATCTAAGAAGTCCAAGTTGTAAACTAATAATTAATCGAACTGACTTACAAGAAGTTCTTTTTCCACTATTAATACATCATGGTATTTTCTTTTTAACTGAAACTCGAAAAGCTCAGTTTGATTTAGCTATGTTAATCTTAAAAAACGCTAAAAAAGTTTACGATCAAATACCAGCGTCTTCTAGAGAAGATAGAGAAGATATACCTACAATATTTGAATTACCTAAAACAGCTTTAGATTACGCAAATTTAGCATTCTTTAAAAACTGAATTGTTGGATTTACAATGCCTTGGAATTACCCCGGTCTTATACAATTTATCGAGGAAAATCCTCTGACTCATAAAAGAGTAAAAAGAGAGTTTAAAACTCTATGCTCTAACAAAGATAGTTACAATTATCTAAAAAAATTCATCAAACAGCAGAACAAGAATGTTAGACATTATTCTAGTAATGTTAAACCAAAAAATACAAAATTAGTTGTTTGAGGTTCTAATTTGAGTTCAACAGTTGGTACAGGTCGTCTTACAAAAATATAGAAAAATATGATTCTCTTACCTTCTTACCAGAAAAGTGTGGTGATTGGGGGTACTTTTATCTGATGGTCACTTAGCTTCAACTAAACCTCATGAAAATCCCCTTCACCCTCAGGGTGACTTAGAATTTAAACAATCTTTAAAAAGTTCAGCTTATGTCTTATTTGTTTTTTCCATATTATCTCATTATTGTAATATTTGCCCTTATGTTTTAAAAAATTTTATAAAAGATAAGGTTCATTTTGCTTTGTGTTTTTATACTAGAGGATTACCATGTTTTAATGAACTGAGATCTTTATTTTATATTAACAGAGTAAAAATAGTTCCTAAAGATATATATAATCTTTTAACTCCAGTAGCTTTAGCTCATCTAATAATGGGAGATGGAGTAGCAAAGCAGTTTGGTTTAATAATTTGTACTGCTGCGACTCCCCTCTTTTTTTTTTTATTGTTGTTTTTCTTTTTTTTTTCTTCTAAGAAGAAAAAAAAATAATAACTTTTAAATACCAAAAAAAACAAAGTTGGGGTGGCTCTGCCATATTTGAATTTCATATATATATATATATATGAAATACAATTATAATATAGTTGACGTAGTCCGTTTAATGAATGTTCTAATAATCAGATATAATTTAGATTGTACAATACGTTTCCATACTCCTACTCAACCAAGGATATATATTAGACAAAGTTCTATGCCTACTGTAAGAGAGTTAGTTAGACCCTATATGGCTAAATCAATGCTATATAAAATAGGATTATAATATTTATTAACAGTAAAGAAGTTTGCTAGTTCTACTAGTGGGAGCCGCGGATTGCCTCCGTAGGTGGCAAGAAGGGGGGGGGTAATATTTTTAAGTGAAGTTTTGTGAGGTTCTAATGCCAATTTTGTATGTTAGCTTGACGTATATTTTATATTGTTGTAGCGAGATTATTTTAAAGATAACCACACCTAGAAGGTCTGGTTTTTGATATAATTTTTAAAGCTAGGTTGATCTATGAAGGTTCTTTTTTTTGTAAAAAAAAATAATGACGGATGTTTTCAATTAAAACAGCGAGTGCATGTTATGCTATTTGAAGCCTTTAAGTTGGTGTTTGAGACAACCCGAAAAATAGACACTGAAAAAGGTCTCTATAATCAATTTTCTGTCAGTTCTAAAGCTGACATACAAAAAGTGATTGATTTTTTCTCGTTCTCAGGGCATCATCCCTTAGTTGGTCTTAAAGGTATCGGCTATTTAAGATGGTTAATAGATCTACGTAATAGTTCTCGTTATGGTAATCTAAATTTCCCACAATAAATGCATATTATCTGTTTATAATTAGCAGATAATAGAATTGCAGCAACAATAATGTACTAACAAATAAGTTCTGTGAAATAAGGGCTCCTTAAAGCAGTAAATGCTTTAGAGGCAAATGGGGAGAATTGCAAGGACATCTTAATTATTACCTCCGGAATTGAGAATATTTGCAGCGGAGCTTGACTCGGTATTTTTTTTTTGCTGAGCAACCCTCGATTTTATATATTATACATTTATGATAGGTACTCCCCTCTTTTTTTTTATGTTGTTTTTCTTTTTTTTTCTTCTAAGAAGAAAAAAAATAATAACTTTTAAATACCAAAAAAAACAAAGGGGATATAAAATTTGTTAAAGCAATGGGTCAAGAACGTTCAACGACTAACGAGTGAGTTATACCAACAATAAGCTCGACACGAGAACCCCACAGCCAAGTTGTGATTAATACTTGGTTGAAGACATAGTCTAAAAACCCGTGAGGTTTTGGTTAATTTAAACATTATCAATATAAACAGTTATTTGAGGAGGTTTAGATACAGATGGACCACACTGTGGTGACACATTGTTAAAAAACCTGCTTATTGCTGGAAAATCTCTAAATTTAGGATTTGCATACGATTTATTACCATTAATTATTATGATTACTTTATTTTTATATACTCTTCCCCTTTGGGTATTGTATACATATACATGTGTATTGCCCATAGTGGCTACCGCTTTAGAAGAGTTAAAAAAAAAGAATATAAACGTAAAAATTGCAATGACAGGGAGACAATCCGCAGGGGTGAGAAGTATGTCTACTTCAGAAGCCTCTCAGAGACTAGACGCAGGTGATCTCTCATATGCCTATTTAGTTGGCTTATTTGAAGGTGAGGGATATTTTTCTATTGGAAAAAAAGGAAAATATTTGTCATATGAATTAGGTATTGAATTATCAATCAAGGATGTTCAATTAATTTACAAAATTAAAAAGTTATTAGGTGTTGGTGTTATAAGTTTCAGAAGAAGAAACCAAGTAGAAATGGTGGCTTTAAGAGTTAGAAACAAAGAACACTTGAAAAAGTTTATAATACCTATTTTTGACAAATATCCTATGTTTTCTAATAAAGGCTATGATTATTTAAGATTCAGAAATGCTTTGTTTGCAGTTGCTCCGCACCCACTTTATTATGATGATTTACCTAAATATACTAGAAATAGTGAAGCTTTAAATACTGTAGATTCTATAATTAGTGCTTATTATTTCCCTGCTTGATTAGTAGGATTTATAGAAGCTGAAGGTTGTTTCAGTGTATATAATTTAAAGAAAGATAATGTCTATTTAGTAGCTAGTTTTGATATTGCTCAAACAGATGGTGATATCTTAATTTCTGCTATTCGTAAATATCTATCTTTTACTACTACTGTACGTGTAGATAAAACTAATTGTTATAAATTAAAAGTAACAGGAGTAAGATCTATAGAAAATGTTATAAAATTTTTAGGTAAAGCACCTATAAAACTATTGGGTAATAAAAAACTGCAATATTTATTATGAATAAAACAATTACGTAAAATATCTAGATATTCTAAAAGTATAAATATACCTTCAAATTATTAAATAAGCAAGAGATCAAGATATAGTCCGAACAATAAATAAATTTATTGAGTGTAGTGAGAGTATTTAATATATAAAATATTAGATATGGTGACTACCAACACAATTGCTCTGTTAATAATGCTACTTTAAATAGATTCTTTTCTTTACATTTTGTACTACCTTTGCTAACGTGGAGGTATAAAAATTTGTCTAATTGCTTGGAAAACAATTTTAATTGTATATAAGCAGCGAAGTATAATTAATGATTTAGTTTATTAATTATAAGGGTTCAACGACTATACGGCAGAATAAAACATAGATAGCTGTGTTCTATATGATATAGTCTAAACATTATCGTGAGATAATGATATAGAATATTGGAAAATATTCTTAAATAATAATATTGTACCTGGTATAATTTTTCTTGTATTAGTATTAAAGGAGCATAGTAGTGTAATTAGTTTAAAACCTTATGAATATTGAGTAAAACTAATTGAATTAACTAAAACTTCTCTTACTAGTAAAAAAGAAATAATACATCCTAATGTGGATGTTGGCTTTTTAGCTTTTTTGGTCGGAGTAATTGACGGAGATGGTTATATTCAAATGAGAAAAAAATTAAACGGATATATAGAATTTAATCTAGTTATTACTTTTAATAACAGAGATATGGCTACTTTTGAATATATTTTAAGTAAATTGCATTTTGGTATTATAGCTAGAATAAATTCTACAACTAGTAAATTAGTTATTTATAATTTTGAATTAAAATATATTTTGGTCCCATTATTGTTAGAACATGGACTATTTTTTTTAACAGAAAATAGAATTAATCAATATAATTGATTACTATACACTCTTGAACATAACATTAAAAAATGAAATTTATTACCTGATAGTGTTCCAAACTACAGTCCTTTTATTTTACAGGATCCTAAATTTATTTTACAAAATATTTGATATTTTAATAACTGATTAGTAGGTTTTGTAGTTGCTGAAGGTTCTTTCTTTGTTCAAGCTAACAAAGAAATCTCTTTTAGTGTAAGTCAAAAAGGTAATAAAGTATTAATTGAATCTATTCAATTAATGTTTAAACCAAGTAGGGCTATTTATTATTCAGAAAAAAATAAAGTATATCTTGTTCGTATGTCGTCTATAAGAGATATTCAAAAGGTTATAAATTTTTTCTCTTTTGAAAACCATTATCCTTTAATAGGTTATAAAAAAGATAGTTATGAAACTTGATTAAAAGCATTAAAAGAATCAAGTAGATATAAAGGTCTGATATTTCCTTAATAAATTTATAAGAATAGTTGGGCCCTAAGTGTCTCAGTATGTGCTGAGACCTACGGGTCCGTCGGTCCCTAACTGTATCAGCATGTGCTGGATCCTACGGAGTGTGAACGTGGTATATACCCGTTGTTTTTTTTTTTTTTTTTTAGTGGAAATAGTACAAATACAAATTAAAATAAAAAAAAAAATAATAAAAAAAAATTATAAAAAAAAAAAAAAAAAAAAATTTATTAAAAAAAAAATTA